>Ga0326597_10001036_pt1 | contig 46212 bp, 46 predicted proteins | sample RVTome_12_FD_203789 | JGI IMG/M metagenome (GOLD analysis project Ga0326597, IMG submission 203789) | Soil microbial communities from uranium-contaminated site in the Upper Colorado River Basin, Wyoming, United States - RVT100D185 | ecosystem: Environmental > Terrestrial > Soil > Contaminated >...
CCGACGAGGCCATCAGGTAGTCGAGCTTGAGCATCACGCCGGCGCCGATGCGCTGGTTGCGCTCCCAGCCCTCGAGCCCCGAGCCGCCCTGGAAGAAGGACACGCTCTGGCCGGAGGTGTAGCCCGACGCCGTGACGCACACCGCGTACAGCGCGCCCGCGTCGATGTGCTCCTGGATGCGCTCGAACGGCAGGCTCTTCTCCAGCATGTCGCGCAACGGCGCGTTGTCGAGGAGCGACATCGGGTTGTTGCGCGACAGCAGCATCATGGAGCTCAGCCAGCGCGCGCCGCTCTTCATGATGCTCGGAAAGTCCGTGCGGTAAACGTGGTCGCAGCGCATGTGCTCCCACACCTCGAGCAGGTTCGCCACCGCGCGCGAGAAGTCGTCGGCGTACACGGCGAGCGAGGCGGCATTGATCGCGCCCGCCGAGGTGCCGCAGAGGATCGGGAACGGGTTCTTCACCGGGTTGCCGAGCAGGTCGCGCACCGCCTTCACCACGCCCACCTGGTAGGCGGCGCGCGCGCCGCCCCCGGTCAGCACCAGCCCCGCGCGCGCCCGGGCGCGCGCCTGCGGCAGGGCCGCCACGTCGCTCGCGCTCGCCACGCTCGCCATGGCCGCTAGAACAGGCTCGGCTCCACGCCGGCGCGCGGCGCGTTGACGTCGACGACGGTGAGCGCCGTCATGTTGACGATGCGCCGCACGGTGGCCGAGGGCGTGAGGATGTGCACCGCGCGCGCCGCGCCGAGCAGGATCGGCCCGATGGTGACGCCGTCGCCGGCGGCGGTCTTCAGCAGGTTGAAGGCGATGTTGGCCGCATCCAGCGTCGGCATGATGAGCAGGTTGGCGGGTCCGCGCAGGCGCGAGTTGGGGAACACCTTGAGGCGGATCTCCTCCGACAGCGCGGCATCGCCGTGCATTTCCCCCTCCACCTCCAGGTCCGGGGCGCGCTCGCGCAGGATGGCGAGCGCGCGCTGCATCTTGCGCATGGACGGCAGCTCGAGCGAGCCGAAATTCGACGCCGAGAGCAGCGCCACCTTGGGCGCGAGGCCGAAGCGCTTCACCTCCTCGGCCGCGAGCACGGTCATCTCCGCGATGTCCTCTGCATCGGGGTCGGGCGTGACGTAGGTGTCGCAGATGAACACCGTGCGGTTGGGCATCACCAGCGCGTTCATCGCCGCGTAGTGCCGGATGCCCGGCGCGAGGCCGATCACCTGATCGACGTAGTGCAGGTGCAGCGCGTGCGTGCCGAAAGTGCCGCACAGCATGCCGTCGGCCTCGCCCTTGTGCATCAGCATCGCGCCGATCAGGGTGTTGCGGCGGCGCATCTCCAGCTTGGCGTATTCCGGCGAGACGCCCTTGCGCTCGACCATCCTGTGGTAGCTGCTCCAGTAGTCCCGGTAGCGCGGATCGATCTCGGGGTTGACCAGGTTGAAGTCGCGATTCGCCTTGACGCGCAGCCCGAGCCGCTCGATGCGCTGCTCGATCACGTGCGGGCGCCCGATCAGCACCGGTTGCGCCATGCCCTCGTCCACCACGATCTGCACCGCGCGCAGCACGCGCTCGTCCTCGCCCTCGGCGTACACCACGCGCTTGGGCTGCGCCTTGGCCGCGGCGAACAGCGGCTTCATGATCAGGCCCGAGTGGTACACGAACTGCGCCAGCGATTCCCGGTAGGCATCGAGGTCCGAAATCGGCCGCGTCGCCACGCCCGACTCCATCGCCGCCCGGGCGACCGCGGGCGCGACGCGCGCGATGAGGCGCGGGTCGAAGGGGCGCGGGATCAGGTATTCGGCGCCGAAGCTGATGGTCTCGATGCCGTAGGCGAGCGCCACCTGCTCGGAGGTCTCGGCCTGCGCCAGCCCGGCGATGGCGTGCACGGCGGCGAGCTCCATCTCGGTGGTGATGGTGGTGGCGCCGACGTCGAGCGCGCCGCGGAAGATGAACGGGAAGCACAGGACGTTGTTCACCTGGTTCGGGTAGTCCGAGCGTCCGGTGGCGATGACGCTGTCGGGCCGCGCTTGCTTGGCCAGCTCCGGGCGGATCTCGGGCTCCGGGTTGGCGAGCGCGAGGATCAGCGGCCGCGCGGCCATCTTCTTCACCATCTCGGGCTTGAGCACGCCCCCGGCCGAGAGCCCGAGGAACACGTCGGCGCCGGCGATCACGTCGTCGAGCTTGCGCGCGCGGGTGTCCTTCGCGTAGCGCTCCTTGTCCGGGTCCATCTCTTCCTTGCGGCCGCGGTAGACCACGCCCTTGATGTCGGTGACGGTGATGTTGTCGGCCGGCATGCCCATCTTGACGAGCAGGTCGAGGCAGGCGAGCGCCGCGGCGCCCGCGCCCGAGGCCACCAGCTTCACCTGCGCGAGTTCCTTGCCGACCACCTTGAGGCCGTTCAGGATCGCGGCGCCGACGGTGATGGCGGTGCCGTGCTGGTCGTCGTGGAACACCGGGATCTTGAGCCGGGCGCGCAGTTTCCTCTCGACGACGAAGCATTCCGGCGCCTTGATGTCCTCGAGGTTGATGCCGCCGAAGGTCGGCTCGAGGCTGGCGATGATGTCGACCAGCTTGTCCGGGTCGCGCTCGTCCACCTCGATGTCGAAGCAGTCGATGCCGGCGAACTTCTTGAACAGCACGCTCTTGCCTTCCATCACCGGCTTGGCGGCGAGCGGCCCGATCGCGCCCAGGCCGAGCACCGCGGTGCCGTTGGTGATCACGGCGATCAGGTTGGCGCGCGAGGTGAGCGCCATCGCCTGCGCGGGATCGCGCACGATCTCCTCGCAGGCCGCCGCCACGCCGGGCGAATAGGCGAGCCCCAGGTCGCGCTGGCTGGTGAGCTGCTTGATGGGGAGGATCGAGATCTTCCCGGGGCGCGGCAGGCGGTGATACTCGAGTGCGTGCAGCTTGAGTTGCTCGTCCACCGGTGCCTCCTCGACGCGGGGAAAAATTATAGCAACCTGTCCGTATAATCCCCGGCTCCATGGCGCGCACGCCTTGAACTCCTCCCGTCTGCTGACTGCGCGCCGCGCCGCCGACATCGCGCCCTTCCAGGTGATGGACGTACTCGCGCGCGCGCACGCGCTCGAGGCCGCGGGCCGCCACGTGGTGCACATGGAGATCGGCGAGCCTGACTTCACGGCGCCGGACGCGGTGGTGGAAGCCGGCGTGCGCGCGCTGCGCGAGGGCCGCACGGCCTACACGGCGACGCTCGGCCTGCCGGCGCTGCGCGAGGCGATCGCGGCGCATTACGCGCGCTCGTTCGGCGCGCCGCTCGATCCGGGGCGCGTCGCCGTCACCGCGGGCGCTTCGGGCGGGCTGCTGCTCGTGCTCGCGCTGTACGTGGATCCGGGCGACGAGGTGCTGGTGCCCGATCCCGGCTATCCCGGCTACCGGCATTTCGTGCGCGCCTTCGAGGGCGTGCCGCGGCCTCTCGCGCTCGTGCCGCAATCGCAGTACCAGCCGACGCTCCAGGGCGTGCGCCGCGCCTGGAGCGCGCGCACCAAGGCGCTCGTGCTCGGCTCGCCCTCCAATCCCACCGGCACCGTCGCCGACGCGGCGGAGCTCGCGCGCATCGCGCAGTTCGTCGCCGAGCGCGGCGGCGTGCTGATCGCCGACGAGATCTACCAGGGGCTGGTGTACGGCGCGCCGCCCGCCACCGCGCTCGGCCTGGCGGGCGAGGTCGTGCTGGTCAACAGCTTCTCCAAGTACTTCTGCATGACCGGCTGGCGCCTGGGCTGGGTGGTGCTGCCGAGCGCGCGCGTGCGCGACTTCGAGAAGCTGGCGCAGCACTTTTTCATCTGCGCGCCGAGCGCCGCGCAGCACGCGGCGCTCGCCGCTTTTGCGCCGCAGACCCTGGCGGTGCTGGAAGAGCGCCGGGCGGAGTTCGAGCGCCGGCGCGACCTGCTGGTGCCGGCGCTGCAGCGCGCGGGCCTCGAGGTGCCCGCGCCGCCGAGCGGCGCGTTCTACGTCTACGCGGACTGCACCCGCTTCGGCGGCGACGCGCGCGGCTTCGCCCTCGATTTGCTCGAGCAGGCGGGCGTGGCGGCAACCCCGGGGCTGGATTTCGGTGCCAACGGCACGGCGCGCTGCCTGCGCTTCGCCTACACGCGCGGGCTCGACGAGCTCGAGGACGGCGCCGCGCGCATTGCGCGCTTCTGCGCCACGCGCTAGGTGGCCGTGGCGCTCGCCGGCACCAGCTGGCAGCCGGCGATCCTCCAGGCGCCCGCCACGCGCCGCATGGTGTAAAGGGCAACCCAGACGCGGCCGTCGCGGTCGCTCAGCTGCACCGGGAAGATCACCATGCCCTCCTCGACCACGGGGCGCAGGAACGCGCGCGAGGCCGCCCGGTAGACCACGGCGTACTGCTCGCGCACCATCTGCGCGAAAGTCGCCGCGCTGCCGAAGCGCTCCTGGATGCCAGGGGAAGCGAACGCGAACGCGGCCTGCTCGTCGTCGCGCGCAAAGGCATCGAGCTGCGCGTCGATGACGCGCTGCATGGCGCCCACCTCGTCGCGGTCGGGCTCCTGCGCCGCGCCGCCGCACGCGAGCGCAAGCAGCACGGCCCCGAGCAGGGCCTGCCAGCGCCGGTCAGTGGGAATCGAGCTCACGCGGGCCTCCGGGCGAAGGCCCACTCTAGCAGGCTCTCAGGCCTCGCGGAGCACGCGCGCCAGGAACTGCTGCAGGCGGGCTTTCTCCGCCAGCACCTTGCCCGAGTACTGCGCGGTGGGCTCGTCGAAGGCCCCGGCGTACTTCTGCAGCGCCGCCTGGGTGGCGCCGAAGCGGCGCATGTACTCGTGGAGGATCTCGGTGCCCACCTGGATGTTCACTTCAGGATCGAGCAGCGCGTGCTCGCCGCCGTGCTCGAGGAGCTTCTCCGGGTGGTACCGCGGGATGATCTGCATCAGCCCTTTTGCGCCCATTGAGCTCTCGGCCACCGGGTTGTAGCGCGATTCGATAGCCATGACGGAGAGGATGAGCAGCGGGTCGACGGAGAGTTCCCGCCCCACCCGGTACGCCGTCGACACGAACATGCTGCTCGCCGCCTCGGCGACGCGATAGCGCCGCGCGATGAACTCGGCCACTGCGCGCTGCTCGCGCTCATGCGCCATCGGCTCCTGCGCCACGGGCATCGGGCCCGCGGCGGCGGCGAAGTCGGCGGGCTCGAGGAGCGTCACGGGAGCCTCATGCGCCTGCACGGCCGGCACGAGGTGCCCGAGCTCCTTGAGCAGGGCGCCGCGCGGCGCTGGCAACGCCACCATGAGGGCGGCCGCGAAGCCGAGGGCCGCGAACAGGCCACGTGCCAATGAGAAGAGCCTTAGCATATTGTCCAGTGCGACCATCGTTCACCTCCTGACTTTGCTGCATCGCAACATGTGCAATGCTATGACAAATTACTCATTATCGTCAATATCTTCTGTTATTTTGTGTACGTCTAATGCTGCGACGCCACATGAATACGTTTGCTCTACGAACTTGTTTCGTAGCGCATTTGAACCCCGGTAAAATGCCGACTGAGACCTGTACCCGGCCGACCCCTCGGGCGGGAACAAGGGAAGCCTCGCGGACCGGCCTCAGACCTTCAGTTGCGCCGAATGACCAAGGCGGTCCGCTGAGCTTCGAGGGCCTGGCGGGGGGCTTGCGCCCCCCGCCACATTCCCGTTCAGCGCCCGGTTACGGCCGGGTGCCGGTTGGAAACGGCCACGCGGCCGCCGGATTCAGCGCGGTTCGCGCGCCGGGAGTCGCGGCGGAGGATGCCGGCGATGCTGCCGCCGTCATCTTGCCCGCAGAGCTGGCCTTAGGTTTAACGGGCTTCGCCTTCTTTTTCTTGGCGGATTTTTTCTTGCGGCCCGCTGCCTTCTTCTTGGATGACTTCTTAACTGCTTTCTTCTTTTTCTTTGATGATTTCTTCTTCTTCTTTTTCTTGCCGCCTTTTTTGGCTTTTTTCTTTGCCATGACTAGCTCCTTGCTGGTAGTTGAACAAAAGAAGCCCGGCCATCCCTGGCCGGACTATTCAACCGCGCGCGGGAATCGCTTCCCGGCCGCGGACTGAATCCTTCGCCGCAGCGCATCAGCGCGCACCCCTCGCCGCCAGATCCTGGTACAGGATATCCGGATCGAGCCGGATGCCGCCTTGCCAAGTGACGGTCGCGGTCTCCGGGTCCACGCTCACCTTCTCGAACTCGCGCACGTCGCGCCACAGCTTGAACGCGCCGATCTCGAGCAGGTTGCCGAGGAACACGCTGCCTTCCAGGCCGTCCTCGAACCGCAGCCAGAGCTTGTAGTCGTCTTCCACCTTGCAGGCCGTCACCCGGTGCACTTGGCGTCTCTCCTCTCGCATCAGTCCCAGCTCAGCGCACCGCCGGTCTGGTACTCGATCACCCGCGTCTCGAAGAAGTTGCGCTCCTTCTTCAGGTCGATCATCTCGCTCATCCACGGAAACGGGTTCGCCGCGCCCGGGTAGAGCGCGTCCAGCCCGATCTGCTGGCAGCGCCGGTTGGCGATGAAGCGCAGGTACTCCTTGAACATCGGCGCGTTCAGGCCGAGCACGCCGCGCGGCATGGTGTCCTCGGCGTAGCGGTACTCCAGCTCGACCGCCTTGCGGAACAGCGCCTGCAGCTCCTCGCGAAAGCGCGCGGTCCACAGGTGCGGGTTCTCCAGCTTGATCTGGTTGACCAGATCGATGCCGAAATTGCAGTGCATCGACTCGTCGCGCAGGATGTACATGTACTGCTCGGCGGAGCCGGTCATCTTGTTCTGCCGGCCGAGCGACAGGATCTGCACGAAGCCGACGTAGAAGAACAGGCCCTCCATCAGGCAGGAGAACACGATCAGGCTCTTGAGCAGATCCTGGTCCTTGTCCGGCGTGCCGGTCTTGAAGGCGGGATCGGTGAGGGTATCGATGAACGGCACCAGGAACTCGTCCTTGTCGCGGATCGACCCGATCTCGTTGTAGGCGTTGAACACCTCGCCCTGGTCCAGGTCGAGGCTCTCGACGATGTACTGGTAGGCGTGCGTGTGGATCGCTTCCTCGAACGCCTGGCGCAGCAGGTACTGGCGGCACTCCGGCGCCGTGATGTGGCGGTAGGTGCCGAGCACGATGTTGTTGGCGGCGAGCGAGTCGGCGGTGACGAAGAAGCCGAGGTTGCGCGTGACGATGCGGCGCTCGTCGGCGGTGAGCCCGTTCGGGTCCTTCCACAGGGCGATGTCGCGGCTCATGCTGATTTCCTGCGGCATCCAGTGGTTGGCGCAGGCGGAGATGTACTTCTCCCACGCCCACTTGTACTTGAACGGCACCAGCTGGTTGACGTCGGCCTTGGAATTGATGATGCGCTTGTCCTCGACCGTGATGCGGCGGAACGCGTTGCCGGCGGCGAAGCGCTCCTCCTTGCCCCCCGCCCCGGGCATGAAGCCGCTCGTCGGCTGCACCGCGAGGCCGGAGATGGCGTTCGGCTTGCCGGCGTCGTCGTCGAACTTGAGCATTACTGGCAGGCCTCGCACTCGGGAGTGTCGCGGGCGCAGAATTTAGCCTCGTCCGCCGACGCCACGACCGGCACGCCGCCGTCGCTCGGCACCGCGTTCAGCTGCCCGGCCTTGGAGGTCGACTTCTCGGCGTGCGTCGCGCCCATCGAGCGCAGGTAATAGGTGGTCTTCAGGCCGCGGATCCAGGCGAGCTTGTAGGTCTCGTCGAGCCGCTTGCCCGAGGCGCCGGCCATGTAGATGTTGAGCGACTGCGACTGGTCGATCCACTTCTGGCGGCGCGCGCCCGCCTCCACCAGCCAGCGCGGCTCGACCTCGAACGCGGTGGCGTAGAGCTGGCGCAGCTCGGCCGGCGCGCGGTCGACCCGCGCCAGGTTGCCGTCGAAGTACTTGAGGTCGGCGATCATCACCTCGTCCCACAGGCCGGCGCGCTTCAGGTCGGCCACCAGGAACTCGTTCACCACGGTGAACTCGCCCGACAGGTTCGATTTCACGTACAGGTTCTGGTAGGTCGGCTCGATGGAGGCCGAGACGCCGACGATGTTGGCGATGGTCGCCGTGGGCGCGATGGCGATGCAGTTCGAGTTGCGCATGCCGTGCTTGCGGATGCGGCTGCGCAGCGGCTCCCAGTCGAGGATGCCGGAGCGGTCGAGCTCGACGTAGCCGCCGCGCTCCGCGGCGAGCAGGTCGAGCGAGTCCTGCGGCAGGATGCCGCGGTCCCAGAGCGACCCCTGGAAGCTCGAGTAGCCGCCGCGCTCCTCGGCGAGCTCGGTCGAGGCCCAGTACGCGCAGTAGGCCACCATCTCCATCGAGCGGTCGGCGAACTCCACCGCCTCCGGCGAGGCGTAGGCCACGCGCAGCCGGTGCAGGCAGTCCTGGAAGCCCATGATGCCCAGGCCCACCGGGCGATGGCGCAGATTGGAGTTCCTCGCCTTGTCGACGGCGTAGTAGTTGATGTCGATGACGTTGTCGAGCATGCGCATCGCCGTGCGCACCGTGCGCTGCAGCTTCTCGAAGTCCAGGCCCTCGTCGCTCATGTGCGCCAGCAGGTTCACCGAGCCCAGGTTGCACACCGCGATCTCGTCCGCCGAGGTGTTCAGCGTGATCTCGGTGCACAGATTGGAGCTGTGCACCACGCCCACGTGCTGCTGCGGGCTGCGCAGGTTGCACGGGTCCTTGAACGTGATCCAGGGGTGGCCGGTCTCGAACAGCATCGACAGCATCTTGCGCCACAGCTGCACCGCGGGCAGGCGCTTGTGCAGCTGCAGCTCGCCGCGCGCCGCCTTGTCCTCGTAGCGCAGGTACGCTTGCTCGAACGCCTTGCCGACCTTGTCGTGCAGCTCGGGCACGTCGGAGGGGCTGAACAGGGTCCACTCGGCGCTCTCCATCACCCGCTTCATGAACAGGTCCGGGATCCAGTTCGCCGTGTTCATGTCGTGCGTGCGCCGGCGGTCGTCGCCGGTGTTCTTGCGCAGCTCGAGGAACTCCTCGATGTCGAGGTGCCAGGTCTCGAGGTACGAGCACACCGCGCCCTTCCTCTTGCCGCCCTGGTTCACCGCCACGGCGGTGTCGTTCACCACCTTGAGGAACGGCACCACGCCCTGCGACTTGCCGTTGGTGCCCTTGATGTGCGAGCCGAGCGCGCGCACCGGCGTCCAGTCGTTACCCAGGCCGCCCGCGTACTTGGCGAGCAGCGCGTTCTCCTTGATGGCGTCGTAGATGCCGGTCAGGTCGTCGGCCACCGTCGTCAGGTAGCACGACGAGAGCTGCGAGCGCTGCGTGCCCGAGTTGAACAGCGTCGGCGTCGAGCTCATGAAGTCGAACGTCGACAGCACATCGTAGAACTCGATGGCGCGCGCCTCGCGGTCCTTCTCGTTCAGCGCCAGGCCCATGGCCACGCGCATGAAGAACGCCTGCGGCAGCTCGATCCTGCGGCCGCGCACATGCAGGAAGTAGCGGTCGTAGAGCGTCTGCAGGCCGAGATAGCCGAATTTCAGGTCGCGCTCGGCCTTCAGCGCCCGGCCGATGCGCGCCAGGTCAAATTTTGCAAGCTCGGGGTCGAGCAGCTCGGCGTCGATGCCGCGGCGCACGAACTCGGGAAAGTAGGCGGCGTAGCGCGTCGCCATGGCCTGCTGGCTCGCCTCTTCGCCCAGCACCTCGAGGCGGATGGTGTTGAGCAGCAGCCGCGCGGTGACGTAGCTGTAGGCCGGATCCTTCTCGATCAGCGCGCGCGCGGCGAGGATCGCCGACTTGCGCACCTCTTCCATCGGCACGCCGTCGTACAGGTCGCGCAGCGTGGTCTCCAGGATCGCCGCCGGCTCGGCGGCGCCGTCCAGCCCCTCGCAAGCCGCCTGCAGCAGCCGCTGCAGCGCCTCGAGATCGAGCGGCCGGCGCGCGCCGTTGTCCACCACGTGCAGGACGGCCCCGGGCGAGTGCCGCTCGCGCGCAGCCTTTTCCGCGGCGCGCGCCCGCGAGCGCTCTTCGCGGTACAGGACGTAGGCGCGGGCGACGTCGTGCTCGCCCGAGCGCATCAGCGCCAGCTCCACCTGGTCCTGGATGTCCTCGATGTGCAGCGTGCCGCCCTGCGGCTGGCGCCGCTGCAGCGCGCCCACCACCTGCTCGGTGAGCCGCGCCACCAGCTCGCGGATGCGCGCCGAGGCCGCGCCCTGGCTGCCGTTCACGGCCAGAAATGCCTTGGTCATGGCCACCGAGATCTTCGCCGGCTCGAAGCCGACCACGGCGCCGTTGCGGCGGATGATCTTGTAGTCGGCGTACGCGGAGCGGATCGTGCTGCTGGAGCCGGCAACGCTCGCACCTGCCACAGGGCCGGTTGCCGGACTCTCTTGCGCGATCTGCATGTGCCTGTCCCCCTTGCGTCGCTGCCCGCCGCGTTGCGGATCTGTGACAATCTGCAGCGGAACCACAATATATAGTGCTGGACTCCTGATTGCTAACTATTTCTAGTGGCCGCAATGTACCACGCGGATTTTATTTTGCAAGCGGTGCAAGGATTGCGCGGTGCAGCGTAGCTACTAAGGGCTGCGGAAGCAGCGCAAGCAGCTACAACATCTAGTGCTGCGCCAGGCCGACGTGGAAGCGCCGCCAGTCGAAGCGCGCGCCCGGGTCGCGCTTGCGTCCCGGCGCGATGTCGCTGTGCGCGGCGCACGCGGTGAGCGGCAGCTGCGCCGCGAGCGCGCGCGCGAGGCGCGCCAGGCACCGGTACTGTGCGGCGGCAAAGGCCCGGCCCTCGAGGCCTTCCAGCTCGACGCCGACGGAGTAGTCGTTGCAGCGCTCGAGGCCGCGCCAGCGCGATACGCCCGCGTGCCAGGCGCGCCGGTGCACCGGGACAAACTGCTGCAGTGCACCGTCGCGGCGCACGAAGAAATGCGCCGACACCCGCATGTGAGCCAATGCACGGAAATCCGGATGCGCGCGCACGTCGAGCCGGTTGGTGAACAGGCGCTCGACCGCGTCGCCGCCGTAGCTGCCGGGCGGCAGGCTGATCGAATGCAGCACCAGCAGCCAGACCGCTGCGGCGCGCGGCCGTGCGTCGCAGTTGGGTGAGGCGGTGTAGCGCGCGCCGTGCAGCAGCCCGTCAGGGCCGATTCTCATCGGTGATTCCCAGGCGCTGCATGCGGTAGCGCAGTGTTCGGAAGGTGATGCCAAGGAGCTTGGCCGCGGCAGTGCGGTTGAACTGGGTGCGCGCCAGCGCCTCCAGGATCGCCTCGCGCTCCACGCGGTCGAGGTATTCGGGCAGCGGCGCGCCCAGCGCGCCTTCCGCGGCGCGGCCGCCGCCCTCTTCCGCCGCGACCGGCTTGAGCATCAGGCCGTCGGGTCCGATCTCGGCGCCGCCCGAGAGCGCCGTGGCGCGCTCGAGGACGTTCTCCAGCTCGCGGATGTTGCCCGGGAAATCGTACTGCGCCAACTCGGCGAGCGCCGCGTCCGACAGGCGCGCCGGCGCCGCGCCGCTCGCGCGCGCGATGCGCTCGAGGATGCTGGCCGCGATCAACGGGATGTCCTCGCGGCAGTCGCGCACGGGCGGCATCTTCAGCTCGATCACGTTGAGGCGGTAAAAGAGATCCTGGCGGAAGCGCCCGGACTCCACCAGCCGCGCCAGGTTCTGGTGCGTCGCGCTGATGATGCGCACGTCCACCGGCTCCTCCTGCGTGGCGCCCACCTTGCGCACGCGCTTCTCCTGGATGGCGCGCAGCAGCTTCACCTGCATCGGCAGCGGCAGATCCGCCACTTCGTCGAGGAACAGGGTGCCGCCGTCGGCGGCCTGGAAGAAGCCGTCGCGATCCTGCTCCGCGCCGGTGAACGCGCCCTTCTTGTAGCCGAAGAACTCGCTTTCCATCAGGGTCTCGGGAATGGCGCCGCAATTCACCGGCACGAACGGCCGCTCGCGGCGCGCGCCTTCGCCGTGGATCAGGCGCGCCGCGAGCTCCTTGCCGCTGCCGGATTCCCCGGAAACGTGCACCGGCGCCTGGGTGCGCGCGAGCTTGCCGATCAGCTCGCGCACCTGCGCGAGCGGCGCGCTGCCGCCCAGCAGCGGCAGGTCGCGCGCCGGCGGATCCGCCTGGTCGGGCAGCGACAGCGCCGACTTCACCAGCGCGCGCAGCTGTTCCAGGCCGACCGGCTTCGAGACGTAATCGAAGGCGCCCGCCTTCAGGGCCGCGACCGCGTTCTCCGCGCTGCCGTGCGCGGTGATCACGGCGACCGGCAAGTCGCCCGCCAGGCCGCTGATGTGGCGCACCAGGTCGAGGCCTTCGCCGTCGGGCAGGCGCATGTCGGTCAGGCAGAGATCGAAGCGCGCGTTGCGCAACGTCTCGCGCGCCTCGGCGAGGCTGCCCACTGCCACCACGCCCAGCCCCATCTTCGCCAGCGTCAGCTCGAGCAGCTCGCGGATGTCGGGCTCATCGTCCACCACCAGCACCTGGCGCTCGCGCCGCGCGGGCCTGCGCTCGGCGCGCCTCATGCGCCCGCCCCGCCGCGGCAGACGACGCGAAAATGCGCCCCCGGCAGGTCGTTGACGTACTCGAGCAGCGCGCCGTTGGCGGCGGCCAGTTCGCGTGCGAGGTACAAGCCCAAGCCCGTCCCCTTGCTGTCGGTGGTGAAGAACGGCTCGAACAACTGCCCCTGGTTGGCGGCGGCCACGCCGGGGCCGTTGTCGGCGACGCTCAATTCTACTTTGTCGCCGAACGCGCGCGCCGCGATGCGCACGCTGCCCGGCTCGGTGAGCGCGTGGCGCACCGCGTTGCGCAAGAGGTTCCACAGCACCTGGCGCAGGTGCTCGGGATCGAACTCGACCCACGCGTCGCGCCCGCTGTCGATGCCAATTCGTTCCACCGGCAGCGACTCGTTGGCGGCGAACTCCTCGAGAAACTGCGGCAGCCACGCCGCGAGCGCGATGCGCTGCGCGGCGATGCGGTCGCGCCGGTTGAGCTGCAGCACGTCGGTCACCAGGCGCTCCAGGCGCAGCGTGTTGTCGTGGATGATGCGCGCGAGGCGGCCGCGGTCCTGGCCGCGGCGCTCCTCGGCGAGCAGCTCCGCGGCGTGGCTGATCGCCGCCAGCGGGTTGCGGATCTCGTGCGCGATGTTCGCCGTCAGCCGGCCGAGCGCCGCAAGCTTGAGCTGTTGCGCCTGCTCGCGCGAGCGCGTCATGTCCTCGACGAACACCACGGTGAACTGGTCCTCGGTGCCGGTGTCGAGCAGGCGCGCGCGTACCTCCTTGCCGCGCGCTTCCAGGTCCACCGACACGGCCGGGCGGCCGCCCGCGTCGCGCCAGGCGCGCCAGCGATCCGCCAGCCCGGGCAGCACCGCGGCGAGCGGCAGCCCGCGCAGCACGTCCATGCCCAGCAGCCGCATCGACTGCGGGTTGTGCTCGACGATGCGGCCCTGCCGGTCAAGCAGCACCACGCCGTCCTGCATGTCGGCGATCACCAGCTGGTTGACGCGCGTCTGGTTGGCGAGCGCGCGGCCGCGCTCGCGTGCCAGGCGCTCGTTGGCGGCGAGGCGCTGCGCCAGCCAGCCGGTCGCCCCGGCGATGGCGAAGTAGCCCATCGACAGCAGGCCCGCGGGCACCACGCTCGCCGAGGGCAGATCGAGCGCCAGCACCCAGTAGGTCTCCTCCAGCAGCACGGCGATCGCGGCGAGCGCGGCGTACAGGAACGTCAGCCGCAGCGGCGCCACCAGGCCGGCGCCGGTGAGCGAGATGAGCAGCATCACGCCCAGCCCGCTGCGCATGCCGCCGCTCGCGTACATGAGCAGCGGAATGACGAACACGTCGAGCAGCGCATGCGCCGAGAGCTGCAGGTTGAAGCGCTCGTGCACCGAGCGCACCACGAACTGCAGCGCGATGCCGAGGATCAGGTAGCCGACGCAGACGGCGCGGAACAGCCGCATGTCGTGCGCGCCGAAGTTGATCGGCTCGTAGGCGACGTAGGTCGCCCCCAGGAACACCAGCGCCACCACGATGCGGTACAGGTTGAAGTACTGCAGCGATATCCAGAACGAGTCCGGCGGACGGTCCTCGCGCGCGAACAGCGGCGCGTAGGCGAGCGTCGCCATCACGGCCGGCGCGGCCCGAGCCGCGCGTGCTCCTCGCTGCAGTAGGCGCCGCCGGGGGCGCTGCGCGCCTCGGCGCGCGGCAGATGCACCCCGCAGTGCGCGCACGCGACGAGCTCGCCCGGGGCGCCCGGCGCGGGCGGCGCGCCGCCCTGGCGCTCGCGCAAGGCGCGGCGCACCAGCCAGACGACGACCAGGACCGCGAGGCCGAGCAGGATCAGGCGTCCCATGGCCCTATTCTAGGAAAGTGGAGATGGTCGGGGTGACTGGATTCGAACCAGCGACACCTGCGTCCCGAACGCAGTACTCTACCAGGCTGAGCTACACCCCGAATCGCCGGACACTAGCTGCGGCGCGACACCGCAAAGGCCGCCAATTCTAGCAAAGATTCCCTGTGCGCCGAGGGCGACAGCGCGGCGATCGAGCGCGCCGCGACCTCGGCTTCACGCCTGGCCGCGGCACGCGCGTAGTCGAGCGCTGCGGTCGCCCGGACGGCCGCCAGCACGGCGGCGAAATCCTCGCGCCCGCCCTCGACGATGGCGTGGCGCACGAGGGCGCGCTGCTCGGCGCTGCCCGCCTGCATGACGCGGATCAGCGGCAGCGTGGGCTTGCCTTCGGCCAGGTCGTCGCCCAGGCTCTTGCCGGTCTCCTGCGCGGCCCCGGAGTAGTCGAGCACGTCGTCGATGACCTGGAAGGCGGTGCCCAGATGCATGCCGTAGGCGGCCAGTCCCTGCTCCAGGTCCGGCGCCGCGCCGCCGAGGACGCCGCCCAGCCGCGCCGCCGCCTCGAACAGCTTGGCGGTCTTGCGCCGCACGACGTCGAGGTAGCGCGCCTCGTCGACGTCCGGATCGTGGCAGTTCATCAGTTGCAGCACCTCGCCCTCGGCGATCGTGTTGGTGGCATCGGCGAGCACGCGCATCACCCGCAGGTTGTCGAGCGCGACCATCATCTGGAAGGCGCGCGAATACAGGAAATCCCCGACCAGCACCGAGGCGGCGTTGCCGAACGCGGCGTTGGCCGTGCGCCGCCCGCGCCGCAGCTGCGATTCGTCGACCACGTCGTCGTGCAGCAGCGTCGCCGTATGGATGAACTCCACCACCGCGGCCAGCTCGTGGCAGGCTGCGCCCCGGCAACCGAGCGCGCCGGCGGCGAGCAGCAGCAGCGCCGGGCGCAGCCGCTTGCCGCCGCCCGCGACGATGTACTCGGCCACCTGGCGCACGAGGGCGACGTCCGAGTCGAGGCGCGCGCGGATGAGCGCGTCCACCTGCTGCATGTCGTCGGCAACCGGGGCGAGGAGGGTGCTGGCGGTGGTTGGCGGCATCGGGGCGCGGCGGGGGCGCGACGCGTAGCATACAAGGCTTTGACGCACGCCAGCCGAATCTCCTATAATTCCAAGTCTTTACAGAACTTTGGCGGCAGAACTCCCATGTACGCAATCATCAAGACCGGCGGCAAGCAATATCGCGTCAGTTCCGGCGAGCAGGTGCGCGTCGAGACGCTGGCGGCCGAGGTCGGCGCGGCCGTCTCCTTCGACGAGGTGCTGCTGGTCGGCGCGGGCGACGCGGTGCGCGTGGGCGCGCCGCTCGTCGCGGGCGCCAGGGTAAAGGCCACGGTCCTCGGCCACGGCCGCGGCGACAAGGTCAAGATCTTCAAGCTGCGGCGGCGCAAGCACTTCCAGAAATCGCAGGGCCACCGCCAGAACTACACCGAGGTCCGCATCGACGACATCGTCGCCGGCGCCTGAGAGGGAAAGGAACATGGCACACAAGAAAGCAGGCGGCAGCTCGCGCAACGGGCGCGACTCGCAGAGCAAGCGCCTCGGCGTCAAGGCCTACGGCGGCGAGCAGGTCAACGCCGGGCAGATCCTGGTGCGCCAGCGCGGCACGCAGGTGCATCCTGGCTCCAACGTGGGCATGGGACGCGACCACACGCTGTTTGCGAGGGCCGCCGGCAAGGTGCTGTTCGCAATCAAGGGCGCGGGCAGCAAGAAGACCGTGAGCATCGTGCCGGCCTGACCACCGGCCCGGCCACCGTGAAAAGCCCTATCGCTCGCGGTAGGGCTTTTTTGATTTCTGCGCCATGAAATTCATCGACGAAGCGAAGATCGAGGTGCACGCCGGCAAGGGCGGCGACGGCAGTGCGGCGTTCCGGCGCGAGAAGTACGTGCCGCGCGGCGGCCCGAGCGGCGGCGACGGCGGCCGCGGCGGCAGCGTGTGGGCGGTGGCGGACCGCAACATCAACACCCTGATCGACTACCGCTTCGCGCGCATCCATCGCGCCGAGCATGGCGACGCCGGGCACGGCTCGGACAAGTACGGCCGCGGCGGCAGCGACGTCGAGCTGCGCATGCCGGTCGGCACCCTGGTGCGCGACGCCGAGAGCGGCGAGCTGATCGCCGACCTGGCGCGCGACGGCGAGCGCGCGCTGCTCGCCAAGGGCGGCCAGTGCGGCCTGGGCAACCTGCACTTCAAGTCGAGCACCAACCGCGCGCCGCGCCAGTTCACGCGCGGCCTGCCGGGGGAGAGCCGCAAGCTGGCGCTCGAGCTGCGCGTGCTTGCCGACGTCGGCCTGCTCGGCCTGCCCAACGCCGGCAAGTCGACGCTGGTGCGCGCGGTGTCCAGCGCGCGACCCAAGGTGGCCGACTACCCCTTCACCACGCTCGACCCGTCTCTCGGCGTGGTGCGCGTGGCGGCGGAGGCGAGCTTCGTGATCGCCGACATTCCCGGGCTGATCGAGGGCGCAGCGGAAGGCGCCGGCCTCGGCCACCAGTTCCTGCGCCACCTGTCGCGCACGCGATTGCTGCTGCACCTGGTGGACATCGCGCCGCTCGACCCGGACGCCGACCCGGCGCGCGACGCGCGCGCGCTGGCGCTGGAACTGAAGAAGTACGACGCGGCGCTGCACCGCAAGCCGCGCTGGCTGGTGTTCAACAAGATCGACCTGGCCGAGGACGCCGACGCGCGCATCGCGCGCCTCCTGCGCGCGTTGCGCTACAAGGGCCCCTGGTTCGCAATCAGCGCCATCAGCGGCAAGGGCTGCGACGCGCTGTGCCGGGCGGCATACCGCTTCCTCGCCACGGACTCCCGCAAGGCGCGCGTCAAGCGCGCCGCCTGACGCCGATGCCCGGCCGCATCGCCAGCGCCCGCACCCTGGTGGTCAAGGTCGGCAGCGCGCTCGTCACCAACGAGGGGCGCGGGCTGGACGTGGCGGCGATCGCCCGCTGGGCGGCGCAGATCGCGCAGCTGCGCGCGCTCGGCCGGCGCTGCGTGCTGGTGTCCTCCGGCGCCATCGCCGAAGGCCTGCAGCGCCTGGGCTGGACGCGGCGGCCGCACGCGCTGCACGAGCTGCAGGCGGCGGCGGCGGTGGGGCAGATGGGCCTGGTGCAGGCCTACGAGGCCTGCTTTCGCAAGCACGGCCTCGCCACGGCGCAGGTGCTGCTCACCCACGCCGACATGGCCGACCGGCAGCGCTACCTCAACGCGCGTTCCACCCTGCTGACCCTGCTCGAGCTCGGCGTGATCCCGGTGATCAACGAGAACGACACCGTGGTCACCGACGAGATCAAGGTCGGCGACAACGACACGCTCGCCGCCCTGGTCACCAGCCTGGTGGAGGCCGATGCACTGGTGATCCTCACCGACCAGGCCGGGCTGTACGACGCCGACCCGCGGCTGGCGCCGGAGGCGAAGCTCATTGCCGAGGCGACGGCGGGCGAAGCACGCCTGGAGGTGATGGCCGGCGGCGCCGGCTCGGCGCTGGCGCGCGGCGGGATGATCACCAAGGTGCTGGCGGCCAAGCGCGCCGCGCGCAGCGGCGCGCACACCGTGATCGCCTCGGGGCACGAGCCCGACGTGCTGGTGCGCCTGGCGCAGGGCGAGCGCCTCGGCACGCTGCTGCTGGCGCAGACCACGCCGCTCGCCGCGCGCAAGCAGTGGCTCGCCGACCACCTGACGCTCGGCGGGCGCCTCGAGCTCGATGCCGGCGCGGTGCGCGCGCTCTCCCGCGACGGCAAGAGCCTGCTGCCGGTCGGCGTGACCGCGGTGCAAGGCGAGTTCGAGCGCGGCACCGTGGTCGGCTGCCTCGACCCCGAGGGGCGCGAAGTCGCCAGAGGCCTGGTGAACTACTCTTCGTCGGAAACGCGGCGCATCATGCGGCGCCCGTCCGGCGAGATCGAGGCCCTCCTGGGCTACATGGACGGGCCGGAGCTGATCCACCGCAACAATATGGTGCTGCTGCTCCCGGGCTAGTTCAGGCGAGATCGGCGGCGAGCGCGGCGCGCACCACGGGCGCCGCCTCGACCGCGGCCTGGTACTGGGGGTGATCGACGCCCAACGCAAGGCCCACTCCATGGCGCAGCGCCTTGCGCATTTCCGCGTCCAGCTCGAAGCGCAGGAAATGCACCGCCGAGGTCTTCTGCTCGTTCTCGCGCTCGAGGTCCTCGTCGGCGATGGCGTAGACCCGCGCACAACCTTCGACCTGCACCCAGACATGGCCCTCGATGCCCTTCAGGCGCGCGAGCGCCGCCTGGCGCTCGGCGACGTCGGGGTACTCGATCATCATCGTCGCCTTGAAGTTGGTGCCGTCGGGCACCAGCGGGTTGTAGACGTTGAGCTCGTCCTGGATCCCCGCTTCCTCGAAGGTGCGCTCGATGCGCAGCATCTCCTGGATCTGGTAGCGGACGGTGAGCTCGTCCTCGAAGATCAGCGTCACGTGCCCGCCGAGGTGGACGCTGCGGTGCTTCTTGTGCTCGAGCACCCGCGCCCGGAACGCGTTGCGCTCGCGCGCGTAGGCTTCGAGCGACAGCAGGCTCGCACGCTCGATGCGGGGCATCCTCAGTCGGCGAGGGCGTCGAGCGCCTTCTGGAAGCGGTTGGCGTGCGAGCGCTCGGCCTTGGCCAGCGTTTCGAACCAGTCCGCGATTTCCGTGAAGCCCTCGCCGCGCGCGTCCTTCGCCATGCCCGGGTACATGTCGGTGTACTCGTGGGTTTCGCCCGCGACCGCCGACTTCAGGTTCTCGCGCGTGCGGCCGATCGGCAGGCCGGTCGCCGGGTCGCCCACCTGCTCCAGGTATTCGAGGTGCCCGTGCGCATGCCCGGTCTCGCCCTCGGCGGTCGAGCGGAACAGCGCCGAGACGTCGTTCTGGCCTTCGACGTCGGCCTTCGCGGCAAAGTACAGGTAGCGCCGATTGGCCTGCGACTCGCCGGCGAACGCGTCTTTGAGATGCTGATGGGTCTTGGTTCCCTTGAGTGCCTTCATCGATGTCTCCTTTGTGCAGGTGCCGCCTTGCTCGGAGCAGCCAAGGTACCGCCGCGGCAGCGATCGATCAAATCGATTTTTGCAATTCCGGCTATTGCCTCGCGCTATGCGGCGCGCGCTCAGCGCGTCTCGGCGGTGGCGGGGCGCTGGCGGCGCCGGTCCGGCCCGAGATAGCGGTGCAGCTCGGCCAGCGCCTGGCGGTACACCTCGCGCTTGAACTCGATCACCGCCTCGAGCGGCACCCAGTAATCGTGCCAGCGCCAGGCGTCGAACTCGGGCTTGGCGCTGGCGCGCAGGCTGACGTCGCAGTCGCGGCCCACCAGCCGCAGCAGGTACCAGATCTGCTTCTGGCCCCGGTAGGTGCCGCGCCAGTCGCGCCTCACCCACTTCTCCGGCACCTCGTAGCGCAGCCAGTGGCGCGTGCGCCCGAGAATGCGGACGTGATCCGCCTTGAGGCCGATCTCCTCATCGAGCTCGCGGTACATCGCCCGCTGCGGCGTCTCGCCGTGCTTGATGCCGCCCTGGGGAAACTGCCACGCGTGCTGGTTGACGCGCTTGCCCCAGAACACCTCGTTGCGGCCGTTGGCGAGGATGATGCCGACGTTCGGGCGATACCCGTCCCGGTCGAGCATGGCCACACCACCTAAGTTAGAATCCACTCGCATTTTTCCACAGGCGAACCGCAAACACAACGCGGCGAGCGGTCCATGCGCACAACGCGATTCCATCTCGGCACCATCAAGGAGGCGCCCGCCGACGCGGAGCTCGTCAGCCACCGGCTGATGATCCGCGCCGGCTACATCCGGCGGCTGGCGGCCGGCATCTACACCTGGCTGCCGCTGGGCGTACGCGCGCTGCGCAAGGTGGAAGGCGTGGTGCGCGAGGAGATGAACCGCGCCGGCGCCCTCGAGCTTTCCATGCCCGCGGTGCAGCCGGCGGAGCTGTGGCAGGAATCCGGGCGCTGGCAGGACTACGGACCGGAGCTGCTGCGCTTCAAGGATCGCCACGAGCGCGACTTCGTCATCCAGCCCACCTCGGAAGAGGTGATCACGGATCTCGCGCGCGCCGAGCTGAAGAGCTACCGCCAGCTGCCGCTGCACTTCTACCAGATCCAGACCAAGTTCCGCGACGAGCGCCGGCCGCGCTTCGGCGTCATGCGCGGGCGCGAGTTCGTGATGAAGGACGGCTACTCGTTCCACGTCGATCTAGCCGACCTGGAGCGCGAGTACCGCAACATGTACGACACCTATACGCGCATCTTTACCCGCCTCGGCCTGCGGTTTCGCGCCGTGGCGGCCGACACCGGCGCCATCGGCGGCACCGGCTCGCACGAGTTCCAGGTGCTGGCGGATTCCGGCGAGGACGCGATCGCCTACAGCAGCGACTCCGACTACGCCGCCAACATCGACCTGGCCGAGGCGCTGGCGCCGGCCGGGGCGCGGCGCGCGCCCGCCGAGCCGATGCGCAAGGTGCCGACGCCCGGCAAGACGCGCTGCGAGGACGTCGCCGCGCTGCTCAAGCTGCCGCTCGCGCGCACGGTGAAGGCGCTCGCGGTGATGCAGGACGCGCAGTTCGTGCTGCTGCTGGTGCGCGGCGATCACGAGCTGAACGAGCTGAAGACGCAGAAGGCGATCGGCGCGTTCCGCTTCGCCCTCGAGACCGAGATGCGCGGCGCCCTCGGCGCGCCGCCCGGCTACGTCGGGCCGGTGGGCGTCGCAGCGCAGGTGCGCGTGGTCGCGGACCGCAGCGTGGCGGCGATGGGCGATTTCGTCTGCGGCGCCAACGAGGCGGGATTTCACCTCGCCGGCGTGAACTGGGGCCGCGACCTGGCGGAACCATCGCTCGTCGCCGACATCAGAAACGTCATGCAGGGAGATCCGAGCCCCGACGGCCACGGCAGCTTGCGCATCCAGCGCGGGATCGAGGTCGGCCACATCTTCCAGCTGCGCACCAAGTATTCCGCGGCGCTCGGCGCCGCGGTGCTCGACGCCAAGGGCGAAACGCGGCCGCTGGAAATGGGCTGCTACGGCATCGGCGTGACGCGCGTGGTGGCCGCGGCCATCGAGCAGCACCACGACGAGCGCGGCATCGCGCTGCCGGCGGCGCTGGCGCCCTTCGCCGCTTGCCTCGTGCCGATCGCCTACGCCAAGAACGAGAAGGTGCGCGCCGCGGCCGACCGCCTGTACGGCGAACTGCAGGCGGCCGGCATCGAAGTGCTGATGGACGACCGCGACGAGCGCCCGGGGGTGCTGTTCGCGGACATGGACCTGATCGGCATCCCGCACCGCATCGTGCTCTCGGAACGCGGGCTCGCGGCCGGCGAAGCCGAGTACAAGGCGCGGCGCGACGCGCAAGCGCGCAACGTGCCGCTCGCAGGGATCGCCGCGTTCCTCAAGGAGCGGCTAGCGGCGACATGAGGCGGTCCGGCATGCAAGCGGTGCTGCTCGCCGCGACGTTGCACTACGCGGCCGCGGCCGGTGCCGGCGCGCAGGTGTACGAGGAGCTCGCCGACAGCGTGCGCCACAGCCTCTCCGCCGCGCTCGCCGACCGCTCGGTGCCGGAGCTGGCGTTCCGCGAGCGCGAGGACGCGCACCGGTGGCTGTTCGAGATGTCGCGCCGCCTGGAGAAGCGCATTCCCGACCGCAGGCAGCGCTTCGAGCTGCTGCGCACGGCGCATTTCGAGGCGCTGCGCGCGGGTCTCGACCCGCAGCTGGTGCTCGGCGTGATCGAGGTGGAGAGCCGCTTTCGCAAGTACGCGGTGTCGCGCGCCGGCGCACGCGGCTACATGCAGGTGATGCCGTTCTGGACCAAGCTGATCGGCTCCAGGGGCGACAACCTGTTCCACCTGCGCACCAACCTGCGCTACGGCTGCGTCATCCTGCGCCACTATCTCGACATCGAGAACGGCGACTACTTCCGCGCCCTCGGCCGCTACAACGGCAGCCTCGGCAAGCCCGACTATCCGCGCGCGGTGCTGGCGGCGTGGAAGGTGCGCTGGGGCTACAAGGGCGCCACCAGCTGAGATGATCCGCGCCCTGCTCGGCGATCGGCGCTTGCGCGACTGGTTCTACGGCTACCGCGCGCCCGAGCGCGGCGCCATCACGCTCGGCCAGCGCCGTGTCTACATCGTGCCCACGCGCCTGGGGTGGTTCTACGGCGCCACGCTCTGCATCCTGCTGGTCGGCTCGATCAACTACGCGCTGCAGCTGGGCTTCGCCCTGACCTTCCTGCTCGCCGGCCTCGGCCTCGTCGGCATGGTGCACACCACAAGGAACCTCGCGCGCCTTACGGTAAGCGCGGGCCGCGCCGAGCCGGTGTTCGCGGGCGAGGCGGCACAGTTCCGCCTGTACCTCGACAACCGCGCGCGCTACGACCGGCCGGCGATCCTGGTGCGCCACCAGGCAAGCGGCGCGCAGGTGGTGCTCGACGTCGCGCCGGGAGCAGTCGCCGAGGCGGTGCTCGCCGTGCCGGCCGCAAGACGCGGCTGGCTGCCGCTCACGCGCGTCATGCTGGAGACGCGCTTTCCCCTGGGCCTGTTCCGCGCCTGGAGCTACGTCGAGCCCGAGGCGCGCTGCCTGGTCTATCCGCGCCCGGAGCGCGCGCCGCTGCCGGCGCCGGCGCCCGACGCCGAGGCGGGCGCGGCGCGCGCGCAGTCGCTCGGCAGCGACGATTTTTCCGGACTGCGCGCCTACCAGCTGCAGGATTCGCCGCGCCACGTGGCGTGGAAAGCCGTGGCGCGCTCGGACGACATGCTGACCAAGCAGTTCGCCGGCGCCGCGGGCATCGAGCTGTGGCTCGACTGGGAGCGGCTGCCCGCGGGCCTGGACACCGAGCAGCGGCTGTCGCGGCTCGCCGGCTGGGTGCTCGCCGCCGAGCAGGCCGGCGCGCGCTACGGGCTGCGGCTGCCGGCGCGCGCCATCGCGCCCGATCGCGGCGACGCCCACCGCGCGGCCTGCCTGCAGGCGCTCGCGCTGCACGGCACGGCATGAGCGCGCCCCATCCCCTCGCGCCCGAGCAGCGCGCGGTCGCACCGCGCGATCTCGCCGGGCTGCTCGCCGCGCTGGTGCTGGTGGCGGCGCCGCACGCGCTGCGCATGCCCTGGTGGCTGACGCTGCTGGTGCTGGGCCTGTACGCGTGGCGCGCACACATCGCGCTCGAGCGCTCGGCGCTGCCGTCGCGCTGGCTGGTGCTCGCGCTCGCCCTGCTCGCCGTCGGCGCCGTGTACCTCGAGTACCGCACGCTGTTCGGGCGCACTTCGGGCATCGTGCTGCTGGTGCTGTTCTCGGGGCTGAAGCTCGCCGAGATGCGCACGCACCGCGACGCCGCCGTGGTGGCGTTCCTGTGCTACTTCCTGGTGATGACCAACCTGCTGTACACGCAGAGCATCCCGACGGCGCTGCTCATGGCGCTGGCGCTGCTTGCCGTCACCGCCACGCTGGTGGGTCTCGCCGCGCCGCAGCGTCCGGTAGCCGCGAACCTGCGCAGCGCAGGCGTGCTGCTCGCGCACGCGGCGCCCGCGGCGCTGATCCTGTTCCTGCTGTTCCCGCGCGTGCAAGGGCCGCTGTGGGGCCTGCCGCAGGACGCCTACGCCGCCGTCACGGGCCTTTCGGACACCATGTCGCCGGGCAATATCTCGCAGCTCGCGCAGTCCGACGCCATCGCCTTTCGCGCCGAGTTCGGAGGCGAGCCGCCGCCGCCCCGCGAGCGCTATTGGCGCGGGCCGGTGCTGTGGGATTTCGATGGCCGCACCTGGCGCATGGGCCCCGGGTGGCTGCAGCGGTTCGAGGCGCCGCAGGGCGCCGGGCGCTACGACTACACCGTGACGCTGGAGCCGCATAACCGCACCTGGCTGTTCGCGCTGGAAAGCGTGGCGCGGCTGCCGGTGCGCGCGCGCTACACCAACGACGGCACGGCGGTGGCGACTTCGCCGGTGCGCTCGCGCCTGCGCTACGACGCGGCCTCGCTCGCGCGCCCCGCGCCCGAGCCGTTCGAGCGCCCGGACAGCCTGCGCCGCGCGCTGGCGCTGCCCGCGACCGGCAACGCGCGCGCGCGCGCGCTCGCCGCCGAATGGCGGCGCGGCGCGCGGAGCGACATGCAGGTGCTGCAGCGCGCGGTCGAGTTCTTCCGCGACAGCCGGCTCGGCTACACGCTGGAGCCGCCGCTGCTCGGGCGCGACACGGTGGACGAGTTCCTGTTCGACACGCGTGAAGGCTTCTGCGAGCATTTCTCGTCGGCGTTCGTGTTCATGATGCGCGCCGCGGGCGTGCCGGCACGCGTGGTCACCGGCTACCAGGGCGGCGAGGTGAACTACGTGGACCGCATCATCAGCGTGCGCCAGTCCGACGCGCATGCCTGGGCCGAGGTGCACCTGGCGGGGCGCGGCTGGGTGCGCGCCGATCCGACCGCGGCCGCGGTTCCCGGCCGCGTGGATGCGGGGCTGGCGCGCGCGGTGCGCGCGGGCGACCCGGTGCCGCTGCTGATGCGGCCGCAGCTCGAGTGGCTGCGCGGGTTGCGCAGCAACTGGGAGGCGCTCGCTCACCGCTGGAACGTGTGGGTGCTCGGCTACGGCGCCGAGCGCCAGCGCGACCTCATGTCGCGCATCGGCATGCGCGATGCCGACTGGCGCAAGCTCACCGCGGCCATGGCGTCGATCCTCGGCGCGTTCACGCTCGCGCTGCTCGTATGGTCGCTGCGCCGGCTGGCGCGCCCCGACCCGGTGCAGCGCGCCTGGCAGGCGTTCTGCCGCAAGCTCGGCGCGCGCGGCGTGGCGCGCGCGCCGCACGAAGGACCGCGCGATTACGCCGAGCGCGCCGCCGCGCACCTGCCGCAGGCCGCCGCGGCGATCCGCGCCATCGCCGCGCTCTACATCGGCGCGCGCTACGGGCGCGCGCCGGCGCGCCGGCGCGCCGCCGCGCTCGCGCGCCGCGTACGCGAGCTGCGGCTGGCATGAGCGTGCGCCGCGCCCTGCTCGCGTTGCTGCTCGCCATCCTCGCCGCGACCGCGCGCGCCGAGGACGACGAGGCGCCCGCACCCTACGCCTTGCGCGAGGACGTGCAGGGCTTCATCCGCGAGCTGGTGGCGCGGCACGCCTTCAGCGCCGAGGAGCTGGTGCTCGTCTTCTCGCGCGCGCGGCGCGAGGACGCCGTGCTCGCCGCCATGCGCGCGCAGCCGCAGCAGGCGGACTCCTGGGACGCCTACCGGGCCCTGTTCGTCAACGAGCGCCACCTGCGCGCCGGGCTCGAGTTCTGGCAGGAGAACCGCCGTGCGCTGGCGCGTGCGCGCCGCACCTACGGCGTGCCCGAGGAGATCGTCGTCGCCATCATCGGCATCGAGACCTTCTACGGCCGCAATACCGGCCGCTGGCGCGTCATCGACGCGCTGGCCACGCTCGCCTTCGACTATCCGCCGCGCGCGCCCTTCTTCCGCGGCGAGCTGGAGAACTACCTGCTGTTCGCGCGCGAGCTCGAGCTCGACGTGTTCGCGGTGAAGGGCTCCTACGCGGGCGCCATCGGCATCCCGCAGTTCATGCCCGGCAGCTACCTGCGCTACGCGGTGGATTTCGACGGCGACGGCGCGACCGACTTGCGCACAAACGCTGCCGACGCCATCGGCAGCGTCGCCAACTTCCTCAAGCAGCACGGCTGGCTGCGCGGCGAGCCGGTGCAGCGCGGCGCGCACGTGACGGGCGCCGGCCATGAGGCGCTCGTCGCCGCCAACCCGCTGCCGCGGCACACGATCGAGGAGCTGGGCAAGGCGGGCGTGGAGGTGCGCGGCGCGCCGCTGCCCGCCGAAACGCGTGCCGTGCTGCTGCGCCTGGAGACGCCCGAGCGGCCCGCGGACTACCGCATCGGCCTGCAGAACTTTTATGTGCTGACGCGCTACAACCGCAGCGTGTTCTACGCGCTGTCCGTGGCCGACCTCGCCGAGCAACTGCGCGCGGCGCGCCGCAAGGCGCGCGCGGCGCCGCCGGACGCGCTCGGCCGCGCTCAGGACGGGCGCTCGCCCGGCAGGTAGCGCAGCGGGTCGACGGGCTTGCCCGACTTGCGGATCTCGAAGTGCAGCTTGGGGCGGTCGGCGTCGCTGTCGCCCATCTCCGCGATGCGCTGGCCGCGCGCCACGTTCTGGCCTTCCTTCACCAGGATCTCGCGGTTGTGCGCGTACACGCTGCTGAAGCCGTTTTCGTGGCGGATGACGATCAGCTTGCCGAAGCCGCGGATGCCCGTGCCGGTGTACAGCACCTGCCCGGCGGCCGCGGCCACCACAGGGTCGCCCGGCTTGCCGCCGATGTCCACGCCCTTGCCGCCCGGCTCGGAGAACTTCGCCAGCAGGCCGCCGCGCGCCGGCCAGATAAAGTCGAGCGACTCGGGGTCGCGCTCGACCGCCGCCGCCGTGGGCGGCTCGGGCTTGGCGGGCGCGACGGCGACCGGCTTGGGCACCGGCGCGAGCGCGGCCGCATCGCCCTTCGACAGCAGCGCCAGGTTCTCCTCGGAATAGGGCAGGCGCAGCGCCTTGGGCGCGACCTTGGTACCGCCGTCGCCCTGGCCCTGCCGCGCCGTCCCGGCGCCGTCGAGCGGGCGCGCCTGCAACGGCGCCTGCCCGCGCGCGGCGCCCACCTGCACCGACGGCTCGCCGGGAGGCGGCGTCACGCGCAGCACCTGGCCCACCGAGATCTTGGTGGGATCGTCGAGCTGGTTCCAGCGCGCCACGTCGCGGTAGTCGGCGCCATGCTCGAGCGCGATGCTGTAGAGCGTGTCGCCGCGCTTGATCATGTAGTGGCCGGGCGGCGCGCCCGCCGCGGCGGGCGGCGGCGCCAGGGGCTCGGGCGCGGGCTTGAGCGCGGGCGGCGGCCGGATGTCGGACACCGGCGCCTGCACGGATTCGGAAGCGCAGCCGGCCAGGGCCGCCAGCGCGGCGCTTAGCAGCAGCGCGCTCCATCGCAATGCGAGTGTCGTCATAGTTTTCCCGTCTCGAGAGGCACGAACAGCACCTCGTCGAGTGTGGTTTCCGAAATGCCTCGGGCGCCGCGCTCCAGCAGCGCCAGGCGCTGCGCGCCGCGCGGCACCTGCGCCGTCTTCAGCGGCAGCACCATTCTGCCACCCTGTGCCAATTGCTGTAAGAGGGCCTGCGGCACGGCGCGCGCCGCCGCCGCCACGATGATGGCGTCGAAAGGCGCCGCCTGCTGCAGGCCGAGATTGCCGTCGCCATGGGTGAGCCGCAGGTTCGACAGCCGCAGGCCGCGAAGATTCGCGCGCGCGCGCTCCAAGAGACCGCGGATGCGCTCCACCGAGTACACCTCGCGCGCGAGCTGCGCCAGCACCGCGGCCTGATAGCCGCAGCCGGTGCCGACTTCGAGCACGCGCGCCGGCATGCCGTTGTCGCCGATCAGCGACTCGATCATGCGCGCCACCACGTACGGCTGCGAGATGGTCTGGCTGAAGCCGATCGGCAGCGCGCTGTCCTCGTAGGCGCGGCTCGCCAGCGCCTCGTCGACGAACAGGTGCCGCGGCACCGCGCCCATCGCCGCCAGCACGCGCTCGTCGCGGATGCCTTTTTCCCGCAAGCGCTCGACCATGCGCAGGCGCGTGCGCTGCGAGGTCATGCCGATGCCGGCGGCGTCGCGCGGGCGGCGCGCGTTCATGCCGCGAGCCAGGCGCGCACCGGTGCGAGCTGCGCGGGATGCGTGAGATCCACCTGCAGCGGCGTCACCGAGACATGGCCGCGCGCCACGGCGTGGAAGTCGGTGCCCGGACCGGCGTCCGCGGCCTCGCCCGCAGCGCCGATCCAGTACGCCTGCTCGCCCCGTGGCGTGCGCATTTTCACCACCGGCTCGGCCTTGTGGCGGCGGCCCAGGCGCGTCACCTCGGGCGCGCCGAGCGCCTCGCGCGCGACGTCGGGCACGTTCACGTTGAGCAGCACCGGCTGCCCGAACGGCGCGCGCCCGAAGCGCGCCACCAGCTGATGCGCGACCTCGGCCGCCGTGGCGAGGTGCCGCCCCTCCCTGCTCGCCAGCGACACCGCGAGCGACGGGATGCCGAGGAGGAACCCTTCGGTGGCCGCCGCCACGGTGCCCGAATAGACGGTGTCGTCGCCCATGTTGGCGCCGAGGTTGACGCCGGAGACGACGATGTCGGGAAGGAAGTCGAGCACCCCGGTGACCGCAAGGTGCACGCAGTCGGTGGGCGTGCCGTTGACGAAGAAGAAGCCGTTCGGCGCGCGGCGCACCGACAGCGGCCGGTCCAGGGTCAGCGAGTTCGAGGCGCCGGAGCGGTCGCGCTCCGGGGCCACCACCGTGACCTCGCCGAGCGCGGCCAGGCGCTCCGCGAGCAGCGCGATGCCGGGCGAGAAGTAGCCGTCGTCGTTGGACACCAGGATGCGCATGGCCTAGAACGACCGCGGCAGGCCCAGCACGTGCTCGGCGACGTAGGACAGGATCAGGTTGGTGGAAATCGGCGCCACAAGATACAGGCGCGTCTCGCGGAACTTGCGTTCCACGTCGTACTCGGCGGCGAAGCCGAAGCCGCCGTGCGTCTGCAGGCAGACGTTGGCCGCTTCCCAGGACGCCTTCGCCGCCAGGTGCTTGGCCATGTTCGACTCGGCGCCGCAGTGCTGCTTCGCGTCGTAGAGCGCGGCCGCCTTGTAGCGCATGAGGTTCGCCGCCTCGATCTCCATGTACGCCTCGGCGATCGGGAACTGGATGCCCTGGTTCTGGCCGATCGGCCGGTCGAACACCACGCGCTCCTTGGCGTATTTCGTCGCGCGCTCGACGAACCAGTAGCCGTCGCCGATGCACTCGGCGGCGATGAGGATGCGCTCGGCGTTCAGGCCGTCGAGGATGTAGCGGAAGCCCTTGCCCTCCTCGCCGATCAGGTTCTCGGCCGGGATCTCGAGATTGTCGAGGAACACCTCGTTGGTCTCGTGGTTCACCATGTTGCGGATCGGGCGCATCGTGAGGCCCTTGCCGAGCGCCTCTTTCTTGTGGACGAGGAACACCGACATGCCGTCGGACTTCTTCTGCACCTCGGCGAGCGGCGTGGTGCGCGCCAGCAGGATCATCAGGTCCGAGTGCTGCAGTCGCGAGGTCCACACCTTCTGGCCGTTGACGACGTAGCGGTCGCCCCGCTTCACCGCCACGGTCTTGATCCGGGTGGTATCGGTGCCGGCGCCCGGCTCGGTCACGCCCATCGCTTGCATGCGCAGCTCGCCCGAGGCGATTCTGGGCAGGTACTTCTGCTTCTGCGCCTCCGAGCCGTTCCTGAGCAGCGTGTTCATGTTGTACATCTGGCCGTGGCAGCAGCCGGGGTTGCCGCCCGAGCGCGACACCTCCTCCATGATCACCGTGGCCTCGGTGAGCGACAGGCCCGAGCCGCCGTATTGCTCCGGGATCAGCGCCGCCATCCAGCCCGCCGCGGTGAGCGCGTCGACGAACGCTTCGGGATAGGCACGCGCTTCGTCCACCTTCTGCCAATAGGCGGAATCGAACTGCGCGCACAGGGCGCGTACGCCCTCTCGCAGCGCCGCGTGGCTCTGGTCGGCTACAGCGGATCCCATGTGAACACGTCCTGGGTGCGATCGAGGGGAAAAAAGCTCTGCCGCAGCGCGGGCATGCCGTGCGCGGCGATGTCCTGCGGCGTCCAGCCGCCGGTGCGATGCACCGAGCGCAGCGGCCGGCTCTGCGACATGAGGAACAGCTCGTTGGCGCGCACCGCGAACACCTGCCCCGAGACGTCCCGCGCGGCCGCGCTCGCCAGGTACACGGCGAGCGGCGCGATCTTCGCCGTCGCCATCACCTTCATCTTGTCCACGCGCGCCTTCTGCTCCGGCGTCTCGGTCGGGATCGAGCCGATCATGCGGCTCCAGGCGAAGGGCGCGATGCAGTTGGAGCGCACGCCGTAGCGCGCCATGTCGAGCGCGATCGACTTCGACAGCCCGACGATGCCGAGCTTGGCGGCGGCGTAGTTGGCCTGGCCGAGGTTGCCGATCAGGCCCGAGGTCGAGGTCATGTGCACGTAGCAGCCCGAGCTCTGGCTCTTGAAATAGGGCGCCGCGGCGCGCGACACGTAAAACGAGCCGTTCAGGTGCACGTCGATGACCGAGCGCCACTCCTCCACCGACATGTTGAAGAAGAAGCGATCGCGCAGGATGCCGGCGTTGTTCACCACGCAGTCGAGGTGGCCGAAGGCGTCGATCGCGGTCTTGACCAGGCGGTTGGCGGACTCCCAGTCGGCGACGCTGTCGGTACTGGCGAGGGCTTCGCCGCCCTGCGCCCTGATCTCGTCGACGACTTTCTGCGCCGGCCCGGCGCTCGCGCCCTCGCCCGCCACCGAGGTGCCGAGGTCGTTCACCACCACCTTCGCGCCGTGCGCGGCGAAGGCCAGCGCGAAATCGCGCCCGATGCCGCCCCCCGCGCCCGTCACCAGCACTATCTTGTCTTTGACCATCTTCGACTGTCTCGCGCGCGTCAGGGTGCGCAAAACTCTAACAGATATTTGCGCGGCTCCCGGCGCCGCGCGCCTTGCAGACAATTACACCGCGCGCCGCGCGATAGGAGTTGAATGGGTCGATGCGCACGCCGCCAAGAGACAATGAAACCACGTCGTTCGGCGCCGAGGCGCTTCCCGGCGGCCTGAGCGAGATCAATGCCGCTCGGCGCGGCGAGCCGCGGGCGGCCGAGCGCGTTCCGCCCGCGACGCAGAGCACGCCGCTCGTGGGCCTGATCACCCTGGTGATGCACTGGCTGCGGCAAGGCGGCGGACGCCGCTGAGCGCCCGCCGCCGCCGCGCTATTTCGGCTGTGCCACCACCCGCAGGTAGGGTTTCAGTGTCTTGAATCCCTGCGGGTACTTCTTCTTCGCCTCCTCGTCCGACACCGACGTCGGGATGATCACGTCCTGCCCGGGCTTCCAGTTCACGGGCGTCGCGACGTTGTGCTTGGCGTTGAGCTGCAGGGAATCCAGCAGGCGCAGCACCTCGTCGAAATTGCGGCCCGCGCTCATCGGGTAGATGAGCATAGCCTTGACCTTCTTGTCCGGCCCGATGATGAACACCGAGCGGATGGTGGCGTTGTCGGCCGCGGTGCGCTTACCCCCGCTCGCATTCGGGTGGATCATGTCGTAGAGCTTCGCCACCACGAGATCCGGGTCGCCGACCATCGGGTAGTTCACAGCGTGCCCCTGGGTTTCCTTGATGTCGCCCGCCCATTCGCTGTGGTCGGCGACGGGGTCGATCGACAGGCCGAGGATCCTGGTATTGCGCTTGTCGAACTCGGGCTTCAGGCCGGCCATGTAGCCCAGCTCGGTCGTACACACGGGCGTGAAATCCTTCGGATGCGAAAACAGGATCGCCCACTTGTCGCCGATCCATTCGTGGAAACGGATCTTTCCTTCCGTGGTATCTGCAGTGAAATCAGGTGCTTCGTCGCCAATGCGGATTGCCATAGGGACCTCCTCAAGACTTGGTCGGGGCGGCGAGATTCGAACTCGCGACCACCTGCACCCCATGCAGGTACGCTACCAGGCTGCGCTACGCCCCGAGCCGGCGAATTCTATCAGGCGCGCAGCACCTCGAGCAGCGCGCGCAGCTCGCGCTTGATCGCGGAGAGGTCCGCGCCCGCGCCGGGCGCAGCGCGCGCCGGGGCTTCGGCCCGCTCCTCGGCGCCGTGCGCCGCGTTGTCGAGGCGGTTGCGCGCGCCGCTGATGGTGAAGCCCTCCTCGTACAGCAGCTCGCGGATGCGGCGGATGAGCAGCACCTCGTGGTGCTGGTAGTAACGCCGGTTGCCGCGACGCTTGACGGGCTTCAGCTGCGTGAATTCCTGCTCCCAGTAGCGCAGGACGTGCGGCTTCACGCCGCACAGCTCGCTCACCTCACCGATGGTGAAGTAGCGCTTCGCCGGGATCGGCGGCAGCTCAGCTTTCTTGCTGGGGTTGCGGCTTTCCATGGCGCGCCTTCTCCACCATCGCCTTCAGCTTCTGGCTGGCGTGAAAGGTGACCACGCGGCGGGCGCTGATGGGGATTTCCTCGCCGGTCTTGGGGTTGCGTCCCGGGCGCTGCGGCTTGTCGCGCAGCTGGAAGTTGCCGAACCCGGACAACTTGACGCTCTCGCCGCGCTCGAGGGCCCCGCGGATCTCCTCGAAGAAGGCCTCCACCATGTCCTTGGCCTCGCGCTTGTTCAGCCCGACCTTCTCGAACAGCAGGTCGGCCAGTTCGGCCTTCGTCAGAGTCATCACAACTCCCTGATTTGTATATTTATGCGCGAAGCGTCGCGGCGAAACGACGGCCCCACAGCGCGACCAGCGCATCCCGCGCCGCGTCGGCCTCCACATCCGTGAGGGTTCGTTCAGTATGTTGCATAACTACCCGGAAAGCAAGGCTTTTTTTCCCTCCTGGCAGGTTCGGCCCCTGGTAAAGATCGAACACCCGCACGTCCTGCACGATGCTCGGCGCTTGCCCGGCAATCGCGTCCAAAAGCTCCCGTACGGTGATGTCGGTATTCACTAACAACGCGATGTCGCGGGTCACTGGCGGGAATCTGGACGGTACCACCGGCTGCGGGAGCGGGGCTTCCAGGAGCGCGTTGACATCGACCTCGAAGAACACAACCCCCTGAGATATATCGTATTTCTGCAGCCATCTGGGGTGCAGCTCACCGATCCAGCCGATATCCTTTGCCTCGAGCTGGATACGGGCCGAGCGCGCAGGGTGAAAAGCCGGGTGCGCCGCGGCTTCGTAGCGCAGGGGACGGGGCGCGGCGAGCGCCTCGAGGTCCGATTTCGCGTCGAAGAGGTCGACGGGCCGCGTCGGGCTGCCCCATTGCTCTTCCAGCGCCGGCCCGCAGGCGGCGGCGGCGATGCGCAGCGGCTGGCGCACGCCCGCGACTTCGAGCGGCCCGTCGGTAGCGGCCGGGTCGCGAAGGAACACGCGCCCGAGCTCGAACACCCGGATGCGCGTGAGCTTGCGCGCCGCGTTGTAGCGCAGGTTGGCGAGCAGGCCGCCGAGGAGGGTGCTGCGCATCGCGGAAAGCTGGCTGGCGATGGGGTTCAGCAGGCGAATCGGGTCGGCCGCGCCCGCCAGGTCCGCCTCCCACTGCGGCTCGACGAAGCTGAAGGTGATCACTTCCTGGTAATCGCGCCCCGCCAGGCGCTCGCGCAAGGCGTGCACCGGGCGGCGTGTTTCCGGCGGCGCCGTCATGCGCGCGGGCGCGAGCGGCGGCAGCGCCGGAATGCGCTCGAAGCCGACCACGCGCGCCACTTCCTCGATCAGGTCTTCCTCGATCTGCAGGTCGAAGCGGAACGAAGGCGGCGTGACCGTGAAGGCGCCGCGCCGGCGCCGGCACGGCAGCCCGAGGCGCGCGAAGGCGCGCGCCATGTCCGTTTCCGGGACCGCCATGCCGATCACCTTCTGCGCGCGCGCGACGCGCATGCGCACGGGCTTGCGCCTGGGCAGGCGCTTCACCAGGTCCATGGTCGGACCGGGCTCGCCGCCGCAGATGTCGAGGATCAGCTGCGTGGCGCGCTCGATGCCGGCGACGTTGTTGTCGAAGTCCACGCCGCGCTCGAAGCGGTGCGCGGCGTCGCTCGCGAAGTTGTAGCGCCGCGCGCGTCCGGCGACGGCATCGGGAAAGAAGAACGCCGACTCGAGGAACAGGTTCTTCGTCGTGGTCTCGGCCTTGGTCGACTCGCCGCCCATGATGCCCCCCAGCCCGATCGGTCCCGAATCGTCGGTGATGCACAGCACGTCGCCGTCGACCTCGACCTCCTGCCCGTTCAGCAGGAGCACCTTCTCGCCCTTGCGGCCCCAGCGCACGTCGATCGGGCCGCGCAGCTTGTCCTGGTCGTAGACGTGCAGCGGCCGGCCCAGCTCGAGCATCACGTAGTTGGTGACGTCCACCAGCGCCGAGATCGAGCGCTGCCCCGCGCGCTCGAGGCGCTGGCGCATCCAGGCCGGGGTCGGCGCCGCGGCGTTCACGTCGCGGATCACGCGCCCGGTGAAGCGGCCGCAGCCCGCGGCGTGCGTGATGCGGAAAGGATGCTTCGCCTTGCTGCGCGCTGCGACGGGCTTGGGCCGCGGCGCCTTCAGCACCGCGCCGGTGAGCGCCGCGACTTCGCGCGCGATGCCGAGGATCGACAGGCAGTCGGCGCGGTTCGGCGTCAGCTTGAAGGTGAGCACGCGCTCGTCAAGGTCGAGCGCCTTGCGCAGGTCCTGGCCCGGCTTTGCCGCCGCCGGCAGCTCGAGCAGGCCGGAATGGTCGTCCGATAGGCCGAGCTCGCGTGCCGAGCACAGCATGCCCTGGCTTTGCACGCCGCGCAGCGTCGCCGCCTGGATCTCCCGGCCGCCCAGCGTCGCGCCCACGGTGGCGAGCGGCGCCTTCAGGCCGGGCCGCGTGTTCGGAGCGCCGCACACCACCTGCAGCCGCCGCGCGCCCGCCGCCACGGTGCATACCGTCAGCTTGTCGGCGTCGGGGTGGCGCTCGACCTGCAGAATCTCGCCGACCACGACGCCGCGGAACGTCGGCGCGACCGGCGCGCAAGCCTCCACCTCCAGGCCCGACATCGTCAACAGCTGCGCGAGCTTCTCCGCCCGCATCGACGGATCGCAGAAGCTGCGCAGCCAGCGCTCGGGAACGTTCATGCGAACTGCCTGAGGAAGCGCAGGTCGCCGTCGAAGAACAGGCGCAGGTCGTCGACGCCGTAGCGCAGCATGGTCAGGCGCTCCAGGCCCGAGCCGAACGCGAAGCCGGTGTAGCGCTCGGCGTCGAGGCCGAAATTGCGCACCACCTGCGGATGCACCTGGCCCGCGCCCGACAGCTCGAGCCAGCGTCCCTTGTGCGGCCCGGTCGCGAACTGCAGGTCGATCTCCGCCGAGGGCTCGGTAAACGGGAAGTACGACGGCCGGAAGCGCACCGCGAGCGCGTCGGACTCGAAGAAGCGGCGCAGGAAGTCCGTGTACACGCCCTTCAGGTCGGCGAAGCTCACGCCCTCGCCGATCCACAGCCCTTCGACCTGGTGGAACATGGGCGAATGCGTCGCGTCGGAGTCGACACGGAAGGTGCGGCCCGGCGCGATTACCTTGATCGGCGGCTTGTGCAGGCGCGCATAGCGCACCTGCATCGGGCTGGTGTGGGTGCGCAGGACCAATGGCAGCCCCTGGGCGTCCTTCAGGTCGACGTAGAACGTGTCCTGCATGGAGCGCGCCGGGTGGTTCTCGGGGTTGTTCAGCGCGGTGAAGTTGTACCAGTCGGTCTCGATCTCGGGGCCGTCGGCGACATCGAAGCCGATGGAGCCGAAGATCGCCTCGACGCGCTGCCAGGTGCGGATGATCGGGTGGATGCCGCCGCGCCCGCGGCCGCGCCCGGGCAGCGTCACGTCGAGCGCGCCTTCGGCAAGCCGCGCCCGCAGCCGCGCGCCCGAGAGCTCGCCGCGGCGCGCCTCGAGCGCCTGCTCGATGCGCTCCTTGGCGGCGTTGATGCGCGCCCCGGCGTCCTTGCGCTCCTCGGGCGCGAGCGCGCCCAGCGTGCGCAGCAGCGCCGTCAGCTCGCCGCTCTTGCCGAGATAGCGCGCCTTGGCGTTCTCCAGCGACGCGGGATCGGCGGCACCGCGAAACTCCGCGAGCGCGCGCTCGACGATGTCATTGACGTCTTGCATCCCCGCGCCTCCCGCAACGGGGTCAGTGAGTGAGGCTGGCCTTCACCTGGCCGGCGATCTTCGCGAACGCGGGCTTGTCCGCGACCGCCAGATCGGCCAGCACCTTGCGATCGATGTCGATGTTGGCGCGCTTGAGGCCGGCCATGAACGCCGAATAGCTCATGCCGAGCTCGCGCACCGCGGCGTTGATGCGCGCGATCCACAGCGCGCGGAAGGTGCGCTTGCGGTTGCGGCGGTCGCGGTAGGCGTACTGCCCGGCCTTCATCACCGCCTGCTTGGCGACGCGGTAGACGTTTCCGCGTCGGCCGCGGAAGCCCTTCGCCTGCTTGAGGACCTTCTTGTGGCGCGCGCGCGCCGTGACTCCGCGCTTGACCCTTGGCATGGCGCCTCCCTACGAGGCGTACGGCAGCATGGCGCGCACCTGGCGCTTGTTGCTGTCGTGCACGTTGGTGGTGCCGCGCAGGTGGCGCTTCCTCTTCGTGGACTTCTTGGTGAGGATGTGGCGCATGTAGGCCTGCGAGCGCTTGATGCCGCCCGAGGAGCGGATCTTGAAGCGCTTCGCCGCCGACTTCTTGGTCTTCACTTTCGGCATGACTGCTCCTTGTTTATAGCCTGACGCCGGGCGGCCCGCCGCGCGGGCGCTTGTTGCCGCGGCCATCACTTGGTTTGCCGGCGCGCTCAGGCGGCCGGTTTCACCGCTGCTGCTTCCTTTTTCGCCTTGGGCCTGGCCTTGGGCGGCACGCCCTTCTTCTTGGGCGCCAGCACCATCACCATCTGCCGGCCTTCGAGCTTCGGGAACTGCTCCACGATGCCCACTGCCTGCAGGTCCGCACGCACGCGCTCCAGCAACCGCACGCCGAACTCCTGGTGCGCCATCTCGCGCCCGCGGAAGCGCAACGTCACCTTGGCCTTGTCGCCGTCTTCGAGGAACTGGATGAGCTTGCCCAGCTTGATCTTGTAGTCGCCCTCGTCGGTGCCGGGGCGGAACTTGATCTCCTTCACCTGGATCTGCTTCTGCTTGAGCTTGGCCTCGTGGGCCTTCTTCTGCTCGCGGTAGCGGAACTTGCCGTAGTCCATCAGCTTGCAGACCGGCGGCTGCGCCGTCGGCGCGATCTCCACCAGGTCCACGTTGCGCTCTTCCGCCAAACGCAGCGCTTCGGCGACCGGCACGATGCCCAGCTGCTCTGCGTTCTCGCCGACCAGCCGCACCTGCGGCGCGGTGATTTCCCCGTTGATGCGTTGCGATCTTTCGAGTGCGATGAGTGACAGCTCCTCTACACGTTGAAAAAAACGGCCGTGCTACTGCGCTTACGCCTCGTTGCGGAGGCGTGCGATGAAGGCATCGAGGCCCATCGCCCCGAGGTCTTCGCCGCCGCGCGTGCGCACGGCCACCGTTCCGGCCTGCTTCTCCTTGTCCCCGACCACCAGTTGGTAGGGGAGCTTTTGCAGGCTATGTTCGCGAATCTTATAAGAAATTTTCTCGTTTCGCAAATCTTCCACGGCGCGGAATCCGGCCTTGCGCAGCGCCGCCACGACTCCCGCCGCGTAGTCTGCCTGGTGCTCCGAAATGTTGAGCACCGCGACCTGCTCGGGCGCGAGCCACAGCGGAAGGGCGCCGCCGTAGTGCTCGATCAGGATGCCGAGAAACCGCTCCATCGAGCCGACGATGGCGCGGTGGAGCATCACCGGCGTGTGGCGGGCGTTGTCCTCGCCGACGTATTCGGCGCCCAGCAGCCCCGGCATGCTGAAGTCGACCTGCATGGTGCCGCACTGCCAGACCCGCCCGATGCCGTCCTTCAGCGAGTACTCGATCTTGGGGCCGTAGAACGCGCCTTCGCCCGGGGACATGGCGAACTGCACGCTCGAGCGCCGCAGCGCCTCCTGCAGCGCCGCCTCGGCCTTGTCCCAGCTCTGGTCGGTGCCGATGCGCTTGGCCGGGCGGGTGGCGACCCTGTAGATCACCTGCTCGAAGCCGAAGTCCCGATAGACGCGCTGCAGCAGCGCGGTGAACGCCACGCACTCGTCGAGGATCTGCTCCTCGGTGCAGAAGATGTGGCCGTCGTCCTGCACGAAGCCGCGCACGCGCATCAGGCCGTGCAGCGCGCCCGAGGGCTCGTTGCGGTGGCACGAGCCGAACTCGCCGTAGCGCAGGGGCAGCTCGCGGTAGCTGCGCACGCCCTTGTTGTAGATGAGGATGTGCCCCGGGCAGTTCATCGGCTTCACCGCGTAATCGCGGTTCTCCGACGACGTGGTGAACATGTTCTCGCGGAAGTTCTCCCAGTGCCCGGTCTTCTCCCAGATGCTCTTGTCGAGGATCTGCGGCGCGCGCACTTCCTGGTAGCCGTTCTCGCGATACACGCGCCGCATGTACTGCTCGACCTGCTGCCACAGCGCCCAGCCCTTGGGATGCCAGAACACGAGGCCCGGGGCCGCTTCCTGCATGTGAAAGAGGTCGAGCTGCGTGCCCAGGCGCCGGTGGTCGCGCTTCTCCGCCTCCTCGAGCATTTTCAGATAGGCGTCCTGGTCCTCTTTCTTCGCCCAAGCCGTGCCGTAGATGCGTTGAAGCATCTCGTTCTTCGAGTCGCCGCGCCAGTACGCCCCGGCGACGCGCATCAGCTTGAATACCTTGAGCTTCCCCGTCGAGGGCACGTGCGGCCCGCGGCACAGGTCGAGCCAATCCCCCTGCCCGTAGAGCGAAATGGTGTCCATTTCCGGGATGGCGGCGATGATCTCCGCCTTGTAGGCCTCCCCGAGGTCGCGGAACAGCTTCAGCGCCGCGTCGCGCGGCAGCTCGCGGCGCGTTACCGGCAGGTCCTTGCGCGCGATCTCGGCCATGCGCTTTTCGATGGCCGCGAGGTCCTCGGGCGTGAACGGGCGCTTGTAGGCGAAATCGTAATAAAAGCCGTTTTCGATCACCGGTCCGATGGTGACCTGCGCCTCGGGAAACAGTTCCTTCACCGCCTGCGCGAGCAGGTGCGCCGTCGAGTGCCGCAGTATGTCGAGCCCCTCGGGGTCCCGGTCGGTGACGATGGCGAGGCTTGCGTCGCGCTCGATGCGATGGCTGACATCGACCAGCCTGCCGTCGACCTTCCCGGCGAGCGCAGCGCGCGCCAGGCCGGCGCCGATGGACTGCGCCACCTCGGCGACGCTGACCGGGCCCGGGAAGCTCTTCACCGAGCCGTCGGGGAGCTGGATATTTGGCAAGATGATGGTAGGCGCGATTGGACTCGAACCAACGACCCCTACCATGTCAAGGTAGTGCTCTAACCAGCTGAGCTACGCGCCTGATGGAACGAGGGCGGGATTTTAACTGAAGATGGACCTGATTCTCTGGCGCCACGCCGAAGCCGAGGACGGCCCGCCCGACCTCGAGCGGCGGCTCACGCCCCGCGGCCGGAAGCACGCGGCGCAGGTCGCCGCATGGCTGCAGCAGCGGCTGCCGGCGAAATTCCTCGTCCTCGCCGGTCCCGCACGTCGCGCGCAGGAAACGGCGCAATCGCTCGGCGTTCCCGTCAAGACAATCGAATCGCTCGCCCCGGGCGCCTCGGTCGCCGAAATTCTCGGGGCCGCCGAATGGCCCGAGCGCAAGACCGCGGTCGTGGTGATAGGCCACCAGCCCGACCTCGGCCGCACGGCCGCGTTTCTCGTCTCGGGCATCGAAGCGTCCTGGAACGTGAAGAAGGGCGGCGCCTGGTGGCTGGCCAACCAGGTGCGCGAGGACGCGGCGCAAGTGGTGGTGCGGGCCGTAATCGCCCCCGACCTCATCTAGCCGCGGTTCAGCACCGACACCTTCTTGTCGGACAGCCCGCTCAGCGCGAGCTTCATGCCCACCGATTTCCAGTGGCCGGCCTCGTCCTCCAGCGCCGCGGCCGAGAGCGGATTGTCGTCGAGCCAGGATTGCGCGAGCTCGATTTCGAAGCCACCCTCGTCGCCCGTCACGCGCAGGAGCGGCAGCTTCACCTCGGTGCGCCGGCGCAGGATGAGCGAGGCGAGCCGCAGCGCGAAGACCAGCGGCCAGTCGACGGCCTCCAGACCGGCATCGTGCATCTTGCGCAGCTTGCCCCGGTGCGCGAGCACGATGCGCGCGAGTCGCTGCTGCTCCATGCGCGAAAAGCCCGGCATGTCGGCGTTCTGCAGCACGTAGGCCGAGTGCTTGTGGTACTGCGCGTGCTCGATGGACAGGCCGATTTCCGCGAGGCCCGCCGCCCATTCCAGCATCTGCCGGTCGGCGTCGTCCTCGCGCTCGCGACCCGGCGCCAGCGCGTCGTAGATGACGAGCGCGAGGCGGCGCACGCGCTCGGCCTGCGCCGCATCGACGTGGTAGCGGCGGCCGAACTGCGCGACCGTGGCCGCGCGCATGTCGCGGTGCTGCACGCGCCCGAGCAGGTCGTAGAGCACGCCGTGGCGCAGCGCGCCGTCGGACACCACCATCTCCTCGATGCCGAGCTCGTCGAGCACCGCGCCCAGAATCGCCACGCCCCCGGGCAGCACCGGCGCGCGGTTGGGGCGCAGGCCGGCGATGCGCTCGGGATCGGCACGCTCGTGCTTCACGAGCAGGCTGCGCAGGCGCTCGAGCGCCTCGCGCGTGATCCCCTGCGCGGCGTAGCCGTTCTCGCGCAGGATGCCCTCGATCGAGCGCGCCGTGCCCGAGGAGCCCACCGCCTCCTGCCAGCCCGCGGCGCGGTAGGCGAGCGCGATCCCGGCGAGCTCCTGGCGCGCGGCGAGCTCCGCGGCCTTGAAGCGGGACTTGTCGATGCGCCCTTCCGCGAAGTACTTCAGGCTGTAGCTCACGCAGCCCATGTACAGTGACTCGGTGAGCTGCGGCTCGAGCCCAGCGCCGATGATGAACTCGGTGGAGCCGCCGCCGATGTCCATCACCAGGCGCTTGTGCGGCGCGGGCGGCATCGAATGCGCGACCCCGAGGTAGATGAGGCGCGCCTCCTCGCGGCCCGCGATCACCTCGATGGGGAAGCCGAGCTCCTGGCGCGCCTCGCGCAGGAACTGCGCCGCGTTCTTCGCCACGCGTAGCGTGTTGGTGCCCACGGCGCGCACCGACTGGCGCGGGAAGCCGCGCAGGCGCTCGCCGAAGCGGCGCAGCGTCTCGAGTGCCCGCGCCTGCGTGGCGCGGTCGATGCGCTTGTCGGCGGTGAGGCCGGCGCCGATGCGCACCACCTCGCGCAGGCTGTCCAGGGGGTAGATCTGCCCCTCCACCACGCGGCCGATCTGCAGGTGGAAGCTGTTCGAGCCGAGGTCGACCGCGGCAAGCGTTTCCTGGCGCGCCATGCGCGCACTCTATCGCAAGCGGCGCATTGTCATCGGCCGGTCACGTCGCGGGGGTAAAATGGCCGCTCCTGCGAGCCGCCCGCGGGGCCTCCCGCGATGAAACGAGACCTGCCCACTGCGCACTTCCTGAACCGCGAGCTCGGCATCCTCGCGTTCAATCGCCGCGTGCTGGCGCAGGCCGCCGACGACAACGTGCCGCCGCTCGAGCGGCTGCGCTTCCTCACCATCGTCTCGTCGAACCTCGACGAGTTCTTCGAGATCCGCGTCGCGGGCCTGAAGGAACAGATCCAGCTCCATCTGCCCGAGCCGGGCCCGGACGGCAAGGGACCGCAGGAAGTGTTCGCGGCGGTGAGTCGCGAGGCGCACGCCATCGTCGCCGAGCAGTACCGCCTGCTGAACGAGGTGCTGCTGCCCGCGCTGGCCGGGGCGGGCGTCGTCTTTCCACGGCGCGAGGAATGGACGCCGGCGCAGCGGCAGTGGATTCGCGAGTACTTCTTTCGCGAGCTGCTCCCGGTCCTGACGCCGATCGGCCTCGACCCGGCGCATCCGTTCCCGAAGGTGCTCAACAAGAGCCTCAACCTCGCCGTGGAGCTGGTGGGGCGCGACGCCTTCGGGCGCAGCTCGGGCGCCGCCATCGTGCAGGCGCCGCGCGCCCTGCCGCGCGTCATCCGCCTGCCGCGCGACATCGGCGGCGCGCCGTTCGCCTTCGTCTTCCTCTCCTCGATCCTGCACGCGCACGTCGAGGAGCTGTTCTCGGGCATGAAGGTGCTGGGCTGCTACCAGTTCCGCGTCACGCGCAATTCCGACCTGTTCGTGGACGAGGAGGAGATCAAGAACCTGCACACCGCGCTGAAGGGCGAGCTGCTGCACCGGCACTTCGGCAACGCCGTGCGCCTGGAGGCGGCCGACAACTGCTCGCAGGCGATGATCGACTTCCTGCTGCAGCAGTTCGGCCTGGACGAGGAGGACCTCTACCGCGTCGAGGGGCCGGTGAACCTGTACCGGCTGCGCGAGGTTCCGGAGCAGGTGGAGCGGCCCGACCTCAAGTACCCGCCGTTCCAGCCCGGCTTGCCGGCGCCGCTCGAGGCGCGCAGCGACCTGTTCGAGCTGCTGAAGAAGCAGGACGTGCTGCTGCACCACCCCTACCAGTCGTTCGCGCCGGTGATCGAGTTCATCCGCACCACCGCCGCCGATCCCGGCGTCATCGCCATCAAGCAGACCGTGTACCGCACCGGCACCGACTCCGAGCTGATGGAGATCCTGATCGACGCCGCGCGCCGCGGCAAGGAAGTGACGGTGGTGGTGGAGCTGATGGCGAGGTTCGACGAAGAAGCGAATCTCAATTGGGCGGCGCGGCTGGAGGAGGTCGGCGCGCACGTGGTCTACGGCGTCGTCGGCCACAAGACGCACGCCAAGATGGCGCTCATCGTGCGCCGCGAGGAGGTCGACGGCCGCAAGGTGCTGCGCCGCTACGTGCATCTGGCCACCGGCAACTACCACCCGCGCACCGCGCGCTTCTATACCGATTTCGGGCTCATGACGGCGAACGAGGAGCTTTGCGCGGACGTCGCGGAGGTCTTCAAGCAGCTCACCGGCCTGGGCCGCGCCGGCAAGCTGCGCCACGTCTGGCAGTCGCCGTTCACGCTGCACAAGCGGGTGCTCGAGGCGATCCGCAACGAGGCGCGCCTCGCGCGCGAGGGCCGGCCGGCGCGCATCATCGCCAAGATGAACGCGCTGCTCGACCCGCAGGTGATCGACGAGCTGTACCTCGCGTCGCAGGCGGGCGTGAAGATCGACCTCATCGTGCGCAGCGTGTGCGCGCTGCGCCCGGGGATCGAGGGGCTGTCGGACAACGTCCGCGTGCGCTCGGTGGTGGGGCGCTTCCTCGAGCACACGCGCGTGTTCTTCTTCCTCAACGACGGTGCCGAGGACGTGTACCTCGCCAGCGCCGACTGGATGGGGCGCAACTTCTTCCGCCGCATCGAGCTGTGCTTCCCGGTGCTCGATCCGGCGCTCAGGCGACGCGTGATCCGCGAGGGCCTGCAGCCCTATCTCGACGACAACGTGCAGGCCTGGGTGATGGATGCCGATGGCGTCTACACGCGCGCCCGCCCGCGCCGCGGCCGCCCGCGCTCGGCGCAGGAGGAGCTGCTGTTCACGCTGGCGACGCCGAGCTAAAAGGGGGTCAGAGCAACATTTCCCCTTGGCACGCGACGCAGCCGGCTCCATCGCGGCGTCGTTGCAGTTCAAAACGATCTCGGCTTTTCTGGCGGGAAGATTCACCCCGCCAGAAAAGCCGAGACCATGGGAAATGCAACGAGGGCACCGACGTTGTCGCGTCTCCGGCCCTGAAATGTTGTTCTGACCCTCTTTATTTCACGCGCGAGCTCAGGCGCGCGGTGACGCAGTCGTTAAATCTCGATGACAGCGGCGCGTGCTAAATTCGCCGGCGATGAATGGCGAGAGCCCGTTCAAGGGCAGGACCGGCGTGCAGCGCGTGATCAACGCGACGCGATATTCCCTGGAAGGCCTGGTGGCCGCCGCGCGCCACGAGGAAGCATTCCGCCAGGAGCTGCTCCTCGCCGCCGTGCTGGTGCCGCTCGGCCTGTGGCTCGGCAACGACGGCGTGGAGCGCGCGCTCCTCGTCGGCAGCGTGCTCATGGTGCTGGTGGTCGAGCTGCTCAATTCGGCAGTCGAAGCAGTCGTCGACCGCGCCTCACCCGAGCACCATGAGCTCGCCAAACGCGCGAAAGACTACGGCAGCGCGGCCGTGATGGTCGCGCTCGCAGTTGCGGGGCTGATCTGGGTCCTGCTGCTGCTGCCCCGGCTCTGATTCAGTCCCGGTAGCCCTCGAACCCGATGACTACGCGGATCTCGTCGCCCACCGCCGGCACCCCATACTTCATGCCGAAATCGGTGCGCTTGAGCACGGCCGAGGCCTCGCCGCCGCACATCGGCTTCTTGCTGTACGGATTGTCCTTGCACACCCAGCGCTCGATCTTCAGCGTGAGCGGCTTGGTGACGCCGAGCAGCGTCAGCGCGCCCGACACCTCGGTCGGGTTGTCGCCGCTGAACTTCACGTCGCTCGCCTTGAAGGTCATGCGCGGGAACTCGGCGACGTTGAAGAAATCGGCGCTCTTCAGGTGATCGTCGCGCGAGCGCGGCCGCGCGCCCCGGTCGGCGTCGCCGGTGCTGACCGAGGCGCTCTCGATGGCGAGCTCGAGCGCCCCCTTCTTCGCCGCGCGGTCGATCGTGAACTTACCGGCCATCCTGTCGAAGCGGCCCCAGATGGTGGTCACGCCCAGATGGTCCACGGCGAAGTGCGGGAAGCTGTGAATCGGATCGATGGTGTAGGTCTCGGGTGCCGCCGTGACGGCAATCGGCACGGCCAGCGCCAGAGCGCCGAGGGTAAGGCGTCGCATGCTGCTTTCTCCTTTAGTGTGACCGGGTTACGTTCGTCAAAGCGTCCAGCCACGGCTTTGCAGCCATACCAGCGCACAGGCGCCGGCGGCGGGCACAGCGGTGTAAACACCCGCCAGCACCGGTTGCATGCATAGGGGCGTGCCGGGCAGCGGCAGGCGCGCGGCGAGCGGCACCAGCGCCAGCGCCGCCAGCGCCACCCACGGTACCTGCGCGAGCAGTACCGAGGCGGCGGCGAGGAGGGCGCTCAGCACCGACACCGTGAGCGTCAGCGCATGGCCGGCACCGACCCTCGGCCCGAGCGCGAGGAGCAGCAGGAGAAACCCGCCGCAGGCGGCGCCGAGCGCCATGCCGTACTGGCCGATGAGCGCCGAGGCGCCGAGCACGGCGCTGAAGCCCGTGCCCAGCCCTAGCATCAGTCCGGCGGCGCCCGCGCGCGCCGGATCGAGCTGCAGCGAGACGGTCGCCGCGACCAGCCAGACCGTGAGCGCCACCACGCCCGCGCCGATGAGCGCCACGTCGATCGGCGCCTTCTGGCGCAGCACCGTGGCGAACACCCAGAGCGCCGCCACGCCGAAGATCGCACCGAGCACCGGGCCGGTGAAGCGCGACGTCTTGAAGGCGAGATCGGACAGCGCGCCGATCACCGCGGCGGCGGCGCCGGTGAGCACGATCTTGCGCGTGGCGGTCAGCGGCTCGAAGCCGAAGTTGCCGATCGCGAAAACCGCGGCCAGAAAGCCGGCGAGCGCGGCGAGCCCCTCGAGGCGCAGCGGATAGAGCAGCGCGGCGCCCGCCAGGCCGGCGACGAGCGGCAGCGCGCTCGATTGCACGACCGGATTGCCGAGCAGGTCCCGAAGCATGGCGAGCGCGGCCTCCATCTCAACCCCGCGCCACGCGCATCACGCCCGACACCTCGCGCACCACGGCGCTCGCGCGCTTCAACTGCGCCAGGTCCGCGACCGCGAAGGAAAAGCGCATGGTCGCCAGGTCGTCGCGGCTCTGCGTGCGCACCGCGGTGACGTTGATGTGCTCGCGCGCGAGCGCATCGCCGACGTCGCGCAGCAGCCCCGGCCGGTCGCGCGCCGTGACCACCATGTCGACGCCGTAGGCGCCGCCCGCCGCGCCCCACTGCGCATCGAGCAGGCGCTCGCCATCGGCCTGCGCCAGGCGCGCGAGGCTCGCGCAGTCGGCGCGGTGGATGGACACGCCGCGCCCGCGCGTGACGAAGCCGCGGATCGCATCGGGCGGCACCGGCTTGCAGCAGCGCGCGATCTGCGTGAGCAGGCGGTCCATGCCGACGACCAGGATGCCGCCGTCGCCCGCCCTGGCTCTGCTCTTTCGTGCCGGCGCGACGGGCGCGGGCGGCGGCACGAGCTTCGGCCGCGGCGCGGGTTCGGACCCGCGGCCGCCCTCCTGCAGGTTGAACCAGTGGCGCACCTTGGCGCGCGCCCGGCTCGTCTTCAGGAAGCCGCGCTCGGCGTTCAGCCAGTCGCGCGACGGCCCGCCCGCCTTGGCGACCGTGATCTCGACGCGCTGGCCGCTCTTCAGCGGCGTATCGAGCGGCACGATGCGGCCGTCGACCT
>Ga0326597_10001037_pt1 | contig 46177 bp, 45 predicted proteins | sample RVTome_12_FD_203789 | JGI IMG/M metagenome (GOLD analysis project Ga0326597, IMG submission 203789) | Soil microbial communities from uranium-contaminated site in the Upper Colorado River Basin, Wyoming, United States - RVT100D185 | ecosystem: Environmental > Terrestrial > Soil > Contaminated >...
TAGGAAACCGGCTCGTCGGCATCCTGCACGGCTGCCTACGACACCAGAGCATCTACGACGAACACCTCGCCTGGGGACACCGCACACAACTCGCCGCTTGACAAGTTGCACCCGTGGGATGTCTAGCGCGGAGGGTCAGTGGCGATCACACATTCGCGGTGCGCATCGCCTTCAGTTCCTGCTTGAGTTCGTTGACCTCGTCGCGCAGTCGGGCGGCGTACTCGAAGCGCAGTTCGCCGGCCGCCTCGTGCATCTCCTGCTCGAGTTGCATGATGAGGGCTTCGAGGTCCTCGGTCGGCAGGTCGGTCGTGTCGACGACCGATCCCCGTTCGGCCGCGGCGACCGGTGCGTAGTGCTCGCCGGCCTCCTCGGCCCTGACGGCTGCGATGATGTCGCCGACCCGCTTGCGGATCGTCTGCGGGTGGATGCCGTGTTCCTCGTTGTATGCCTGCTGGATGGCGCGACGCCGGTTCGTCTCGTCAAGAGCGCGACGCATCGAGTCGGTGACGTTGTCCGCGTACATGACGACGGTCCCGTTGATGTTGCGGGCGGCGCGGCCGATTGTCTGGATCAGCGACGTCTCGGATCGCAGGAAGCCTTCCTTGTCGGCGTCGAGGATCGCGACGAGGGAGACCTCGGGAAGGTCGAGGCCCTCGCGCAGCAGGTTGATGCCGACGAGGACGTCGAACTCGCCGAGGCGCAGCGATCGCAGGATGGTGACCCGTTCGACCGTGTCGATGTCGGAATGCAGGTAGCGGACCCTGACGCCGTTCTCGACCAGGTAGTCGGTGAGGTCCTCGGCCATCTTCTTGGTGAGTGTGGTGACGAGGATCCGTTCGTCCTTGGCGGCGCGCCGGCGGATCTCGTCCATGAGGTCGTCGATCTGGCCCTTCGTGGGACGCAGTTGGACCTCGGGGTCGACCAGGCCCGTTGGGCGGATGATCTGTTGGACGGTCGTCGCGGCCTCGCGCCGTTCGTACGGGCTCGGGGTGGCCGAGATGAACAGGCGCTGGCCGATGCGTTCGAGGAACTCGTCGAACCTCAGCGGCCGGTTGTCGAGCGCGCTGGGCAGGCGAAAGCCGTGCTCGACAAGGACGTCCTTGCGGGAACGGTCGCCCTCGTACATGCCGCCGATCTGCGGCACCGTGACGTGGGACTCGTCGACGAACAGGACGAAGTCCTTGGGGAAGTAGTCGAGGAGGGTGAAGGGCGGCTCACCAGGTGAGCGCTGGTCGAAATGGCGGGAGTAGTTCTCGATCCCGTTGCAGAACCCGACCTCGCGGATCATCTCGAGGTCGTAGTTGGTCCGCATGCGAAGGCGTTGGGCCTCGAGCAACTTGCCCTGCTTCTCGAGCTCGGCGAGGCGGTCGCGCAGTTCGGCCTCGATCGTGACCACGGCACGCTGGATCGTCTCGTTGGAGGAGACGTAGTGCGAGGCCGGGAAGACCGTGAATTCCTCGAGGGCTCCGGAGACCTCGCCGGTCAGCGTGTCGACGCGGGCAATGCGGTCGACCTCGTCACCGAAGAACTCGACCCGGACGGCCTTGTCGGCGTCGACGGGGAAGATCTCGAGGGTGTCGCCGCGGACCCGGAACGTCCCGCGGACGAGGTTGAGGTCATTGCGGGAGTACTGCAGGTCGACGAGTTTGCGCAGCGACAGGTCGAGCCCCATCTCCTCGCCGGAGCGGAACCACAGGACGTGGTCCTCGTACTCCTCGGGGGACCCGAGCCCGTAGATGCAGGACACCGAGGCGACCACGACGACGTCACGGCGTGACAGCAGCGCCATGGTCGCCCGGTGGCGGAGGCGGTCGATCTCGTCGTTGATCGACGAGTCCTTCTCGATGTAGGTGTCGGAGGACGGGACGTACGCCTCGGGCTGGTAGTAGTCGTAGTAGCTGACGAAGTACTCGACCGCGTTGTCGGGTAGGAACTCGCGGAACTCGTTCGCCAACTGCGCCCCGAGCGTCTTGTTCGGCGCCATGACGAGTGCCGGCCGCTGCAGCCGTTCGAGCACCTTGGCGGCCGTGTAGGTCTTGCCGGTCCCGGTCGCCCCGAGGAGCGTGACCGCCTTTTCCCCGGCTTCGAACGCCTCGACGATCCCCTCGATCGCGGCAGGCTGATCCCCCGCCGGACTGAAGTCGGAAACCACACGGAACGCAGGCATGCCGCCGAGGCTATCTGCAGGGTGCGACACCCATCCCCGCGAGCGTGCACTCACCGTATGCAGGGTCGGGCAGATGCACACTCGCGGGCACTTTGGCGGCCCAAAGGAAGGGCCCCGGAGGTCGTCCGGGGCCCTTCCTTTGAGATCACGGCTGCTCAGCTGTTGCCGGGCCCCTCGTTCTCGGTGCACTCGTCGTTCCCGTTGGTCTCCGGGTCGTCCGAGCAGGTGAAGCGACCGTGCTCGGGGTTGCCCCCGATCGTGCTGGTGTCATCGCAGAAGTTGAAGATGTTCTCTGCTGCGGAAAGGTCCTGGTTCTCGTTCTCTTCGTCGACCTCACCGTCGCCGTCGTTGTCGACCCCGTCGCTGTCCGTGTACGCCCGTGATGTCTCCTCGAGCGCCGCGAACGGACCGGGCTGGCCGTTCTTGTCATGACCGTTCTTCTGACCGTTGAAGTACGCGGTGCACAGGCCACGGTCGTTGTCACCGTTTGGGCCAGGGTCGGCGGCACCGACGGCAGCAGTGGCGCCGAAAGCCATGAGGCTCGTCACGGCGAGCGCGAGCAACTTCTTCTTCATCAAGCGTCTCCCTGGTTGGTGTTCGGGGGGTGAGGAGTCCCCCGTCACGACTCCTCGGGGAGGTTGGTTCCGCTCCGCCCCCCCGTCCTCCTGCCGACTTTTGGACAGAGAGCGCCCCGCGCCCCAACCCTTCCAGAAACCCACAACTCACCTCGAGGAACGAGGAAGGGCCCCCGCAGGGGCCCTTCCTCGTAGTCAAGCGGTCGGTCAGCCTTCGGTCTTCTCGCGACCGTTGCCGTTGCCACCGTTCGAACCCGTCCCGGTGCCGCCGCTGTAGTCACACGACGAGTCGGGGTTGGTGACAGTGTTCTCGCAGTCGTCGGCCTCGTCAGAACCCTCCGGGAACCACGGCGTGTTGCCGCTGCCGGGGTTGCCGTAGCCACCTTCGAAGTCGTTGCACCACAGCGCCACATCGTGGGTGTCGACGTCATCGTCACCGTCGTAGTCGCCGATTGACTCCGCGAACACGATGAACGCGTTGCCCTTGTCGCGCTTCTTCTCCTGGCCGTTCTCCGACCCAGAGAAGTACGCCGTACACATGCCGTGGCCGTTGTCACCGTTGCCCGGAGCGGCTGCCGTGACAGCGGCGGTGCCGCCAAAGGCCATCAGGCTCGTGATGGCCACTGCGAGGAGCTTGCGCTTCATATGTCCCCCTTCGGAGGGTTGCTGGATTTTCCATGGCTTGCGAGGGCCGCGCCCCCTTGTGGCGCCCCTCTCAACGAGGCTTTCCAGCGGGCGGGACGAAAGTCCTGCCATACCTCGCCGGACGTGCGCCAATCGCACGCTGGAAATTGTTGGCACAACTGTCGGACGATTCGAGGTCCGTGCCTTGTGTAGGGGCCCCGCTACCGTTCGCGCATGCCTTTCGTCTCCTGCAGCACCACACTCACCCGGCCCCGGCGCGCCCACGTCGCAGCTCTGATCCTTCTGGCCACTGCTGCCTGTGTGCCGATTGGCCGCGAGACCGAGCCCGAGCCTGCCCAACTCGAGCCCGAGTTCGCCCCCGATTCGGGGTCGAGCGACCCAACCCCCGGCGACCAGACCACGGCGAACTCCGACGAGCCCACGACGGACCCGTCCGCCGGCCCGACGGCAGGCACCACGGACGCCGGGGGGACCGAGGCCGTCACGCCTGGTGAGTCGCCAGGCACATCCCCGACCGCTTCGCCCTCACCCACAACGGCTGCGCCCTTCCGTGGGTCAGCGACGGTCACCGACGCCCCGTCGGACCGGAGCGCGACACTCGAGCCCTCCCCTGATTGGGCCGACCTCGAAACCATCAGGATCCAGCGCGACGATGCCACGATGACGCTCGCCATTGGCTTGTCCGGTGGGGCACCCGAAACGGCACCCAACGACACCCACACGATGAACATCGCCACCTTCTTCGACGTCGACGGTGACGGCTTCATCGACTACGAGATCTGGGCGAACGTCAATGACTCGGGCTGGGGTACGGCCTACTACGACAACGTCGAGGGCAAGGCGGAATTCGCCGACCAGGACGACATCGAGGTCGAGGTTGTCGACGCGGCCGTCGTCATGACCTTTCCGGCCAACAAACTTGCCTCGGCCGAGCGCTTCCGGTTCGCCACCGCGTCCGAGTACGGGCGGTACGAGACCATCGGGACCGACCTCATGGCACGTGACGACGCTCCGGACAACGACCAACCCGCGCGTTTCCCCGGCTGAAGCCTCGCGGGATCAGCAGCGGTCGTCGAGCAGGAGCCTGGCCAGCTCCGCCTCGAGGTCCACGTCACCGGACGCTGACGCCGCGGCGACGAACTCGTCGGGGCCGACCGCCGATGACAGCCCGACCTGCTCGATCAGCATCCGCAACATCGCCAACACCCGGTCGCGTCCGAACTGTTGGTCGAGGTCGACCCAGAGCTGGCCTCCGAGGCCGTACACGACCGCCCCGTAGGAACTCGCCGACGCGAAAGCGTCCAACGCCAGGCACACCGGGTCGTCCGGACGGCCTGCCCGGTTGAACCGCCCGCCGAACTGCTCGGACGCGAGCGACGCCGCCTGCTCCTCCCCGTACAGATCCGCGAACACCAGGTACGCCGTGTACTGGGCCACGGACTCGTCGAGGAACGGCGCGGACAGCGACCCGTTGCCGACCAGGGCGTGGAACCACTGGTGGCCGACCTCGTGCGCCGTCACGTAGCTCGCGAACCCACCGTCCGATGCCCAACGCGACGACTGCAACCAGATCATGCCAGGGAACTCCATCCCGGCGTGACCAAGCGGGACGGCGACCACGTCCAGTTCGCGCCACGGAAGCGGTCCGAACGCCTCGGTCAGAACCACCGCCGATGCTGCCGCCTCGTCCGTCACGGCTTCAGGTTCACGGCCCGCCGGGCCGAACCCTCGGATGGCCAGGTGCTCCCCGGCGACCTCGGCCACCGCCCGTCCCTCGTCGAGCAGCGCACCGGACAGGTCACGGAGACCGATCCCCACCACGCTCGTACAGCCGGCCGGCTCCTGCGGGCACGGCGTCTCGGTGCCACCGGTGACAAGGACCCCAGGATGGCGCACCCGCACCGACCAAAGGGCGGCGTCGAAGGCTCCGACGTCCCCCCGTGGGACCATCGGTCCAGGATCGAAGGTCGGCACCGGCAGCCAGTGTCCGAGGGTCGTCACATCCGCCGACCTGGCCAGCAGGCCGCCGCCGGCCGGTCCCCCGTCGTCGATGACGTCGTCGGCCAGGGGTATCCGGTAGGTCGTGGTGACCCGGAGGACCCTGCCATCCTGCTCTTCGGCCGCAGTCGGCAGGCGGACGATCACACGCGCCCCATCACGATCCACCTCCGGTTCGATGGCGGCACCGTCCACGCTGACCTGGATGTCGAACGCGGTGTCGCCGAGCACCGAGGCCGCCGCGAGAGCCCGGAGGACGACTTCGTCGGTCGGTGCCGCCAGCACCATCGCCAGGTCGGCGGTCACCGTCCTTCGGTCCTCGGCGATCGTGACGTCACCGACGACGATGGGCGCCGTCGGTGCCCACTCCGCGACCCGCGTCCTCCAGTCCGGGTGGACGTGGTCCTCCCAGTCGCCCTCCAGGAGGTAGAGGGCTGCCGCCCGCACCTGCTCTGGGCGCATCCCGCTGGCCCCCTCGACGTCGGTCATCGTGTTGGTGGCCATTTCGTCGTCCAACTCCGGCGAGGACGGCGGTCCGTCAGGCTCGGAGGCGCCACCGGACTCGGACTCGGCGGCGGAGGGTGATCCTCGATCAGGTGGGGAGGTCACCGGCTCCCCCGTCCGGCGCAACGCCACGGCGAGCGCGGCCACCAGCACGGCGATGGCCGCCACGCCGGCGGCGATCCGCATCCCCCGGCTCCTCATGGACAACCAGTCACTTGGCGTGACCAACACGAAGGTCGTCCCGCAGGTCATCGATCAGGGCGTCGACCTGTGCGTGCAGTTCGTCGATGGTCCCGCTGTTGTCGATGACATGGGTGGCGGCCGCGATCCTGGTCTCGTCGTCCGTCTGGGCCCTCAGCCGGGCCTTGGCGTCCTCGGGGTCCATGCCCCGCGACTGGACGAGCCGACTCACACGGATCTCCTCTGGGGCCACGACGACAACGACGACGGGAAAGTCGGCGGCCTGGCCGGACTCGACGAGAAGCGGATGGTCGACCACGACGACACGCTCGCGACCGTCGGCCTCCTCGGCGGCTGCGACCTCGGCGATGCGTCGCGCCATCTCGTCACCGATCCGAGGGTGGGTGATGGCCTCCAGGACCCGACGGGCCTCGTCGTCGTTGAACACCAGGCCGGCCATCGCAACCCGGTCGAGCTGGCCCTCGTCGGTGATCATCCCCGCGCCGAACCGGTCGGCAATCTCCTGCAGTGAGGGCTGGCCCGGCGCGACGACGTCCCTGGCGATCTGGTCGGCGTCGATGACGGTCGCACCCCACGATGCGAGGCGCCGAGCGACGGTGGACTTCCCGCTGCCGATTCCGCCGGTAAGTCCGACCATCTTCACGTCGCTGCCCCCTCCGTCGGGCGGCACTGTATGGCGATCCGACGCCCCTGCAGGGCCATGGCCCGACCACACGAAGGTGCCCGGCCGCATGGGACCGGGCACCTTCGTGTGGTTCCTACGCAGGATCAGGCCTCGTCGAGCTTCGCCTCGCCGTCATCGTCGGCGACCTCGGCGACCTCGGCCTCGGCGCCATCGTCGGCCGGCTCGTCAGCCTCAGCGGCCTCGGCGTCGACGGTCTCGACCGCATCCGCGACCTCAGCCTCTGCCTCGGCAGCAGGTACCTCGTCGACTGCAGCCTCGTCGGCCGTGACGTCCGCAACCTCGTCAGCCGCTTCGGCCGGCTCGGCCGCAGCCTCGGCGGGTGCAGCATCCTCGGTGGCCTCGGCTGGTGCCTCCGTCTCCTGCGGAAGCTCGGCTTCGGCCAGAGCGATCTCCTCGGGCGTGGGCGCCGACTCCTTGACCAGACCGGCATCGGCCAGCGCACCGGCCAGCGTGCCACCGGTCGGGGAGTCGTCGTCGCCTCCGGAGGAGTAGGCGTGCTCCACGGTGCGGATGTCGTCGTCGTAGCTGTCGGTGTCGCCTCCGACCGGCTCGGACGCCTGCTTCAGCGACAGGCTGACACGGCGACGGACGGTGTCGACGTCGATGACCTTGACGTCGACCTTGTCACCGACGTTGACGACGGCTTCGGGGACCTCGACGTGCCGCTCGGACAACTCCGAGATGTGCACGAGGCCCTCGATGCCTTCCTCGACCTTGACGAACGCGCCGAACGGGACGAGCTTGGTGACCTCGCCCTCGACGACCTCGCCCACACCGACCTCGCGGGCGAACTTCTGCCACGGGTCCTCCTGGGTGGCCTTGAGCGACAGCGACACGCGCTCGCGCTCCATGTCCACATCCAGGACCTCGACCTCGACCTCGTCGCCGACCTCGACGACCTCGGATGGGTGGTCGATGTGCTGCCACGACAGTTCCGACACGTGCACGAGACCGTCGACGCCGCCGAGGTCAACGAACGCACCGAAGTTGACGATCGAGGACACGACACCGCGCCGGATCTCGCCCTTCTGCAGCGAGTTCAGGAACTCGTTGCGGAACTCGGACTGGGTCTCCTCGAGGAACTTCCGGCGAGACAGGACCACGTTGTTGCGGTTGCGGTCGAGCTCGATGATCTTGCACTCGAGCTGCTCGCCCACGAACGGGTTGAGATCACGCACACGACGCATCTCGACGAGCGACGCCGGCAGGAAGCCGCGCAGCCCGATATCGAGGATCAGGCCGCCCTTGACGACCTCGATGACCGTTCCGATGACCGTGCCGTCGTCGGTGTAGATCCGCTCGATGGTGCCCCAGGCGCGCTCGTACTGGGCACGCTTCTTGGACAGGACGAGCCGGCCCTGGTCGTCCTCCTTGTTCATCACGAGTGCCTCGACGACGTCGCCCACCTGGACGACCTCGTTCGGGTCGATGTCCATCTTGATGGACAGCTCGCGGACAGGGATGACGCCTTCGGACTTCCAGCCGATGTCCAGAAGGACCTCGTCAGGATCGATCTTGACGACGACGCCTTCGATGACGGCGCCCTCGTTCATGGCTTTGATCGTGTCCTCGAGCGCCGCCTCGAACTCGGCGTCCGAGAGGTCGTGCTCGACGATCACGTCGCCGGTGGAGGTCATGGTCGAGCCGGGGTCCTGCATGATCACGACCTGCTTGGGGTCGAGCTGCGCGGGATCCGGGTTGGGTGTGTCGGTCATGTGGTGGGTTCTTTTCGTGTGTGCGAGTGGTCCCCGGCGACCTCGGTCTGTCGCAGGGGCGCTGCCGTCGGCAGCTATGGCCGGCCCGTTCGGCATCCGTCGAGCCCGGAGCGGGATGCAATCGGGTCGCTGTACGCAACACGAAGTACCGGAGACGGCCGGTGCGCGTATGGTCCCAGCCGACCTGCGCCCTGTCAACGTGAGCGCGCGTTCCACGCCGCGTCACACCATCAACGAAGGCGGTCAATGATGAGCGACGGCCTCGTCGTCGGCGCGGACGGCCGGACCCGCTGCTGGTGGCCGGGGCAGGATCCCGACTACGTCGCCTACCACGATCACGAGTGGGGACGGCACATCCATGACGATCACCGGTTGTTCGAGAAGATCTGCCTCGAGGGCTTCCAGTCCGGTCTGTCGTGGCTGACGATCCTGCGCAAGCGCGACAACTTCCGGCGCGCCTTCGCCGACTTCGACCCCAGGGTCGTCGCCGGGTTCGGGCCGCCCGACGTCGACCGCCTGCTCGGCGACGCCGGCATCGTCCGCCACCGCGGGAAGATCGACGCCACCATCAACAATGCCGCCCGCGCAATCGAGGTCGTCGACGAGTTCGGCTCCCTGGACCGCTACGTCTGGCGATGGCAGCCCGACAAGCACGTGCGTCCGACCGGCCCGGCGGACATTCAGGCCACCTCGGCCGAAGCGGCCGCCATGGCCACAGACCTGAAGAAGCGCGGTTGGCGGTTCGTCGGGCCCACGACGGCCTACGCGTTCTTTCAGGCCATGGGTCTGGTGAACGACCACGTCGAGGGCTGCGAGTTCGGCTGAGTCAGGACAGGTGGCGCGACATGTCTGCCGCGAACATCCGGTTCGCTGCGATCCGGAAGGCGGCGATGTCTTCGCCCCAGCTGTCCACCCACTCCGGGCCGTAATGGTCCACCAATGCCCGCCGGTATTCAGAGGGCAGATCGCCGACATCAAGCCGTTCCGCACGCCCGTGCACGATCACGCACAACGCCTCGCCCTCGACATAGCCGGCCGAGACGCCCGGTGACCGGTCCATGTGCCGTGTCCGCAACGCCGTCGGCGACGTCGACAGGTGCCAATGACCACGCACGAAGAACGCGTCGACCGGCCCGATCAACGGGCGACCGTCAGTCGTCGCCGTCGCCAGGGCCAGCACCCGCATGCCGGTCAACGCGTCGATCAGTTCGTCTGCGGCCAGGCGAACCTTGTCGGTGTGGATGCTCGTGAGGTGTTCGCCCGCACGGTCGTAGCTGCTGTCCAGCAACGCCTGCAGGGCGATCCGGTCGTCGGCAGTCTCGTGCACGTCGTTCCTCCTCGGGGTCCCTCGGGGTCAGGCAGGCCGAACGGCACACGCGCGGCAAGGGCCCGTAGTGACCCTACGACGACGCTGTGACATCCGACCCGGGCGGTTACCGTTGCCCGCCCCGAACCCGTCAATCACGACGAGGATGACGTGCGTCTGCGCCGCCCCCGCTATCGACCGCCCGTGGAAGGCCTCGAGCCCGTCGAGGACAGCCACCCGAAGGCCGGTCTGTTCACCGAGCCCATCGTCGTGTCCCGGCTGGTCCCCCGCGACCCCGAGCACTTGTCCGACGGCCAGACCGTCATCGAGTTCCGGGCGACCGTCAAGGATGCCGACGGTCGACGATGCCCCGATCTGGCGGTCGTGGCGACCATCACCGGCCCCCACCGCAATGGCACGGGTTCGGCGACCACCGACCTCATGGGAACCGTCCGGTTCACGATGCAGGGACCTGCCGGCCCCTACTCCATCACGATCGACGACGTCGCGGCGGGCGCCCTGCGCCTCGACGAGGAGGCCAGCGTCATGACCGCGGAGATCAACGCGCCCGAACACTGATGTCAGCCAAACGCGACACGTTTGGCGCGTTTGGCTGACATGGGGGTGGTTCGACCGAGGGTGTGCGTCAGCGTCGGCGGCCGAGCATGAAGGTGTCGAAGATCATTGCGATCACGAACATGAACGCGATCGGCACGGCAAGACAGCCCCAGCCGGTGAGGTTGAGCGGCGTCGCCCACGCGACGACCTCGCACGCCACCGACGAGACCGGGCTGCCGACCCGGCTGCTGGTCTCGCGGATCAGCAGTTCCGCACCGACGAGGACCACGGCGAGGAACGCGGTCACGCCGACCGCCATCCCGGTATTTCCACGTCGGCTCATGATCTCGCCTCCCGCCGGCTGCCGAATCATGACATGCCGGCCCCCGATCTCACAGGACCCGGGTCCTGACATGTCCACCGGCCGCTTGCAGGCCCCGCGCTAGTGCTTCTGGGCGTCGTACCACGTGGGGCCGATGGCGGTGTCGACCTCGAGCGGGACACGGAGGTCGGCAACCGCGCACATCTGCTGCACGACCAGTTCCCTCGCCTGATCCAACTCGTCGTCCGGGCACTCGAGGATGATCTCGTCGTGGACCTGCAGGAGCATCTGGGTCCGCAGTCCCGCGTCGTCCAGAGCCTGCTGGACCCGGATCATGGCCAGCTTGATGATGTCGGCGGCGGTGCCCTGAATCGGGGCGTTCAACGCCATCCGCTGCGCCATCTGCTGCCGATTGCGATTCGATGACAGCAGGTCGGGCAGATAGCGCCGCCGGCCGAACAGGGTCGTGGTGAAGCCGGTCTTGGTGGCGTCGACCACCGCCTGCTGCAGGAAGCTGTCGACCTTGGGGAACCGTTCGAAGTACGCGGTGACGATCTCTTGCGCCTCGTCGGGCGGGATGCCGAGTTGCTGCCCGAGCCCGAACGGCGTCAGGCCGTACGCGAGGCCGTAGTTGACCGCCTTGGCACGGTCACGAAGGCCGCCGTCGACGGCATCGAGTGGCAAGTCGAAGACTTTGGCGGCCGTCGTGGCATGGATGTCCTCGCCCGATTCGAACGCCCCGACGAGCCCTTCGTCCTGGCAGAGGTGTGCCATGACCCGCAGTTCGATCTGCGAGTAGTCGGCAACGAGCAACTGGTGGAACCCCTCGCCCGGTACGAACGCGCGGCGGATCTCGCGGCCTTCCTCGCGCCGGACGGGAATGTTCTGCAGGTTCGGGTTCGACGACGACAGACGGCCCGTGGCCGCGACGGTCTGCGAGAGCGTCGTGTGGATCCGGCCGGTGCCGGGGTCAATCAACGGCGGCAGCGCGTCGATGTAGGTCGACAGCAACTTGGTGACCTCGCGCCACTCGAGGATCGCCGGGACGATCGGGTGAGCATCGAGGATGTTCTGCAACTGCGAGGCGTCCGTCGAATAGCCGGTCTTGATCCGCTTGGTCTTCGGCAGCCCGAGTTCCTCGAACAAGACGGTCTGCAGCTGAGGGCCCGATCCGACATTGAACGTGTGACCGGCGTGGTCGTGGATCTCGAGCTCGTGGTCCCGCGCGCGGGCGGTCAGTCGTTCCCGCAACTCGTCCAGGACATGCAGGTCGAGCGCCACCCCTGCGTGCTCCATCCGGGCCAGCAGCGGGGCGAGGGGCAGTTCGATCGTGGCGAGCAGGTCGGTCTGGCCGCGCTCGTCCAGTTCGCCCTGCAGGTAGTCGGCCAGTTCCCTGACTGCGGCGGCCCGCAGCGCACGCTCCTCCCACTGGTCGTCGTCGACGTCCAGCGCCAACTGTCCGCTGTCCGCAGACCCGCTTGGCGCGTCGAGCGTCCGCTGCAGGTACTGCAGCGCCAGCCGCTCGAGGTCGAACGTCCGCTGTTCCGGGTTGAGCAGGTAGGCACCCAACTCGGTGTCGACGACCACGTTGTCCAGCGTCCATCCGAGCTCGGAAGCCACGTGGGTCAACGTCTTGACGTCGTGGGTGACGACCGCCACCTGCGGGTTCGCCAGTGCCGTTGCGAGCGCCGCGATGTCGTCGTCGCCAAGATCCGATGCATGGACCGACGCCGGGTCACGGTCGTCCGCGGCGACGGCAAGGGCTTCGAGTCGCAGGTGCGGGACCCGGTCGGCCACGTCGACCAGGACCGCCAGGCGCCCCGTGACCCCGTCGAGCCACGAGGCGAGTTCGCCGGCCTCGAGCCGCCGGGGTGTCTGCGCGAACCCGCTGGCCTCGCGTTCCTCGACCTCGCCGAGCACCTCGTCGGCGAAGCGGTCATACAGCGCTCGGAACTCCAGGGTGCCGAAGACCTGCCGGATCTCGGCCGTGTCGAACCCGCCGAGACGCAGGTCGCCCATGTCCACATCGACGTCGATGTCGTGGCGCAGGGTCATTATCCGTTCGTTCGTACGGACCTGCTGTTCGTGTTCGGCCAGGGCGGCAGGAACCTTCTTGCCCGACACCTTGTCCAGGTTGGTGAACACCCCTTCGAGATCACCGAATTCGTTGATCAACTTGGCGGCGGTCTTCTCGCCGACACCGGGCACGCCCGGAAGGTTGTCGGAGTTGTCGCCCCGCAGCGCCGCGTAGGCCACATACGACGTGGGGGTGACGCCGAACCGACCCTCGACCGCGTCGGGGTCCATCTCGGCCATGTCGGTGATGCCGCGCAGCGTGTAGAGGACGGTGATGTTCCCGTTGACGAGTTGCATCGCGTCCCGGTCCCCCGTCACGACGAAGACATGGAACCCGTCGGCGACCGCGCGGTCGGCGATCGTGGCCAGGACGTCGTCGGCCTCGACACCTTCCACCTCGACGATGGGGACGTTCAGCGACGCGAGCACCTGTTTGATGAGGTCGACCTGCGGCCGGAACTCGTCAGGGGGCGAAGCGCGGTTCGCCTTGTAGTCCGGGAACGCCGCGGTCCGCATGACATCCCGCCCCCGGTCGAACGCGACGCACACCGCGTCTGGTCGGCGGTCGGCCAACAGTTTGATCAGCATCGAGGTGAATCCGTACACCGAGTTCGTCAGCTGACCGGTCTGGGTCCGCAGCGTGTCGGGCAGCGCGAAGAAGGCTCGATAGGCCAGTGAGTGGCCGTCGAGCAACAGCATCGTCGGGCGATCGATTGTCGCCACAGCGCCTCGTGGTCGGAGTCCGGCCGATGCTAGTGAGGAACAACGACACGGCCGACCGACGTTGGCAACACCGGGCGCTCAGGCCGCCCGCGCCTACCTTGCCTCCGCCGTCCCAGGATCCCCGCTGATGTCCTCGTCCCCGCACGTCATCGATGTTGACGCCTCCTCCTGGCAATCCGCCGTCATCGACCGTTCCCACCACGTCCCGGTGGTCGTGGACTTCTGGGCGGCCTGGTGCGGCCCCTGCCGCACGCTCGGCCCGATCCTCGAACGGGCGGTCGAAGCCAGGGGCGGCGAGGTCCTGCTGGCCAAACTGGACGTCGACAGCAATCAGCAGCTCGCGGCGCAGTTCCGCGTACAGGGCATCCCCGCGGTGAAGGCGTTCAGGAACGGGCAGGTCGTTGCCGAGTTCGTCGGTGCGCAGCCGACATCGGCGGTCGAACGGTTTCTCGACCAGGTCGTGCCGACGATCGCCGACCGCGCGGTTGCGGAGGCCCGCGTCCTGCTGGACACCGACCGTGCCGGTGCTACGCAGCGGCTGCGTGCCGCTCTGGAGTCCGACCCGGGCCACCGAGAGGCGGCGATCATGCTGGCCGAGATCGTGGTCGACGAGGACCCTGACCAGGCCAGCCTTCTCGTGCGACCCCACCGCCCCGACCCTGCCGCGGAAGCGGTCGTCGTGCGCGCCGACCTGGCAGCTGCCGGCGGTGACCTCGACGGCCTGGAGGCCCGCGTGGCCGCGGACGCCGACGAGGCGGAGGCGCGGATCGCGCTGGCGCGGCTGATGGCGGCGCAAGGCGCTCACGACCGGGCGATCGATCTTCTCCTGCAGGCGGTCGCGATCGGCGACGAGCACCGCGACGAGGCACGTGAACAACTGGTCGGGCTGTTCACCGTGCTCGGGGACGACTCGGACCTCGTCCGGACGGCACGTCCGAAGCTGGCAGCTGCCCTGTTCTGACGAACCTCGGGTCGTCAGGGGTCAGCCTCGGTCGCGGTGCTCCCACTCGTCCCAGACCTGGTTCGCCAGGTTCATGAGGTTGCTGCCCTTCTGGATGTAGCCGGAGGCGCCAGCAGCGCGAGCCTCGTCGGCATACTCCACCGGCGGGAACGCCGACAGGATCACCACGACCGTCCCGTCACCGCGGGCCCGCATCTGCTGCAACGCGGTCAGTCCGTCCATGCCCGGCATGGCGAGGTCGAGGAGCAGCAGGTCAGGCTCGGCATCGACGACCATGGACAGGGCCTCGTGGCCGTCGGAGGCTTCGCCCGCCACCTCGAACCGCGGATCGTTCTGGAGGGTCAGGCGCAGCATGAGACGCAGATCGTCGGAGTCGTCGACGATCCCGACACGAACCCTCTCCTGTGTCATCAACATCACCGGGCACCTGGTAGGGAGACCTGCACCATCGAACACCACCTCTCACCGTCATGTCGGCCATTCGGCCGCTATGACGCACCTTCGTGGCAGGATGTGGCCCGCCAGCCTCACGGAGTTGGAACCTTTGGAAACGACAGACGGTCCACTTGGACCACCCCTGACACCGCGACGCGTCGCGGACAGCAGGGTCGAGACCGTCCGGATCATGTCGAAGCTCGATGCGAACAGCCTCGGCAACGTCCACGGCGGCGTGATCATGCGCGAGGTGGACAACGTCGCTGGTCTCACGGCGGCCAGGCACTCCGGCCGGGTCGCCGTGACCGCGGCGATCGACGAACTGAGCTTCCTGCAGCCCGTGTTCGTTGGCGACCTGCTCATCGTGCGGGGATCCGTCAACGCGGTCGGCGGCACCTCCATGGAGATCGGCGTCCGCGTCGAAGCCGAGTCATGGGACGGACAGACCCGCCGGCACACGACGACCGCCTACCTGGTCTTTGTCGCCCTGAACGACGACCACACGCCGGCTCAGGTCCCTCCCCTGCTCTGCGAGACCGACGACGAGCGACGCCGCAACGCCCAGGCGCTGATCCGGCGGCAGGTCCGTCAGGAACGGATCGCGCGGCTGGGCTCCTGGCGTCCGGAACGTGAGCCTCCCCACTGAGCCGACTCCCCTACGCTCCGCCGGACGACGACACGGGGCAGGAGCCACGGTGACCGACGCGCTGCAACGCGCCCGCGACGCCCGCGGGGTCGTGACCCTGACGATGAACCGGCCCGAGGTCCGCAACGCGTTCGGGCCGGATCTGATGGCGGCGCTGTCCGATGCGTTCGCCGAACTCGGCAAGGACGACACCGTCCGGGTGATCGTGCTCACGGGCGACGGGCCGACCTTCTCGGCGGGCGCCGACCTCAACTGGATGCGATCGATGGTGGACTACACCTATGACGAGCAGGTCGCCGACTCGCACCGCCTCGACGCGCTGTTCGCCGCCATCCAGACGTTCCCGGCCCCGGTCGTGGCGCGCGTCAACGGACACGCACTCGGCGGGGCAACCGGACTGATCGCCTGCGCCGACGTCGCCGTGGCTGTCCGCGGCGCGAAGTTCGGGTTCACCGAGGCGCGCCTCGGCCTTGCCCCCGCGGTCATCTCGACGTACGTACTGCCCAAGATCGGACTCAGCCACGCCCGCCGCTACTTCCTGAGCGGGCAGGTGTTCGATACGGACGCCGCAGCAGCGATCGGACTGGTCCACGAGGTCTGCGAACCGGACGATCTCGATGGACGGACGGCGGCGGTCGTCGCCGACCTCCTTGCCGCCGGCCCGAACGCCCAGCGGGCCATCAAAGCGCTCATTCCCCAGGTCGCGGCCGCCGAGACGCGGCAGGACGCCGTCGCGATCACGGTCCCGACCATCGCTCGGTTGCGCGTCTCGGACGAGGGTCAGGCGGGCATGCAGGCGTTCTTCGACAAGCGTCCGGCCCCATGGGTCCCGCAGGACTGAGAGGCAGCGACGTGTTCACCAAGGTGCTCGTGGCCAACCGTGGCGAGATCGCCCGCAGGGTCATGCGGACGTGCCGGCGGCTCGGGATCGCGACGGTCGCGGTCTACTCCGACGCCGACGCGGATGCTCCGCATGTCCGCGATGCCGACGAGGCAATCCGGATCGGGCCAGCCGAGGCGTCGGCGTCCTACCTCGACATCGGGGCGATCATCGAGGCGTGCGCACGAAGCGGGGCCGAAGCGGTCCACCCCGGATACGGCTTCCTGTCCGAGAACGCCGACTTCGCCGAGGCTTGCGACGCGGCAGATATCACGTTCATCGGCCCGACCCCCGACGTGATCCGACTGATGGGTGACAAGGCAGCCGCGAAGGCGCACCTCGAACGGGCCGGGGTACCGGTCGTGCCCGGGGCCTTCGTCGATGACCTGTCCGACGACGAGATCGCGGCCGCGTGCGTCCGCATCGGCTATCCCGTCCTCGTCAAGGCGGTGGCTGGTGGCGGCGGGAAGGGCATGCGCGCGGTGACCGATCCGGCCGACCTCCAGGACGCGCTCGATGCCGCGCGACGCGAGGCCCGCAGCGCGTTCGGCGACGACCGGGTCCTGATCGAACGGCTCGTGCAGGATCCGCGCCACGTGGAGGCGCAGGTCTTCGGGGACACCCACGCGTCAGTGGTCCATCTGTTCGAGCGCGAGTGTTCGGTCCAGCGCCGCCACCAGAAGGTGATCGAGGAGACCCCGTCCCCTGCCGTCGACGCCGACCTGCGCGAACGCATCGGGCAGGCTGCCGTGACTGCGGCCGCTGCGGTCGGCTACGTCGGCGCCGGGACGGTGGAATTCCTGCTGGCCCCTGACGGCGACTTCTACTTCCTCGAGATGAACACCCGGCTCCAGGTGGAACACCCGGTCACCGAACTGGTCACCGGTCAGGACCTCGTCGAGTGGCAGCTCCGCGTCGCCGCCGGCGAGCCCCTGCCGTTCAGCCAGGACGAGTTGACGACGTCGGGCCACGCCATCGAGGCGCGCCTGTACGCCGAGGACCCGGCGGCCGGCTTCCTTCCGCAGACGGGCCGGGTCCTGGTATTCGACCCGCCCGACGCCGCCGATGTCCGGGTCGACTCCGGCGTGGCATCGGGATCGCAGGTCGCCCGCTACTACGACCCGATGCTCGCGAAGGTCGTGGTGCACGCCCCCAACCGGGCTGCCGCCGTCGACCGCCTGCTGTGGGCGCTGCGCCACACGGCCGTGCTCGGCGTGAGGACCAACCTCGAGCACCTGGCCGCGATCATCGACCATGACGTCTTCCGGGCCGGGCAGGCAACCACCGCGTTCCTCGACGAGCACATGCAGGACTGGGCCCCGGCGACGACGCCCCACGACCTGCTGGTGGCCGCAGCGGTTGTCGTGCAGCGTCACCAGGAGCAACGCAGCAGGCCTGGGGACCCGCACAGCCCGTGGCAGGAACTCGGGCCGTGGCGCACCGGCCAGATCGGCGGGTGGCGCGCAACGTTCACCGTCGACGGGCGCGACCACGTACTGGCCGTGACGGGGCGGCATGGCCGGTACCGGGTCAGTCACGACGACCACGTCCACGACGCCGCGATCCTCCACGTCGACGGAGACGCGTACGAAGTCGCCATCGACGGTCACGAGACGTTGATGCGCATCGCGGGCGATGATCAGACTCTATGGGTGCACGCAACCGGCTTCTCGCGTCCCCTGGTCCTCGTTCCCCCGACCTGGCCGGCGGACCCTTCGGCGCTGGCCGGGTCGGCAGCCTTCCAGTCCCCCATGCCTGGATCGGTCATCGCCGTGAACGTCGCCGAGGGTGACGAGGTGACGGCGGGTACCACCCTCATGGTCGTCGAGGCCATGAAGATGGAGCACCCCATCAAGGCACCGACCGACGGCACCGTCACCACGGTCCTGGTCACCGAGGGTGCTGCCGTCGAAGGCGGCCAGGCGCTGCTGACTTTCGAGCCGAAGGCGGCGGAATGACCCTGCCAGCATCGGTGACCATCGTCGAGGTCGGACCACGCGACGGACTGCAGAACGAACCCGGCGTCGTCCCGACCGACGTGAAGATCGAGTTCATCGACCGGCTCGCAGCGACCGGCCTGACCGTCGTCGAGGCCACGTCGTTCGTGCACCCGACGTGGGTCCCCCAGTTGGCGGACGCGGCCGAGGTCATCGCCGGCATCACGCCGGTTCACGGCGTCCGCTACCCGGTCCTGGTCCCCAACATCCAGGGACTCGACCGGGCGCTGCAATGTGGGGTCGCGGAGGTGGCCGTCTTCGGCGCGGCGTCCGAAGCGTTCAGCCAGCGCAACCTGAATCGCTCGATCGACGAGTCGCTGCACATGTTCCGGCCGGTGGTAGTCCGGGCTCGCGAGGCGGGGATGCGCGTGCGCGCCTACGTCTCCACCGTCCTCGGGTGTCCGTTCCAGGGTCACGTGCCCATCGACGACGTCCGGCGGGTGACGGCCAGCATGTTCGAGATGGGCTGCGACGAGGTCAGCCTCGGTGACACGATCGGCGTCGGCACGGTCGGCCCCGTGCAGGAACTGCTCGGGGTCCTGATCGACGACGTGACCGCTGACCGACTGGCGGTGCACTTCCACGACACCTACGGGCAGGGCCTCGCGAACACCCTGGCGGCATTCGAGGCCGGGATCACGATCGCCGACACGTCCGCCGGAGGCCTCGGCGGTTGCCCTTACGCGCCAGGTGCCAAGGGCAACCTCGCCACCGAGGACCTGGTCTACGCCCTGCACCGCTCCGGTGTCAGGACGGGCGTCGACCTGTCCGCACTCGTCGACACGAGCGCATGGATGGCCGACCAACTCGGACGGCCATCGCAGTCACGTGCCGGCCAGGCCATCCAGTCCAAGCGTGACGGCGGCACCGAGGACCCATTCGTCTGCTGAGGGCGCCGACGCGCACCCGACCTACGGGCGGACGCCCAGGCGGTCAAGTGCGGTGGCGGCCGCCGCCCCGAAGGCTGTCAGGTCGTCCTGCATGGCCGTCATGGTCGCCTCGACGAGTTCGGCGCGGGGTGCGAGATTCCGCCATCGCCGGGCGACCTCGATGGGATGTCCCGGGTCGTCCGGCCATGCCACCAGCGCGAGAGCCGTCGCGAGTTCGGCGACGGCCTCAGGCGACGGCGCCTCGCCCCCGTCCAGCGAACGCAGGGCCGCGCGGAGGCTCGCGGCGTCGTGGGACGACCAGTCGCGGATCAGCACGTCGCGCAGCCACGGCAGCATCGATCGGTCCTGACTGAAGGACGCCACCATCCCCTCGATGCCGATGTCGTCCACGGCATCGGCGATCGCGGCATGCGGCCCGGTGCCCGCCTCGCTTCGGCCGGACCACGCAGGCAGGCACGCGATGGCCGCATCGAGCGTGTGGCCGTGTGCCGTGGCGTAGTGCACGGCCACGTGGCCAGACAGTGAGACGCCCGCGACGACACGTGGACCGACGGCATGGACGAGCACCCGCAGGTCGCGGGTCAGGGCGTCGATGGCGTAGTCAGACGGTGCCGCACAGGGGGTTGACCCGCCGTGCCCTCTGAGGTCGTGGGCGACGACCTGCCACCCAGCCTCCACGAGCGGCCCACCGAAGGCGTCGAGCACGAACCGGGACGACGAGCCCACGCCATGACCGAACAGTACGACCGGCGCGGCGGGTTCACCGACCGAGGTCGTCCTGATACGCAGGCCGTCGGCGACCTCGACGTCGTCGAACCTCACGCCCCCTGTTCCGGCAAGGGTCCGCGCCCTGTCAACCCGTCGAGCCACCGCTGCAGATCATGCCGCGTGACCGGACCGAGGTGGACTCCGGCGAGGGTCCCTTCGACGTCGAAGAACGCGATGCCCGGCATGCCCATGACCCCGAGTTCCCGGGCGGTCTCGCCGAGCGGATCGAAGACGGTCGGCACGGCCGTCAGCCCGAAATCGTCGACGAACTCGCGGGCGGGACCGATCCGATCCTCATGCGCCACACCGATGAAGGCGACGTCCGAATTGGCTGCTGCGACCTCGAGGACCCGTGGGGTCTCGGCCTTGCATGGCTCGCACCATGACGCGAAGAACTTGACGACGGTCGGACGGCCGGATGCCTGCTGGTCACGTACGTAAGCGGCGACCTCCGGCCAGCCCCCCTCGAACAGGACATCGTCGTCCGACGGCCCGGCAGCAGCCGGCGCGTCACGGGCCGACAGGCGATCCGCCGTCCAGCGCCCGACGCCGAACACCGAGACAAGCACGACCACGAGGACGACCAGCAGCGGGATGGCGACGCCGAGTCCGACCCCGACGGCGATTGGCCATCGGGTATGCACGCCCGGCTCCTGCGCCTGGTCCATCACCTGCGCGAGGGGAGGTCGGCCAGAACCTCCTTGGAGGCCTGCAGGAAATCCTCGACCTCGTCTGGCGACCCGACCGTGACCCGGATCTGTTCCGTCATCCCGTACGGCGCGAGCGGCCGTACGCCGATGCCGTGGGCGGCGTAGGCCTGGACGACCGGAGCCGCCGCTGTGCCGAGCTCGATCGTCAGGAAGTTACCGAGACCGTCCGTGAACGGGACGCCGAGATCTGCAAGACCCTGAGCCATGCGGGCGCGCCCGGCCAGCGTCGCAGCCACACCCGTGGCCAGATGATCCTGGTCCTGCAGCGCGGCGATGGCGGCGGCCTGCCCGGGCGCCGTCACGTTGAAGCGGGTGCGCCACTGGTCGATCGACGCGACGAGGTCGGCAGGTCCCTGCAGGTAGCCGACCCGCAACCCGGCGAGGGCATAGGCCTTGGAGAACGTGCGCATGACCAGGAGGCGTGGATGGTCGACGTCCAGTTGAGCGACCGGCGCGTAGCCACGCTGTCCCGTGGCGAACTGGTTGTAGGCCTCGTCGAGGACGATCGTGACATGGTCGGGGAGTTCCGAGACGACGTGAGCGACCTGCGCCCCGGTCAGGTGGGCGCCCGTCGGGTTGCCCGGGTTGTCGATGACGACGACCCGGGTGGCGTCGGTGACCGCTGCGAGCAGGGCGTCGGGATCCCGCTGGTAACCGTCGACGTCGCCGATCGCGGCGCCACCGGTCGCAACCTCGCGGTAGGGCGCACCGGCGTTGCGTGCGGCGAGGCGGTAGACGACGAAGGAGCGTTCGTAGGCGACGACGTCCCCGCCGTCGCGACACTCGTGGCCGATGGTGTCCATCAACAGCGCTGCCGATCCCGTGCCGACCACGACCTCCTCGAAGGCGCGCCCCTCGAAGGTGGCGAGGGCCCGCCGGAGTTCGATCGACTGGTCGTCGGGATACAGGTGTCCCTGCTGGACGGCGGCCTGGGCGGCCTTGATGGCCGCGGGTGACGGGCCGAACGGCGACTCGTTGGACGACAGCCGCACGCGCATACCAGGGGGCGGACCGACGGCGGCGGACGCAGCGACGTTCGACATGGTGGCTCCTCAGGCCGTGACGGCGGGGGACGGCGAGGCTGCCCGGTCGATGGCCCATGGATCCTCGAAGACCTTCCGGACCGCCTGGGCGAGCACGCCACCCTGGAACCCTTCGATGAACCGGTGGTCGATCGTGGCGGTGATCGTCAGTTGCGGTCGGACCGTGACCTCACCGTCCACGACGGTAACAGCGTCGCGCACCGCACCGATGAGCACGTACAGCGGCACACGGGCGAAGGGCGTGAACGGCACGTAGCCCTCGTCGAGGCCGAACATGCCGACGCTGGTGACGATGGCGGATCCGAAGGGGAACCGGGTGACGCCGAGGGCCGGCGCGCTGACCCCGAGTGACGACGCGATCCAACCCGTCACCCACAGCAGCGGGCGCAGCAGCGAGGTCGGTAACAGTTTGATGACCTTCTTCGATTTCTCCCAGTCGGTGTCCGAGCCCGTCCGTAGCTGCTCGGCCTGTTGCCGCAGTTCCCTGGCGATGTCGGCGAGGCCCTTGTGGTCGATGTCGTCGACCTTGGCCTTCGCGAGGTCGGACCCGTCTTCCATCGCGACCAGGAATGTGATCGCCACGTGATCGTGAGGGATGAACTTGCCGAACCGGATGCGCCCGTTCAGCGATGGTTCGACCGACAGCGCCTGGGCGACCGCCCGTCCGACGAGGTGCGTGATCGTGACCTTCTCGCCCGTCGTCGCGCGCACCTGGTCGAGGTACGCGAGTGCCTCGGTGGCGTCCACGGTCAGCTTCCCGTAGATGTTGCCCGAGCGCGACGGCCGCCAGGTCGCGATCGCCAACTTCCTGCGCAGTGGATTGGGTCCCGCCACCATGCCCTCCTGCGGTCGTCGTACGCCGTCCTGTCGGTGCCTACAGGTAGACCCCGGTCGCCCCGTCCCGTCGGGTCGAGGCCACCGCGTGGACGTCGCGTTCGCGGACGATGAGATACGTGTCGCCGTTGACGTCGACCTCGATGGCGTCCTCGGGCAGGTACAGGACCTCGTCGCCGTCCTGGACGTGCCGCGCGTGGGGACCGACGCCGACGACGGCGCCCCAGATCCCCTTGCGGTCGACCGACTTGGCCGTCGCCGGGATCAGGATCCCGCCTTTGGAGCGTCGTTCGGCGTCGCCAGGGATCTCGACGAGAATGCGGTCGCCGAGCACCGCGACGCTGCGGCGCAGTTCGGTGACGGACTCGGACGCGCTCATGCCGACGGAGGGTACAGCCCGCGCCACTGCCACCCGATCTCCTCCTCAGCCGGCCACACCACGCCGCGGGCCAATCGTCACCGCCGCCGGACGTACAGGCGCATCGCGGCCCGTCCAGGAACGGTCAGGTCCGAGTCCCCGCCTGCCAGATCGACGCTGCCGTCGTCGTGGCGGCGTCGAACCTCGATGTCGCGTCCGGGTGTCACGCCGGCGGCGTCGAGCAACTGCATCGCCTCGTCGTCGTCCTCGAGTTCTTCGGTGATCCGCACGACCTCGGCCGGGCCGGCCGGACAGTCGACCAGCCTGACGGCATCGCGCTGGTCGGGGACGTTGGCCGAGCCGGGGATCGGGTTGCCGTGCGGGCACGTGCCGGGGTCACCGAGCATCACGGCGATGCGGGCCTCGACCTCGTCCGACACGTCGTCGCCCCATTTCTCGGCCTCGCGGTGGACCTTGGACCACGGCACCTCGAGGACGTCGCGCAGCATGCGTTCAACGAGCGCGTGCCGCCGGGCCTGCCTGGCCTGGGGCGACAGTTCGTCGAGCAGCGACGTCGTCACGGGTAGGCACATCCTTCGGGACTCGGGCGCACGACCCTTGACCGGACGGGTCGCCTCACAGAAAGTAAGGGTAGCCTGACCTCAGCTGGACGTCATCCCCGGAGGGTCGCGTGTCCGTCCCCGCCCTGCAGTGCCGCGCCGTCGCCAAGCGATTCGGTGCCACGACGGCGCTGGAGGGATTCGACCTCGAGGTGGCACCTGGTTCGATCGTCGCTCTGCTCGGTCCGTCTGGCTGCGGCAAGACCACCGCGCTTCGGCTGATCGCCGGCCTCGAGGACCCGGACGCGGGGACGATCGAGATCGCCGGACGGATGGTCAACGGTCCTGGCGTGTTCGTGCCAGCCGAACGGCGCGGGGTCGGCATGGTGTTCCAGGACTATGCACTGTTCCCCCATCTCTCCGTCAGCGACAACGTCGCCTACGGGATCCGCGGCCTGCCTGCCGAGCAACGGCGGGCGAAGGTCGGCGACACGCTGGCACTCGTCGGACTCGCGGGGACCCAGGCGCGCCTGCCGTCGCAGTTGTCCGGCGGCCAACAGCAGCGGGTGGCGCTGGCCCGGGCGCTGGCTCCGGGCCCGCGGGTGATCCTGCTCGACGAACCCTTTTCGAACCTCGACGCGGCCCTGCGCGAGACCGTGCGCGAGGACGTCAGGGCGATCGTGTTGCAGGCGGCGACCACGGCGATCTTCGTGACACACGACCAGGAGGAGGCGCTCTCGTTGGCCGACCAGGTGGCCGTGATGCACCGCGGCCACATCCATCAGGTCGCCGATCCGCAGACGCTGTACCGGCGGCCGGCGACGCGTTTCGTCGCCGAGTTCGTCGGGGACGCCGACGTGCTGGTCGCCACCCGTGTCGGGGCCTACCTCGTGGACACGGCGCTCGGACGCCTGGCAACAGCGGACGCGGTCGGCAGCGAGGCCGGCGCGGTCATCCTGCGCCCCGAGGCCCTCCGGATCCGCCCTGACCACGACGGGCAGGGGATTGTCCATGCGGTGTCCTACTTTGGCCACGACCAACTGGTGACCGTCGATCTCCCGGATGGCTCGCGCGTCCGCGCCCGCCGGGGACCGACGCTCGACGTCCAGCGCGGTGACCGGGTGGCGGTCGAGGTGGATGGCCGTGTCACGGTGTTCGACGATCCGTCACCCGACTCCGTCGCGGTCCTGTGACCGCAGGGTTCGGCTCGCCGGCCCCGACCGGAAGCTCACCACGGCAAGTGGCACGCTGCCGAGCAGGATGAGCGCAAGGGCTGGCGCGGCCGCCCTGGCGAAGAACGCCTCGTTGGTCGACGACCAGACCCGGGTAGCCAGGGTGTCGAACCCGATCGGTGCGAGCAGGAGCGTGGCAGGCAGTTCCTTCATGGTGGTCAGGAAGACCAGTGCACCGCCGGCGACCGCGCCGCGACGCGCAAGCGGGACGACGACGCGCAGGACGGCGGTGAGAGGGCGGCTCCCCAGGGTCCTTGCAGCCTCCTCGACGTTGGCCGGCACCTGCAGGAGCGAGGCACGGATCGCGCCGATGGCCTGCGGCAGGAACAGGACGACGTAGGCGAAGATCAGCATGACCGTCGTCTGGTACAGCGGTCCCCCGAACCGGATGCCGAAGAACACCAGCGACAGGGCCACGACGATCCCAGGCAGCGCGTAGCCGGTGAACGCCGCGCGCTCGGTCGCCCGGCTCCACCGGCCCGGGTGGCGAGTCGCCCACAGGGCGACCGGCATCGCGGCAGCGACCGCGGCGACGGCACCGAGCAACGACGCCCACAGGCTGTGACGCGCGGCGCGAAACACGAACGAGAAGTCCTCGCCGGCCTCGATCCCCCGCAGCAGCCACGTCCCGATCACCGTCATCGGTACGGCCAACCCAGCCAGGGCGACGGCGCCGCACGCCAGGAAGGCGGGCAGCCTCCACCGTCCGAGCGCAACGGTCGTATGGCGACGGCCGGGCGCCGCACCCCGGCCCCGGAACTGGCCGCCTCGGTCGCGCCCGACACGCGTCTCGACGACCAGGACCACGATCGTGAGCGCGACCAGCATCAATCCGAGGATCGCGGCCGGAGTGCGGTCGAACGCTGCCCGGTACTGAAGGTAGATCGCCCGTGTGAACGTCGAGTAGCGCAGGAGCGAAACCGCGCCGAAGTCCGAAAGCACGTACAGGACCACGAGCAGGGACCCGGCCGCGGCGGCCGGACGGATCTGCGGCAACGTGACCCGTCGCAGGGTCGCCCATGTGCCGACGCCGAGCGTGCGGGAGGCCTCCTCGAGCGCCGGATCACTCCCCCGTAGTGCCGCCTGGACCGTCAACAGCACGTAGGGGTACGAATACATGGTCAACGTGAAGAAGGCGCCGCCGAAACCGTACGGCGAGGGCAGGGTCACGCCCCGCGCCGAGAACCACGTCGCGAACAGGCCCCCCGGGGCAACCGCCGCGATCAGGGTGTAGGCACCGACGAATGTCGGCACGACCAGCGGGAGCGCGAGCAGGATGGCCCAGATGCGTCGGCCGGGCAGGTCGGTACGCGTCGTCAAGAACGCGAACGTCACGCCGAGCAGCAGACAGGCCGCCGTCACCGCGGCGGCCAGCAGGGTCGTGCGGCCGAGCAGCGCAAGGGTCCGACCGTTGGTAGCGATTCCGATGAGGTCACCGCCCCATGCCCTGGCCACCAGGTAGACCACCGGCAACAGGGAAGCGGCGCCGACGAGCAGGGCCGGGACCGACACCGCGAGCGACGCCTGTCGCGAACCTCCAGACGGCCGACGCCCGGTCGGGACCGCCGAACGTGCGGCAGGGCCGGCGGTCATCGCCGGCCCTGCAGATCACACATGACAGTAAGGGTCACTCGAGTGCGCCGACCTCACGGAGAAGTTGCAGTGTGCCCTCGAGGTCGTCGAGACTCGAAAGATCGATGTCGGGCGGGTTCAGCGTGTCCAGCGCCGGCAGTTCCTCGGCGGCCGTCACGTCGGTGGCCAGCGGGTACTCCAACTCCTCGCGCACGCTCGAGAAGTAGCCCTGGGCTTGGGAGCCGAGCACCCACTCGGCGAAGGCCTGCGCCGCGGCAGGACGCGTCGACGATTGCAGGATTCCGATCCCTGCCACGTTCACGAGTCCGCCGACGTCCGCGGACAGGAACTTGTTCGCGGCAGGAAAGGTGTCGTCCTCGGCGAGAAAGCGGTACAGGTAGTAGTGGTTCACCAGGCCGACACTGATCTCGCCGCGCCCGACGGCATCGACGATCGGCGTGTTGGACTCGAACTCCTTGACGTCGTTGGCGAGCATGCCCTCGAGCCATTCGCGGGTCGTATCCTCGCCGTGGATCTCGCGCATCGCGGTGACAAACGACTGGAACGACCCGTTGGTCGGCGCCCAGCCGACCCGGCCCTGCCACTCGGGGTCGGTCAGGTCGAAGACGGAGGCCGGGACCTCGTCCTCGCCGAGTTCATCGGTGTTGTAGACCAGGGTGCGGACCCGGCCGGTGACGCCGACCCACGAGCCGTCGGCCGATCGGAACTTCTGGTCGACCCGGTCGAGGACATCAGCAGGAAGCGTGGCGAACATGCCGGCGTCCTGCATGGCGCCGAGCGCGCCGGCATCCTGTGCCCAGTAGATGTCGGCGGGGCTGCGGTCACCTTCCTCGAGCAGCGTTGCGGCCAACTCGGCCGTGCCGCCGTAGCGGACCTCGACCTCGATGCCGGTCTCGGCGGTGAACATCTCGAACGCCTCGCCGACGAGGTCCTCGCCACGTCCCGAGTAGACGACCAGCGGACCTTCCGCGTCGTCGGCCGGGCCTGTCTCGGAGGGGGACGGCGTGGTGCCGCCGCCGCAGGCGGCCGCGGCCAGACCGAGGGCGAGTACGGCCGCGCCAAGCCGCCAGCGAGGTCTGATGTGCGTCATGGTTTCATCCTCGAAGCATTGGGGACCAGAGGCCCGACCGCGCCAGGGAGACTTCACAGAGGGCGGAGTTAGGTGAGGCTAACCTATGCTTGGCGTGACGCCAAGTCTGCGTCGGCTCTGCGGCCCTACACTCCCACGGTGATGAGCATCTCTGCGCCCCCGGCGTACGCCTGGGACTGGTTCGCCCGCCAGCGCCTGTTGTGGCGCGAGGTCCGCCAGCGCCTTGCCAGGATCCCTGGGCCGACGCAGGACCGCTACCGGCTCGTGTCGGCGAAGGCCGACGTGATCGCCCGCCTGCGGACGGACTACCCGGTGGACACCACCGTTCGCAACACGGTGCACCAGGTGATCACCGAGATCGCGTTCCTCGGGCGCACCGATCGACGTTTCGAGGACCTCGGACTCCGCAACGCCCCACGAGGACTGCGCTGGTGGTGGTCCGTCCTCACCGGCGAGGAATTGACCGCACCGGTGACGGCCCCGGCGACCGCGCTTGCTCGCCAACTCGAGTTCCCCGACGTGCTCGGGGGTTACGGCGACCCGTCCTGACCGACCGCCGCGACGCTCGGACGGATCAGCGATCCACCATCGTGTGGAAGTCAGGGACCTCGACGATGAAGCGGCTTCCCGGGTCGGCCGGCTCGTACCGCACGGCCCCGCCGATCGTGGCAGCCAGGTTGTCGGCGATCGCCAGTCCGAGCCCCATCCCGTGGGCCGTGTGCCGGCCACGCGTGAAACGCTCGAACAACTTGTCGTGCAGTTCCGGCTCGACGCCTGGGCCCGTGTCGCGGATCGTGATGACGGCCCCGCCCTCGTCACGGGTTGCCGACAGCGTCGCGTCACCGGCGTACTTCAACGCGTTGTCGATCAACAACACGACGATGTTGCGCAGCACTGACTGGTCCGATACGACGGACACCGATACGCCGGCCATCTCCACGGCCACCTTGCCGGGCTCGTCCGTCGCGATCCCCGTGAGGAAGCGGTTGAGGTCGACCAGTTCGGGGTGCGGCGACATCAGTCCCGAGTCGAGGCTCGAGAGGGTGAGGATCTCCTCGATCAGATAGTGGAGCCGCTCGCTGGCCGCAGCGATCCGGTCCAGGTACTGCCCGCGTTCGTCGTCCGACAGGCGGTGGCGATGGCTGGCCAGGGTCGTCGCGAACCCGGACAGAATCGTGATCGGGGTCCGCAGTTCGTGGGACACACGTTCGATGAAGTCGTCCTTGAGGTGCTGGAGGCGGACCATCTCCTCGTACCGGCGGGCCGATTCGATGACGCCCGCCACCTGCGTGCCCAGTCCCTCGAGAACGATGAGGTCGTCGCTGGTGAACGCCGCGACCTCGCGCGAGTCGACCTGCAGCAGCCCGATCACATCCCCGAGGCACACGAGCGGCACCGCGAGGTAGCTGCGGATCGTCGCATTGCTGCCCAGGTTCACTAGCGCGGCGCGCTCGTCGGTCGTGATGTCGTCGACCCGGATGGCCTTGCGATTGCGGACGACCCAGCCAGACAGCCCCTGACCGATCGGCAGGCGTGCAGCCTTGACGTCGTCGGACACCTCGGGTTCCGAGACCGCGAGACGGATCGCGTTGCCTTCGACCAGGCAGATCGATCCGCCCTTGAAGTCGAGAAGTCGGCGCATGGCGGACAGGACGGTCCGAAGGACGTGATCGAGTTCGAGTCCCGGCCCGATCTCGCGGGAGACGTCAGCAAGGGTGCGATGCAACTCGAGCAGTCGCTCCAGCCGGGTCTCGGCGGTACTCGACGTCGTCATCTGCGGCACTTCCACCGGGCCGGCTCCCTCGTCCTGCCATCTGTCAGCGTAACCGGACGCGATCGCGGGGGCGCTTCGTCCCGGCCGAAGGCAACACGCCAGTGCCGACCGCGGGTCGTCGGGCCCTTGTCCTCAACGTCCGTTTTGAACCTTGTCGGCCGGAAGGCGACACGTCTGGAGCGTTTCGGGCGCACTTGGGGCAGGTGTCCCACGGGCGCACATTCCGGACCTCGGTTTCTTCGATGTGCTGGAACAGCAACTCGGGGCCGAAGGGGGCGACTTTGCCGAGGCGTACGTCATCGGGCACGAGATCGGCCACCACGTCCAGAAACATCACCGGGCAGATGGAGCGGGTCACGTCAAGGCAGGGCGCGGACAGCGACGCGGGGCATGCGACACGTTCGCCGCGGCGTCATAGGGCCGCTCGGGCAGCTGGGGATCTGTCGGTGGGGTGTGCAGGAGTCGAACCTGCGACCTCTCGCGTGTCGAGCGAGCGCTCTAACCAACTGAGCTAACACCCCAGGGCGGGCGCAGGGTAGCCCAGGGCCGGGCGTCCACGCGAACGTGCACGGGCGCCGAGCCGTGCGGACACGGCACGCCCTTGCAGAGATGTGCCACATGCCTCAGGAATCTGGCAGACTCTTCCACCTACCCGGCGTGGTCGTGGCGCTCAGCGCCGTCGACCACCGCGGGCGGCACGACTCCCCCCAGATCGTGATCGCCCGAGGCGGACGGGATCGTTCCCCCCAACGGTCCCGTCCGCCACCTCGGGAAGGTGGGCCCGATTGTTCAGGGATCACGCCCGCAGGACGTTGGCGAAGATCTGCCAGGCGAGCAGCGACTTCGCGAGGAGCGACAGCACGATGTAGGCCTTCTCGCCGTGCAGGTAGTCGCGCCACCTGCCGACCTGCCGGTACTGCAGCCACTGGTTCAGGCCGAAGCTCATGAACAGGACGAAGAGCGAGACGTAGACGACGTAGACGAAGGTGGGAGGGTCGTCGCCGGCGAGCAGGTAGATCCCGATCGCCAACCACGGGATCACCCCGAGCCGATGATCGCGGCCACGTTCCAGACGCCCGCGAGCATGGCGATCAGTATGAGCATCATCGAGGCGCTGACCGAGTATTCGATCCACCGAGCGGGATTGCGACCCCGACGGAGGTTCTGCTCATACCACCCACGGCCCGGAGGCAGGGCGGTGAGGACGTGATCGGCTCCGGCCAGGAACAGGAAGAACGCCACCGTCGGCCCGATGGGCAGTTCGAACAGGACCTGGGCCTCTGGGATCCCCGTCACCTGGATCACCAGACACCTCAACTGTCGAGAAACACGCGAATGCGACGGTTTCTCGACATCGCTATCCCCCATCGCGACGACCACGTCATCCAGGATCATGGCGCCTCGCCCAGTTCGGATCGGCGATCGTGATCACCCTGCCCGGCACGAGAGCCCATTCGCCCGCCTGGCTGAGCACGCCGTGCAGCTGCAACGTGGTCCTGTCACCGCCGCCCCCGACAACAGCCGCGGAGCGGCGTCCCGACTTGGTCGGTGAGCCAATTGATCGTGGGAGTCGAACCCTTACGTCGCCATGGAACGGGCCTTCACCGTGATGCCGGTCGCTTCATGGGTCTCTGGAAGTGAACGCCTGGGCGATGGCTGCGGTCTGGTGGAACTCGCGAAGTGCAGTGATCTGACCGTCCTCGACGGTCCAGACCATCACCCAGTCGGTGTCCCGTGTCAGGCCCGTCTCTCTGGCGGTGAGCCGTTCGTGGCCGAGCACTGCCACACTGTCGCCGTCGGCGATGTACTGGGTCGGCTCGAGCTGCTCGACTGTCGCGTTGCTGGCGAGGTCGAGGAAGAATTGTCCGGCCCCCTCGTGGCCTCGATAGATGCCAGCGAAGGGGATCTCCTCCGGGCCTGGCAGATGGATCGCGACGTCCTCGGCCATCATCCTGATCAGACGGGGGATCTCGCCCTGCGCGACCGCCAGGTAGGCCTGCTGGATCAGCGCAACGTTCTCTCGGGTACCCATGGCCGTTCCTCTACTTCGTGGCGGGGGGTGTTGGCAGCCCGAGGGGCGTTCGGCGAACGCCTGGTCGGCATCCACCTCGAAGCAGGCGTTGACGCTCGAGTCCCCGAGCACCGCGTCCACGTGGGCCTGGACATGATCGGCCGATTCGGCCTCCCACAGGCAACTCACCGCGGATGCATCACGGCTGGGATAGAACTGCAGCACTCGAGCCCCCTCCGGAGCGCCCTCGCCCTGTATGAGCTTCTCACCCCGCGGGAAGGCGATGTCGGGGTCCTTGATCTGGTGCTGTGCGACGACGTACATCGTCTCTCCTCCTGTTTGCAGCGACCGATGACGACGGTACGAACGACGCAACACCTTCCGCATCGACAGGATCGACCAAGTTTGGCGTGGTCGGCAGTGGTCAGTCCTGACCACGGTCCTCGAGCAGGCGATGCTCATACGCAAAGGCGCTGGCCTCGGTGCGGAAAGAGACGTCCAGCTTCAGATAGATGTTCTGCAAGTGGCGGGCGACGGTGTGTTCGCTGATGACGAGGGTGGAGGCCACGTCCCGGTTGCTGTTGCCGACGGCGACCAGGCGCATGACCTCGAGCTCGCGGGCGGTCAGGCCATGCAGGTCCAGGCCCGGGGGCTCGGCTGAGCGCATCCAGCGCCTTGAGGTCCGGCGCGGCGCCGAGTTCGGCGAAGACGCGACGGGCTGCCTTCAGCTCGAGGGTCGCGCTGTCCGCATCGCCGAGACCCTGGCAGGACAAACTGATCTCCACACGTACGCGAGCCGCCTCGTAGGTGGCGCCGAGTTCCTCCCAGGTTTGCCAGGCCCTGCGCAACGCCACTAGTGCCGCCTCGGGTTCGTTCGCCGCCAGCGCCGTTGCTCCGGTGGCGTGCAGGGACCAGGCATGCAGGATCGGGGCATCGTGGGACGCGGCGATGTCTTCGAGCTCGCGGCATGCTGTGCGCGCTGCGTCGATGTCCCTCACATCCAGCATGACCCGTACGTAGCCGGGGAGCAGCGTGGCTCGCAGTGACCATGTCGTGGTCTCAGTCACGGCTCGGCGGACTGCGGCAGCCGCGTCGCCTTCGCGCCCCTGCGCAAGTCGCAACAGGGCCAGGCCGGGCTGTGGTTGCCGGCCCCGCTGGCTCGCCTCATCGAACGCCACCTCGGCCTGTTCGAACTCTCCCCTCAGGCGGTGAACCTCTCCACGCTGGTAGGCGGCATCGCCCAGCGCCAATCGGTTGAGTACGCCAGCGACGTACTGCTCCTCGAGCCGACGCAGCTCGTGGAGGGCATCCGCCCAGCCGCCTTCGAGGGTCATGATCTCGGCCCGATGCAGCAGACACTGCCCGTTGTGGGCCACCATCTGGGGCTGCTCGTCACACCAACGGGTGAGTGCAGCCGTCCACTCCCGGGCACGTCGGACATCGAAGATCCCGCGGCAGAAGATGATCGTGTTGCAGTAAACGATCCCCGCGACAATCGGTGACAGCTCTCCCACCGTGACGGCGATCATGGTCTCGTCCACCAGCCGCAGTCCTTCGCGGCTCTGACCCTGTCGAACGAGCGCGTGGCCCTGTTCCATCATGCCCAGGGCGGTCAGGTCCTTGTCATCGAACCGCTCCCCAATCCGGATGATCCTCGCAGCGACGGTCTGTGCACCCACGGCGTCTCCGGCGAAGACGTGATCGAGCAGGTCGGCGATCTGCAGGTAGCCGTGGTCGACGCTGTCCGAGGGTTCACGATCCAGAAGGCGCTGGGCGCGGGCGAACCATCCCTTGGCCGGGGCCGCCTGCCCGCGGAACACGAGATTGTGGCCGATCCAGAACGCGCAGCGCGCCGCCCGTCCGTGATCCCCGGCCTCCAACTGGACACGATGTGCCCGCTGGAGCCACTCCACATAGTCGTCGTCGTGTCCAAGCATGTAGGACGCGCACGCCAGCAGCTCCAGGTCCTCGGCCCCCAACGAGCTCTCCTCAGCAGCGCGTGAGAGCGACACGGACGCATCCACCCACTGCCGCCGCGAGAACGAGTCACGCCCCAGCACCAGGTCCTCGGACGGCACGATGAACCTCCCTCTCTGGTTGGAGGTTATGCGCCGCCTCGTCTCGCCTCGAGGCGTCCGAATTCCGGAGAGGCGGGGACGTGGATCGAACCCGTGAATAGCAAATTGGCAGTCCCGCCAAAGGGCTGCGGTCATCGACCCACTGCGGAAGGGTCTCAATCCACGTACAGACATTCCACACAAGCGACCTCGCCGGTCGATGGATCAACAGAGACCGCCAACCCAACCGCGAGTCCCAGTCCCGCAGCAAGGAACCCCCGCAGACTGACCACCGTTCACCCGACTCCGCTCTAGAGCCACACGGAACTGTTGCACGCCGAGGACGGTCGACAGAGCTCACGCCGCACTTCCTATGAACACAGAATACGGTTGAGACCCGCTGCTCGCGTCGGCTTCCGCGGAAGCAGGAGACTGTGAGTAGCCGTTGTGGGCTCAACGGGTGGCCGCAACAGCCTCCACGCGGGCGCCTCCGACGCTTCGCTCAGCTCCGGACAGCCGCCGCAGTGAGCGCCCGCGCGGTCAGTCGCACGGTCCCGTCCTGCGCCTGTGGCAGATCATCGTCGAGCCGCTCGCGTAGCCGCTCCCGCGCAGTGGCATCAAGAGCCCGTACGGCCTGTCCCGACGGACCCACCCCCAGCAGGAAACGGTCCCAGAGGGCCTGACGGTCCGGGAAGGTCGTGTCGATCATGATCGACATGATGCGCACGTCGACCAGTCCCGACCCCTCGACGACGTTGGCGAGACCCTGGGCGGTGCATACGGGCCACCGCCTTCGTTCGTCCGCGGCCGCACGTTCACCCTCCACCGCTTCAATCCCTGCCCACAGGCGAGCGAGGAAGAAGTCCGGGTGGTCGTAGTCCCACACATAGGCCATGAACGCACCCCCGGGTCGCAGCACGCGCCCCACCTCGGCCAACGCCGAACGTGCATCCGGTATGAAGTTCAGCACGAGTCCGCTCACCACGGTGTCGAACGTCGAGGCAGCGAAGGGCAGTCGCGTCGCATCTGCGCGCACGGGCTGCAGGGACGGCAGGACCTGCTTGGCCTGACCAAGAAAGGCCGCACTGGGGTCTATCCCCACCAGGTGCCGCGGGTGGAGCCTGTCGATCACGACGCGGCTCAGACTGCCGACCCCACACCCGATGTCCAGGCACCGACCTCCTCGTGACACGGGCACCTGATCGAGCAACGCCTGGGCCACTGCGGCGCTCCACCGACCCATGAACTGCTCGTAGGCCTCAGCCGCATCCCACACCCAGCCACCATCCTCAAGAGACTTCTGCGAGCGTGCCACATGAGAATCGACACGTCCCGCGCTGAAGCCCAGATCCGCCGAACCGCACGCTTCCGGCCCGGTGATACAGCCCCGCGTCATGGGCGGTCCGCAAGGTTGAGCCTGGCGCCCGAAGCCCCGGCTATGGTGGATCGATGGGCCTCGGGAGGGTTTGACGGTGGTCGAGCGGATCGATGTGCTGGTGGTAGGGGCAGGCAGCGCCGGACTTGCCGCCAGTTACCACTTGACCCAGGCGAGCGTGGATCACCTGGTGGTGGACCGCAGTCAGGTCGGTCAGGGTTGGCGTGACCGGTGGGAGTCGTTCTGTCTGGTCACGCCGAACTGGACGGTGCAGCTTCCGGGATTCGAGTACGACGGCAACGATCCGGACGGGTTCTTGCTGCGCGACGAGGTCGTGGACCACTTGGAGCGGTACGCGGCGTCGTTCTCGTCACCGCTTCGACTCGGGGTCGAAGTCACGGCCCTGCGACGCAACGGCGCCGGGTACGTCGTGGACACCTCTGACGGATCGATCGAGGCCCGGTCGGTGATCGTGGCCACAGGAGCGTTCCAGCTGCCGCGTATCCCGCCGATGTGCCAACAGCTGCCCAGCGGGGTGCACCAGCTGCACTCCAGTCAGTACCGCGACCCCGAGTCGTTGCCGGACGGAGCGGTGCTGGTGGTGGGCAGTGGCCAGTCCGGGTCCCAGATAGCTGAGGAGCTGCACGAAGCCGGCCGACGTGTCGTGCTCGCCGTCGGCCGTGCGGGCAGGGCCCCACGCCGGTACCGCGGACGGGATACCTCGGCGTGGATCACCGATCTGGGGTTCCTCGAACAGACCTTCGAACAGCTCGAGGATCCGGGACAGCAGTACGCGGCGAACATGCACGTCAGCGGCAAGCGGGGCGGCCACACCATCAACCTGCACGCGTTCGCGCGGGATGGGATTCGGCTCGTCGGCAAGATCGTGCGCGCGAACGGCGCGCGCCTGCAGCTGGCCGATGACCTGCACAGCAACCTCGCCAAGGCCGACCAGCGAGCCACCCAGATCCGCACGGCGATCGACAAACACATCGCCGTGAACGGGATCGATGCACCAGACCCGGACCCCACCGACGACTACGACGGCACCGACGGGTTCGACCTCTCACTGGCCCGCGAGCTGGACCTCGCAGCCGAGGGGATCTCGACCGTTCTCTGGGCCACGGGTTACCGGCACGGCTTCGACTGGATCGACCTCGACGTCGTCGACGACCGCGGCATGCCGATCCACCAGCGGGGGATCACCGAGCATCCGGGCCTGTACTTCCTCGGTCTGAGCTGGCTCCACAAAGCCAAGTCCGGGCTGCTCTACGGCGTCGGCGAGGACGCCGCCCACACCGTCGGCCACCTCACCACCACTTCCGGTCGAACACCGGCGTGACCTCGGACAACGACCTGACCGGATCCCGACGCGGCTACGAGTGGACAGCGACTCGCGGGACGCCTGCGAACATCGACAACTTCAGCCACGTCGGAAATGCCAGCCGCAGCGTCTCGGAGCCGTGTATGGAGACACTGCCGTCGCGCAGCACGTCAGGCCACTCGCGGTCGCCCAGCCAGACGGCCGTCAGCGCTCGGAGGTCTGCGTTGACCGTCACGTCGACGTCGTAGCCGGGAGCTCGTACCTGACAAGCGAGCGCAACCGCTTGGCGAGCAGCGCCGACGACATCTTCGGGTTGCCGCTGAGGATCTCGTTGAAGTGGCGGCTGCCGCTGAGGAGCTCGCGGACGATGAGGATGGTCCATCGCTCGTCGAGGAGTTCCATGGCCTTGGCGATCGGGCAGAACTGGCCGTACCCACTCACAGGTGTCCTTCCGATGCGGAGACCCTACTTCTGATGTTGAACTATCGCGGGGGGCAGCTCTCGGCGGATGCTTATGCTCAGAGCCTGCGGACGTCGGAAGTTCCCAACGGAGACCACTGATGAAGACATTGCAGATCACGGGACTTGCCGGCGACAGCAGGCAGCTGGACGCCGAGACGATGGACCTTCTTGCGGCTGGCCTCGACGGTCGGCTGCTGTATCCAGACGACGACGGGTACGCGGACGCCATCCGTCTGTGGAATGGCATGATCAAGAAGCGGCCTGCGGTGGCAGTCAGGGCACGATCCACCCAGGACGTGGTCCGCACAATCGACTTCGCCCGCGACAACGGGCTGGAGCTGTCCGTGAAGGGCGGGGGCCACAACATTGCGGGCCTGGCCCTGTCCGACGGTGGAGTCACGCTGGACATGTCGGCGATGAACCAGGTGAGCGTGGACCTCGAGGCGCGGCTGGCACGGGTCGAGCCCGGCTGCACGCTCGGTGATGTCGATCGGGCCACCCAAGCGCACGGCCTGGCCACCACCTTGGGCTTCGTGTCCGAGACGGGGGTCGCGGGACTCACGCTCGGTGGTGGGTTCGGGTACCTGACCCGTCGGTTCGGGTGGACGATCGACGACCTCCAAGAGGTCGAGATCGTGACCGCGGACGGCGCCGTGCACAGGGCATCACGGTCCACCAACGAGGAGCTGTTCTGGGCACTGCGCGGCGGCGGTGGCAATTTCGGAGTCGTCACCGAGTTCGTCTACCGACTCCACGACGTCGGCCCGACCGTGACCGCGGGGCTGATCGCCTGGCCCGCCAGCGAGGCCGACGCAGTTCTGGACCTGTATCGCACGGTCACCGACTCGGCCCCGCCGGAGCTCACCCTCGCCGTGCTCATGCGCAACGCCCCGCCTGCTCCCTGGATGCCTGAGCACGCACATGGCACCCCCATCATCGCAATGGTGGTCTGCCACTCGGGGGACCCGGAACAGGCCAAGCAGGACCTGGCGCCGATCACCTCCCATGCGAAACAAAGTCGGAGTTCCTTCCCGGCCTCGGCGACGACCTCCTGAGCACCTACAAGGCGCAGTTCGCCGACAACACCTCACCGGCCAACCAGATCGTGTTGTTCCACCTGGCCGGCGCGATCAACGAGCACGCCGAGGATGACGGGGCGGTCGGTAACCGCGATGCCCAGCACGCGTGCGTCATCCAGGCGATGTGGCCCGAAGGCGCCGCAGCAGGTGACGACTTTCGGGACTGGGTCCGTACCGCATGGAGAGCGCTGAAGCCATTCTCCACCGGCGGCAACTACGTGAACTTCCAGACCGAGGACGAGGGCGACGAGCGGACGGCGGACTCGTACCGGGACAACCACCGGCGCCTCGAGAAGGTCAAGACGAACTACGACCCGACCAACCTGTTCCGTGTGAACCGGAACATCCGGCCGAACGATCGGTGACTTGTTCGGGGCGCGAACCAATTCGGCTCGTCCAGGCCTTCGCCCCACTGCTCGACGCGGACCGGTGAAGACCCCGTATCCCAAATCATCCGGAGCCCCCCCCCCCCGTGAGGCCGCCGTCGCTGTCGAAGTGTTCGAACGGCAGGAGCAGATCGAGCAGGTCGCTGCCCATCACGTCCTGACGTCCGCCCCGTCGGCCCACGCGAGCAGTACGTGGAGGTGGGCTGGGCCATCGTGTGCAACCTGGCGATCGCCCAGCTGCGCCAGGGACGGTCGGTCGTGCTCGACGGCTGTCCGAGCGCGTCTGTTGGTGCGCGTAGGTTGCCCACGCCAACAGGCAACGGTTACGGGTCGGGTGGGGTTCGGTGGAGGCTGAGGAGGTCCAGCGGCTGGCGCGGGTGTTCGACTAGTTCGGTCGCACCCAGGCGTCGGCCTGCTCGCCGTTGTACGAACAGCTCGCACTGGGTGCCAGCCGAGATCCGCCGTAGCATGCCCGCGCCTCGACCTACGGTGCGCCAGGTGGCTGACGAGTCCTCGAGCCTGTTCACGCCGGCGTTCATCGCGCTGACGCTGTCCGACCTCGCCTATTTCACGGCGCAGGGTCTCATGATCTTCGTCACCCCCTTCTTCGTCACGGGGCCGCTCGCGTCCGCCGAGGGCACCGTTGGCCTCGTCATGGGCTCATTCAGCATCTCAACCCTGCTCCTGCGCCCCCTGGTCGGACGCCTGGCAGACCGGCACGGGCGGCGCCCATTGCTGGTCGGCGGCGCCATGGCGTTCGGCGTCATCGTCGCCTTGCATGCGACCGCCACACACGTGGCCGTACTCGTCCTCCTGCGGCTCCTGCTCGGTGCTGCCGAGGCCTTCTTCTTCGTGGCCGGCTTCGCCGCGCTCGCCGACATGGCGCCGCCGGAGCGCGAGGGAGAGGCGCTCAGCTTCAACTCCCTGGCCCTGTTCCTCGGGCTGGCGATCGGCCCGCTGATCGGTGACGCCCTCCTCGAGGTGGGCGGCTTCGGGCTGGCGTGGCTCGGCGGCGTGGTGTTGTCCCTGATCGCGGTCGCGCTCGCCGCGCGGGTCCCCGAGACCGGCGATTCCGGAGCCGTCACGGAGCCGATCCCACTCTTCCATCGCACGGCGATTGGCCCCGGCCTGATGCTGTTCGCCGGCGTCGCGGCGATGGCGGTCTTCCTCGCCTACGCCCCGCTCCACGGCGCGGCGCTCGGGCTCGACACGACCTCCACGGTCCTGTTGGTCTTCGGCGTGGTCGTGGTCACGTTGCGGCTGACCTTCGCCAAGCTGCCTGACCGGGTGCCCCCACGGCAGCTAATTCCCGGCGCGCTGGCTGCGAGTGCGGTCGGCCTCGGCCTGGCGGCGACGGGGGGTGGCCCGGGACTGCTCGCAGCCGCGGCGCTGTCTGGCGTCGGGGTGGCCTTCCTGACGCCATCGGTGTTCGTGGCCATCTTCAGTATCGTCCCGCCCGCGGAGCGTGGTGCCGCGGCCGCGACCACGTCGATCTTCATCGATCTCGGGTTCGGCGGAGGACCGCTGTTGGCGGGGTTGGTCGTCGCGGGTGCTGACATCCCGACGGGGTTCACCGTCGCCGCCCTGGCTGCTGTGCTGGCCTCGGTGCTCTCGCTGCTCACCCTTCAGGCCAGGCCGGTTCCCGTGGGCTGAGTGAACGTGATCGGTTCGCGACCATCCGCCCCCGGGGTCATGCGGCCTCCTCGACCTGTCCGGGCGCCCGCGCAACCACGGTTGCCGAGGCCCTGTGCTGACACTGACGCGCCTCAGCACGCGATCTGCAGCTTGCAAAACGTCAGCAACAAGTTTGGGGAACGCTTCCTGGTTGCGCGCCGCTGCCCACCTCACTGCTGATCAGGCGCCGGCACAGCTCTCGTACCCGGGCGCCGACCTCGCCGGTGGTGGTTTGCACGCCGGTGGCCTCGGCGCGCAGAGCCAGGCGCCACTCATGGAGCAATTGGTCGTACGCGTTCGGATGAGCGTCGGCAGGAACGGTGAGCAGAGCGAGTGCTTCGTCCTTGTGGCCTTGCTGCAGCTGCACGATCGCGTCGAGCAGCTCGCCGTAGCCGTTGCCCCGCATCGCGGCTGTCGGATCGTCGAGGCCCCGTAGTGCCGCTACGACGGCCAGCCACTCGCGGCGAGCAGCCTCGTCGCTACGCAGGCCTTGGACCATCACCACGGCCGAGGGGCCAAGGGCCCGCCCCGCGCCGGCGGGCCGGCCCGAGCGTCGCCAGCCGTCCAGGAACTGGCGGCCGATGGTCTCGACCTCGAGCCAGTCACCCGCGAGGGCGGCGGGGAGCAGCAAGACTTCAGCGGCCAGATCGCGTGCCTCGCGCAGGAACGGCAGGCGAAGTTGCATCTCGGCGAAGCGTCGGGAACCGGCCAGGTCACCGGCCCCGACTGACGAAAGTGTGGCCATGTGCAGCGCGTCCCTGAGCTCGACGGCGATGCTAGGGGTCAGCAGCAAGGGAGTCAGAAGCTCGACCCGGCGGGCGGCGGTGGCCGCGGCCGCGGCGACGTCATGCCCGGCGAGGAGGCCAGCCCTCAGGTCGAGGGAAGCGCTCTCGATTAGCGGGTCGCCACAGCGGCGTGCCGCGTCGACCGCCCGGTCGACCACCGCTACCGTGGCGGGGTCGGGAGGCGCACGGTCGTCGGCCTCGGCGGCGATGATGGCTTGCGCATTGAGCAGTGCGGCCCGGGACCGCGCGTCATCAACGCTCAGCGCCTGCCCCTCGACCAGCAGCGCTTCGGCCGTGCGGGGTGGCGGCTCATCGGCGAACATGCCCCGGAAGCGGCTGACCATCTCGCTTGCCCGCCCCAGCGTCACAGCCGCCTCGGTGGGGTTGCCCGCATCGATAGCAGCCGCCGCGGCGGCGCGCTCGAGGCGGAGGGCGTCGTCGCCGGCGACCCGACACTTGGCGACCCCGGCAGCGTCGGCGAAGGCGACGGCGGCTTCGGCCGGGTTGTCGGGGAGTGCCAGTCCGGCCGCCTGCTCGTAGCGTCGCTGTGCCTCGGTCAGTCGGCCGCGAAGGAACAGCAGCTGGGCCAAGTCGTTGGCCAGGCGAACGGCCCGTGCCCGTTCGTCGGGTCGAGCCGAGGCCCAGCCCAGGGCGGAGCGGAGGTCGTCGACCACAGGGTCGAGCGTCGTTGCCGAGCCGTCAAGGTCGGCGGTGACCGTCAGACACCAGGCGAGGTGGCGCGCGAGCACGTCCTCGCCCAGAGCGGCGACCTGGGTGGCACCGAACTGGCGGATGGCCTCGAGCGCCCGGTAGCGGGTGTGGCCGACGTCGGTGGCGGCACCAGGTGCGAGCACCAACAAGCTGTGGTCAACGAGCTGGCCGAGGGCCCGCGCGATGTGGTCGACGCCGGTGACCGCTGCGGCGTCGGCGGCGGTGAACGGCGCGGCGAAGACCGATACCCGCCGAAGCACCGCTTGGTCGTCGGGGTCGAGGAGGCGGTAGCTCCAATCCAAGGTGTCCTGGACCGATCGGTGCCGTGGCTGCAGGCGGGGCCCGCCCGTGAGCAGCCCCAGCTGATCGCTCAGCCCGGCGATCAGCCCGTCGAGGCCGAGCGCCGGCATCCGGGCTGCCGCCAGCTCGATGGCCAGGGCACTGCCGTCAAGCGCCTGGCATAGGGCGGCGACGCGACGCGCACCGCCGTCGGGCAGGCGGGCACCGGCCGCCTCCGCCCGCTCGGCGAACAACGCCTGGGCTTCGACTGGTGCCAGGCCGGCAACCGGCAGCACCCGCTCGAACGGAACCACCAACCGGGTCCGACTGGTCACCAGCACGCGCAGCCGGGGACAGGCGGCGAGCAGCCGCTCCACCAGCACCGCCACCTCGTCGACCACGTGCTCGCAGTTGTCGAGCACGAGCAATATCTCGCTGTGAGCCAGCCGAGCAACGATCGCATCCTCGCGGGGGCGTCCGGGCGTCTCGACGATCCGCAGAGCGTCGGCGAGCGTGGCCGGCACCTCAGCCGGGTCGCTGACCGGCACCAGGTCGACGTAGCCCACGCCGTCAGAGAATCGTTCGCCGGCAGCCGCCGCTACCGCCAGCGCCAGCCGACTCTTCCCTACGCCCCCCGGTCCCACCGCACTGACCAGCCGGGCCTCGTCCAGGGCGTCGACCAGTGCTGCCTGCTCAACCGCACGGCCGACCAACGGCGTCAACGGAACCGGCACCACGGGGAGGGCCAGCGGCAACGGTTCGGCGGCCGTTGCTGCCTGGTACCGGACGGCGAGTTCTATGAGACTCTGGCGGTCCGGGATGCTCAGCTTGCGGCGTAGCGACGCCGCGTGGCTCTCGACCGTGCGCACCGAGATGAACAGGCGCCGGCCGATCTCGGCGTGGGGCAGGCGCTCACCCAGGAGTGCCAGCACCTCGGTTTCCCGCCCCGACACGCCGGCGTTGCTGAGTCTCTCGGAGGTCGCCGCCACGGTCCTGAACGTACCGAATCCGGGGTCGCTCCGTAGTCACCACGGATGCGCTGACCGCGGATCCGTGTGACGCTCCCGCTGGGAAGACCCAACTCAGGAGGACGCTATGGGATCCGCAACGGTGCAGGGCGAGCTGTGGGGCCGCCAGCCGGCGACCTGGTCGACGGTGATCGAGCCGCAGATGCGCCCCCTCTATGAAGCCACGCTCGATGCCCTGGGGCTGCTCGAAGGCGTCCGTCTCCTGGACGTGGGCTGCGGCTCCGGTCTAGCGCTGCGCTGCGCCGCCGACCGGGGAGCCACCGTGTCCGGGGTCGACGCCTCGGCGCCGCTGTTGGAGGTCGCCCGGCAGCGGGTGCCCGCCGCCGACCTGCGCACTGGCGAGATCGAGGAGCTCCCGCAGGACGACGGCGGCTTCGACATCGTCATGGCCAACAACTCGATCCAGTACGCCGTCGACCCTGTCCAGGCGGTGGCCGAGCTGGCCCGGGTCGCCCGACCCGGCGGCAAGGTCGCCATCGGCGTCTGGGGTGACCCGGCCCGCTGCGAGACCGAGGAGCTGTTCGTCCGGCTGCGCGTGCTGGCCCCGCCCACACCCGGCACTCCTGCGCCACTTGCCGCCAGCCAGCCCGGTGTGGTGGAGGCCCTCCTCGAGAAGGCCGGGCTTCAGGTCACCGGTGGCGGTGAGGCCGACTGCCCGCTCACCTTCGCTGATCACGACACCGCCTTCAAAGCGCACATGTCGGCCGGGCCGCTGCAGAAGGTCGTCGACATCGCCGGTGAGGAGACCGTCCGGACGACCATCCATGACGTGCTCGAGGCCGATCGCAAGCCCGACGGTCAACTCCGCCAGGACAACGTCTTCCGCTACGTGCTGGCCGAGAAGCCGGCGGGATAGCGAGCGCGCTGCGAACGAACCACCTACCGATTCCGGCCAAGACGGAGCATGAGAAGGGCGGGACTATTGACCGCACCTTCCCTCCCGTCGCCCCACCTGTGGACTGAACGGCACCCAAAGTCGCTAGCGCCAGGTGCGGCCACGATGAGCTGAGTCCATGTGCGGGTCAGTCGATTGGGAGCTCGGTCCGTAGCCACGGCTACTAGCGAGCCGGTCCCGTAGCTCGTATCGCGCACGGTGGTCCTGATCGGAAGGTGATCGGACCCGGCGATCCTCACCGCCTACCCCTCCGCACCGAGATGGGTCATTTCCGTGCACTACGCACGGTTTCACCCAGATCGGAGTCCCTCGCCGTTCGCGTGCGCTTACTTCGGAAGCAGGGTCACGGGTGATATCGGACGCTGGCGTCACGCTTCGTGACCGGAATCCCGGTCCATCTCGCGGGCCGTCAACTTGTGCTTCCGCGGACGCAGAAGGTTGTGGGTAACTGCCCTGCGCTGATTCCGCGGAAGCAGAGTGCTGGGGATGGCCGCCGCACCCGTCCGTCCTCGTGCCGGCGATACACGTGGGCGCTATCGATCGCTTACCCGTCTCGGTGAGCGGACACATCCGGAAACTGCAGCTTCGATCAGTACGGCGGAGACAGCTCAGCAATCATCGGGAAATGCTTGATGTTGCGGGTCCACAGGGCGGCGTCAAGCGTTCGGGTCGTGGCGGCGATGATGTAGTCGACCGGGTCGACCCCTGGGTGGGACCGCAGGTAGCGGTTGGCGAGCTGGCCTGCATGTTCGGCGATGGCGTCATCGACGGGGATCCAGTCGAGCACCAGCACCAGGCTGCGTGTCTTGGGCTCTTCCTCGGCGCGCATTCCGGCGAGGATCTCGACCTTGGTCACCACCGACGCTACGAGCCGTTCGCCCTCGTCCGCCGCACTCCGCAACGCTCGGTGGGCTCGTTCGTCCCCACGCAGGTGGTCCATGAGCACCGAAGTGTCGACAACGATCGTCATACGTCGACAAGGCGCCGCGCCATGCCTCGGCGGAGCCCCTCGACGTAGGCGGCGCCGTCCTGGTCCTGGTCAGACCATGCGGCGAAGCTGTCGTCGAGCCCGGTGATGATCTCGTCGTGCAACGTCGACCCGTAGGAACGGTCCACCGCCCGGCGAACGAGCTCGGCGAGACCGAGGCCGGTGCGTTCGGACTCGGTTCGCAGTCGCTCGTACTGCTCGTCGGTGAGGGTGATCTGGGTCCGGTGACTCATGATGTAACCCTACATCACATCTCTGGTGCCTGCCACCGCCCGCGGAAACGGCCTGTCCCAACCGAACGTATACGGCTTCGCGCCGGCGATACAGGTAGGCGCTGTCGTGTCAAGCGGGTTCGGGCGAACGTGCCGTCTGCCCGTCGACGTTGGCGGGTGGTGCGCGGTGATGTCGCCCGGACGGTCGTTGGCCTGGATGCCGGGGTGCCAACCACATCCTGTTCGCGGACGAGCGCGCATGGGCGGTCTTCCTGCGCGAACTCAACGCGTTCCTCCCGTCGATCCCCAGCGACGAGGACGTCGCCGGCGATCTGCTGACCGGGCGCGAGGTCGAGATCTTGCGCTGTGTGGCGGCGGGGATGACCAACAAGGCGATCGCAGCGCGCGCGGCCTCGATGATCCAGGCCCGACCCGACGCGTAGGTCGCGCGCGCCGGGCCTTTGCTCGCGTCACGGCTGGCGGGATACCGCCATCGGTCCGTCCCCGAGAGGCGACAGTTGGGTGGTAGCCCCGACGCGGACGGGAGGGTGCCTTACGTAATTTCGTCGCATCGACCTCACCAGGGGCGCGATGACAGCCAACAGACCACCGGACAGGGACATCATGAACAGCACGCCAGTTGCCCACCGCTCTGCGAACCCTCACCTGCTGATGGCGGTGATGGCCGCGATCATGCTGGTCGCCGTGGCGGCCCAGCCGTCGTATGCCACACCACCCGACAGGCAGGCGATGCACGACTTCGCGACCGGCGGCGCGATCACCGGAACGTTCTCGATGCTCCACCGGGGCGACGAGGCGATCGCATCGACGATCCGCACGACCGCCACACCCGGGCATGCCATCACGCTCTGGTACGTGATCTTCAACGCCCCGGGGAACTGCAGCGACGGGGTGTGCGGCGCAGATGACCTCTTCCTCGATCCGGCAGCCGGCGGCGCCGGTGGGTTCAATGGCGCGCAGATCGATGCAGCTCGCATCTCGGTCGTGTACGGCGGCGACGGGGGCGTGGTCAATCCTGGCGGGCGGCTGGCGCTCGACGGAGGGTTGGCCGAAGGTGAGGTCCCGAGCGGGGCCGGCCAGGTCGTGATCGGGACCGAGGGGGCGCTCGTGCCCCTGAGCCCGGTCACAGGCCTGGAGGACGCTCAGGCGGCCGAGGTCCACATCGTGCTGCAGGACCACGGCCTGGCCCATGACGACCCGGACGTGCTCGCCTCGCAGCTCAGCAGCTTCAACGGCGGATGCAACCCAACGTGCGGGGACATCCAGTTCTCGGTTCACATGCCGGTTCACCTATAGGGGCCCCCACCGCGGCTCTGAACTCCTCGAGCCGCGGTCACGCCAACAGGCTCGCGCCAGCTGGGCGCGGTCACCACTGGAGGTCGGCCATCAACCCCAGAGACGATGAGTTTCCGCTGCTGGAGGTGGGCGCGTGATCGAGGAGGTCGAGTTCCGATCCCAAGGCGCGCTGCTCCGCGGGCTGTTGTTCCGGCCCGACGGCGTCGAGCTTGCTCCCGTTGTGATCATGGCCCACGGGACATCGGCGACCATCCGCATGGTGGCCGACGAGTACGCCGAGGTGTTCCGCCGCAACGGACTTGCGGTACTGCTGTACGACCACCGCAACTTCGGCGCCAGTGGCGGCGA
>Ga0326597_10001038_pt1 | contig 46167 bp, 45 predicted proteins | sample RVTome_12_FD_203789 | JGI IMG/M metagenome (GOLD analysis project Ga0326597, IMG submission 203789) | Soil microbial communities from uranium-contaminated site in the Upper Colorado River Basin, Wyoming, United States - RVT100D185 | ecosystem: Environmental > Terrestrial > Soil > Contaminated >...
TCCCGTCCGGCACGCATTACGGACACGCCGATGTTCTCGGCTGCGTCCTTGCCATATTTCGTGTCGCCCCGATTGGAGGTGCCAGCCAACTCGAGCGTGGACTGCTTGGCGACTGAATAGGATGTGCGAACCTCGAAGACTTGTCCGTTCACCTCGATGCTGACGGGTTCGCTTAGCACATGCTCGAACATCGGCGTACTGTTGTAGGGCGACGGCAACGTGGGTGCCGGAATCAAATACATCGGATCATTGATGGCGACGTGGCTCTTTTCCAGCGATCCGTCCTCGCCGCCGACAAGATTGATGCTAAGGCTCTTATTGTGGATGAACCGGCGGTGAATTCGGCCAAGCAGCCATCCAGTATTTCGCAAGGTCGCCTTCGCGCCCTTCCAAGTCATGCGGTCCGCACCAAGCTGCGACCATACTACGAGCGTTCCGCTGCTGCCAAGCCCTTCCACCCGATCGCGCCATTTGTCAGGCACCGGGGAAGGCTGAGGAGGCGGCACATCCCGCCGTTCACGGCGACGAATCTCTTCGACGTCGAGGAACGAATGCAACGCGTTGTCCGGGCCATTTTGCCAAGTCCAAACGTCCACTCGCGCGGCTTGCGAGATAGATGCGTTGGGAAGACCCATGCCGAACCGGCCAATGCCACTGCGGTCGTTCAGGCGGGTGCCGTTGCCGAACTGCAGTGCCTTTCGGAGGATCGGCCCGCTCATTCCGTCACCATCATCGATCACGGCGATGCTGGAGAGCCGCTTGCGCTGGCGCTCCTTGATCTGCTGCACCTCTTCGATGCAAATGATCTCGATCGACTTGGCATTTGCCTGTACCGAGTTGTCGATCAGTTCGGCAAGCGCATAAGCCGTATTCTTGTAGCCGTTGTCCCGCATCGCCTGAATGGCGAGGTCCGGCGGGATAAAGGAAGCATCTTCCTGATCGATCGCGGTCTCAGTGTTCATTCCAAACATCTTCCCAGTTGAAGAAAGCTTCTGCGACGTCCCCAAATCCAGGATAGCTCGGATCGTGGACCGTCAAGATTTCGCAGGTGGCGTTACCGCCTGCCTTGGTGCCCCTCGTCGCCCGGCCGACCATTTGGCTGAACAGGACAAGTGACTTGGTCGGGCGGGCGATGATTGCCGCGCTCGTTTTCGGTGCGTCGAAGCCGGTCGTCAGTACGCCGAAGTTGCAGACTACGATCGGCTTCGCTGCGGACGATTTGAACGTCTTGAGGGTTGCCGACCGGCGGCCCGACGGCGTCTCTCCAGTCACGATGAGGCTTTCGATTCCATATGCGCTGAGCGCGGCAGTCAAATCCTCGGCATGACCTACTGAGGCCGCAAACAGGATGATCCGTTTGTGCCCCCGGTCAATCAGCTGCCGAACGCCGTCGATGACCGCGAGGTTGCGCCCCGTGTCCGTCGCGAGTTTTTCGAGCATGTCGTCCGAATAGTCATCGAGCCGGGCGAGTCGCTTCAGTGCCTCGGGTGAGGGCGATGTCTCCGGCTGGTACTCGATCTTCGAAAACTCGGGCCGGGCCAAATATCCTTCTGCAAGAAGATACTCGACGGGATTGTCGTAGCCCTCGACCTCAAGCACGACTTTGGAGCCTCCGAAGAATCTCGCCAGTTCCTCGTCCTCGGTGATGTCGTTCCAGGTGCGCCCGGGAGTTGCCGTCAGCCCGAGCACGGCGTCCGCTTGACCCGCATCAGCTAGCCCTTCGATCACGGCGCGATAGGTCGGTGCAATGGCCTGATGCGCTTCGTCCATGACTATGAGCCGGGTTCTCGCGCTCAAACGCAGAAAACCTGTGCTGTCGCGGGATCGCCAAGCATGCAGTTTTGCGAGACCGCCGACCAGGATTCCATCGGCCAAGTCGGCGGGTTCGTCGCTATAGTCGCCCCAGAACCGATGCAGGGTGAGTGAGCGGTTGCCAAGCGCTGTCCAGGCGGTTTCGAAGGTTTCAGCAGCCTGTTCGAGGAGCTCGCGACTGCTTGCCAGCCAAGTCACTACGCAAGGTTCGGATTCATTGAGGATGCGGGCAATATAGTGCATCGCCGTTCGTGTCTTACCGGCGCCAGTCGGCATATGGATGAGCGTGCGCCCATAACCGGACCCGATCATACTGTAAGTTCTTCGCACCATCGACCGTTGGTGAGCGAACAGCCCAAATTGCCCCGACGTCGACTGGCGTGGTAGTGGCCGGACCGCACCCGCCAGCTCGTCAGGCTCCAGTCCAAAAAAGCCAGAAACAATAGGCCAAACCGTCGACGACGTCGGATCGTCGAGCGCGGAGTCACTCGCGACGCCACCTCCCTTGGCCAAGCGAAATTTGATTTCGTCTAGCTTCCCGGGATCAAGGTTGCGCAAGAGGGTCTTGCGGAGGTCAGGCGACGAGAAGACGATACGCGGCCGGTTGCGGATTGTGCGCAACGCGGCCTGCGTCAGTGCGGTGCGCTCGGACTGTGCCGCGGCCGGAAGCAACGGCAAGACCCGCACCCCAACGAGAATCTGTAGATCTCGAATGGTGAGACGGTCTAAGACTGCCTCAACTGCTTGCCCGGGACTATTCCCGGCATATCCTCTTCTTTCGTCGAAGCTCACTATCTTGGTGCCCTGATTCTCATTCTTCACAAAGCTATAGCAAGCATCATTCGCAGCAAATAAGCGAATCCACTACTGCAAAGGTTCGAGGAACCGGTCCAGCGCCTTGCCCCAGTCGTCACGGCCCTTGTTGCTTACCCCACCCCTAGCCTTCCGAATAAAGATGGGCGCGTCGAGTGAAGCTAGCCTCGACACGCCCAAAGAGTGACGCGGCCGCTCTTGCGGCCATGCGGTCGGCGAAAGCTCGGCCGACCTGGTGGGCTCCGAGCGGGTTCGCCGCCATCCCCACCGCCGCGCTTGATCCGGCCCACCGTCCGGCGTCTCCTGCGGTCCCCGCGCTTTTCGGGTCCGGGTCCCCATCGCGTGATCTTCAATTCTAGACTTCAATCAGTAGGGGCGGTCTCGCCCGCTGTGACCTCGGTGATCGTCTGAAACTCGCTCAAGAAGTCGGCGTGGTTCTGCGCCAGGTAGCGCACGACCCGTGCATTGCCGAGTAGTTTGCCGACGTATCCCTTGATCACCGTCAGCTGCAGATGATCTTGGCCGTAGGTGTCCTGGATGGAGGCGATCCCTTCCTGCAAACGGGCCAGTTCGCGCTCCATGCGTGCCATCGCCTCGGGCGTGATCCCCTTGACCTTCTTTGGCTTGGACGCCTCGACCAGCTGCACCTGAGGCGTTCCAGCCAGGATGGCATTGACATAGGCAACAGAAAAATTGTTCGCGTTCACAAGAAGCTCTGCCGACTCGATCTGGCGCAAAGGCTTCATCTTGCGCAGCGCGTCGAAGACGGCGGCAGTGCAAGGTTTGTCCTTGAGGATTGCGACAGCTTCCTCGCAGATCCCGTCCAGCAGCCTTGCCTTTCGCATGATGCTGCGCGGACTTAGGTCGAGCGCGGCCGCAATCTTTTCCTCGGGCACGCCTCGCTCGATCGCCTTGAGGACCATCTTGTGTTCTTGAATCGGCGCAAGTCGGCTGATCTGGCGATTGTAGGTGAAGGCTTCGTCATCGGTGGAGATCAGGCACTCAACCTCTTGCGCGCCCGAGTCCTTCAGCACTTCGATGCGCATGTGGCCGTCCAGAAGCAGCCAAGTGTCCGCGGCATCGGGGTTTCGCGCAACGACCGGCGGCTCGACAAGGCCGATTTCGGCGATGGATGCAGCGATCTGCCGATACTTCCTGCTGGATTTCGCGGTCGTGCTCATCGTCCGGAGGGGCAGAATCGCTTCGATGCGCAGGATGATGCATTGATCCTCGAACCCTCGAGTGACCCCGCGGGAAGAGCTGGGATCCCGCCTCACGGCTGCGCACCGTCGATAACCGCCTGCGCCAGGTAACCTGGCATCGTCTGAAGCCCCTCGGCGCGGAGCAGCGTCAGGAAGTGGTCATCGATGCATAGTGTGCGAAAGGCCTCGCGAACGAACATAAGCCGGCTCTGGGTCAGCTCGGCCTTCTTGATCAATAGCTTCTGGCGTGCCGCCTCTTGCTGATACGCCCGGACGAGCGCTTCGCTCGTCAGCGCTCGCTTGGGGCCCTTCCGGCCAAGCGGGTTGTTGCGAAGCTGCGGTCCACGGGCTTCCCGTTGCTGGATCAGACGGCGCACGAGAGTTAACTTTCGGCCGCGGAGTTTCTTTTGGGTGTAGGCGTCCATCAGGGCGTCTTGGGCGCCTTTGGCGTCCGTCTTCGATATCTGGATGGCCAAGTTGAGCGGCAACATGCCCGTTTCAACAGCCGAGACGAGGCGTTCTTCACCCTTTTCCAGAAGGCCAGCGATCATGCCGACATAGTCACCCGTTACGCCGATCTTGGCGCCGATCTGGCGGTCGCTGTAGCCGCGCTGCCGCAGGGTGCCAATCTCCCGCATCAGGTCGATCGGGTTGTGCTGTCGACGTGCGCAGTTTTCCACCAAGCTCATGACAAGGCACTGACTCTCATCGGCATCGATCACGATGGCAGGGATCTGGGTCTGCTTTAACGCGATGAAGGCTTCGAGCCGCCCCTGACCGCACACCAGATCATATTCTTTCGGATCGGTCCCCGGGCGCGGCGCGACGGTGATGGGCCGCTTCAGGCCTATGCTGGCGATGTTGGCTACCATCTCTTCAAATGCCCTTCGATTTCTCACACGGGGATTCAGGATCCTGATCCGATCCGTCGGGATCATCGTCACCTGCTTGTGGCTGTCATGCTCATCCTCGTCGTCCATCACGCCACCTCCGAAATCCGTTCCCGCGATGCGAGCGAGTAGAAAAAATCAAGCGTTTCAAACCTATACGCATCCAGCGAAAGGCCGTTCTGTTCGGCAAGCCTCAGGCGCCCAACGGTCATGTCGATGCTGGGCAGAAGGTAATAGTCGCGCGGCGTCCTATTTGCTTCATCCATGCGGACGGCAATCGTGATGTCTGGAACCAGCCCGGCATCAAAGCGGATGTGCCAGCGCAAAGCCCCTGCCGCCGTGATCTGGCATCGTGCGAGGACAATCGAGATCGTGAATTCGTCGTTGACCAGAACCAAGTCCGTGTCTTTGTTCCTGACGGTGGTCCCACCCTGCCGGACGATGCCAGAAATGATCTCGGCTACCGTTTTCGGATAGGCGTCCCGCAGGGCGCGGTTGATCTCGATGTATCGATAGTCCCGGTCCGGCTGATAACCGACCAGCCGATAGGCGCGGAGCAGGCTGCCGAAACGGCTGCGGTAGGCGCTGGAGGATGGCAGCCCTTCCTGCTCATCGATGATCAGAGCAGACAGCACGCCTTGCCGCTCCAAGATGGAGCGCAGCGCTGCGAGCAACTCGTCGTCAGTGAAATGACGGCTGCGGGCATCAACGATTTCCCGCGCTCGCAGGAACAGGGCCTGATTGACGATGGATGGATAGGCGCCTTCCGCGCGGATCCACATCTCGCGCGGGTTCACGACGCGACGCTGCTTCAGCTTGAACGATACCTTGGCGAAAACGTTGTTCCCAATGTATTTTTCATTGGTCAGCACCTGATGGACTGTCGCCCGCGTCCAGGGGCGGCCAAGGTCGGTGCGGTGCCCTTCGGCATTCAAGATCTCCGCGATCTCGCGCTCGGGCCGTCCCTCGGTGACAAACATCTCGTACATGCGCTGGACGACCCGCTGCTCTTCCTCGGGGCCGGGCTCCAAAATCACGCGGTCGGTCTGCAGGCTCTTCTGCTCGCCACGCGACAGCTCGCCCTTCGGATTACCGTGCTCGTCGATCAGTACGCGGCGCAGTCCATATCCGGCCGCACCGCCTTGGCGATAGCCCAGCTCGACGAGGCGGCATTGCCCGGCGAAGACCTTGACGGAGAGTTCGCGGCTGTACTCGCCCGCCATGACACGCTTGACGGTCTTCAGGAGGTTCGAGCCGATGCTGCCGTCATTTTCGAACTGCTCGCCGCAGTAGTGAACCCGGATCCCGGCACGGGAGCAGACATGTTCGTGATACGCGCCCTCGTCAGCATCCTGAAACCGGCCCCAGCGGCTGACGTCATAGACAAGGATTGCCTTGAAATCGGCACTGCCGGACTGAACCTCGGCCATCAGGTTCTGCAGTGCCTCGCGCCCATCCAGCCGCAGCCCAGAGCGCCCCGAGTCCTCGAACACGCGCAGGATCTGCAGGCCGCGCGCGGTGGCGTAGCTGCGGATAACGTCCAGCTGGTTCTCGGTGGAGTATTTCTGGTGATCGGTCGACATCCGGACATAGGCGATCGCTGGCACATCCATCTCTGGCGCGCTGTCGCTCTTGCCCGAATTGGTCACCAATCGACCGCTCACACATCCATCTCCACGGTATCTCTGGCAAATCCATCCGAACCGCCTGAATCCAGGGCTGAATCCCTCGCATGCATTTAAATCGAGGGAGGTCGGAATGTCGTTTCCGAAAAAGGGCAAGTTCTTTCCAAAGAAAAACGGGTATGATGGCAACGGCCAGCACGAGCCAGACAAAGTGTTTGCCGCCGAGATCGCGGCAGCGCTGCGCAGATCCCTCGGGGACAGCAGGGCGGGTGCGAAGGTCGTCGCGTCCTGGACCGGGGCGAACGAGAAAACCGTGAAGAACTGGTTCGCTGGCAAGTACGGGCCGAGCGGGGAACACCTCGTCGCTTTGGTCAGTCACTCGGACGACGTGCTGGGCACGTTCTTGGCGATGGCGGGGCGGGAAGAACTTATGGCGGCAGTCAAACTCGTGGCGGCCGAGCAAGCGATTGCGGAACTGTTGGAGGCCGTGCGTCGGTTGGGCGGTGAGGGTATCGACAAGAGAAGGAACTGAAGGCAGACACTCTCGCCTGTTACTGCGGCTCTGCGGCTAGCCTGTGGTCCTCTCAACAAGGCTCCTACCATGGCAGATGGTGGCCTTCCATCGCAACTTGTATGCGGTTAGGCCCAACTCGATCCGAATGCCGCCAGCGCCGGTGCGCCGAGAAGCTGCCCGGCGTACATGGAAGAATGTTTTGAATGACCGGCGTGCCGTGCCAGCTAGATGTAGATTGCAGGGTCTGCTACACCTCTAGAGGAAGGGGCGGATGCCCGTGGAACAAGTAAATGTGAGAGGTTGTGGTGCGAATGATGGACTGGTCAAAGCTCCTCAGCGGAACTCGCTTTGATGACCTGTTGGGCCGGCCAAAGTCCGGAGGGGCACCAATTGGCCCAGGCTTCGCCAAAGGTCAGTTCCGCCTAGCCCAAGAGCGCGATCATGACCGGATCCTGTTTTCCACGCCTTTCAGGCGAATGGGTGACAAGACGCAGGTTTTTCCCCTAGAGAGCATTGAAAGTATCCGAACACGCCTGACGCATTCCTACGAAGTAGCGAACCTCGCGCGTTCCCGTGGCATTGAAATTGCTGAATCCATGAAGGAACATCTTCCAGAACATTCTATCCGGGCTATTCCCGCTGTGCTTGCAGCCGTTGGTCTTGCGCATGATATTGGCAACCCACCGTTTGGTCACCAGGGCGAATTTGCGATCCGCGCGTGGTTCAAACGAAACGCAACCGCGTTGTTGGAACAACCGGAACAGCCGCAAGCGCTAGAAGCGGGTGGAAAGACCTTAGAGTTGACCGAGCAGCATAAGAACGATTTTCTGCTATTTGAAGGGAATGCTCAAACACTCCGAGTACTAACGAAGCTCCAGGTCATCGGTGACGATCTTGGGCTTAACTTGACGGTTGGCACGCTTGCCGCAGTGATGAAGTATGTTGCCTCCTCCGATAAAATTGATGAGGACAAGCAGCCAAGAAAGAAAGTCGGATTCTTTGCTTCGGAGCAGTCCTTGGTTGAGCGTGTTCGCAAGGAGGTTGGTTTGGAGGGTGACGCTCGTCATCCGCTGGCATTGATAATGGAGGCATGTGACGATATCGCATACTCAATGCTAGACGCAGAAGACGCAATTAAGAAAGGACTTGTCTCTCTTAATGACCTCTTGGCGGCACTTGAGCACAATCCGGCGGAACAGGGCAAGCAAGATGAGGTAGTTAAATATCTTTGCGATCTAACGCGCTGGGAGCTTGGCATTCTTAGGCAGCAGAAGCTTCATCCAAGCGAACTGCAGGACGTAGCAACACAGAAGTTTCGGGTCCATGCGATTCATTTAATGGTGTCAGCAGTCGCCGAGGCTTTCAAAGAAAACTATGCGATTATCATGGTAGGTGATTTCGGTGGTGAACTGATAAAGTCATCAAAGGCTGCAAGCTTGTGTAAGTCGCTGAAAGCTTTCGATCGCGAGAACGCATTCAATCACAAAGCGGTGCTTGAAATTGAATTGAATGGGTACAATGTCCTTAATCGACTCATGGATTTTCTTTGGATCGGCATCAGGGAGCGTGAGGTCTACGGTGACCTGGCGAGTAAGCGGACGTCCCCATTTGCTGCATATGTCTACAGCAGGGTCTCCAAGAACTATCGTCGAATTTTTGAAGGTAAGGTTACGCGCTATCATCAAGATGCGGAACTTCCCATTCGCTACAAGGAAATGCAGCTACTGACTGACATGGTTTCGGGGATGACAGACCAGTTCTGCATTGACCTCCACGACGACCTCAACAAACACTATCGTGAAATGCACAGGATCAATGGAACTCCTGCTTGAGAAACGAATACGCTACTTCTTGAACTCGCGTTATCGCGGGCGAGAGGATGTGCGCCATGCCCTAAAGCAGCTTAGCGGCTTTGGTCGGCTGGTTCTTATTGGTGGTATGCTTCGGGATGTGGCATTGTTTGGAAATGCTGGATTCAAATCAGATCTAGACTTTGTTATTGATCCTTATAACCTGGCCGCCTTTGAAAAGCATATGAAGGATATTGGCGCTCGCGTGAACCGTTTTGGCGGCTATGCGCTACCGTTAAGTAAGTGGCAGATTGATGTTTGGCCGTTACAACGGACTTGGGCGCACATGAATGGCCATGCGAAAGTTAGGTCCGTTGGGGATCTTCGCAATGTTACCTTCTTCAAGTGTGATGCGATCATTTATGACTTGACCAACAGAAAGGTTCGAACACGATCAGACTATTTCAGTGACCTTGACCAAAAGGTACTCGAAATAAACCTGAAGCCGAACCCAAATCCAATCGGGAATGCAGTTCGAGCTTTTCGATATTCAACTATAAAAGGATTTCGCTGGGGTGCGCAGCTTTCGCAATTTGTAACTGAAGTAATTTCGGATGTTGGGTTGGATTCTCTTCGAGAAGCAGAGATGCAATCATTCAGGACTCAATACCTCGATGCAATTGACTTGCTTCAGTTAAGTCGCGATCTTAATCGCCACGTGTTGACAAATGACGGCACTCTGTTCAACCCGGCTGCGTTTAAAAGGAATGTACAATTGCAGCTGAAAATTGGATGCTGAGATCGAAATTTTGTTCGAGGGTCGCGGTGGGCCGACATGTCCACTCGAGTCTTGGTTTCGTTCCTGGCCACGGGTCGGCTGCTGCAAGACGAAATAGGCATCGTACACCCGCCGTTGTCACACCACAATCATCGACCGGCAGGCCACCGCGATCATTCCGATCCGCAAGAACGGGCGACCGTGGAAAGAGGACTGTCCGGCTGCACGGGCTCGAAACGAAACCCTGCGCGCCACCCGGCACTACGGCAGAGCCTTCTGGAAGCGCTGGACCGGATACCACGCCCGTAGCCGGATCGAGGCCAAGATGCGCTGTCTCAAGACCTTCGGCGAACGCATCGCTGCAAGGCACCCAGACAGCCAAACCGCCGAAATCCAGATCCGCGTCGCCCTCATCAACCGCTTCAACGCACTCGGCACCGCCGAGATCGTCCGCATGGCCTGACATCAATGGGAAAAGGGGAAGTCACGCTTCAAGCGTCAGTTGCGCAACAACGCCCCGCCGTGGTCTACTTCAACGCAATCGAAACCGATCAGCAGGTGCAGGCAGTAGCTTAACTCACCCGGAAAACTGTCCGATTTTCGGGGAGTAGCTCAGTGCGCCCCTACCTGCGAACCACGAAGGTCTGAGCAAACGAAGCAAGATCGCCCTGCGCCGATGGCTCGTGGGACGACGAAAACCTCCCCGATCCGAGGCCCCACCCATGTTCAGCGACATTTCCGCAATCGATCTGGCCCGGTTCCAGTTCGCCTTCACCATCTCCGCGCATATTATCTTTCCAGCCTTTTCGATCGGCTTGGCAAGCTTTCTCGCCGTGCTGAACGGCCTCTGGCTGTGGCGTCGGGACGAGGCTTACCTCCGGCTCTTCGACTACTGGAGGACGATCTTTGCCGTGGTCTTCGGCATGGGCGTCGTCTCGGGCATCGTGATGTCCTATCAGTTCGGCACCAACTGGTCGGTATTTTCCGACAAGACCGGTCCCATTCTCGGGCCGTTGATGGGTTACGAGGTCCTGTCGGCGTTCTTCCTCGAGGCCGGTTTCCTCGGCATCATGCTTTTCGGGCGGGAACGAGTCGGCGACCGGCTGCACATGGCGGCCACGGTCATCGTTGCCATCGGAACCTTGCTTTCTGCCTTCTGGATACTCAGCGCCAACAGCTGGATGCAGACCCCGCAGGGCTATTCGGTCAACGACGTCGGCCAGTTCGTGCCCGAAGACTGGTGGGCGATCATCTTCAATCCCTCGTTCCCTTACCGGCTCGTGCACATGGTGCTGGCGGCTTATCTGACGACAGCTTTCGTGGTGGGTGGAGTCGGCGCATGGCATCTGCTGCGTAGCCCCGAAAGCCGTGGTGCGGCGATCATGTTCTCGATGGCGATGTGGATGGCGCTGATCGTGGCGCCGATCCAGATCGTCGCGGGTGACATGCACGGCGTGAACACGCTGGAACACCAGCCCGCCAAGATCGCCGCGATGGAGGGCCATTTCGAGAGCTATCCGGAGGGCCGTGCCCCGCTGATACTGTTCGGCCTGCCCGACGACGCCGCAGGCGAGACCCGCTACAAGGTCGAAGTGCCTTTGCTGGGTTCGCTGATCCTGACCCACAGCCTTGACACCCCGATCCAGGGTTTGAACGCCTTTCCTGAGGACGAACGCCCGAAGTCGGCGATGATCTTCTGGACATTCCGCATCATGGTGGCGATCGGGTTTGCCATGCTCGGCATCGGCCTGTGGTCGGCCTGGGCGCGCTGGAAGGGGCGGCTGCTTGACGCGCCATGGCTGCACCGCGCCGCCGTCCTGATGGGGCCATCCGGGTTTCTGACCGTGCTTTGCGGCTGGATCACCACCGAGGTCGGGCGCCAGCCCTTTACCGTCTATGGCCTGCTGCGCACCGGCGAAAGCGCGGCACCCCTGCAGGCGGATGCGGTCGGCGCCTCGCTGATGGTCTTTATCGTGGTCTACTTCATCGTCTTCGGCTCGGGCACATTCTACTTGATGCGCCTGATGAGCAAACGGCCGAAGGAGCGCATCGACATCGACCAGATCGGACCCACGCGGACGGCGGGTGTTACGCCCGTTGCTGCCGTCCCGACCGGGCTGCACATGACCGCAGAGGAGTAGATCATGGAAATCGACCTTCCGTTCATCTGGGCCGGGCTGATCGCATTTGCAGTTCTCGCTTATGTGCTGCTTGACGGGTTCGATCTGGGGATCGGCATCCTGTTCCCGTTCCTCAAGGACCGCGAGGAGCGTCATCTGGCCATGAACACCGTCGCGCCCGTCTGGGATGGTAACGAGACCTGGCTCGTGCTGGGCGGCGGCGGCCTTTTTGCGGTGTTTCCGCTTGCCTATGCCATTGTGATGCCTGCGCTTTACCCGCTGATCATCGCCATGCTGCTGGCGTTGATCTTTCGTGGCGTGGCCTTTGAATTCGTGCACCGGACCAGACGCATGCAGGGCTTCTGGGAATTCGGGTTCTGGGGCGGCTCACTCATCGCGGCCATTGCACAGGGCATGGCGCTTGGCGCGCTCGTTCAGGGCATCACGGTCGAAGGGCGCGCCTATGCGGGCGGCAACTGGGATTGGCTGACCCCGTTCTCGGCGCTGACCGCACTGGCGCTCGTGGTGGGCTACGCCACGCTTGGCGCGACCTGGCTGATCCTCAAGACCGAAGGTGAGACACTGGCCCGCGCACAGCGCTTTGCGATGCCGCTTGGCGCAGGGTTGATCGCGCTGATTGGCGCCGTCAGCCTTGCCACACCCTTCCTGCGGGCCGAGTACCTAGAGCGCTGGTTCGGCTGGCCATCAGGCGCTTGGAGCGCGATCGTCCCGATCCTGCTGGCGCTTGCCATATGGCAGTTGTGGACGGGCCTGCGAAACGGGGGCCATCGGCGACCGTTTCTGGCCACAGTGTCTATCTTCGTGCTGTCCTATGCCGGGCTTGGGGTAAGCTTCTATCCCAATCTGGTGCCGCCCGCGCTGAGCATCGCCGAAGCCGCCGCGCCCGAAAGTTCGCTGCTCTTCCTGCTGGTCGGGGCCGTCGTCCTGATCCCGATGATCCTTGCCTACACCGCCTATTCCTACTGGGTCTTCCGCGGCAAGGTCCGCGCCGGCGACGGATACCATTGATGCGCCGCTGGATCTGGTTCGCGGGGCTTTACCTGGCCGGAATTGCGATCATCGGAACAATCGCTTTCCTGATCAGGTCGGTGCTGATCTGACGACAAGCTTGACCCTGATCCAGCATGACGCTGTAGTCGGCAAGCATCTCGGCAATGGCGGAACGCTCCGGTAACAGATTAAGTTCGTCTCCCGCGCGGGCTCGGAACTCGCTGCTGTACTCGACCACGGGCGGGTAGACGGTAAGCGGCGGTTGCGCCCCATTGATTTCCCGGTTTCAGCGGTCAGGCCTGCCGCTCGGGCTTGTCCCCATGAGCTCGTCGGGGAGTCCCGGACGAGCTCATTGTGAGGCGATGATCCGCTGGGCATGGGCCCACGGCATCAGGGCGTCGATGTCCTAGCTGTCGCTGTAGCGCCACATCCACGCTGAGTTTCGAACATCGGGCGCATCGCCCCGAAGGAGGACCCTATGTGCCGATTACTAAACCTCACTGCCATCGCGGCAATGGCGGCCGCTCTGGCGACAACCGTTCCAGCCGCTGCAGAATCGCCCGAAGGAAACGCCGCCTATCTCCTCATCGAGGTCGAGGTGAAAGACCCAGCTGCCTTTAACGACTATGCCGCAAAAGCCACTGAGATGGTCAGCCGCTACGGCGGGACATTCGTGGTTATGGGAGGCAAGGTCAGGTCAGTCGAGGGGGTGGATGGCGCGGATCAGGTCGCGAAGATCGCCGCCAGCATGGCCGAGTTCGGCTGGACGGTGCCCTGCCTCGTGGCCGAGGACGGCGAGTTGATCGCGGGCCATGGCCGGGTCTTGGCTGCGACGCAGCTTGGGCTGACCGAGGCGCCGGTGATCGTGCTGGGTCATCTGACCGAGGCACAGCGACGGGCTTACCGGATTGCGGACAACAAGCTGACGGAACTCGGCACCTGGGACGAGGCGCTGCTGTCGGCCGAACTGAACGACCTGCTGGCAGAGGATTTCGACCTGTCGCTGGTCGGGTTTTCCGATGGGGAGTTGGACAAGCTGCTGGCCTACGTGCCCGAGGGCGACGGGCAAGAAGGTGGCGCCGGGGGGTCTGTGCCGCCGGTGACCATTCCCGAACCGCCGCGCAATCCGGCGTCGCGGACGGGCGATCTGTGGATCCTTGGCGACCATCGTCTTGTGTGCGGTGACAGCACCAGCCATGCCGACGTGCGCCGCCTGATGAATGGCGAACGGGCGATCCTGTTCGCCACCGACCCGCCCTATCTCGTGGACTACGACGGCTCGAACCACCCGACGCGGAACAAGGATTGGTCGGCGTCCTACGGCACCACCTGGGACGACAGTTCCCAGGGGGCCGAACTTTACGACGGCTTCATTTCCGCCGCCGTGGCGGAAGCCATCGCCGAGAATGCCGCTTGGTATTGCTGGCACGCCTCCCGCCGCCAGGCGATGTTGGAGGCCTGCTGGGAAAAGGCTGGGGCCTTTGTTCATCAGCAGATCATCTGGGTGAAGGACCGCGGCGTCCTGACCCGGTCGCATTACCTCTGGAAGCATGAACCCTGTTTCATGGGCTGGTGCCGTCCGAACCGCCCGCCCAAAGTGGCCGAGGAAACGCTGCCGTCGACATGGGCGCTGCCCAGCTTCGCCAAGGATGACCGGCCCGACCACCCCACGCCGAAGCCGCTCGACGCCTTCGGGATCCCGATGCGCCAACATGTGGCGCGCGGAGGGCTCAGCTACGAGCCGTTCTCTGGGTCTGGGTCGCAGATCATGGCGGGCGAAGCCAACGGTCGCCGCGTCTTCGCGATGGAAATCAGCCCCGCCTACATCGACGTCGCCGTCGAACGTTGGCAGGCTGAAACGGGGCGCGAGGCCATCCTTGATGGCGATGGCCGGACCTTCACGCAGGTGAGAACCGAGCGGCTGGGCAACGATGTCCCGGCCGATGCCCCGGACTCGGACACCGCCCCCGAAGCCGCGCGCAGGCGCAAGACCGCCGCGTGACATGCATGACCTGGCTTTACCTTCCTCCGGACTTGGCTCCTGGGCCGGAGACGCATGCCTCTTCGGCCTCTCCCTCTGTTCCGGCGCGGGCGGGCTCGATCTCGGGCTTGCCATCGCCATCCCCGGATATCGTGCTGTGGGCCATGTCGAACGGGAAACCTACGCCGCGGCCATTCTCGTGGCGCGGATGGAAGACGCGTCCCTGGATCAGGCTGTTGTCTGGGACGACGTTGGAACCTTCGACGGCCGCCCGTGGCGCGGCGCTGGCTGTGCGCTCCGGAGCGGGCGGTACCGCATGGCACGATCGTCCGCCCGACTTCGGCCTGCCAACGACGATCCAATACCGGTTCGACGGGTGGCGCAAGCAAGGCCTCTGGTCGCGTTCAGCCCGTAGTTTGCGCCCGACGTTTTGGTGCGCGTTGGCGTGCTTTCTGGTGCGATACCGTCGGGGGTTTGGGTGGCACGTCTTGAAATGCCGCGTCCAGGGCATCAGCCAGATTGGTCACGACGAAATCGCAGCCGATCTTCTCGGCCTCCGCGATCTTGTCCGGCGACACCTTGGCGATGCGCAGTTGCAGCGGGTTCTTCGGATCAAGCAGCTCCTCGGGCATCTGCCAGATCACGACGCCGACCCGCAGATGCGGCGCCGCACGCTTGATCCGGCGGACGTGCAGCAGTGACGCGCGTGAAGGTGCCGCGTCGAGGAAACTGAGAATGACGCATTGCGCGTCGGTCGCAACCACCTTCGCAAAACGCGAAGCGGTCAGGTCCATGTAGGACAGTTCCGTGACGTCCGCTCCTTCGGCGGCCATGCTCTGCGCCAGCATGGACGCGGCCACGTCATCCAGTTTGTGGCGCCCGCCTATGGACAGGATCTTGAACCCGGTCCCCTCCGGTGCCTCTGTCTCGAGGATCGGCACGTGGTCCGTCCCTTTGGCGTCCGCAACCTCGGCCGCGTCAGAGGGTTCGGACGCGGCGGGACGGGCAATCGCCTCTTTCTCCGCATCCGATGCTTTTTTCGCATCATTCAATTCCTCGGCGACGATCGGGGCAAGATCGGCAACAAACTGCGTTGCCGCAAGGGCAAGCCGATCTTCCTGGACCGCAGTTAGCACACCGCGTTCAAAGTCATTCTGCCCCAGAAGCAGGGCGGGGATACCGATGTCACGGTAATATTTGGCAAGGAACATCTCTTCCAGAGCCTCTTCGGCGCGGAACGTGGATTCGATGGGGTCGCCCGCCAGCAAGCGCTGATAGAGGCGCGAGTGTGGCGCAAGCACCGGCTCATCGCCGAACAGGATGTCGAACACTTCGAACTGGGGCAGGTGACGGCCAAGCACCACAAGGCAGACGGTCAAGGGCGTGGACAGCACAAGGCCAAGCGGGCCCCAGATCCAGGTCCAGAAGATCGCGCACACAATGATCGCCAAAGGCGAAACCCCAGTGCCCGAACCGTAAAGCCAAGGCTCCAGGATGTACGACGTGAGCAGTTCCACCACCAGAAACAGCGCCGCGGTCCACAGAACCGCAGACCACCCCGGAGAAACGGCAAAGGCAAGGAACAGCGGGAAGGTCGCCGCAAGGATTGACCCGATGAACGGCACGAAGCGCAGCACAAGCGTCAGCATTCCCCAAAGCAGCGCGTTGGGCACCCCGATCAGCCACAGGCCCAGCCCGATCGGGATGGCATAGATCGTGTTCACCAGAAGCTGCATCAGCAGATAGGTCGCGACCCGCCTTCCAGCCTCCTCCAGCATCTGTGTGGTCTGGTGCAGGTCGCGTGCGCCCACGAGACGGATGAAGCGGTCGCGGATCTCTTCGCGTTCGAGCAACATGAAGATCACCACGACAACGACCAGACCCGCGGTTGCCACAGGCCGGATCAGCGGCACGACGAGGCCAATGAGAACATCCACCACGCTTTGCCGTTCGATCACCTCGACCGGCAAGGGGCGGCTGGCGGCCTCGGCCACGGCCTGCTCGGCGGGATCACCTCCGGGCACGACATTGGAAATTTCGGCATTGATCGACGCAAGCATGTCTCCCAGCCGTGCGATCAGCCCGGTGCCATCGCTGGAGGCTTGGAAATCGTTCAGCTTCTCAACGATGTTTGACTGGAACGAAGGCAGGTCCTGCACCAGCGCGGCCATCTGAAGCGCGCTGATCAGCATGAACAGACCAATCGCGGTAAAGGCGATGAAAACAGCCGCCAGAACCGATGCCACATGCGGCAAGCCCCGGTTGCGCGTGAGATTGACAACGGGAGACAGCGCAAAGGTCAGCAGAATGGCCATGGCGAGCGGCAGAAAGACGTCCTGCCCCAAGTCCAGGATGGTCGCGACCGCCACGACCACAAGCATTGTCGTGAGCGAGATGCCCCGGCTCACAACCTCGGCTTCGACGCTCAAAACACCATGTTCGGGGTCTTGAGGTGTCAGACGCGACTGCAGGAATTTGCCCACCGTGCCTGGTCCAACTTTCCTTGACGCAGTATCTGGCGTTCCCAGAGGGTCGGTGGTCATGGCCGGAACGTACCTTTCACACGCTTTTCCACCCCGGAGCAGATTTTGTCACTGGCGCGAGGCAACGCTGCGGGAACCGGCCGGGTCACCGGGCTCCGGCTCGGTTCATGAAACCATGCAATGCGACAAAAAGATACATTCCACACCGCGGCAATTGCGACGTAAGCGCGGCAGTGGAGGGAACGGGACTGCGGGCGAACCTTCTCCGCCATAGGCTCTTTACATGCGGATTGTCGGCAACTCGCCACATCCCGCTCCGCCGCCAGTTGGGCCGCCCCGATCTTGAACTTGTGGCCGAACTTCCGCGTCGTGATATCCATTCTCATGTTCCTTGGTCCCAATTTTATCTTCGTGTTCACGAAACCGGAATCAGGCCGTTGATCCACATCAATGCGATAGATGCGCGAGGCGTATCTAATGGCCGTGGCCTATATGCGGCGATTCAGGCCATGCGGTACTTCGATATGGAGAGATGCGATGAACTGGGATCAGATCGAAGGCAAATGGAAGCAGGTTCAAGGCAAGGTCCTCGAGAAGTGGGGCAAGCTGACCAATGACGATATTGATCAGATTGCCGGAAAGCGGGACCAGCTGGTTGGCAAGGTTCAGGAGAGATACGGGCTGGCCAAAGAGGCTGCAGAGCGTGAGGTCGACGAGTGGACGCGTAATTCTTGAACTTTCGCAAAATGCCGGCCGCCGAGCCTTTCTGGCCCGGCGGCCGGCATTTTGCCTGCAACGCAAAAGCCTCGCCCGCAGGGAGCATCTGTATTGATTTCGTTGATTAAAAACGTCTCGACGTCGTTCCTCGTGGCAGCAATTGGATGGAGAGATACATGAACAATCTGATCTGGCTTGTCGGGGCCGTCGTCATCATTATGGTCATTCTGGGCTATTTTGGATTGAGGTGACTGCCCGGCCGGATCTTCGCGGCGTCTTCGCCCGGAGCATTGGGGTGGAGGCAGCGCCACTAGGGTCAGGACCCATTAAAAGACTTGATGGCGTGCTGTCTGCGTGATTCAAGCTCCCGAACTGACGGGGGCATGATGAGCAATCTTTTCTGGCTGACGGAGAAGCAGATGGACCGGTTGCGGCCGTTCTTTCCGAGGAGCCATGGCATGCCGCGAGTTGATGACCGGCGCGTTCTGAGCGGGATAATCTTCATAAACCGCAATGGTTTGCGTTGGTGCGATGCACCCAAGGAGTATGGTCCAGCCAAGACCCTCTACAACCGCTGGAAGCGATGGGGCGACATGGGTGTCTTTGCCCGGATGATGGAGGGGCTGGCCTCCGAGGCTGCCACGCCGACCTCATGCCGGTTGCGGAAGCTGGGGCTGGTGCGGTTCTCGAAGGCCCGGAACTCCTCGCAGAACCAGGTGTAGCCATAGCCATCGGGGTGCTCCGGTATGCCCACATGTACGAGGTGCTGGCGGCCTCTCGATCCTTTTCCTTCAGCACCTGAACAGTCGTCTCGTCGCCATGGATGAACCAGTCCATGATGGCCACCAAGTAAAGGAACCCTTTGCGCATCGGCAGGTAGGTGATGTCGCTGCACCAGACCTGATTGGGCCGGTCGATCCGCAGCCCGCCCAACAAATAGGGGTAGGTCTTGTGTCCCTTGGCGGGCTTGCTGGTGTTGGGCTTCTGATAGATCGGCATCAGCCGCATGAGGCGCATCAGCCGCCGGATGCGCTTTTCGTTCACGGCATGGCCCTCGTTCTGCAGGTGCCAGCCCATTTGCCGGACACCATAGAACGGGGTCTCCAGAAACTGCCTGTCGATCAGCAGCATGAGGTCGAGGTTCATCGCGGTCTCGCCCTGCGGTGCGTAATAGAACGACGACCGCGAGATCGACAGCAGGCGGCATTGCGCCCCGACCGACAGCCTGGGATGGTTGCGTTCGATCATGCCCCGCCTCACTTCCCGGTCCAGGGCTTGAGCTTTCGTGACAAAAAATCGTTGGCGACGGCCAGTTCTCCGATCTTGGCATGCAGGTCACGGACCGTGTCCTCGTCGATTTCGGCGGATGCCACCTTGCCACCCCGCTCGAAAATGCCCGCAGCGCCTTCCAGCAATGCCTTCTTCCATTGATGGATCATCGTCGGATGGACCTCATAGGCGGTCGCCAGTTCCGAAACGGTGCGCTCCCCCTTCAGCGCCTCCAACGCCACCCGCGCCTTGAACGCTGCATCGTGGTTTCTGCGTTTCGACATGTTCTGTTCTCCTCGTTCCTGGAGACCAGCAGACTTCAGATCGTAGCTTCCGTCACTGTCCGATTTTCGGGGGGTAGCTCACAATATCGATGCCGAAGGCAGCAGTCTCAGGGATAGGTTTGGTTCGCATCCTTTCTCTCCTCTTGCTTTTGCGATGCCGCAATACTGACGCTGGGGTGCAGGGCGGACCATCCCATTAATGGTGACGCCCGTCGTGAAGCGCGAGGCTGTCGCGCATCTGACCCACCATGGCATACCGATGCCGTCGGGGGGGCGGTCACATCATCAATGCCACGTTGGACGGGCGGTCGAGGTAGCTGCCGACCGGATCGGATGCGTTGCGCTGCACGATGGCGCGGAAGGACTCGGGCGAATCCGCGCCGTTTCCCGCCAGGATGTCCAGCGCCACTCCGCAAGGTCTGCCCGGTGGCGAAGAATAGGTTTGACATTCATATAGCGATATATACGAATTTAGGAACTTGTGCGACGGGAGGGAGCCCGGTGCGTGGGGAGTGCTGGGCAGAAGGGGAGTGAAGCCGTGGCCAAAATGTTCGACATCGCGATGGCGCGTCCTGATCCGCGCAGTTTCAGGCAACCGGGCGCGCCGTTCTTGCGGGCCGAATTTGCGCCGGCGGTGGCTTACGGAGTCGATCTGGTCTGCGCCGCGTCCGCGGGACCGCTGAAAAAGTGGGGCTGCAAATCGGTGGCCTCCATCGAGAGCGGCAAATGGATCGACCCGGCGAAGATCGGTTTCCAAAGCGAGATCGTGACGGTGAATGACGTGCTGACCGCGAACCCAGGCTGGCCAATTCCGACACCTACGGGCAGGGCTGGATGGTGTGCGTGCGGCCCGCCGATGCCTCCGAGGCAAGTGCAGTGCTGACCCCGTGCAACGCGGGCGCAGCACCCTATGAGGCGGAAATGGCCACCGACAACTTCGTCGGTCATGTGGCCTCAATGACAACCGCCTCTTCCCGGGAAAGGCGCCCGGGTGAAGGCGACGCAATTCAAGTGAGATTGACGCCAGGTGTGGCTGCGGCGCCTGGGCGAGGACCGGGAAACAACAGGGAGCGATCGAATGCTGGACGACCATAACGCGAAGTCAATGTCGATCATCGTCACCAAGGGCACGCTCGACTGGGCCTATCCGCCCTTCATCCTTGCCACCACCGCCGCCGCGATGGGGCTAGAGGTGACGATGTTCTTTACCTTTTACGGCCTGCACCTGCTGAAGAAAGACCTGAACCTGAAGGTCTCCACCCTTGGCAACCCCGGCATGGAAATGCCGATGGGGGGCATGCACATGGCGATGCCGAACATTCTGGCGGCGCTGCCGGGTGCCGGCGCGCTGACCACCAACATGATGAAAAACCTCATCAAGAAAAAGGGCGTCGCCTCGATCGAGGAATTGCGCGACCTGGCGGTTGAAGCCGATGTGAACATGATCGCCTGCCAGATGACGATGGACCTCTTCGAGATCAGGCGCGCGGAGATGATCGACGGGCTCAGCGTCGGCGGCGCGGCATCATGGGTGGAAGTGGCAACCAAAAGCGATATCAACCTCTATATCTGAAAGGGAAACACCATGGCTGACATGACACTTGACGCCAAGGGCCTCAACTGCCCCTTACCGATCCTGCGCGCAAGGAAGTCGCTGAAGGAATTGCCCTCGGGCGCGACTCTGAAAATTCTGGCGACCGACCCGGGCTCTGTAAAGGATTTCGAGGCGTTTTGCCGCACCACTGGAAACGAACTGGTCGAAAGCCGGGTGGACGGTTCGACCTACGTTTTCCTGATCCGCCACACCAGCTGAACCTGACCGCAGAATTCCATCTGTGCGGGGCCGCGATGTTGCGGCTGGCGCGATCTTCTGAAAGGGCATGGCTGATGGAGCGGTCGATGCGCGTGCAGGCCACAGGGCTGACTTAACGCAGCCGCACCCCGGATTCGAGCTGCACCTGGGTTGAAAGACCCATCAGGCAACCCCTCGGCGCGCCGCTCAGGCCACCCAGGTCTCGAGCCCGAGAATGACCAGCACCATCGCGAGGATGAACAGGGTCTCGGTCACGACGAGCGCAAGCGGACGCCAGCCAAGTTTGGACAGGTCCTGCAGCGAGGTCTTCATGCCGAGCGCGGCGATAGCGACGACGAGGCACCAGCGCGAGGAATCGACGATTGGCGCGACCGCAAATTCGGGGATCAGACCAAGGCTGTTGATGACGGCAAGTGCCGCGAAGGCGACCAGGAAAAGCGGCAGCGCCGGCCCTTTCGCGCCTGCACCGGGCTCGCCTGCCGCCTCGGCCACCGACAGGGCGAGAAAACCGCGCTTGGCGATCATCCAGGCAATCCCTGTTACCACCGGCATCAGCATCGCGACCCGCAGTAGCTTGACATAGGTCGCCACCAGCCCGGCCTCGTCCGAGATCATGTGCCCCGCGCCGACCACCTGTGCGACGTCGTGGATCGTGCCTCCCAGCATGATCCCCGCGGCGCGATCGTCCATGCCCAGCGTGTGGACGATCGAGGGATAGAAGATCATCGCCACGGTCGAGAGGATGGTGACCGAAATCACGGTGAACAGCGTGTCGCGTTCGTGCTCTTTGGTCTGCGGCAGCACCGCCGAAATCGCCAGTGCCGCCGAGGCACCGCAGATTGCCACCGATCCGCCGGTCAAGACCCCCTGCTGCCGCGATAGCCCCAGACGCGGCGCCAGCCACCAGCCAGCGGCGATCGTGGTGATCACGGCGATCGGAACCATAAGCACGGGAGTAATGCCCAGTTCCGCGATCTGCCCGGCAGATATCCGCGCGCCAAGCAGCGCCACCCCGATCCGCAGCACGTTGCGTGAGGCGAAGGCGATTCCCGGCGCATAGCGCGGTTCCTTCGAAGTGAAGTAGAAAGCCATGCCGACGAGCAGCGCGTAAAGAAGCGTCGGCCCCCCGTGATGGTCGGAAATGAAAGTTGCCGCCATGGCGATGATGCCCGACAGCGCGAGGCCTGGCCCGATCCGCTGCGCCTCGGCAGGTAGCCGCGTTATCCACGCTATGCGCTGGCGCAGAGCGCCGGTTTCGGTATTGGTCACCTCGGTCTCCCCCCGATGCGTCTGGCGCCCCCTGCGCCCGCAGCCAAGCCGATCCGCCTCCGCCGTCCTCCCGATTGCGGTGCGCGGCTGTGCTATCCCGCTGTCTGGCCGGTCCTGCAAATGCGGCCTGGCGGATACTCTTGCCGGTTCTGTCACTGTCGGCCCGAGCGCACACGAGGGCGCCGCGCCTGAGCCGAGACGCAGCCGTGCGCGGCATGCGGGCGACTGATGCTTCATATGCCAACGTTGCAATCTGTGCAAGTGTCTTGCCCTGCGATGCAGAGGAACCCACCCGGCGGCTTGTCCCGGTTGGCGGTGCAAAGGGGATGCGGTTTCGCAAGCCAGCCGTCGCCAAAAAAGGGAGGGAAAGGCATTGCGGCCACCCAACCGGTGGCGTTACCCGGCGGTCGGTTCTTCGTGATAGTGCGCGTCAGGAAGCCCGACCGACGCGAGCAACGCGCGCAAGGACGCCAGAAACTCGGGTGATCCCGCCGCATAGACCTCGGTTTGCGAAAGCTCCGGCGCCCCTGCCAGCGTAGCGAGCGCCGCGGCGCTCGCCTCCGCCGCTGGGTTCGAAACCGGGACGTAGCGGAACTCATCCAGCGCCGCCGCATAGGATCGCGGCAATGCCTCCTGATACAATCCCTCGGCTCCGCCGAACCAATGCAGCACGATCGAGGGCGCGCGGTCGCGCGACAGCGCGTGTTGCAGCAACCCTTTGATCGGTGCGTATCCCACGCCTTCGGCCACAAAAAGCAACGGCCGGGCCGAAGCGTCGTCCAGCACGAAACCGCCGAAGGGTCCGGCGATCTCGGCGGTCTCGTTTGCCCGCAGCCCCTCTGCCAGCACGGCCAGCTCACTGCCACGCACAAGGTGCAACTCGATCCGGCGCTCCTCACAGGGGCAGGAGGCGATCGAAACTTCGCCCGCCGCCTCGCCGATCCGCAGGCGCAGCCGCTGCCCGGCAAGAAATTGCAGCCGGTCGCTGCGCGGGGTCAAAAGGTGCAGCGCGACAACTCGCGAACCCAGTGCCTCGACCGCGCGGACGCGCGCCTCGATGGTCTGTTCGGGTATCTCGTCCGCGCCGGGAAGCGCGGCCTCGATCACCATATCGCCCAAGGGCGCGTAGCAGCACATCAGCGTGACGCCGCGCGCCGCCTCGGCCTCGGTGAGCCGGTAGTCATGCGGGCGCAGCTTGACCACCTCGCCCGAGACCAGCCGCGCCTTGCACTCGCCGCAGCCACCGTTGGAGCAGCCATAGGCGAACGACAGCCCCGCCCGCAGCCCCGCCTCCAGCAGGGTCTCGTTGCCTTGGGCTTCGAAGGCGATGTCTTTCGACTGCACTCTGACCTGGGCCGAAAACAGCCGCATCGTGCGTTCCCGCGCGACCAGTCGCTGCCAGCGTTCGCTGTCTTCGGGTCTCTCGGCAAGTTCGCGCGCCAACCAGCTGCGGATCTCGCGGGCGGTTTCGGGCGGCAGCCGCCCTTCTTCAGCCAGCGCGCCGAGCCGGTCGCCAAGCCAGCCGTGGACCTGCGTCTGGTGCCGCAGCGCCGCCTCAAGCCGCGCGAAATCTTGGCCGAGCACATCGAGCCGCCGCGACAAAATGGCGGGGTCGGGCAGACGTTCGCGGTCGCGCCCGCGCTTGCCCACCGCGATTTCCTTGATCCCTTCGACGCGCGCAATCTCGGTCTCGTCGACAAACCGCGCTTCGGGGAAGGCGCGCAGCACCTCGGCAAACTCGACCTGGCCGTCGGAGGCGGCAAGTTCGCCCGATTGCACCATGCGCTGCAACTCGGTGCGCGGCAGACCGACGATCTTGGCCAGACGGCAGAGCGGGATCGCCCCGCTCATTTCCCGCCCTCTCGGTCCGGGTGCCGGCGCAGGCGGTGCAGCCCTGCGCCCGCTTCCGTGAAATCTGGGAAGGCGCGCGGGCCGATCCCGAGCGCCTCTTGCAGATATGCCGAGACGCCGCCCTTGAAGTGCTGGATGTCGCCGCAGACGTCGCAAAGCACGAAGCTGCGCCGACCGATCCGGCGCAGGTGCCAGCCTGCAGGCAGTTCAGTCGTGGCGATGGCCCAGCCTTCGCCGTCATGCGGCGGCAAGCCGCAGGCTTCGCACTGGATCGCCTCGCCAGGCATCGGCGGCTCAGTATCCGCCCTTGCGGCGGCTTTCGGGCAGGCCCGCGATGCGCCCGCCCTGCTTCGAGGGATCAAGCGGGAACAGCTCGTAAAGCGCCATGGTATCGACATCGCGGCCCCAGGCTTCGCTCATCGCCTTGACGATGGCGCGGGTGTTGGGCTGGGCTCCGCCATTGTCGAAATATTCTTCGCGCAGGAAGTTGATGATGTCCCAATGCGGGGCGGTCAGTTCGATATCCTCCATAACAGCCATGTGCCGCGCGAGGTCTTCCGACCAATCCTCGGTTTCGACCAGATAACCGGTGGCGGTGGTCGCGATGTCGGTGCCGTTGAAATCGATGCTCATGCCATCCTCCCTGAGTGCAGTTCGACGCGGTGCCCGATGTCCGGGCGAAACCATGCAAGCTTGTCGCGCAGGGTCACTACCGAGCCGATGAGAATCATCGAGGGGCCTTTGAGCCCTGCTTCGGTCGCCCTCACGGCGATGTCGGCGATCGTTCCGGTGATAACGCGCTGATTTGGGCGGGTGCCGTTGTCCACGATCGCGACCGGGGTCGTGGGATCGGCACCGTGCGCAATGAAATCCTCGGTCAGCACGGGCAACATCGCCAGACCCATGTAAACCGCGACCGTCTGGTGCGGTTGCAGGAGGGTTGCCCAATCGAGTTCGGGGCGACCGTTCTTGGCGTGTCCGGTCACGAAGACGCAGGATTGCGCATGGTCGCGGTGCGTCAGCGGGATGCCCGCATAGGCCGCGCAGGCGGCGGCGGCGGTGATGCCGGGCACAACCTGAAAGGGTATGCCCTCATCGGCCAGCAACTCGATTTCCTCGCCGCCGCGCCCGAAAATGAACGGATCACCGCCCTTGAGCCGCAGCACCCGCTTGCCCTGCCGGGCGAGCTTCACCAGCAGGCGGCTGATCTCTTCCTGCGGCAGTTCGTGGTCGCCCATGCGTTTGCCAACATAGATGCGTTCGGCATCGCGGCGCACAAGGTTCAGGATCGGGCTGCCGATCAGCCGGTCATAAACCACCACATCGGCGCGCTGCAACAGCCGCATGGCGCGAAACGTCAGCAGGTCGGGGTCGCCGGGGCCGCCGCCGACCAGATAGACCTCACCCATCACCGGGCGCGTCGGGTCGGTTGCGGCAGCGAGTTCTTGCGCCAGCAGTGTTCGGGCGCTGGGTTCATCGCCCGCGAGCACCAGATCGGCGACCGGGCTTTCCAGCAGCCGCTCGAAAAAATGCCGCCGTGCATCCGGGGCCGGAATTTCGGCGGCGACCTCATCGCGAATAGCACCAAGAAACAGCGCGAGATCGCCGAAAGTGGCGGGGATCGTGCCTTCAAGTTGTTCGCGGATCAGCCGGGCGAGCATCGGCGAGGTGCCCGCCGACGACACCGTAAGCATCAATGGCGCACGGTCGAGGATTGCGGGTGAGGCGAAATCGCTGAGCTCGGGCTGGTCGGGCAAATTCACCAGTGCACCCGCGGCACGGGCAAGATCGCGCACCCGCAGGTCTTCGGTGGCGTCCCCGGTGGCAAGATAGGCAAGCAACGCACCGGCGAAGTCCTGCGGTTCCGCCTGCCCGGCACGATGCCGGAATCGATCGTGTTCAACGAGGGGAAGGAATTCGGCGTCCAGTTTCGGCGCGACGGCCCAAACCTCCGCCCCGGATCGCAGCGCCAGTTCCGCCTTGCGCGCCGCAACAATGCCAGCGCCGACGACCACCACCTTGCGACCCCGAACCGTCAGGTTGATCGGCAATTGGTCCATCAGGCGTCCTCCCGCCCTGCCGCCCAATCGGCCATTGCACCTCCCCAGAGGCGCGCGGTCTCGGCGTCAATGTCGAGTATGGTGAAGCGTCGGCCTTCGCGGATACGCACGCGCAACAGAACCATGCCACTGTCATGCGCCACCTGCTGCAACAGCACATCGCGCGTGTAGGGCGCCTTGATCTGAACCAGATCGGTGACATTGGGCTCGCTCACACCGGGTCTCCCAGATAGCGTGGTCCTTGCAGAAATGCGCGCTCAACCGCTGCTTCCCAGCGTTTGGGCGTGTCGCGGTAGTCGGGCTTGATGTCATAGTCCAGAAATCGCGCGCCGTCTGATGCGACCATTGCAACCACCACCAGAAGTTCGCCGAACGACTGCACTTCGGGGTGGCGGATGATCAGATCCGAAAGTTGGACCTGCCCGTTCACGGGCACCACGCGCTGCTTCATTGCCGCACCCCCCTGATATCGACGCGACCGATTCGCGATACAGCATGATGGTCCGCGCCCTTGGCCGCCGCCGCAGCGGCGGCGAGGTATCCGGAAACCCGATGCGGGATCGTCGCACGATCCTGCTCGCAGGCCATTCCGTCGGCGCGAGCCAGAGAATGGGCGGCGCGGCCGCGCCACGCTCGGGGGCGGCGACTGATTCGCCAGCGCGACGGGTTCGCCACTTTGCGCAAGTGCGCGACAAGTTCAGCGTCGCGCCAGCGCCGCCAGGTGACACGGCCACAGGATTGGAATCCCAGTTCAAAACCCAAACCCGGATGGCCAGTCTTTATGAACATCTGCAACTGCCCCTCCCTGGTCGGTTGCCCTGATTGCTGGGCGTCGGCGGGCCCGGCGCCTCCCATGCGCGAAATCCCGCCACCACCGCAGCGAGCCGCAGAATACACGGAGCAATGAACGTATTGCAATGTTTGCGTACGTCGTTAAGATTACCTGACGTGGCCCCTTCCCGGGGGATTGGAGGAGAACCCGGGAGACGACAGGAGCTACGTGCAGACGGCCTAGAGGAGCAAGCCGCCAGCGGGGATACGTGATCACGCGCCAAGTGCAGCACTCTGCTGCTCGCGGGGGATTCACGTCCAAGCGGTGCAGGGGAGGAACAGGGAATGACCGAGAATCTCGGAAAATCGCCGGACAAGCATGCCACGCCCCGGTTGGACGAATTGGAAAGCGGGCCTTGGCCGAGCTTCGTATCCGGCCTCAAGCGCCTGCGCGACAGCGAGGACAAACCCTACGCCGGCATGATGAACGACCTCTTGGGCCAGCTTGAGCATTCCTACACGGAACGGCTGGGTTTCTGGAAGGGCGGCACGGTATCGGTTTTCGGCTATGGCGGCGGCATTATACCGCGGTTTTCCGAGGTCGCGGAAAAATTCCCTGAATCCAAGGAGTTCCACACGCTCCGCGTGATGCCTCCGGCAGGATTCCACTATACGACCGAGGTGTTGCGCGAGATCTGCGAAGTCTGGGAACGCCATGGATCGGGCCTGATCGCCTTTCACGGTCAGTCGGGCGACATCATGTTGCAGGGCACCACCACCGAAGGCTGCCAGGCGACCTTCGACGAGCTGAACGAAATGGGCTTCGACCTCGGCGGCGCCGGTCCGGCATTGCGCACCTCGATGAGCTGCGTCGGTGCGGCGCGCTGCGAGATGTCGTGCTACGACGAGGCGAGGGCACTGCGCACGGTGATCAACGACAATCTCGGCGAAATGCATCGCCCCGCGCTGCCCTACAAATTCAAGTTCAAGTTCTCCGGCTGCCCGAACGATTGCGTCAACGCCATTCATCGTTCCGATTTTGCGGTGATCGGCACCTGGCGCGACGACATGAAGGTGGACCAGGCGGAAGTGAAGACCTACGTCGCGGAAAAGGGTCGCAAATACACAATCGACCACGTCATTTCGATGTGCCCGACCCGCGCGCTGTCGCTCAACGACGACGACACGCTGGATGTGGACAACAAGTCCTGCGTGCGCTGCATGCACTGCATCAACGTCATGCACAAGGCGCTGGCGCCGGGCGATGACCGTGGCGCCTCGATATTGATCGGCGGCAAGCGGTCGCTCAAGGTGGGCGATCTGATGGGAACGATGATCAAGCCCTTCGTCAAGCTCGAGACCGAAGAGGACTACCAGGCGCTGAAGGATTTCGGCCGCGAGGTTATCGACTTTTTTGCCGACAACGCGCTCGAACACGAACGCATCGGCGAAACCCTTGACCGGATCGGCCTGCCTGCGTTCATCGAGGCGCTGGGGATCGACCCCGATCCGAACATGGTGAGGCACCCGCGCACCTCGTCCTATGTGCGCACCGACGATTTCACCGAAGAGGCGGAGAAATATTTCGTCCGCAAGGGTCTGCGTCCGGACGGCAAGGCACAAGCCGCCGAATGACTTTGGCCCGCGCCGTCGCGCCAGACCGGCGCTGCGGCCAGCCCGCCCCCCATTTTCAGCCAGCGAGATCATCATGACCGACGCGACCGAAGTGAAAGCCACCCCCGCCAAGCCTCGCAAACCCATCGAATCCGGCGTGCCTGACCCGATGCAATACATGCACCCGGTGATGCGCAAGAACTACGGGCAGTGGTCGTGGCACGAACGCCCCCGGCCCGGCGTGCTGCGCCACGTAGCCAAGAGCGGCGACGAAATCTTTACCGTTCGCGCCGGCACGCAACGGCAGATGGACGTCTATACGATCCGCAAGCTGTGCGACATTGCCGACCGGGTGGGCGAAGGCCATGTCCGTTTCACCACGCGCTCGAACATCGAATTCATGGTCGCGTCCTTCGAGAAGGTGCCAGCGCTGATCGCCGCACTCAACGACGCGGGCTTTCCGGTCGGTGGCACCGGCAATTCGGTTTCAATGATCTCGCACACCCAGGGCTGGCTGCACTGCGACATCCCCGGCACCGATGCGTCGGGCGCTGTAAAAAGCATGATGGACATGCTGCACAAGGAATTCATCGCCGAAGAGATGCCTAACCGCGTGAAAATCACCACCTCGTGCTGCCAGATCAATTGCGGCGGTCAGGGCGACATCGCCATCAACGTGCAATACACCAAGCCGCCGAAAATCGACCATAGCCGGGTCGGCATGGTCTGCGAGCGGCCCACGGTCGTTGCCCGCTGCCCGGTCGCCGCGATCCGCCCGGCAATCGTGAACGGCAAGCCCTCGCTGGAAATCGACGAGAAGAAATGCGTCTGCTGCGGTGCCTGCTACCCGCCATGCCCGCCGATGCAGATCAACTCGGCGGAATCGACCAAGCTTGCAATCTGGGTCGGCGGCAAGCATTCCAATGCCCGCTCGCGCCCGACCTTCCACAAGCTGGTCGTCGCGAACCTGCCCAACAACCCGCCGCGCTGGCCCGAGGTGGAGGAGGTCGTGCGCAAGATCCTTTACGCCTACAAGGACGACGCCAAGCATTGGGAGCGAATGGGCGAGTGGATCGACAGGATCGGCTGGCCCGCGTTCTTCGAGCGCACCGGCCTCGCGTTCACCAAACACCACCTCGATACCTGGGTGGGGTCGCGCAACACCATGAACATGTCGGCGCATGTGCGGTTCTGAGGTCCGGGAAAATCCATGAAGTTCAGCATTCTCGTCAACGAAGGGCCGTATACGCACCAGTCCTCGGATTCTGCGCTGCAATTCGCCCGCGCCGTTCTGGAAAAGGGACACGAGATCTACCGGGTCTTCTTTTACCATGACGGCGTCAACAACGGCACCCGCCTGACAGTGCCGCCGATCGACGACCGCAACCTGCAAAAGCGCTGGAGCGAGTTGGCGGCGGCACACGCGCTCGATCTGGTCGTCTGCATCGCCGCAGCGCAGCGCCGGGGCGTGCTCGACGAGGGCGAGGCCAAGCGCCATGGCAAGGGCGAGGGTGCGGCCAATATCGCGCCCGGGTTCCGAATTTCGGGGCTCGGGCAACTGATCGAGATGGGAATTCAGTCGGATCGCCTTGTGGTTTTTGGCGATTGAGGGGGCACGATGGCGGACGTCAGACGATTTCTCTACATCAACCGCAAGGCGCCCTACGGGACGATCTACGCGCTCGAGTCTCTCGAAGTGGTGCTGATCGGCGCGGCCTTCGAGCAGGATGTTTCGCTCGCCTTTCTCGATGACGGGGTGTTTCAACTCGCCAAGGGGCAAGACACCACCGGGATCGGCATGAAGGGCTTTTCCGCGATCTATCGCGCGCTCGGCGATTACGGGGTGACCAAGCTTTACGTCGAGACCGACTCGCTCGTCACGCGGGGGCTGACGCTCGATGACCTGCAGACGATCACCTTTGAGGACGAGAATGATGGCTACGCCGAGAAACCTTCGATCATCCCCGTCAACAAGGCGGAAATGGCCAAGGTGATGGCTGAACAGGATGTCGTCCTGAGCTTCTGAGACAGGCTGAACAAGACCCGGAAAGGTTGCTTCGCACATGCTGCACATCGTCAACAAATCGCCGTTTCAAACCAGCACGCTGCAAAGCTGCCTCGACCATGCGCTTGCAGGCGACGCGATCGTGCTGATCGAAGACGGGGTTTACGCAGCGATCCGGGGCTCGGCGGTTTCTGCCGCGATCACCGAGGCCAAGGGCAGGGTCACGTTTCACGCCCTCGGCCCCGACATTGCGGCGCGCGGGATCGCGCCGGAAAAGCTGATCGATGGGGTGGCATCGACCAGCTACGGGGGCTTTGTCGATCTCGTGGCCGAACACCAGACCAATCAGGCGTGGCTGTAACCGCCCGCCAAAAGACCGCGGAACTGAAAAGGGAGAGAGACAATGGGATACATGTTCAACGGCGCCGAAGCCGAGCATGACGAAGAAGGCTATCTGACCGACCTCGGGCAGTGGACGCCGGAACTCGCGTTGCTGATCGCGCAAGCCGAAAATCTGGAAATGACTGATGAGCGGTGGGAGGTGGTGAACTTCCTGCGCGATTATTATGAGGAATATCAGGTCGCCCCGGCAATCCGGGTTCTGACCAAGGCGCTGTCAAAGTCGATGGGGCCGGAAAAGGGCAACAGCGAGTACCTCTACGAGCTGTTCCCCTACGGCCCCGCGAAGCAGGCCTGCAAGATCGCCGGTCTGCCGAAACCAACAGGCTGCATCTGATCGACCGATAACGGGGCATCCAGACCCGGAGCCAATTCGGGCGCCCGCACCCCGTCGCCGCCGCAGGGAGGGATGTGAAGTGATCACAGTGATCTACGCTGTGCTGTTCGTCGTTGCCACCTTCGTTCTGGTTCTTGGCCTGGGCGTGAAGGTGTGGGGCTATGCGACAACACCCGCGCCGCTCAAGATCCCGACGACTCCGGCGCCGATAACGCGCCCCGGCGTCGCGCTGCGGCTATTGCGCGAATTCGCGTTCTTTGAAAGCCTGTTCAAGGCCAACAAGTGGATCTGGCTGTTCGGCTATGCCTTCCACCTTGCGCTGGCTGTCGTGCTGGTGCGGCATCTGCGCTATTTCATCGACCCGGTCTGGACCGTCGTCGCCATTGCGCAGCCGTTCGGTGTTTATGCGGGTTTTGCGATGGTCGCCGCCCTGCTGGCGCTTTGGGCGCGGCGTGTGCTGGTGGCGCGCATCCGATATATCACCGAGCCCGCCGATCATCTGATGCTGGCGCTTCTGGTGGCGATCGGGGTCTCGGGCCTCATGATGAAATTCGTTGCCCGCACCGACATCGTCATGGTCAAGCAGTTCTTCATCGGGCTGATGCAGTTCAAGCTCAACCCTATGCCGGGCGACCCGGTGCTGCTGACCCACCTCGGCCTCGTCGCGGCCCTGATGATCGTGTTCCCTTATTCGAAGCTGCTGCACGGCCCTGCGCTGCTGTTCAGCCCGACCCGCAACCAGGTCGATAACCCGCGCGAAAAACGCCACGTCGCCAAATGGGCCGAAAAGCTGCCGCGCCGACAGGCGGCGAAATGATGCGGCGAGTGAGGGAGATGCGCTGATGGCGAACTTGTTGGGTTCCATTGCCGACGAAGCCGATCCACTGGAAATCCCGGCGCTGTGCGAAGGCGCAATGGCGGCGCTGCGCACCTTCCCGGCCAAGGCAGAGCATCAGGCGCCCTTGGGCTTTCCCGGCGAGCTGGTCGAAAACTGGCAGGACAAGGCCATCGAGAAGATGGGCGACCTGTTGACCAAATACCGCTCGCTCAAGGTCTATATGGACGCCTGCGTAAAATGCGGCGCCTGCACCGACAAGTGCCACTATTTCCTTGGCACGGGCGACCCCAAGAACATGCCGGTGGCGCGCCAGAACCTGATGCGCAAGGTTTACCGGCGCTATTTCACCTTCACCGGCAAGCGTCTGCCCTGGCTGGTGGGGGCCGAGGACTTCAGCAAGGAAGTGCTCGACGACTGGTACACCTATTTCCACCAGTGCAGCCAGTGCCGCCGCTGCTCGGTTTATTGCCCCTTCGGCATCGACACCGCAGAAATCTCCATGGCGGCGCGCGAGATCATGGATTCGATCGGCGTCGGCCAGAAATACAGCAACGAAATCATCGGCAAGGTCTTCAAGATCGGCAACAACCTCGGCCTGCCGCCAAAAGCGATGCGCTCAACGCTCGACGACGTTGAAGAGGATCTGAAGACCGAAACCGGGCTCGACATCCGCCTGCCGCTTGACGAGGAAGGTGCCGAGATCATGCTGGTCACGCCCTCGGCGGACCTGTTCGCCGAGCCGCATATTCAGGGGCTGATGGGCTATGCAAAGGTGTTCCATCAGGCCGGGGTAAAGTGGACGCTGTCTTCCTATGCCTCAGAAGCGGCCAACTTCGCGATGTTCATCGGTTCTTACGACAACATGCGCGAGGTGGCGCTGCGCATCCGCAAGGCAGCGGAAGACCTCAAGGTCAAGCGGCTGGTGTTTGGTGAATGCGGCCATGCCTGGCGCGTCGCCTATTCGTTCCTCAATACGCTCGCCGGGCCATTCGACTTTCTCGATCAAGACCACCCGGTGCCGCAGCACATCTGCGAATTCACCCATGATCTGATGCAGGAGGGCAAGCTGCGCTTCGACAAGTCGAAGAACGATGCCTACCGGCTGACCTTCCACGACAGTTGCAACGTGGCGCGCGCCAGCCGCATGGGCCCGACGCCGGGCGGGCAGTTCGAGATACCGCGCGCCATCCTGCGCGCCACCTGCAACCATTATTTCGACATGGCGCCCGACACGATCAAGGAAGCGACGCTGTGCTGCGGCGGTGGCGGCGGGCTTTTGACCGACGATCTGATGGACCTGCGCATGAAGGGCGCCTCGCCCCGCATGCGGGCGATGCAGGAGGTCACGCGCGAGCACGGCGTGACCCACCTCGCGGCGATCTGCGCGATCTGCAAGGCACAGTTCACCAAGGTTCTGCCAGCCTACGGATATCGGGCAAACGGCATACTCAGCGTGCACCAGATGGTGTCGAACGCGATCGTTCTGGACGGTTCGATCCAGCAGCGGGAATTGAACGGCGAGGGCGCGGCCGCAATCGCGACCGCTGCGGCCACAAGCTGAAAGGGAGCGAGGGATGAGCAACGTGCAAGACAACAGCCAAGGCGCCGATCCGGCCGCCGTCACCCATCGCCGCTTCAAGGACGGCGAGAACATCTGGACCGATTGGCCCGATCTGAGCGAAAAGATTTTCCAGCAGGATACAACCTACAAATGCCCGACCTATGTGCACCGCACGGCGCCCTGCCAGGGGTCGTGCCCGTCGGGTCACGACATCCGCGGCTGGCTTGCCATTGCACGCGGCATGGACAAGCCTGCCGACAAGGAAACGAAATGGCAGGAATACGCTTTCGCCCGGATGGTCGAGGCGAACCCGTTTCCCGCCACCATGGGTCGCGTCTGCCCCGCCCCCTGCGAGGACGGTTGCAACCGCAACGAGGTCGATGATTTCGTCGGCATCAACGCGGTCGAGCAATACGTGGGCGATTGGGCGGGTGAAAAGCTGCTCGGGCTGCCGCAGCCCGGCGCCGATACCGGCCGCCGCGTCGCGGTAATCGGTGGCGGCCCGGCGGGGCTATCTGTGGCCTATTTCCTGCGCCGCAAGGGCCATGCGGTAACGATCTACGAGGCGCATGCGATGCTGGGCGGGATGATGCGCTACGGCATCCCCGGCTATCGCACCCCGCGCGACGTGCTGGACCGTGAAATCCAGCGCATCCTCGACATGGGCGTCGAGGTAAGGACCAACACCAAAATCGGTGTCGATATCAGCCTTGATCAGCTCGACAATGATCATGACGCCGTGTTCGTCGGCATCGGCGCGCAAAGCGGCACGCCTATCGCAATCCCCGGCGCCCGTGAGGCCATCAACTGCATCAGCGGCGTGGCGTTTCTGGAGGCATTCAACGACGGCCGCCTGAAGCACGGCGCGCAAAAGGTTCTGGTGATCGGCGGCGGCGATACCGCGATGGACGTGGCTGCGGTGGCCCGGCGCCTTGGCCACATCACCCACGGTTCCGAGCACGACCGCCCGGAATATGTGGTGCTTGGCCACACCGCGCATGACGTGGCGACCGTGGCCAAGCGCGACGGCGCCGATGTGAAGGTCATCTACCGCCGCCCGATCGAAAAGATGCCAGCGACCGAGATGGAAGTGAAGCACGTCCGCGAGGAAGGTGTGGAAATTTTCGGCTCGCTGGTGCCGATCGAAGTGGTGATGGCAACACCCGACCGCGCCCGCGCGCTGAAAGTGGCGTGCGCCGATTGGTCGAGCGGCAAGATGGTGATCATCGAAGGTTCCGAGCACGAGATCGAAGCCGACCTGATCGTTGCGGCAATCGGCCAGACGGGCGATTTCGCCGGGCTCGAAGGGATGGATGCCGGACGCGGCCTGATCGCCACCGATTCACTTTATCGCGTCAAGGGCAGGGAAAAGCACTTTGCCGGTGGCGACATCCTGCGCCCGCATCTGCTGACCACCGCGATCGGCCACGGCCGCATCGCCGCCGAAAGCATCGATCACTACCTTTCCGGCAAGCCGTTGGACAAGCGTCCGAAGGTGGATGTGCACCAGTTCAACCTGCTCGAAGAACTGCAACAGCGCGCACTCGAACCCGAGCTCTTTGACGGCGCCCCGACGCGCGGCACCGACGCGGCGAATTTCGCGATCCACAATTACGACGATCGCGGCGCAACGCACATTGTCCCGCACAAGGCGCTGTTCAAGGGTCATTTCAAGTACGAACCGCGTGAACGCCGCGCCGAAATCCAGATCGGCGCCGATGCGGTGCTTGGCCATTTCGGCGAGCGCATCCAAGGCTTCACCGAGGCGCAGGCGATTGCCGAGGGCAAGCGCTGCATGAGTTGCGGGCTGTGCTTTGAATGCGACAACTGCGTGGTGTTCTGCCCGCAGACGGCCGTGCAGCGGTATCCCAAAAAAGAACGCGCGGTCGGCCACTATGTCCTTACCGACTACGCCAAATGCATCGGCTGCCATATCTGCGCCGATGTCTGCCCGACGGGCTACATCCAGATGGGCCTGGGAGAGTGACCATGGCGGCGCACGCGCTTCTGCATCGGTCTCTCGCGGCGGCGGCGTTGGCGCTGGCCGGGCTGATGGCGACGGCGCAGCAGGCACCCGCGCCGGGGGGTGGGGACAAGTGCGTGGCGCCGACCGACTGGATGCGGCGCTACCACATGACGGCGCTGCGCCATCAGCGCGATGAAACTGTGCATGAGGGTGCGCGCGACACCCGCTTCAGCCTCGAAGGCTGCATCAGTTGCCACGCCGTGAAAGATACCGCAGGCGTGCCGGTGACGATAGACGACCCGCAGCATTTCTGCCGCACCTGCCACGATTACGCCGCGGTCAAGCCCGACTGCTTTCAGTGCCATGCGTCGCGTCCGTCCGAGGGGCTCTTGCAGGGCGACACGGCGCAGCTTGGAACAGGCGGCGTGCTGCCCTTTTCAAGCACGACTTCGGTGGCCGAACTGGAAATCTATCTTCGGGAGGCCCGTCCATGAGCAGACGCGTGTTAGACCCCGGCAAGGGCTATGGGTCCGCAGGCAGCGCCGCGGCGCCGGTCGACGCGGTCAGGCGCGGGTTTATGGCGGGCGGTGCGGCCTTCGCCGCCGCCGCGCTCGCCCCCGGTGTGACGCTGATGGCCTACCCCGAAAGCGCCGGTGCAGCCAACGCCCCGGCGCACCGTTGGGGCATGCTGATCGACACGCGCCTCTGCCCGGAGGGCTGCACCGATTGCGTCGCCGCCTGTTCCACCGAATTCGGCTGGGGCCCGGCCGCGGGGCAGGCGCCGCGGCCTGAAACCGATCCGCAATGGATCCGCAAGGTTGCGGTGAAAGATCCTGATACAGGCGTGGCCTTTTCGCTGCCGATCATGTGCCAGCACTGCGCCGAACCGCCCTGTGTCGATGTCTGCCCCACGGGCGCGTCGTTCAAGCGTGCCGACGGCATCGTGCTTGTGGACCGCCATATTTGCATCGGCTGCCGCTATTGCATGATGGCTTGCCCCTACAAGGCGCGCTCGTTCGTGCATGAAGAGGTGCAAGATCAAAAACCCTACGCGCCGCGCGGCAAGGGCACGGTCGAAGGCTGCACGCTTTGCGTTCACCGCGTGGACCGTGGCGGCCAGCCGGCCTGTGTCGAGGCCTGCGCGGCGGCGGGGCACAACGCGATGATCTTTGGCGATCTGGGTGACCCCGCGTCAGAAATTTCGCGCCGCGTGGCTGAACACCGCACCACCCAGATCCGGGCCGATCTCGGCACCGATCCGGGCATCCACTACGAGATCTGACGCGAAAGGCGCCCCCATGGCCAAGGTTACCTACCGCAAGCTCGATGAACACTCGCTCCGGTTCTGGGGGCTTTTGGTGTTGCACGCGCTGGTCATCGCTGCCGGGCTGGGTGCTGCCTGGTACATGGAACACAACGGCCATGTGGTCACCGGCATGTCGAACGGCATTGTCTGGGGCCTGCCGCATGTATTCGCCGTGTTTCTGATCGTCACCGCCTCGGGGGCGCTCAATGTCGCGTCGATCTCGTCGGTGTTCAACCGGCTGGCCTACAAGCCATTTGCGCGGCTTTCAGGCGTGCTGGCGATTGCGTTTCTGGTCGGGGGCCTGGCGGTGCTGGTGCTCGATCTCGGCCGCCCCGACCGGCTGATCGTGGCGATGACCACCTACAACTTCCGCTCGATCTTTGCGTGGAACATCTACCTTTACATCGGCTTCCTTGTGGTCGTCGTCGTCTATCTTTTCACGATGATGGACCGGGTCATGCAGCGTCGGCACGGCTACATCCGCGCCGCTGGCTGGTTGGCCTTCGTCTGGCGGCTGGCGCTAACCACCGGCACCGGCTCGATCTTCGGCTTTCTGATGGCGCGCGAGGGGTATGATGCCGCGATCATGGCGCCCCTGTTCATCGCCGCGTCGTTCCTTTACGGCCTCGCCTTCACCGTGCTCGTGCTGGCCACGATGAGCAGCGAGACGCATCGGCAACTGTTGTCAGATGAAATGGCGTCGAATTTCCGCGGCTTGCTGATCATCTTCGCGCTGGTGCTCGGGTATTTCACGGCGGTGATGCACCTTGCCAATCTCTACATGCCCAACCGCCAGGGGATCGAAGCGTTCATTTTGCGCGATGGCGGCATCTACACGGCACTGTTCTGGCTCGGGCATGTGCTGGTGGGCCTCGTGCTGCCCGTGCTCGTGCTGCTACTGCCCGCGTCTGTGCTTTCGCGGCGCCTCGGCATGACCGTCGCCTCGGTGCTCGCGCTTGGCGGCGGGGTGGCATTCATCTATGTCACGATCATCGGCGGGCAGGCCTATCCGCTGAACTTGTTCCCCGGCATGGAGGTTTCGAGCAGCTTCTCTGACGGCGAGGTCCTGAACTATTTCCCGTCTCTGCCGGAATTCCTGCTTGCCATCTCGGGCATTTCAATCGCCATGCTGGCAACCGGCGTTGTGCTGAAACTGCTGCCGTTCTTGCCGGCAGATGGCGCGGCGAAATAAGGTGACACATTCCGCCATCACTTCCCTCCCCAGGGTGCTGATCTCGGCCACGCGCAAATCGTCGGGCAAAACCACGCTGGCGCTTGGTATCGCCGCGGCGTTGCGGGCGCGGCGGCTCGATGTGCGTGGCTTCAAGAAAGGGCCCGACTACATCGACCCGATGTGGATGGCGCGCGCCACTGGGAAGGCCTGCTACAATCTCGATTTCAACACCCAGAGCCGTGGCGAAATCGCAGCAATGCTGGCGGCAAAAGGCGCGGGCGCTGATCTGGCACTGATCGAGGGCAATATGGGCCTGCACGATGGGGTAGACCCCGACGGGGGCGATTCAACCGCGGCGCTTGCCCGGCTTGTCGCGGCGCCGGTGCTGCTGGTGCTCGACTGCACCGGCATGACCCGATCTGTTGCGGCGCTGGCGCTTGGCTTTGCGGTGTTTGAACCCGACATCCGGATCGGCGGCGTCATCCTCAACCGCGTCGCGGGGCCGCGCCAGGAGGAAAAGCTGCGCGCCGCACTGGAACGCCACACTGACCTGCCCGTGCTCGGTGCCGTGCCGCGTGCCGACGCGGGGTCGATTGTGGAACGCCACCTTGGCCTGACCACGCCGGGCGATGTTTCGGGGCCCGAGGCGGTGCTCGCCGAGCTTGGTCGGCGCATGGAGCAGACGCTCGACCTCGATGCGATCCTGGCGCTTGCCCGCAGCGCCCCGGCACTGCCCGCGCCGCCTGCCCTTGCCGCGGCCCGGGCAGCAGGCGTAACCATTGCTGTCGCACGCGACGCCGCCTTCGGCTTCACCTATCCCGACGATCTTGAGGCACTGGCACGCGCCGGGGCACGGCTGGAATTTTTCAGTCCGCTGTCGGATGCCCGGCTGCCCGTGGCCGATGCGATCATTCTGCCCGGCGGCTTTCCCGAAACCCATCTGCAGGCGCTTTCGGCCAACGCGCCGATGCGCGCCGCGATCCGTGCGGCGGCGGCGGGCATGCCGATCCACGCCGAATGCGGCGGGCTGATGTATCTGACGCGCGCGATCAGCTTTGGCGGTCAGCGCGCCGAAATGGCTGGTGTAATCCCGGCTGAGGCCGAAGTCGGCGCGCGCGCGCAGGGCCGGGGCCTTGTGGTGGTGGAGCCGCTCGGCGCCGGGCTCTGGACCGATTTCCCCGGCCCGGTCGCCGCACACGAATTTCACCACGCGGCCCTTGTGGGGCTGCCCGCGAATACACGCTTTGCATGGCGCGTGCGGCGCGGACACGGCATCGACGGGGTGCATGACGGCATCGTCATCGGAAATGTCCTTGCCTCATTCACGCATCTGCGCAACACCGCTGCCTGCGACTGGGCGGCGCGCTTCGTGGCTTTTGCGCGCGCGAAAGCTGCCGCTCGGGCGCATTCTGCGCGGCTTGTGCCGGAACTGCGTTCCGCAAGTTGCGCCTGCAGCCACAGGATGATGCCATGAAAAATGCCCGCCTTGACGCCGTGATCGCCGCCATCGACGCGACCAATGCCGACGACCCGCGCCACACCGATGTTGGCGGCACACCGCGCCCCTACGAGAACGTCTATTCGGAACGGATGACCGCACGGCTGGCGGCAATGTATCCGGGCGCCAGCGAGCTTTTGCAGATTGCCGCGCGCGCGCAGCACCTGCGCCGCTTCGACATTCCGCGCGCAGGTTACCCCGAGGGCCGCGCCGGTTACAACGACTGGCGCCGGGCCTGCCGCGACCACCATGCAACTTTGGTTGCCGCGATCATGGCGCCCGCAGGCTATCTGGCAGACGAAATCGCCCATGTCGGCATGCTGATCCGCAAGGAGCAGCTCAAGAAAGACCGCGAGAGCCAGGCGCTTGAAAACGTTGTGGATGTGGTCTTTGTCGAGCATTACTTCGACGATTTCCTCAGCAAATATTCGCAGTATTCCGAGGAAAAGCTCATCGACATCGTCGGCAAGACACTCAAGAAGATGTCCCCCGCCGGTCACGCCGCCGCGCTGGCGCTTGATCTACCAGAACGGAACCGGGCGCTGATCATGGCCGCGGTTGCCAAGGAATCCGAGGCGCTGGCCAGGCTTGCCAAAGTGGCGATCGACTGAAACCGGAGCGGACGGAGAGCACAATGACCATCACCATCGACCAGATCCACGACGCGCTGCGGAATGTTCCGGGCCCTGACGGAACCGGCAATATCGTTGAGTCCGGCCTGATATCTGAAATCCTGGTGCGCGATGGCCGCGTCGCTTTTGCCGTCACCGTGCCCGCAGATCTTGCGGCGGGGCTGGAACCTTTGCGCCGCGCCGCCGAAGCGGCCGTAGTGGTGCTACCGGGTGTCGAGGCTGCAACCGTCGTGCTTACCGCCGAGGCGACCGGCAGCAATGGCGCAGCGCGGCCGAGCGCGCCACCCAACCTGCGCGGTGCCGCGCCGGGTGGCGGGCAGAGCGCATCGGATGGCGTTGAGGGGTTGCCCGGCGTGCGCCATATCATCGCCGTCGCCTCAGGCAAGGGCGGGGTGGGCAAATCCACCACGGCGGTCAATCTCGCGCTTGGGCTGCAGGCGCTCGGGCTGCGCGTGGGCATTTTTGATGCCGACATCTACGGCCCCTCGCTGCCGCGCCTGATCGGACTTTCCGGCCAGATGCCGCATGCGACGGCCGACGAGAAGAAACTCATTCCCCTTACCGCCTACGGTCTCGCGGTAATGTCGATGGGGTTCCTTGTCGACGAAGACCTGCCGGTTATCTGGCGCGGCCCGATGGTCGTGCAGGCCCTGCAGCAAATGTTGTTCGATGTCGCGTGGGACCACGAAGGCCCGCTCGATGCGCTGGTCATCGACATGCCGCCCGGCACCGGCGATGTGCAGTTGACGCTGGCGCAACAGGTGCCGCTGTCGGGCGCGGTGATTGTCTCGACACCGCAAGACCTGGCGCTGATCGACGCGCGCAAGGGGCTGAACATGTTCCGCAAGGTTGATGTGCCGGTGCTGGGGCTGGTCGAGAACATGAGCTATTTCATTGCCCCCGACACCGGAACCCGATGGGATATCTTCGGGCATGGCGGCGCCGAACGCGAGGCCGAACGACTTGGCCTTGTCTTTCTTGGCGGGGTGCCGCTGCACATGGACATCCGCGAGCTGTCGGACGCCGGCACTCCGGTCACCGCGATCCGCCCGCAAAGCGCCGAGGCCGCGATCTACCGCGATCTGGCCGCGCGCGTGTGGGGCGAAGTGCTGGCAGCGCGCGGCATGGAGGCGCCCGTGATGAAGCTCTCGCCCAAGCGCGACACGCTGCGGGTCAGCTTCAAGGATGGTTACAGCTACGATCTGCCGGCTGAGATGCTGCGGGTCATGAGCCCTTCCGCCGAGGTTCAGGGCCATTCGCCGTCTGAAGCCAAGCTGGTATCCGGCAAGCGCGACGTGAAGATCAAGGAACTGAAGCCGGTGGGCAAGTACGCGGCCCGGATCGTCTTCGACGACGGCCACGAAACCGGGCTTTACCCGTGGTCCTACCTCGCCGATCTGGGCCGCGACCGCGACCACCTCTGGGCGAGTTACGAGGCAGACCTTGCAGCGCGGGGGCTGAGCCGCGACCGGACCTGAGCCTCAGCGCTGACCTGGCGCGGTGGCGCGGCGGCCCCTTCCGCGGGATCGCGGGCGCTATGCTGAAGCGCGCGATGACCGAGCGAGCTTGTCCGAAACCGACCTGTCGGTGCGCGCGCATAAGTCGGGACGTAAACGTCCGGTCTGACCGCTATGCGTTCCAGTGCCAGGGCAGCAGTTCGTCGACCTTGGTGATTTTGTAGTCTGGGATGCGGGCAAGGGTGTCGGCCATCCAGGCGTTTGGATCGATGCCGTTCAGTTTTGCCGTTTCGATCAGGGTGTAGGCGATGGCTGCTGCCTTGCCGCCTGCTTCGGAACCAACGAAGAGGTAGTTCTTCCGGCCCAGGGCGACAGCGCGCATGCCGCGCTCGGCGGCGTTGTTGTCCAGTTCCAGGATGCCGTGATCGAGGTAGGGGCGCAGGCGTCCCATCCGAGTGAGGGCGTATCGGATTGCCCCGGCAAGTGGGGATTTGCCCGAGATCGTGGTGAGTTGCATGGCGAGCCAGGTTTCAAGGTCATCGAAGACCGGGGTGGCATGGGCCCTTCGTAGTTCGGTGCGGCGATTGGGTGGGGACCCTCGGGCCTCCTTCTCGACGGCGTAGAGTTGCGCGATCCGGCCGATGGCTTCTTCGGCGATCGGGGAGCCTTGCGACCTGTGGATGTCGACGAACTTGCGCCTGACATGGGCCATGCAGGCGACCTCGCGGATGGCGCCGGAGCGGTAGAGGTCTTCGAACCCGGCATATCCGTCGGCATGCATCCAGCCGCGGTATCGGGCGAGGTGATCCCTGGGGTGCTGGCCTTTCCGGTCGCCGGAGAAGCGATACCAGGCGGCCGGGGGCGCATTGCCGCCCCAGGGGCGGTCATCACGCGCATAGGTCCAGAGCCGCGCGGTCTGGGTTTTGCCGGTGCCGGGAGCGAGCATGCTGATCGGCGTGTCATCCGCGAAGATGGCCTCGGCCGACAGGACATGGCGCCCGATGGCATCGGCCAGTGGTTCCAGCAGGGCGGTGGTTTTGCCGACCCAATCGGCCAGCGTGGATCGGTCGAGGTCGAGGCCCTCACGGTCGAAGATCTGGCTCTGGCGATAGAGCGGCAGATGATCGGCATATTTGCTGACCAGCACATGGGCCAGCAGACCCGGGCCAGGACGGCCGCGCTCGATCGGGCGCGAGGGCAGCGGGGCCTGGACGAAGCGTTCGCAACAGGAACAGGTCAGCCGGGGCCGCACGATCCGGTTCACGATGTCGAGCCTTTGTCCGCCATTGGTCCGAGGACAATGGCGAGGGGCCGGGGACGTATTCCAGTTCCTCGGTCACATCCTCGCCGATCCGGCGCAGGCGGCCGCCGCAATCGGCACAGGCATCGGCACTGGGGGTCAGTTCCACTTCCATCCGCGGGATGTGGTCCGGGATCGGACGGCGCTTCGGTTTGTCCTTCTCCTCGATGTCCGGCAGCTTCATCCGTGCGGTCATCGCGGCGGCGGCAATCTCGCTGGTCTCGAGGGCGAGTTGAAGCTGTTCTGCAGTCTCGGATGAGGCCCCAAACCGGTGTGCCCGGTGGCCGGCCAGCTGGTGCCGCAGCTTCTCGATCAGGATCGCCTGGGCCTTCACCTCCGCCAGAAGCCGCGCGGTGAAGCTGCGCAGTTCCTCGGGGTCTTCCGGCAAGGACAGGGTTTGATCCAGCATGTGAGAAGTTTATCCCACTGTATTCGTTGTGGGAATCATTGATTTCAGGATGAGCAGATTATCCCGCTGCCAAGGGTCGCCACGTCCGCTGCGGAGCCCGCCAGTCGATCCCTTCCAGGAGCATCGACAGTTGCGCAGGCGTCAGCGCGACCTTGCCCTCCTTGGCCGAGGGCCAGACAAACCGTCCCTTCTCCAGCCGCTTCATGAACATGCAGGCGCCCTGACCATCCCACCAGATCACCTTCACCAGATCGCCCCTTCGGCCTCGGAAGACGAACAGATGTCCGCTGAACGGGTCCTGCTTCAGCACTGCCTCGGCCTGTGCGGCCAAGGCCGCAAAGCCCTTGCGCATGTCGGTGACGCCGGCCGCCAGCCAGACCCGCGTGTTGGCCGGAACCGGGATCAAACCGACAGCCCCCGGATCAGACGTGCCAAGGCTTCAGGATCGTAGCTGCCGCTGATGCGCATCCGGTGCCCGCCCGCCAGTTCGATCTCGATCCGGTTCTCGGTCGTTGCTGCGACAGGGGGCATCTTCACCGCCTCGACGATCTCCACCGGCAAAAAGCGCGAACCCTCTGACAAACCGGGCGCTGGCACCGGATCCGCCGCATAGCGCGGATCGCGCCGCCATTTGAAGATCAAATTGGCATTCACGGCATAGCGCAGCGCCACCTGAGCAACCGACACACCCGGTGCCGCCGTCTGGAAGCAGATCGACCGCTTCTCCTCGTCCGTCCAAAGCCGCTTCATTCGACGCGCCACGCAATCACCATAGTGTCCACCATCGATGGTGGACACTATCCCGCACTCTCATGCTGCGGCAGAGCGGTCAGGCCGGACGGTTACTCAAACGCTGAGGTGGCGTTGAGGTGTTTCGCGCATCGCCATACACAAGTAAAACGCTCGACATTTAAGGCTTTGAGTACCCGTCCGGTCTGGCCGCGGTTAGCGTGCATTCCAGGGCAGCAGCTCATCGATCCGGTTGATCTTGTGATCCGGGATCCGGGCGAGGGTGTCAGCGAGCCATGCCTGAGGATCGACGCCATTGAGTTTGGCCGTTTCGATCAGGGTGTAGGCGATGGCGGCGGATTTGCCGCCGGTCTGCGATCCGACGAAGAGGTAGTTCTTGCGGCCGAGGGCGACGGCCCGCATCGCGCGTTCGGCGGTGTTGTTGTCGATCTCCAGGATGCCGTGATCGAGGTAGGGGCGCATCCGTGCCATCCGGGTCAGGGCATAGCGGATTGCGGTGCCCAGAGGGCTTTTGCCCGATATGCCGGGCAGCTGGGCGTTCAACCAAGCCTCCAGGCCATCGAAGATCGGTCTGGCCTCGGCCTGTCGGATATGGACCCGTTTGTCGGGCGGTAATCCTCGTGCCAGCTTCTCGACGGCATAGAGCCCGGCGATCCTCCTGATGGCCTCGTCGGCGATGGCCGAGCCCTGGGCCTTGTGCACGTCGACGAACTTGCGCCGGACATGGGCCATGCAGGCGACTTCGCGGATGGCTCCATTGCGATACAGATCCTCGAACCCGGCATAACCGTCGGCGTGCATCCAGCCGCTGTAACCCGCCAGATGATCCTTCGGGTGTTCGCCTTTGCGGTCGGACGAGAAGCGATACCAACTGGCGGGTGGAGCGCCGCCGCCCCAGGGGCGCTCGTCGCGGCCATAGGCCCAAAGCCGTGCCGTCTGGGTCTTGCCTGTTCCCGGCGCCTGCATCGCGACCGGCGTGTCGTCGGCGAAGATCGCTTGCCCCGCCAGCACATGCCGCCCGATGGCGTCGGCCAGTGGCTCCAGCAGGGCGGTGGACTTGCCCACCCAATCGGCCAGCGTCGAGCGATCCAGATCGAGACCTTCACGCTCGAATATCTGGCTTTGGCGATAGAGCGGCAGATGATCGGCATATTTGTTGACCAACACATGGGCCAGCAGTCCCGGGCCGGGACGTCCACGCTCAATCGGGCGGCTTGGCAGCGGAGCTTGCGTGAAGCAATCGCAGCCCGAGCAGGCCATCCGGGGCCGCACGATCCGGTTCACGATGAAGCGTCCGGGGACATATTCCAGTTCCTCGGTCACATCCTCGCCCAACCGGCGCAGCTTGCCGCCGCATTGGGCACACTCCGTGTTGCCGGGGGTCAGCTCGACCTCCATGCGCGGGATATGATCGGGGATCGGCTTGCGCTTGCGTTTGTCGGCGGGGGTATCATCGGGCAAACGCAGCTTGGCGGTCATCGCGGCGATGGCGATCTCGCTCATCTCCAAGGCCAGTTGCAACTGCTCGGCGGTCTCCGACGACGCCCCGAACCGGTGTGCCCGGTGCCCCGCCAATTGATGCCGCAGCTTCTCGATCAGAACCGCCTGAGCCTTCACTTCGGCCAGCAAAAGTGATGTGAACGCCCGCAGTTCCGCAGGGTCTTCCGGCAGCGATTTGGTGACATCGAGCATGGCGAAAGTGTAACAAAATAAGCCTTTTACGGGAATCCAAAAACGCAAAATCTGTCAATTTATCCTGCCGATAAAGGCCGTCAGGTGCGCTGCGGCAGTCGCCAGTCAATTCCTTCCAGCAGCATCGCCAACTGAGCCGGGGTCAGGCCGACCTTGCCTTCGCGCGCCGACGGCCA
>Ga0326597_10001039_pt1 | contig 46159 bp, 36 predicted proteins | sample RVTome_12_FD_203789 | JGI IMG/M metagenome (GOLD analysis project Ga0326597, IMG submission 203789) | Soil microbial communities from uranium-contaminated site in the Upper Colorado River Basin, Wyoming, United States - RVT100D185 | ecosystem: Environmental > Terrestrial > Soil > Contaminated >...
CATCCCCTCAGCCGTGATGCGATCGAGCCAACTTCCGCGCTCAACGCCATTCCAGGGGGCCCTCGCAAGTCAATCAAATCGGCAAGACCAGCCGCCGGACCCGTCAAAAAGCGTGGGAAGCGACACGCCAGCGGCGGATGCTGCCTCTCAGCCTCTCATTGCTCGCTCTCGTCTGGCTCGTCGTGTGGTTCATCGTTTCCGACCTCGTCTTCTTGCACCCGGCGGGCGAGGCGATCATCCGGGTGCTGACGAAGATCGTCATCTGGTAGCATGGACAGCCGGCAAGCCGCGCGCCGTTGATCGGGCAATCCGTCAGGCGGCGACGTCAGCCGCCCCAGAGCCTGAACCTTGAACACGGCATGTGTGGAAGAACTGGGTCCACCGTGGAAACGTCGATACCAAACCCCTCGAAGAGGCGACGTACCGCTTCTTTCGTGACGAAGCGAATGCCCCCGACGATCCGAGCGACGAAGACGAAGACCCTGACACGATCACTCACGAGCTTCCCGGCGTCAAGATTCCGGCGCTCGTGCTCTCGGGGCGGCATTCTACAGTCCTGGGTCCACGCTACGGGCGGACCGCGGCCGCGCTACTGCCTCTCGGCGAGCACATCGTGTTCGAGGAGAGCAGCCATGCGCTGCAGCTCGAGGAAGAGGCAAGTTCCAGGGCGCGGTCGCCGCGTTCGTCAGCGGAGGCGCAGAGGGGAAGTAGCTCCGGGAAGGCCCCGCCTCACTCCAGCCCCAGCACCTCGATCACGCCTCCCTCGCGGTAACCGAGCCGCAGGGCCAGCCGTTGCGACACCGGGTTGGCCGCGCTCCAGCAGGGCTCGAGGTCCCGCTCGAGGCAGTCGAGGAGGAGACCCGCCGCCACGACTTCCCCCAGCCCCCGGCCCCGGTGGTCGGGGCGGGTGGAGAGGGCCACCTCGACCTTCTGCGACGAGCGGGCATACGAGGTGGCGGCGCTCACCAGCTCGCCGTCCGCGGTCACGATGCCGCGACCGATGCCGTGGGCGGCCAGCTCTTCCGGCGAAGGGTAGGTCCTGAGCCCATGGGGGAGCAGGCCGTCGTCGAGCTGCCGGGCGAGGGCGGCGTCGATGGGCCGCGACGCGTAGCCGGCGGGGATTCTTCCTGCCAGCTCCCGGAGCTTCGCAGGATCGAGGGCGTCGGTGAGGAAGCCGCGCATGGGGCGGTCGGACACCCTCTCGCCGAACGTATCGAGGATGACGTCGCGCCACCCGGGATCGCTTCCGTAAACGATCTCGCGCGGAGCCTCCACGGTCTCGAGAAGCCACCGCGCGGCGGGGGCGCGACAGTCGCCCCCCATGACCGCGTAGCAGCCCACGTCGAGACGGGCCACCCGTGGCTTCCTGGCGTCGTCGGCGATCGCTGCTCCGAGTCTGCCCTCCAGCACCGTGTCGAGGACGGCCCGGAGCTCCTCGTGGAACGAGAAGAGCGGGGCCAGGATCAGGCGTGCCTCCCCGGAAAGGGGAATGCCGCGGCGGGTCTCGCTCATTTCCGCGCTCCTTGTCTCGTCGTCTCTTTCTGCTGTGTCTCCTCGCCCTTCCTGGTCTCCTTCTTCCTTTGCACCGCCGGCCTTCCCTTCGATACGAACGGGCTGCCCCTCTCGAAGAACCGCCACGGGTAGTACCGCGCCTCGCCCGCACGCTCCGAGATGCCGATTCTCCCCGAGGTGGCCACCCGGTCGTCTTCGATCTCCGCCCCTTCCGCCAGCCACACCGGCGAGTCCGGGGCGGTCAGGTCGACGGCGTTGAGCTCTCGATCGATGGCGAGTCCCTGGCAGAGCCGGCCGGGCCCGGAGAGGAGCTCCCGATCGGTGCGGCCGCCTCTCCTCGCGCGGATGGCCTCGAGGCCCTGCACCGGTTCCGCCGCCCGCAGGAGCACCGCCGCAGGAAACCCCTCCTCCTCGGTCACCACGTTGAGGCAGTGGTGCATGCCGTAGGTGAAGTAGACGTAGGCCGTGCCGGGAGACCGGAACATGATCTCGTTGCGAGGGGTCTTTCCCCCGGCGGCGTGACAGGCCTTGTCGTTCTGCCCCACATAGGCTTCGGTCTCGACGATGCGGGTGACCAGGAGTCGCCGTCCTTCCACGCGAACGAGCAGGCACCCGAGAAGGTGCCGCGCGACCACGAGCGTCGGCCGCTGCAGGAAGCGGGGAGGCAAGGGCTCGAGCTCGGCGAGGGGTCGTGGAGTCTTTGGCACGGTGTCTCCTCGGGGCGTGGTCCTGAGGATGGCAACCTCCGTGCCGGCATGTCAACGATCGCTCCTGGATCAGAGGAACGCGGACAGGAGCCGCACCAGGTTATCCCGGAGTCTTGGCAGGAGCGTCGTCCTTGTCGCCATCGCGCGCGTCATCTCCCTGCTCTCGAGGATGTCGGCACGGAACTTCTTCTCGAGCTCGATGGCGAAGCCGCGGTCGTGGATCAGGGCTCCGAGCTCGAAGTTGAGCCGGAAGCTCCGCATGTCGGCATTGGCGGACCCGACGATGGCGATGTCATCGTCGACGAGCAGCGTCTTGGCATGGAGCATGGAGGGAAGGTAGCGGTAGACCCGTACGCCGCTGCGGACCATGACCCGGCAGTAGGCACGTCCGGCGGCGGTGGTGAGCCGGACGTCGCTCCGATCGGGAACGAGGATCCGCACGTCCACCCCTCGATAGGCGGCGGAAATCAACGCCATCTCCAGGACCTCGTCGGGGATGAAGTAAGGGCTCGTCAGCCATACGCGCCGGTGAGCTCCCGCGATGGCGGAGAAGTAGAGGAGCCAGGTCGCGTTGATGGACTGGTCGGGACCGCTGGGCAAGGGAGCGACCAGGGCCGAAGAGCCGGAGACCGCTTGCGTGGTGACGGTGACCTCGAGAGGGGAGTCGGTGGCGTAGGCCCAGTCCTCGGCGAAGACCTGGGCCAGAGCTCCCACCGCCGGTCCCTCGAGCTCGAGGTGGGTGTCGTGGAAGTTGCGCTTGCCTCCGCGACGTGCCCTTCCCGCGTACTCGTCGCCCACGTTCATCCCGCCCGTGAAGGCGAGAGAATCGTCGATCAGGATGAGCTTGCGGTGGTTGCGCAGGTGGAGCGACCACCTCTTCCGGAGCGGGTTGAGCGGCAAGAAACACACGCTCTTGCCGCCGGCCTCGTGGAGCGCGAGAAGGCGCGCGGGGTCGAGACCCATCGACCCCACCGCGTCGTAGAGAAGGAACACCTCCAGTCCTTCCCTGGCCTTCCGGGTCAGGATGTCGAGGAACCCGTGGCCGGTGGCGTCGTTCTTCACGATGTAGTACTCGGACCAGATCCTCTTCTTGGCGTCGCGGAGAGCGCCCTCCATGCGCTCGAAGGCACTCTCGCTTTCGGCCAGCAGCTCCACGCGGTTTCCTCCGCTGGGCTGGAGACCGGTCGTCGTTGCCGCCGCGGTGAGCAGGGTCGTGGCGGTGGAAGGAAGCTCGGCCCCCTCTCCGGACAGTCGCCGCATGGCAGCACGGGCGGCGGTAGCGGTGATCGTCTTGCGCCGCCGGGCGCGACGGATGCTGGGGCTGGCGAAGGCAAAGTAGGCCAGAGCCCCCACGCCGGGAAAGGCCAGGATGCCGAAGATCCAGGCCAGCGTGCGTTCGACCCCCCGCTCGCGGAGCACGGCTCGACTGAGCGCCCAGAGGTCGAGCAGGGCGGCGCCAACAACGGCCAGGGTGGTCAAACGCTCGAAGGACATGGACTGCGAACCTCGATGGCATCCCCGGGGCCCCGGGGGTGCGGGCAGCTCAGGCGGGCCGCCGCTCATGAATAGGCCGGGCCAAAGACCCCAGAGGATAGCAGGCGGGGGAGCACCGCCGGCGGCCTCCCTTGGGGCCGGCGGGATTTGATGGGGAGGCTTCCCTCGTGGTACGATCGCGTGCCGTGGGAGGGAGGTTTGCGGGCCGGGCGCCGGGGTCTCCTGGCGTACAGGGCCCGGGGGCAATCCGCGGCTTCCGGCATTCCGGGAACGAAATGAAGACACTCATCCGAGTCGGCCTGGAAAGGCTTTTTCCGGTGGCCGCCCTCCGCTACCGGGCCTATCGAAGCCTGATCGGCGATCAAGGCTCGTACCTGTACTCCTCCGGATGGATGCAGAGCCTCAGGGAACGAAGGCCGATCGACAACAACGAGAACCTGATCCCGTGGATGAACTTTCCCGTGGTGAAACTGCTCGAGGAGAGACTCACCCGTGAGCTCGATCTCTTCGAGTTCGGCAGCGGATACTCGACGCTCTTCTATGCCAGCAGGGTGAAGACGGTTACCTCCCTGGAATACGATGAAGTGTGGTTCGCCGACATCAAGGCACGGGCTCCGGCCAACGTGCGGCTGATCCTGCAGAGGAACGATGTCGACGGGGATTACTGCCGTGTGATCGCCTCGACGGGAGATCGATACGATGTCGTCGTCGTCGACGGCAGAGATCGGGTGAATTGCGTGAAGCACAGCGTGTCCGCCCTGTCACCTCGAGGGGTCATCGTCCTTGACGACTCGAATCGAGAGAGCTACGGGGAAGGCATCGAGTTCGCGAGGAAGAGCGGGTTCAAGGCCCTGAGCCTGGAAGGGCTGAAGGCCAAGGGCGGAGGGTCCTACCGGACGACGATTCTCTACCGACAAGAGAACTGCCTCGACATCTGAGGACCGGAAGCGTCCGGTCGAGCCAGGCAGTCCATCCGCCCCCTCGAGTACCGCTGCTCGGGGCCGAGCGGCCAATGCGTCAGGAGTCGCAGATGACCACGTTCACGGCGCTGCTGCGCGGAATCAATGTTGGCAAGGCCAAGCGCATACGTATGGCAGAGCTCCGCTCCTTGCTGACGGGGCTCGGCTACAAGAATGTTGCGACGCTTCTCAACAGTGGCAACGTGGTCTTCCACGCACCAGGGGGTGCTCCCGCCAGGCACGCTGCACGGATTGCGACCGCGATTGCAGCCGAGCTGGAAATCGAGGTGCCGGTCATCGTCAAGTCGGCGGCGGAGCTGGCCGCAGTGGTTTCGGAGAACCCACTGGTCGAGAAAGCCCTCGACCATTCACGCCTCGTGGTCGCGTTTACCCAGGACAACAAGACTCTGTCCGCGCTCGGGGCAATCGGATCTCTGGTGGCGTCGTCCGAGCAATTCGTGATCGGCAAGAGTGCAGCGTATTTGAACTGCGCAGGCGGCATACTGGACAGCAAGGCCGGCAGCGCCTTGCTTGGAAAGGCAGGAAAAGCGGCCACAACACGGAACTGGGCAACCGTCCTGAAGCTCCATGCGTTGGCAAGTGAAACCGACTGCTAACCCTTCGTGGCCACGATACAGGCCTCCCTGCTCCGGCGGATCGAGATCCTCGAGGAGGCCCGCGAGGAATGAAAGAGAAGCCGGGAGCCGGAAGGCCACTTGACTCGCCGGCGTTCCGGGGCACAATCTCGCCTCGGAGACGCTGATCAGGAAGGAGCGACGACCCGTGAACAATGAGCGCCGGAATTTCTGGACGTGTGGCCTGCTCACCCTGACCGCGTTGTATGTTTCCGCGTGTGCGAGCTCCGGCGGGAGCGCGCCCGCACCATCCGCCAGCACGGAGGAAGCCAGCATGGCCGAGACCGCCCCCATCCACCACACGATCAACTACATCGAGTTCACGGTCACCGAGATGGCTGCGTGCAAACGCTTCTACGGAGCGGCGTTCGACTGGCAGTTCAACGATTACGGACCCGACTATGCGGGGATCCGGAAGGAGGGCGGCGAGGCCGGGGGCCTGCGACTGGATTCCAGCGTCTCTCCGGGTGGCCCCCTGGTCATCCTCTACTCCCGGAATCTCGACGAGACTCTCGCCCGGGTGCGGAAGGCGGGCGGCAAGATTGTCAAGGAACCGTTCACGTTTCCGGGCGGCCGCCGTTTCCACTTCCAGGACCCGAGCGGCAACGAGCTCGCGGTCTGGTCGGAGAGGTGAGCTGGCTCATGACCGCCGGCCGGGTCTGAGCTCGAGACGGAGCCTTCAATCCCTCCTCCCCGGCGCCTCGAACGCCAGCGGAATCACCCTCTCGTTTTCCAGGAGCTTTTTTAGACCCTCGAGATCGACGCTCCTCAAGAGGCTCCCTCTGTCCGACGCCGCGACGATGAGCGGCACGACCCGGGTGAGCAGCACCTCGCTCGGGTGGTATCCGTCGAACAGGTACCGGTCGTCGAGCCCGAGGGCCGACGGGGTCAGGTGGGGAACGCAAGCGATGCCCTTCTCTGCGAGGGTCGAGGGCACGAGGACACGGTAGTCCCTCCACCAGCTGGACAGCTCCGGTGACTCCTCCAGGGCCCGCGCCGATTCGTCCGAGAACGTGGGTAGCCATGCCACCACTTCGATCCCGCGGTCGTCGAGGGCCGCGAGAGCGGAAACGAGGCGGTCGAGCCGCACGGGATCCAGGACGGGCCTTCCCGCGAACTGGTGCGTTCCCTTGCGGATCCTCTCGATGACGGGAGGCTCCTCGCGGTCCACGAACACCGGGTTCTTCAGGTACTCGACGAGGATCCTAGGGCTGTACTGCCGGCTTCCGTCGTGCCGGAACCCGTTGCCTTGCTCGAGCGCCAGGCTGCCCACCGCGGGCAGACCGAGGTGGGGGCTCTCACCGCCCGCGCCGTGCAGCAGTGCCCGCAGCGGAATCCGGTGGCCGCGGGCGAGCTGGAGGATGGCCGCCAGGTGCCCCTGGGGCCGCAACGCCGCGTCGCGAAGATCCTTCTCGGAGAGCCAGCTCCGGAGGGTGGCATCGCTCCTCAGCCACCAGGGATCGATGCCCACGATCAGGGTCTCCGGCAACGGAAGGCCGCCCTCGGCCAGGAGGTCGCCCAGGACCACCAGGTCTTCGAGTCCCTGGAGGGCCCCTCCCGCGTTGTAGAAGAGCCCATCCAGAGGCCGGAAGTGGAGGTCGCGAAGCTGGAGGACGCGCGATGAGCCCGCCACGAGGAGTCGTGGCGCTCGCCGCCGGAGGGTCTCGAGCTTGTAGAGGTTGAACTGCTGGGCCAGGTACCCGCGGCCAAAGAGAAGCGTCGGGTCCTTCTCCTGGGCCGACACGACCCGTTCCACCGGCCAGGAGTCTCCCGTGCGCACGAGCACGAGCTCGGCGGCAAGCAGAAACGAGACGAGGGGGAGGGCAAACATCGCCAGCCGCAGCAGCAGGCGGAACGCCTCTCTCCGGTCGTCGAGCGACCTCTCAGAACTGGAAGTAGAGGAAGGGTACATGGCCAGTGCTTCCCAGGAGAAGGAGAAGAAGCAGCATCGAGTAGTAGGCACTCCAGCGCATCCACACCGGGCGGAGCGCGATCTCGAGGCCGTGCTCGCGTGTCCTCTGGATCCACTCGAGGCCGAGAACGAGAAGGACGAGAGCGATCGGCGCGAAGGTGAGCGCGGCGTCACCTGGAGCCATCAGGAGCATGCGTCCGAGAATCGAGAGCGCTTGCCCGAGGGTGCTTGCGCGGAAGAAGACCCAGGCGAGCAGCACGAGCACGAAGGTGGTGACCATCCGCAGCACCTCTCCCGAGGTGGGAAGGAGGCGTCGGCTTGCCACGCCCTCGTCGCGGTGGCGCTGCTGCTTTCCCGAGAGAAGGAGCGGCACGTAGTAGAGCCCGTGCAGGAAGCCCCAGATCACGAAGTTCCAGCTCGCCCCGTGCCAGAGCCCGCTCACGGTGAAGGTGACGAGGACGTTGCGGACACGGCGCGCCGAAGAGACGCGGCTTCCCCCCAGCGGAATGTACACGTAGTCGCGAAACCACGACGAGAGCGACATGTGCCATCTTCGCCAGAATTCGGCGATGTCCCGCGAGAAGTAGGGATAGGCGAAGTTCCTCGTGAGCTTGAAGCCGAAGAGACGTGCGGTTCCGATGGCAATGTCGGAGTAGCCGGAGAAGTCGCAGTAGATCTGGACGGCGAAGAACACGGTGGCCAGCCACAGCGCGACCCCGCCCGCGGTGGGAGAGGAATAGGCCGCCTCCACGAAGGGAGCGAGGTTGTCCGCCACCACCACCTTCTTGACGAGTCCCCACAGGATGCGGCGGAGGCCGTCGCGCGAGCCTTCGCTGTCGAAGTGCCGTGTGGTCAGGAACTGGGGCAGGAGGTCGCGTGCCCTCTCGATGGGACCGGCCACGAGCTGGGGAAAGAAGCTCACGAAGGTGAAGAAGGCCAGCGCGTCGCGGGTGGCGGGGATCTCCTTCCGGTAGACGTCGATGGTGTAGCTCAGGGTCTGGAAGGTGTAGAAGCTGATGCCGACCGGGAGCACGAGTCGGAGGCTGGGGAGGTGGGGTTGCAGCCCGAACGAGGAGACGAGCTCGCCGAAGCTCTCGACGAAGAAACCGAAGTACTTGAAGGTGCCGAGGAGGCCGAGGTTGACCACGAGGCTCGTGACGAGGAGAGCGCGGCGGGCCCGTGGCGAACGATCTTCCCCGGCGAGGCCCAGACCCACCCAGTAATCGACGAGCGAGCTCAAGAAGATGAGCGAGAGGAAGCGCCAGTCCCAGAACCCGTAGAAGAAGTAGCTGGCGAGCAGCAGAAGGGAGTTCCGGGCCCGCGTGTGTTTGCCCGGCAGCGCCCAGTAGAGGACGTACACCACGGGCAGAAACACCGCGAAGGCGACGGAGTTGAAGAGCATGGCGCGAGGATATCACGCGGGGAGAGGACACGCTTTCCGCGCGCTCGCCGCAAGAACGTCAGGACGAGAAGACCCGGGGGGGAGCTCCTCAGATCCAGAAGACCAGGAGCAGGACCCCGCTCATGACTCCCAGGAGCACGTTGCGCTCGCGCATCAGGACCTCCGACCAGGGAACGGGACCCGAGGGCGCAACCTCGCAGCGCTTTCCAGGCCGGGGGATCCATGCGGGAACGCTCCGGACGTACTGCTCTCCGTCGTCCGGGTGCTGCTGCAGGAGGATGTCTCTCTCGTGGCTCGCTGCCACCCCATAGACTATGGCGTGGGCGACCAGGGAAAGGGCGGCAAGCCAGGGCAGTCTGGCCAGGAGGGGAAAGCCGACCGCCAGACCGATGTTCCCGATGTAGATGGGGTTCCGGACCAGGGCAAAGGGGCCGCCGGTGATGAGGATCCTCACGCGTGCTCGCTTGGTGGACGAGCGCCGGCCGATGTAGCGGCGACTCCAGAGTCTCATGGCTTCCCCGCCACCGAGAGCGACGAGTCCGGCGAGGACGGCAACCCGGTCGGGAGGCGGGGGCGGTGCCATGAGGTACCGGGCCACGATGGCTGCGGCAAGCGCGAGGCCGGGCAGCCCGCGGAGCGAGAAGAAGACCGCCCCGATTCCCGATCTCACCGGCTCCTCGACGGACCCTGGGTCCTGTGCTTCTCTCCCGGCCAGATCCGAGGACTCGGTCATCTTGCTTCCTTCCTCCGGTGCATTGCCGCACGGTGACGGACATGATAGCGGCAGTGAAAGCGGCCATCAACGGGCCGTCAGTCTGGCCTGGAGCCAGGAATGCGCCATGAGGCCGAGATGAGATCTCTCTCATCCCATCAGGGCGCAGCCGGCAGATCCTGGTCCGCGAGAACCGACACGGGAGGGAGACCGGGTCATCCACGAATGGCAGAATGGCCACATCTGGCCCCAGGAGGAAGAGTCCCCGTGAGAGTGCTCGTGGTCGAGGACGACAGTGGAGTGGCCGGCTTCGTCCGGAGGGGCCTGACCGAGGAAGGCTTCGCGGTGGATGTGGCTGCGGATGGGCGTGAGGCCTTCCGCCTCGCTCTTGATCATCCCTACGATGTGATCGTCCTGGATCTCATGATTCCTCACATGGACGGTCTCGAGGTCCTCCGCGAGGTGCGCAAGCATGGGTCGCGGACGCCCGTTCTCATCCTTTCTGCGCGGGATGACGTGGACCAGAAGGTCGCGGGGCTGAACGCCGGCGCCGACGACTACCTCGGCAAACCCTTTGCCTTCGAGGAGCTGCTGGCTCGGCTTCGTGCCCTCCTCCGGCGGTCGAGCGACAGCCAGGACACCATTCTCCAGGCCGGAGATCTGACCGTCGACGTGGTGAAGAGACGGGTGATGCGCGGTGAGCGGAAGGTCGATCTTTCCCCCAAGGAGTTCGCACTTCTCGAGTACCTCCTCCGGAACCAGGGCAACGTGCTCACGCGGACCATGATTGCCGAGCACGTCTGGGATCAGCACTTCGATTCCTTCAGCAACGTGATTGATGTCTACATTCGCTACCTCCGGGCCAAGGTCGACGAAGGGAGCGACCAGAAGCTGATCCGTACGATTCGCGGGGTGGGCTACGTGATCACCGACGAGCCCGAGCAGGGGTCCTGACCGTGGCTCTTCTGACCCTTTCCATTCGCTGGCGGATCATCGTGTCCACGATGGTGATCGTGGGGGCGCTGTGGACCCTCCTCTCCGTCTTCCTGTGCGTCGAGACCTGGTTCGCCGCCCGGCAAAAGCTCGACCTCGAGGTCCGAGGCGAGCTCATGGAAGCGACGAGGTTGATGGACCTGGGGGTGGCCTCGGGAGTCCTGGAGGCCTTCATCGCGGCCGAGAAGAGCATCCTGGGAGAGGATCGGTACTTTCTCCAGGTCCTGGACGCTCAGGGGCGGCTCCTGGTGTCCTGTGACGATCTGGCGCAAGACGCTCTTTGCCCCATGAAGAGCGACGAGCTGGACGAGGTTCCTCACCCTCTTCCCGGTCACGAGGGCGAGAAGGTTCGCCTCCTGGAGCGAGAGGTGGAGACAGATCTCGACGGCTCGGGAAAGGCCGCCACGGTGCGAGTGCGCGTGGCTCTCTCCACGCGCTCCTGCGAGGAGGAGACTCGTGAGGCGGCGAAGCAGGCGGCGCTGGCTCTCCTCGTTGCCCTGGCCGGCGTGGCCGTGATGTCGTGGCTGGTCACGTCTCGATCGCTGGCGCCCGTCAGGTCGTTGACGGCGACGGCAAGCCGCATCTCGGCGCACAATCCGCAGGAGCGGCTTCCTCTTTCGGGCAGCGGTGATGAGGTGGACGAGCTGGCCCTCGTCCTCAACGGGATGCTGGAGAGGCTCCACCGGGCCTTGCGTCAGATGGAGGACTTCACGTCAGATGCGGCTCATCAGCTCCGGACGCCTCTGACGCGGATCCGGGGGGAGCTCGACCTTGTCCTGCGCGACGAGGTCCCCGAGCACCTTCGGATGCACATCGAGTCGGTTCGCGAGGAGGTCCAGCGCCTGAGTGCGACCTGCACCCGTCTGCTCCTCCTGGCCAGGCTGGACCAGAGGGGGGTGGACGGTCGCCTGTCCGGCGAGACGGTACAGCTGGACGAGCTGGTGGAGGAGCTCGTCGAGCAGATGCGGCCCCTCGCGCAAGAAAAGGGAATGACTCTCGAGCTCCACCCGGGACCATCGTGCCGCGTGGCAGGAAGCAAGCACCTGATCTCGGAGGCCATCCTCAACCTTCTCCACAATGCCGTGCAGTTCACGCCGGTTGGAGGTCGGATCCGGGTGGGTCTGGAGTCCCGGGCGGGCAGGGTGCAGGTGGCCATCGACGACAGCGGCCCCGGTGTTCCGGAGCAGGAGCGGGAGAAGATTTTCCAGCGGTTTCATCGCATTCTGCCTTCCGATGGGGCTTCGACCGAGGGAACGGGGCTGGGGCTCGCCATCGTGCGGGGGATCGCCCGGGCTCATGGGGGAACCGTCGAGGTGGAAGGCCTGGAGCCGGCAGGAAGCCGTTTCCTCCTCGTGCTGCCCTTGTCGGGGTGAGCTCTTGGCCAGAAGAGCCCCATCGCCGCCTCTCTCGAGACCTGGCCGCGCTTGACCGAAGACAGCCGGGCAAGCTAGCCTGGGACGAGAACCATGACGCGCACCTGCCTCATCATCGTGATCTGGGCCGTCCTCGTGGCCCCCGCCCTCTGTTCGACGGGAGTGTTCGAGCATGGCTGCGACTGTGCGGGGATCGGCGGCTGCGGGCATGAGGGGGGCTGTCCGGACGACCCCTGCTCACTGCTGACCTCGGAGCACGTGCTCGCCGGGAGGGTGCTGAAGCCCTCCCTGTCGTTCCTCAGCCTGCTCTTCACCCCGACGCTCGAGCCGATCGCTCTGCTCGCCAGCGCCCACGGGATCCTCACTCGAGCCCCGGGCCTCCGGTCCCAGGGGGACATCTCCTTCCCCCCCAGCGATATCCCCCTCCGCATCTGATCCCTCGAGGTTCCACGCGGCAGCGCCTTGTCTGGCGCTCGGAGTCCCTCGAGACCGAGAGGTCGCCGTGAAGGTGCGGCCTCGTCTGCCAGGATGCACGGGGAATGACCAGGACGGACTTCTTCATCCTTGCTCTCTCGCTCGGTATCTTTCCGGGCTGCGTTTCCTACGAGCAAAGGCCTCTTCACGCGATCGACATCCTCGATCGCCTCGATGAGGTGGAGTTCGAGGTTGCTGTGACACCCGGTGCGGACGCCCCCGGCGCCGGTCCGAGCGAGCTGTCGGCCTTCGCCATCCGGAACAACCCACGGCTCGCTGGCGCTCGGGCCGAGGCCGGGATCCAGAACGCACTTCTCGTGGAGGCGGGGCTTCTTCCCGATCCAACGATCGGATGGGACGCCATGGATGTCGTGGCCTCGCGGATCGACGAAGGATCGTCCGGTCCTGTCGACGTCATCGCGGGCTTCGGCGTCCAGGTTCCCCTGCTGCGCCCGGGCGAGCGAGGCGCCCGAATGGGCAATGCGCGCTGGCTTCTCGAGGAGTCGCGTCGACGGATCGCGGCCGAGGAGTGGCGTCTCGTGCGGGAGGTCCACCTCGCCTACGAGGAGGTCCGCGCTGCCGAGCAGCTCCTCACCGGGATCCGTGAGATCACCGAGCTCGCCGGATCGACGGCGGAGTCCTTCCGCCGCGCGCGCGACGCCGGCGCGGCCACCTCCATCCAGGCCAACCTTGCCGAGTCCGACCTCCAGACGATCCTCCTCGACGGGATCCGAGCGGAAGGGAGGGCCACCCGGGCGCGCCAGCGTCTCAACGCCCTCCTCGGTCTGCCTCCCGCCGCCGAGGTGGAGCTGGGTGCCTCGCGCGATCCGTCTGCCGACACGTCCATCGGGTGCAGCGTCGAGGAGCTCGTCATCTTCGCCGCCGCTCACCGCCCGGATCTCTCGGTGCTTCTCGCCTCCTACCGTGCCGCGGAGGAGGGGTTGCGCCTCGCCGTCTCCGGGCAATACCCGCGCGTGACGATCGGGACCGGCATCAGCCTCGAGCTGCCCCTGTTCTCTCGCTGGGGAAGGCCTGCCATCGAGACGGCGCTGCGTCGCAGGGAACGTCTGGAGGCCGAGTTCATCCGGGCTCTCCACGATCTTCGTGACGAGATCGCCACCGCTCATGCGTCGTGGGAGGAGGCCCGGCAGGAGGCGGATCTCGTCGAGCGGTCCCTCCTCCCCTCGGCCGAGGAAAACCTGAGCCTGATGCGAGAGGCCTTTCGCATGGGAGAGGTGACCGTGCTGGAGACCCTTGCCCTGCAGCGCCGCGTCGTCGAGGCCAGAACGCAGTTCATCGAGGCACGCGCCACCCGGTCGAAGCGAGCCTGGGCTCTGCTGTCGGCGAGCGGCCGTTTGCTTTCCGAGCCTTCCTCCGGAGACAAGCCATGAAGTCGATCGTTTTCGTGAGCCTCTTCGCGCTCCTGGGTGTGGCGGGAGCCGTTACTCTCGCCGGTTGTGACCTCGACTCGGAACGCGGAGCTCCCTCGAGTAGCGCGAACGACATCGAGATGTGTCCCGAGCACGGGATCGCCGAGGCGGACTGCCCGTGGTGCCATCCCTCTCTCATCGAGACGATGGGCATGTGCGGAGGCCACGGCGTCCCGGAGGCCCTGTGCTCCCGCTGCAACCCCGATCTCATCGCCGGATTCAAGGCTGCAAACGACTGGTGCGCGGGCCACGATCTTCCGGAATCCCAGTGCCTGCTGTGTAATCCAGAGCTTGCGGAGAAAGGTGCGGTCACCGCGTCGGATGCCCCTCCTTCGGCGATCCGCGTCGTCCTTGCCGAGGATCTTCCCCGCGGCCGGCGTCCTCCGAGCGTCGTGTGCCAGACCGACTCGCTGCGGGTGCAGCTCCTCTCCGACGACGTCGCGGAGAAGGCAGGCCTGCAGACCGCCCTCGTCCGCAAGCGATCCATCAGCGAGACGATCTCCTGCAATGCCGAGCTCGGCTACGACGGCAACCGCTATGCGCATCTCGCCTCGCGCACTCCCGGGGTCGTGAGCGCGGTTCGAAAGGATCTGGGGGAGAAGGTCGAGGAGGGCGATGTGCTGGCCATCATGGACTCTGCGGAGCTGGGGGCGACGAAGGCCGAGGTCCTTCAGGCCGAGGCGGTGGTGGTCCTGAGGGAGCGGAACCACGCCCGTGAGCAAGAGCTCCAGAAGCACCGCGTGGCCACGGAGCGTTCCCTCATCGAGGCGGAGACGCTGCTGGCGGAGAGCCGTATCTCGCTCGCTCGCTCCCGCCAGCGCCTGACGAGCCTGGGGATCTCCGATGAGGGAATTCGCGAGATCGTGGCCAGCCAGGACACGTCCTCTTTCCTGCCGCTCGCCGCCCCGTTTGCGGGTATCGTCGTCCAGCGCCACGCGGTGGTGGGCGAGGTGGTCGACACCATGCGGCCTTTGTTCACCATCGCCGACACCTCGCGGCTGTGGGTCATGCTGAACGTTCAGATCGAGGATCTTCCTCGCGTCCGCCTCGGACAGCCGGTGGTCCTCGAGATGGAGGGACTTCCCGGGGAGAGGCGCGGGGGCAACATCACGTGGATCAGCGGCCACGTGGATCGGCGCACTCGAACCCTCGAGGCCCGGGCGGAAATCGAGAACGCGGACGGCTTCCTCCGGGCGGGCCTGTTCGGGAGGGCCATCGTCACGGTGAGGGATCGCACTCCGGCCCTCCTCGTGCCCAAGGATGCCGTCCAGTGGGAGGGATGCTGCAACGTTGTCTTCGTGAGGAGGACTCCGACCCTGTTCGAGCCGAGAAAGGTACGGCTCGGGTACGAGACCGACGGCCACTACGTCGTGGAGGAGGGGCTCGAGGAGGGCGAGGTTGTGGTCACCGCGGGGAGCTTCCTGCTCAAGACCGAGATCATGAAGGAGAGCATCGGGGCGGGCTGCTGCGAGGTGGAGCCGGGCCGGAACTGATCACCCAGAGCCTCGTTCCGGAGAACACACATGCTCAGCCGCATCATCTCCTGGTCCCTCCAGCACCGCTTCCTGGTGGTCGTCTTCTCGCTGCTCCTCGTCTTGACGGGCATCCAGGCCCTCTCCCGGCTGCCCATCGACGCCTTTCCCGACACCACTCCGGTCCAGGTCCAGATCAACACCGTGGCCCCCGCTCTGTCTCCTCCGGAGATCGAGCAGCAGATCAGCTTTCCCGTCGAACAGGTTCTCGGCGGGCTCCCCGGTTTATTGGAGCTGCGCTCTCTCTCCCGGTTCGGTCTCTCCCAGGTCACGGTGATCTTCGAGGACGGGACCGACATCTACTTCGCTCGCCAGCTCGTGATGGAGCGCCTCCAGTCCGTGGAGCTGCCGGCGGGCATTCCCCGGCCGGCGATGGGGCCCGTGGCCACCGGCCTGGGTGAGGTGTACCACTACGTGATGACGGGCAAGGAGAAGACCCTCGAGGAGCTGACGACGCTCCATGACTGGGTGGTGAGGCCGCGCCTCCTCTCGGTCCCCGGCATCGCGGAGGTCAACACCTGGGGGGGGGAGCGCAAGCAGTACCACGTCCTCGTCGATCTCGATCGTCTCGTCCAGTTCGACCTGACGCTCGAGGATGTCTTCGAAGCCCTCGATGGAAGCAATCTGAGTGTGGGCGGCGGCAACCTCACCCAGGCAGGCGAGCTTCACCTCGTACGGGGGATCGCTCTCACCACGACCCCCAGGGAAATCGCAGGAGTGGTGATCACCAGTCGCGACGGCATTCCCATCCGGATCGGAGATGTGGCCGAGGTGCGTGCCGGCCATGAGATCCGGCGCGGAGCCTGCACCGCTTTTGGCGAGGGAGAGGTCGTGCTCGGCCTCGGCTTCATGCTCATGGGCGAGAACAGCCACGAGGTGACCAAGAGAATCGATCGGAGGATGGAGGAGATCCGGGCCGGCCTGCCGGAAGGTGTGGAGATCCAGACGGTCTACGAACGCACGAAGCTCGTCGATCAGGTGATCGAAACGGTCAAGAAGAACCTCTTCGAGGGGGCGATCCTGGTCGTGGCCGTTCTCTTTCTCTTTCTGGGCAACATCCGGGCCGGACTCATCGTGGCCCTGGCCATCCCCCTGTCCATGCTGTTCGCCGTCAACGGAATGCTCCGCTTCGGCATTGCAGGAAGTCTGATGAGCCTGGGAGCGATCGACTTCGGGCTCATCGTGGACAGCTCCGTGATCATGGTCGAGAACAGCGTGCGCCACCTCTCGGAGAAAAAAGGCCGTCGCTCGCTCCTCGATACGGTGCGCGATGCGTCCATCGAGGTGCGTCGCCCGACCATGTTCGGCGAGCTCATCATCATGATCGTCTACCTCCCCGTCCTCACCCTGGAGGGGGTGGAAGGAAAGCTGTTCCGTCCCATGGCGCTCACCGTGATCTTCGCCCTTGCCGGTTCGCTCATCCTGTCGCTCACCCTGATGCCGGTCCTGGCGAGCCTCCTCCTTCCACGAGGGGATTCTCACGGGGAGGGGTGGCTTCTTCGGCTCGCCAAGGCTGCCTACCGACCCGTGGTCCGCCTCGCCCTCCGTCTCCGGTGGGTGTTCATCGGTCTTGCCATGGCCCTTCTGAGCGTCGGCATCGTTCTCTCGCTCCGCATCGGCTCCGAGTTCATCCCCCGACTTTCCGAGATGGGGATCGCCATCAACACGGTGAGGCTGGCCGGAGTTTCCCTGGAGGAATCGATCCGCTATGGCACCCGGATCGAGCAGGTCCTCATGGAGGAGTTTCCCGACGAAATCGAGCACGTGTGGACGCGCACCGGGACGGCTCAGGTGGCCACCGATGCCATGGGAATCGAGGTGAGCGACGTGTTCATCACCCTCCATCCCCGCGAGGAGTGGAATCGGGCACGGACCCAGGAGGAGCTGGTGGAGGTGATGCGAGAGGTGCTGTCGGGACTTCCCGGGATGAGGATGGTGTTCAGCCAGCCGATCGAGATGCGCGTCAACGAGATGATCGCTGGCATCCGTTCGGACCTGGGGATCAAGATCTTCGGAGACGACCTCGAGACGCTCAAGGAGAAGGCGGCCGAGGCGGCGGCCATTCTGGAGACGGTTCCGGGTGCTACCGACATCTACACCGAGCAGATCACCGGCCAGCCCGTGCTCGAGATCGAGGTGGATCAGGAAGCCATTGCCCGCTACGGGATCCCCGCGCGGAGGGTTCTCGACGTGGTGGAGGCCATTGGCTCCCGCAAGGTCGGCGAGATCCGGGAGGATCAGCGTCGCTTTGATCTCGTGGTGCGGCTCGACGAGAGGCATCGGACCGATCCGGGCGCGATCGAGAAGATCCTCCTGCCCGCGCCGGGTGGGGAGCTCATTCCCTTGCGGCGTCTGGCGCGGATTCGCCACGTGGAGGGACCGTCGACCATCACGCGGGAATGGCAGCGCCGGCGTATCGTCGTCCAGTGCAACGTGACCGGTCGGGACATGGGAAGCACCGTGGACGAGGTCCGGGAGCGGCTCCAGGGAGAGCTCGAGCTCCCCGACGGCTACCACCTCGCGTTCGGAGGGCAGTTCGAAAACCTCGAGCGCGGAAGGAAGCGGCTTCTGCTCGTGGTTCCGCTCGCACTTGCGCTGATCCTGCTCCTCCTCTACCTGAGCACCGACTCCATCCGGGATAGCCTCATCATTTTCACCGGGGCGCCCTTCGCAGCCCTGGGAGGCGTCGTCGCCCTCTGGTTCCGGGACATGCCCTTCACGATCTCCGCCGGCGTGGGGTTCGTGGCAGTTTCGGGAGTTGCCATGCTCAATGGTCTGGTCCTCGTCTCGACGATCCGGTTGCTGATGGTCACGTCGTCCAGCCTGCAGGAGGCCATCGAGAGGAGCGCGCTGCTACGGTTGCGCCCCGTGCTCATGACCGCCCTCGTGGCGGGGCTGGGCTTTGTCCCCATGGCGCTCAATACCGGGGTCGGGGCAGAGGTCCAGCGGCCTCTCGCCACGGTGGTCATCGGTGGAGTGATCTCGGACAACCTGTTGACGTTGCTCATCCTGCCCGCCCTCTACGTCGTGTTCGGGGGGCGCCGGAATCGTCCCCTGGCCCGGGAGGCGGCTGGCGAGGATGGCGAGGAGAGCGAGGTTTCCACGGCGAGTCCCGCTTGACGGAAGAGTCCGCCCACCCTCCACGTCTCGTCAGCGACCGGAGGTTTCATCGCGGAGCTCCTCGACCCCCAGCTCCAGGCACACCGCTTCTTCGGCGTTGCGCACCACCAGGGCCCTTCCCGACAGCGCGGGGCAGTTCCAGGTCTTGCCGGAGAGAACCTCGCGGCGCGCAAGCTCGCGGTGCTCGTCGGGATTCGCCTCCACGAGAACGACCGCCCCGTCTTCGGTAAGGACGAGCAAGGTGTCGCCCACGAGCAGGATCTGGCCGTGGCCATAGCGGCCCGCCTTCCAGCGTCTCTCGCCGGTCTCGAGGTCGAGGCAGACGAGAATCCCATCGTCGAGGCCGTAGATGTGGCCGTCGCACACGACCACGTTCGCGAACTTGGATCGAAGCCGTGGCGATTCCCAGACCACCTCCGTGACGAGAGAGCCGTCCGCTCTTCTCACGAGCCGCAGGAGCTTGCTTCCGAGGGAGTATCCGCTGGAGAGGAGGATCCGGTCCGGAGGAAGCACCACCGGCTGGCTGCAGTTGGGCTGGGTGGAAGGCCAGGGGTGATCCCAGAGGATCTCGCCGGACGAGAGGTCGTGGCCGGTGACGCTCGACTGGTTGAACAGAAGCACCATGTCGGTGTCGAGGAGGCGGGCCAGCATGGGGGAGGCGTAACCGGCCGAGTCGCGCCCGCTCCTGGAGAGGGGTCTTCCCGTCTCGATGTCGTAGGCGATCAGCGTGGCCTCGTCTCCGGGTTTGCCGCGCGGGCCGGGCTCGTCGGTCCTCTCCGGGTCCGGGCGCCGACCGGTGGTGACGAGTACCGCATGCGAGGTCACCAGAGGGGAGCAGGAGGATCCCCACTCGAGCCCGAGCCGGTAGCCGTCGACGAGGACGTCGCGGAACCAGGTTCTCTCCCCGGTGGCGAGGTCGAGGCAGGAGAGCCGACCCGTGGCCCCGAGCGCGTAGACCCGGCCGTCGACCACGGTGGGAGTCGCTCTCGGTCCCACACCCCCGATGGGCTCGTCGTAGCGGAAGGGATCGGCGTGGACCCACACTTCCTCGCCCGTCTCGAGCGAGTAGGCGACCACCGTCTCGCTCTCGCCGCGTTGCTCCTGGGTGAGGGCGAGCCCCGAGACGAGCGCGAACGAGGACCAGCCGGCCCCCACGGGGATGCGCCACCGCTCCCGGGGGGGATGGGCCTTCCAGTCGGTCTGGAGGCGGATCTTCGTGAAGGTGGCGTTCCGGTCCTTGCCCAGGAAGCCGGGAAAGTCGTCGGGGGAGGTCGCGGGTGGCGCCGGGCCATCCGTCGCGGTGCGGGTCGCCGAGGGGAGGGCCTTTTCCTTCGCCCATCGCCAGCCGAAGACGGGGATGAGGTCTCCGGTCACGTCACGGATGTCGACCGCCGCCACCAGGAGTCCGATCGAGAGCAGGATGGCACCCAGCGCCTTGACCCGGGTGGGCCACTCGAGGCGGGAAAAGAAGGCCAGCCAGACCAGCAGGAGCAAGAACGCCAGGATGCTGTTCTGCCCCGTCTCGATGACCTTGCTCTGACGGTTCGCATCGCGGAGGAGCCAGAGCTCGAGGAGCGAGCCCGCGAGCAGCACGAGGATCGCCACCGCGGGCCAGAGGCGGGCCCGTGGTCGGGGCGCAGGGGTGAGGGCCACGTCGTCCATGCCGGCCGGGATAGCAAAAGCTACGTCGTGGGCAAGGGGCTCTTTTTACACAGAGGAAGAGGAGGGAAGCTGAAGAGAGTCCACGGAGAAAAAAAGAGCGCCGGCCGAAGCGGCCGCCGCTCGTGGTCTTTCAGATTCTGCCCTACAGCGGCAATCGCTTCGATTGCCGCTGCTCTCTCTGAACTCCTTCTTCCCTCGTCTTCCTCCGTGTCGAAACGAGCCCCTTGCCCACAACCCCTCTCTCGAGGGAAGGGGCACCGGCAACCCTACATGGAGATGAAGGCGGTGGGGTCGGGATCGGCCGCCGTGCTGGCCATCATGGCGTTGGCGCGCCGCCGGGCGATCCGCTTCTCCTCGAGCTCGCCCTGGAGCCGGAGGAACTCCTGGTGCACCACGGCGATCTCGTCGTGGCTCACCGATGGCTGGCGAATGGCCAGCTCGGGAGCCAGGAGCCAGGAGGGCTTGAAAGCATCCTCGGGGAGCCACCCTTCCTTCTTGCAGATCTCGTACAGGATCGTCCCCGGGAAGGGCTGGAAGACGAAAATGCACATGACGTCCGGCTCCATCTCGCGATTGAGATCGATGGTCCGGCGCATGTTGTCGACGGTCTCGTAGGGGAGTCCCATCATGTTGAGCGAGGTGGTCTCGATGCCGTACTCCCGCAGCCGGCGATAGCCCTGGATGAGGGCCTCGTTCGACATGGTGCGGCCGAGGTACTTCTTCCGGTAGTCCTCATCGCCCGACTCGGTGCCCATGAGGACCATGGTGCAGCCCGACTCGGCGAGCTGACGGAGGAGCTTGTCGCTCTTGGTCTGCTCGATGCGGAGGAAGCAGGTGTAGGGGGTGTTCGGGAATTCCTTCTTGTAGGTGGCCGCGAACTCCTCCATCCAGCGAGGGTTCACCCCGAAGACCTCATCCCAGAACTCGAACTTGGCGATCGGATAGCGCGCGGCGAGGCCCTTGAGCTCTTCCATCAGGTGGGGAATGGAGCGCGAACGCGGATAACGGCCCATTCCCTTGTAGAGCTGGAGGTAGCCCTCGTTGCTGCAGTAGGTGCACGTCCAGGGGCAGCCACGGGCGGCGGCCACGGCCATGTTGTGGGGCTCGTGGAAGAGGGCGGCGCGACCGGTCTCCTTGAAGATCTTGTCGTAGTCGAAGAGATCTCGATCCCAGAACGGAAGATCGTCCAGGTTGGCCACCGGAGGACGGACGGCGTTGCTGCACACCTTTCCGTCCTTCTTGGTCCAGATACTCGGGATCTTGGTGATGTCGAGGTCTTTCTTGGTGCCGTCGAGGATCTGGACGAGGTCGAGAAGGGGCTCTTCGCCCTCGCCGACACAGGCAAAGTCGACGTAGGGGCTGGAGATCACCTCCTGGGTGTGGAACGTGGCGTGATAGCCACCCACCAGCACCGGCACGTCGGGTAGGACCCGCTTGGCGATGGAGGCCATGTTCTGGGTCATGCCCCACTGGAAGGACATCGTCGAGAAGCCGAGCAGGTCAGGCTTGAGGGCCTTGAGCTGGGACTCGTAATCGACGTCGCCAAGTCCATCGACGTGGCGAAGGAGATGGACCTCATGCCCGTGCTTCTTCAGGTGGGCGGACAGGGCGGCGATGCCCGTGTTGAACCACTTGTCGAAGGTGTACTCGGAGAAGAGAATTCTCATCTTTGCGCGACTCCGAAAAGGTGACGGGTCGTACCAGGCGACCAGTCGGCGAACCTCCCCGGCCATGAAACCGCCCTCGAGGCGGTGAACGGGCCCGGGCTGAGCAGAAGCATCGACTACGTGCGGTCATGCCTCTAAGCCATGAGGCTGCAACGACTTGCCTCTCGATACCCCCTTGCCGGTCGAATCCGGACACAACGGTACCCGGGGATTATATTCCGGCCGGTCCTGGAGAGCAAGGCATTTCGGACGCCGCCTCTCCCGATCCGATCCGGTGGCAACGTGCCTCTTCACAGAGCAAGTGCGCAAAGGACAGGCCTTTGTGAACTTTTTTTCCCACTGGTTTCCCGGGTGGGACGGGTATCCACCGTCGAGGTTGTGGATAACCACGCCGGCCCGAGGGGCCTGGGGCCGGCGTGGGGGCTTCGCCACCCCGCTGGCGAGGCTAGACTCTCCTCCTTCCAATCCGGCATCGAACGAGGAGATTCGCGCATGGCTTTCAAGATCCTGGACAGGTCGCTCGGTCACGTCGGCATCGTGGGGTCGGGCAACATCGGGCCCGATATTGCGCTCCACATGGCCAAGGTCCTCGCTCCTTTCTCGGCGCGGGTGGTGGTGGTCGACATTGCCGCCGAGGCCCTCGAGAAGGGCGAGAAGAGGATCCGGGCCAAGCTGGCCAAGGGGATCGAGACCCGGGCCTTCGACCAGACCCAGGTCGACGGGATCCTCGGCGCTCTCGAGTTCACCCGGGACTACGGTCGCCTCGAAAAGGCCGACCTCGTCATCGAGGCCGCGACCGAGGATGAAGGGATCAAGCATCGGATCTTCGCCGAGCTCGAGAAGCGCTGTGCGAAGACGACCGTCTTCACCTCGAACTCGTCTCACCTGGAACCCGAGGTGATCTTCGCCAGGGTCGCCGACAAGGGCCGGACCGCCGTCACCCACTACTTCTTTCCCGCCGAGCGCAACCTCATCGTCGAGGTCGTTCCTGGCCGCGACACCGATCCCGGGGTCACCCGATTCCTGATGAAGCTCTACGAGTCCATCGGCAAGGTCCCGATCCGGGTCGGGAGCCGGTATGGCTATGCCATCGACCCGATCTTCGAGGGACTCTTTCTCGCGGCGGCTCTCCTCGTCGAGGATGGCCTCGGCACGGTGAAGGAGGTCGACGCCGCGGCGGCGAGGGCCCTCGGTCTGGGGGTGGGGCCGTTCACGGCCATGAACCTCACCTCGGGCAACCCTCTCACCAGCGTCGGGCTCGACCACTACCACCACAAGCACCACCGCTGGTACCGGAATCCGGACCTCATGAAGGAAGCGGTGAAGAGCGGCAAGCCCTGGGACACGGCGGGCCGCGGTGAGCGGGTCGAGGTCGATGGAGAGCGCGAGGCGATGATCGCCTCGCTCATGCAGGGAGCCTTCTTCGGTCTGGTGGGACAGATCCTCGACTCGGGCATCGCCACCCTCGCCGATCTCGAGCTCGGGATCGAGACCGCGCTCGTGATGATGCCTCCCTTTGCCTCCATGAACCGCATGGGCACGGACAAGGCCCTCGAGCTCGTCCGCGCCTACCACGGCAAGTACCCCGATTTCCCCGTGCCCCGGTGCATCGAGGAGCAGGGCAAGAAGGCCACGCCCTTCGAGATTCCCGTGGTGCTGCGCGAGGATCGCGAGAGTGTGGCGGTGGTGACGATCCGCCGGCCGCGCGTTCTCAATGCGCTCAACAGCGACGTCATGCGGCAGCTCCGCGGGCATTTCGAGGCCATCAAGAGGGATCCGGCCATCTCCGCCGCGGTCCTCACCGGCTTCGGCAACAAGGCATTCGTCTCGGGCGCGGACATCAACGAGCTCGCGGACCTGAAGACCGCCGATGCCGCCGCCGCCCACGGAGCCAAGGGCCAGGAGGTGCTCAACTACATCGAGAACCTGGGCAAGCCGGTGGTGTGTGCGATGAATGGCCTGGCCTTCGGAGGCGGCAACGAGCTGGCCATGTCCTGCACTGCCCGCATTGCCCGCAAGGGCCTGAGGGTTCTCGCTGGCCAGCCCGAGCCGAATCTCGGCATCATTCCGGGCTATGGCGGCACCCAGAGACTGCCGCGGATCGTGGGTTTCCCCGCGGCCTGGGAGATGCTGCGCACGGGAAGGCCGATCTCGTCGGCTCGTGCACTGGAGATCGGGCTCGTCTCCCGCGAGGTCGAAGGAGACATCGTGGAGGAGGGCGTGCGGTTCGCGAGGGAGCTCGTGTCGGGCGAGGCCAAGGTCAAGCCCATCCCCAAGGACCCGGTCCCGGTGCCGAAGGACCTCCCCGAGGTGGACCTGGGCCACCTCTCGCGCAAGATCGACGAGATCCAGTGTCGTGTCATCCTCGAGGGCGCCGGAATGAATCTCTACGACGGCCTGAAGCACGAGACGAGGATCTTCGGCGACTGCCTCGATACGAAAGACACCCGGATCGGGCTGGCCAACTTCATCAAGAACGGTCCCAAGGTGAAGGCCGAGTTCGTGCACGAGTGACCATGAGCGACCCCGGGCCAGCGGCCAGCCGATACCGTCCCCATCCCTGGCACGGGCTGGAGGTGGGGCCGTCGCCTCCGGACATCCTCAACGTCTTCGTGGAGATCACGCCCTACGACCTGGTGAAGTACGAGATCGACAAGCAAAGCGGCTACCTCCGGGTCGACTGGCCTCAGCGCGGCTCCTCGCAGTCTCCCGCCCTCTACGGATTCGTTCCGCGGACCTATTGCGCCGAGAGGGTGCAGGCGCTCAGTCCGGGGTCCCTCCGCGGCGACGGAGATCCCCTCGACATCTGCGTCCTCAGCGAGAGGCCCATCACCAGAAACGAGATCCTGGTTCGCGGTCGGGTGGTGGGCGGGATCCAGCTCATCGACAACGATGAGGCCGACGACAAGATCGTGGCCGTCCTCGACAACGACTACATCTACGGGACCGCCCGCGACCTCGACGATCTTCCGCGGGTTCTTGTCGAGAGGCTCCAGCACTACTTCCTCACCTACAAGCTCGTGCCGGGTGAGGAGCCCCGGGCCCGGATCGAGAGCGTGTACGGGCGGGATCGTGCGATCACCGTCGTGAACGCCTCCATGGCCGACTATGCCGCGCACTTCGTGGGATCGGGCGGGAAGGCCCGCTGAGGCGGGACCAGATGGGCCCGCATGCTATCCTGGCGCGGGGAGAAACCGACCAGTCTCTGTCCGGAGTCACAACATGAGTCTTCTGGAATTCCTTCTTCTGCTGCTCATTGCCGGTCTCTGTGGCGGGCTGGGCCAGGCCATCGCCGGCTACTCACGCGGTGGATTCCTCGGCGCCATCGTCCTCGGTTTCATCGGAGCGCTTCTCGGCACGTGGATCTCCCGCGCGTTGAGTCTGCCCGAGTACTTCGTCGTCGACATCGGCGGCGAGGCGAAGTTCCCCATCCTGTGGTCCGTCATCGGGGCGGCGCTCTTCGTGGCGGTCCTCGGGTTCATGTCGCGCCGGGGCCGGGCCTGACCTTGGCCTCGCCCGTCACGACCCCCTCTTCTTCTCGCCCTTCTCCGCCCAGAGCCGGACCAGGTGCAAGCAAGTCTCGACGGTCTTGCACATGATGTCGAGAGAGGCCCACTCGCGCTTACTGTGGTAGGCGTGGCCGCCGGTGAAGATGTTGGGAGTGGGGAGTCCCTTCGCGGTGAGGACGGCACCATCGGTGCCCCCCCGGATGGGACGCTTGATCGGCTCGAGTCCTGCCGCGCGTACCGCCTCCTCGGCCAGCTTCATCACCTGGGGATGCCGATCGAGCTCCTGCTTCATGTTGCGGTAGGATTGCTTGATGTCGATCTCGACCTTGACGCCCGGCATCTCGCCCTCGGTCTCGCGAGCCCACTTCTCGAGGAGCTGCTCCTTCTCGCGAAGCCCGTCCTCGCCGAAGTCGCGCACGAGGACATGGACGGTGGCAATCTCCTCCTCGGCCACCGACACCTTGTGGGGATGCAAGTAGCCCTCGCGCCCCTCGGTCGTCTCTGGAGACAGGGCATCGGTGGGAAAGCGCGACAAGAAGCTCGCCAGCCCCTTGATGGCGTTGACCATCTTTCCCTTGGCGTAGCCCGGGTGCACGTTGCGGCCGCGGATCGTCACCACCGCGGTGTCGGCGCAGAACGTCTCGTCCTCGATCTCGCCCACGCGGCTCCCGTCGAGGGTGTAGGCGAAGTCGGCTCCGAATCGCCGGAGATCGAAGTGCTCGGCTCCCTTGCCGATCTCCTCGTCGGTGGTGAAGGCGATCCGGATCGGGCCGTGGAGGATCTCGGGGTGCTTGACCAGCACCCGGGTCAGCGCCATGATCTCAGCCACCCCCGCCTTGTCGTCGGCGCCGAGGAGCGTCTTGCCGTCGGTGGTCACCAGATCGTGATCCACGCAGGCCTCGAGCTCGGGATTGTCCTTCGTCGTCACGACCTGCGTCGGGTCCCCGGGCAGCACGATGTCGCCCCCCTTGTAGCCGCGGTGCACGACCGGGCTCACCCCCTGGCCGGGAACGCCGGGCGCGGTGTCGACATGGGCGATGAAGCCGACGGGTGGAGCCTTGCCCTTCCGGACGTGGCCGGTGGGTAGGGTCTCGGGGATCGAGGCGTAGACGTAGCCTCGCGGATCGACGAAGGGTTTCTCCAGCCCGAGCCCGGCAAGCTCCTCTGCGAGCTTCTCGATGAGCACGATCTGACCGTCCGAGGAGGGACGGGTCGTCGATTCCTCGCACGCCTGGGTGTCGAGTCGGCAGTAGGCGACGAAGCGTTCGAGGAGATCCTCCCGGTCGATCAGATCCTTCATGGCGGGTCTCTCCGGTGGTTCGGGATCAATTCTCGTGAGCGGTCTGCAGGAGCCGGGTACGCAGCTCCTCGAGGCGCTTGATCGCCAGCTCGGCGTGAACCCCCGGTGATGTGGTGGGGCCATAGGCCGAGGCGGCTTCCTGGAGGAGGGCGATCCGGTCGTCGAGGTCCCTCGTGGAGCGCTCGAGCTCGCGGGTGATCTCTTCCGCGGAAGCCTTGCCGCTCTGGAGCATGGACAGCCGGCTCACGGGGTCGACGATTCCCGCGTAGTCGGCCACGCCCGCCACGAGAGCGGCCCGCTCCGACTCGGGGATGCCGGAGTCGAGGACCCGGTCGCGAAGCGTCTGGAGCACGGCGGGGCCGTGCATGGATCCGAGCAGGCGCGCCGTCTCGTTGCGGCCGCGCGCGTTCTCCTCGTCCTCGTGCAGAGCCAGCACGGCCGACACCGCTTCGAGGGTTCCGGTGGCGGCGAGGGCCCGCGAGGCTTCCCGGGCGAGAAAGCGGTCGTCGAGGTCCCGGGACAGACGGGCGAGTCCGGCCACGGCGGCGTCAACGGGCTCCTGCCGCAACGCGTCGAGGAGCCACCGGCTGGGCAGGAGCTCCTGGAACTCGTCGGTACCCTGGAATTCATCTCCGAGGAGGCGGGTGGCGGCCAGCCTGAGGGCCGAGGAGACCTCTCTGGCGTCGGAGCTCGTGTGCTGGAGCATCCAGATGGCGAAGCCTGCTCGCTCGGCCGTCTCGGCGTTGGAGAGGAGCTGGGCAAGGACAGCCCGGCTCGACTCCGTATCGATGCGCCGCAGCGCCTCCATGAGGGCCACATGGCGATCGGGAAAGGTCTCCATCCGGTCATCGGTGATGGAGATCCCGTCGCCGAGAGTGTCGTTCGGGGTGGCGAGACCACGCTGGATGGCGGGCACGGCAAGGTCGAGCTGCTCGACGAGCCTCTGGACGGCGATGGCGATGTCGTGGGGGTCCGTCTCGTCGTTGTAGGAGAGGAGATCCTGCAGGGCTTCCTCGACGGCCGCGAGGGACTCTTCCTGTGTCCAGCCGGGGATCGGTCCCGGCTCGAGCTTCACCTCGGTCGTCGCTCGCTCTCTCGCCGCCCGGTCCAGCTCCTCGCGGGCACGCGTGCGGACGGGCATGGGGGCCGGAGCCGCGCGCTCGGGCTCGGCCACGGGAGCCGCCGCCGCGGGATCGGGCTCGTCCTGAGCGGGCAGGGTGAAGACGATGGTGGCGATCAGGAACAGGATCGCGACGACGGCCAGCGCCGCGAAGACCGTGATCACCACGGTCGTGGAGGCCGCTCCTCGTTCGGTCTGTCGCACGGTGAGTTTCTCCTCGCTCCTGGGCGCGCCGCGAGATTCCCATCAGCCGTCTCCCGAGGGATGGAAGCCGGGCCGGGGGAAGGTGTTCCAGTGTACCACCCGCCTCCGGGAAGCCACCGCGGCGAAGGCAATGGTAATCTTGCCGACCCAAAATGGATGTTCCAGCCACCAGTGCGCCGGCGGCCGAGAAGGAGGGTCGAGCCGACCGTCCGGTCGCGTTCCTGCGCTCGGCGCGGGTGGTGAGCCTGTGCACCCTCCTGTCGAGGATCCTCGGCCTCGTGCGCGACATGTTCATGGCGCGGGTCTTCGGCGCCGGGCTGGTGATGGACGCCTTCGTGAACGCGTTCCTCATTCCGAACCTCCTGCGCCGGCTTCTGGGCGAAGGAGCCCTGAGCTCGGCCTTCATCTCGGTGCTCGCCGGCTTCAAGAAAAAGGGTGACGACCGGACGACCATGGCCTTCATGAACGCGGTCGTCACGTTCACGGTCTTCCTTCTCGTCGGGGTGACCTTCCTGGGGCTCCTGGTGATCCTCTTCTTCCCCACCAGCTTCTTCTTCGAGGGGCAGGATGCGGTGAAGATGGACCTCACCCTCGAGCTCTCGGTCATTCTCTTTCCCTACGTCCTCTTCATCTGCCTCCTGGCCCTGGTCACGGGGATCCTCAACTCGTGGGGACATTTCGCGACACCGGCCATCGCTCCCGCGCTGCTCAATATCTTCTGGCTGGGGGGCATTCTCCTGGCCGTTCTGCTGGTGAGCGGTGACGGGACACCCGGCGATATCACCCCCGAACGAATCCTCCGGATCAAGGTGGTTTCGGGCGCCATCTTCGTGGGCGGTGTCTTCCAGCTCCTCATGCAGATCCCCGCCCTCCAGAGACACGGCATCCGTCTGCGCCCGAGCTTTTCCTTTCGCGGTAGCGGGCTCGAGGGCGTTCTTGCCATGGCGGCGCCGATCGTGATCGGCCTCGCTCCGACCCAGGTCAACATCTTCGTCGACCGGATCATTGCCGAGGAGTTCGTTCCCGGACACGGCGCGGCATCGTCCCTCTTTTACGGGAACCGCCTCATGCAATTCCCTCTCGCTCTGGTGGGGATCGCCATGGGGACGGCCGTCTTTCCTCTCCTGTCCGAGCTGGCGGCGAGAAAGGAGAGCCATGCTCTCGAGAAGACCCTGCACCGGGCGCTGCGTCTGACGTTCTTTCTCGCCGTTCCTGCGGCCATGGGGCTCCTCATCCTCGGCCGACCCATCGTCGGCCTCTTCTTCCAGCACGGCGAGTTCGACGTCACGGCCGCCTCGAGAACCTCGTCCGTGGTGGTGGCCTATGCCTTCGGGATCCCCGCCTTCTGCGGGCTCCAGATCGTGACTCGTGGACTCTACGCCGTGGGGCAGCCGTCCATTGCGAGCCGGGCGGCCGTCGTCGCCATCGGCCTGAACCTGGTCCTCAACCTCGCGCTGGTGGCGCCGCTCGGCGAGTCGGGGCTGGCCCTGTCCACGTCCATCACCTCCACCCTGCAGCTCATCTGGATGTGGTCGCGTCTGTCCCGGGTGGTGAAGGACGACCGGGCCACCCTGCACATGACGCTGAGGTCCCTTTTCCTCTCGGTGACGGCCTCGGGGGCCATGGGGCTGGCCTGTCTTCTTCTGCTGGATCTCGTCGGGGAAGGGGAGGGATTGCTCCTGAAGACGCTCTCGCTCCTCTTCCTGGTGACGGCCGGAGTGGCCGTCTATGGCGCGGTCTCCCTCGCTCTTCCGGGCGACGAGGCCCGGCAGGTGCTGAGGAGCCTGAAGCGGCGGCCCCCCGGGCCGTCTTGAACTGCCGTGAGGACTCCGCTATCCTGAAGGTTCGGATCGACGCCTCACCTGGTCGATCCTCGGGAAAGGAAGCCGAAGTCTCTCCATGCCCATGACTTCGGGGCAGATCCCCCGGCCTTGCGGGGGCCCCGGTCCGCGTGGTCAGCTTCGGACGAGCGGCGCGAGCCGGCACGCCATGGACGACGTCTACCGGGAGATCGTTCGCATCCGGGAGAGCGGAGGGCGTGCGGCCCTTGCCACCATCATCGCCACCAGGGGGTCCTCTCCCGGCAAGCAGGCGATGAAGCTTCTCGTCCTCGAGGATGGTCGCACGGTGGGAACGGTGGGAGGGGGCTGCGTGGAGGCGGACGTTCATGATGCCGCCCTCCTGGCAATCCGTGACGAAACGCCGCGTCTTCTGGAGTTCTCGCTCACCGAGCGGGGTCTCCCGGGGGGCGGCCTCATGTGTGGAGGCACGGTGAGCGTTTTCATCGAGCCAATCGTGACGCCGACTCTGCTCATCTTCGGGGCAGGACATGTCTCGCTCGGGCTGTCCCGGGTGGCCGCGCTGGCGGGGTTCCGGGTCGTCGTCCTCGACGATCGGGAGACCTTCGCCCGGAGCGAGCGCTTCCCCGATGCGGCAGAGGTTCATGCGATCGCCGACTTCGGCGTGGCGATGGAGCACGTGTCGATCGGTCAGGACACCTACGGGGTCATCGTGACCCGGGGTCATCAGCACGATGAGCTCGTCTTGCGGCAGCTCCTCGGGCGACCGCTGGTCTACCTCGGGCTCATCGGGAGCCGGACGAAGATCGTGAAGCTCTTCCAGGAGCTGGAGGAGTCCGGGGTGCCTCGAGCGCACCTCGATCGGGTTCATGCGCCGATCGGCCTCGACATCGGAGCCGAGACGCCCGAGGAGATCGCGGTGGCGATCGTGGCCGAGATGATCGCGCGAAGGCGCCAGGGAGTGGACGAAGGCCACGATCCAGCACAACGACGACGACGACCTTCCCTCTCGCGGGTGCGGGGGGGAAAGGAGAGCAAGAAATCGAAGGAGCCGGCAGGTCCGGCACGGAAAGGGAGGTCACCGGGCGAGACGAGCGCCGGTACTCCCGGGAGTCGAGCATGAGAGCCATGATCACGAGGGGGCTGATCGCCATCGCCGCCCTTCCCGCTCTGGCCCTGGCCCAGGGCGACCAAATCGTCCTCGAGGATGGAAGCACCGTTCCTCCCAAGGGCGTGAGCTTCGAGGTCCAGATCACGGGGGAGGACTACCAGGCGGTCAAGTATCGTCGGTCCGACACGCGGGCCGTCGAGCAGAGGGTGGAGGCCGCCAAGGTCGCGACGGTGACGTACGGAACCGTGCCTCGGGCCTGGGAGCAGGCCTTGCTGGAGCGTCGGAACAACGATCCGGCGACGGCCGCCGAGAGCTTCAAGAAGGCGGCGGGAATCTCGTCACCCTTCTGGCTGAAGGCCCACGGACTCTACGAGGCGGGCGAGACCTACTTCCAGATGAGGGACTGGAATGCCGCTATCCAGGCCTTCGACGAGCTGCTCCAGGCGGTTCCCGACACGCGCTTTCTCCCCCAGGCCCTCCTGCGGACCGCGGAGGCATACTTCCAGGCGAATGACTTCGACAAGGCCAAATCCGCCCTCGAGAAGCTCCAGTCCGAGGCTCGAGCCAAGGGCTTTGCCAGCCGGTGGGCCAACATGGCCAGCTACTGGGAGATTCGCCTCACCGAGCAGTCGGGCGACATCACCCAGACCGTGGGCGAGTACCAGAGGCTTTATGATCGCACCAAGGGCACCGATCCCAAGGTGGCCAACAGCTGCGCGTTGCGGATCGGTCTTGCCTACATCAAGCAGAAGGACTTCGCCAAGGCGCGAAGGTTCTACGAGGAGATCGCCAGCAGCGCCGACGACGGGGAGGTTCAGGCCCTGTCGGGTGCCTACCTCGGTCTCGGCAACTGTTTCCTCGCCGAGTCGGGTAACGACGACAAGGACAAGATCCGCGAGGCCCAGAGGAACTTCCTGCGCGTGATCGTGGCCTACTACGACGACCCCACCCAGAAGGCGAAGGTCCCGCCCGAGATCGCGGCCGAGGCCCTCTACCAGGCCGGCCTCTGCTTCGAGATCCTGCGCGACGAAGACTATCGCCGGCGGTCGCGCGGCCTCTACAACGAGGTCATGCGTGAGTTCGATGGGAGCGAGTGGGCCATCAAGGCCCGCAAGCGCATGTAGCCCCGGTATCGACGAAGGCTTTTTCGCGCCCCGTGGTGTCCTCGCCACGGGGCGCGCGCATTTTCGCCCGCCTCTGCCGTCCTTCTTTCCCTCCCTCCTTCACGTGCAAGTCGCGTCCTTGCATCACTCTGCTCTCTCCTCCCGAATCTCGTAGGTGTTGCGCGGTAACCCCGGCATCTCCCTTCCGACTCATACACGGGTCACGACACGCGGGAGATCACTCCCGTCGCCGTGGCCGGGTCGGCCGAGGTTTCACCGAAGACGCGGGAGGGATCGCCATGACGGTAACCAGCAGGGTGGCAGGAGCGGAGTCTGCACGGGGGGTGTCGGTGGGACTCGCCGACGGGGGGGAGCTCGACCTCACGAGCCTCGTGCATCGCTACGGACGAGCCATCGAGAGATACATCAGCTGTCGCACCGGCGATGAGCACGAGGCGCAGGATCTCGCCCAGGAGACGTTCCTTCGCGTCTTCCGCTCGCGGGATGAGCTCAGGAATCCGGCGTGCCTCGTGCGCTGGACCTTCCGCATCGCCTCCAACCTCACCATCGACTGGCGCCGCTCGCTCTCTCGCTGGGCGCGCGTCTCGTCCATTCACAATCTCGTCGACGAGGAAGAGCTGGAGATCACCGATTCGCACCACGATCCGGATGGGGAGGATGACCTGGCCGATGCCGCCAGGAGAGTGGTGACGGAGGTGGGGAGCCTTCCCCGGGACTACGGGGTGGTGCTGGCCCTGCGCTATCTCGAGCAGCTCACCTGTCCGGAGATCGCCGCATTGATGCGTATTTCGGTGGCCAACGTGAAGGTGAAGCTCTTCCGCGCCCGGAACCTCCTTCGCCGGAGGCTGGCCGTGTCGGAGCCCGAGCTCAAGGAGCATCTGGCGTGAAGGCGGGTGCCCGCGAGGTGCGGGTGCCGTCGCGTCAGGTTCCTTTCATGTTTCCTGCGAAGGGAGGATCCGTCCATGGAGAGGAAGAAGATCTGGGCAGTTGTACTCGGTGTGTGGGTGATGGGTGTCGCCGCCGGCGCGGCGAGGGGAGCTCCCATCACGTCTCCTGCGCCTCTCGGGGGGCCGGTGGTCCGGCAAGACGACGAGCCGGCCGCCGGGGAGAGGATTTCCGGCGAAGAGGCCCTCAAGCGAGCCTACGCCATCCGCAAGCGGAGCTTTGGCAAGGAGGGAGAGGACAAGAGGTCGATTCTCCTCGAGGCGGTGGCGGCCTACCGGACGATTCTCACCCGGCATGCCGATGAGCCGAGGACGGCCGCTGCCGCGGCACTGCGGGCGGGTGATCTCTGCCGAGGCCTCGGGCGGCTCGAGGAAGCCTTCGACCTGTACGGCAAAGCGGTGGCGATTCCGGAGGCGGGGGAGTCCGCGGCCCGGGCCCTCCTCGAGATCGCGCACCTGTTGCGTCGGGCCGAGAGGGTCGAGGAAGCCGTGCAAACCTACCGTGACGTGGGGTCCCGGTTCCCGGAGGAAGGAAACGCGGTGAGCCAGGCCCTTCTCTGGGTGGGGAAGATCGAGCACGAGAGGAGGAACCTGGACGCGGCCCGCGCGGCGTGGACCGAGCTCGTGACTCGATTCGACGAGCCGGAGACGCGCGTCGTCTCGGCCTATGACTTCCTGGCCTCGAGCCACATCGACGAGGGGAACGAGACCCGGGCGCGCGAGGTCCTCGAGGAGTGCTCCCGGCGCTTTGCGGAGAGGGCCAGCGGTGAGAGCCGTCGGGCCCGGGATCTGGCCCGCGCCCTGGCCCGGATGCGGTCGCGCGCACGGCTCTCCACCGGGGTCGGCGAGGAGAGCATCCCCGAAGACGAGGAGCCGGAGGAGCCCGTTCCCGATCCCGAAGGTTGAGTCAGCATGGGGAGGAGGGGGCCACGCCCGGAGCCTTCGGGGCCTCGCGAGCCACCGTCATGAGCCTCCGCGAGCCTGGGGCCTCCTCCTCCCGCCTTCGCTCAGGCGAAAGCCCTTTCCCCTGGAGCTATACTCCCCGGCCTCGGGTCCCTGGACGGCGTTCCGGGGCTCGTCCTCCCACCAAGCCGACCCCAGAGAGCGAAGGAAGAGGGCATGAAGGCGGAGAAGCTCGACAAGATGCCGCAAGACAAGGTCGATCGACGGACGAATCTCCTGGAGAACATCCTCCAGGCCATCGGCGAGACGCCCATGGTGCGGCTCGGGAAGCTGGCCGGCCACCTGCCCAGTTGCCTGTGGGCCAAGGTCGAGTTCATGAACCCGGCCGGCTCGGTCAAGGATCGCATGGCGGTCTACATCATCGACAAGGCAGAGCGCGAAGGGAAGCTGCGCCCGGGCGGCACCATCGTCGAGAACACCTCCGGCAACACGGGTGCCGCCGTGGCCATGGTGGCGGCGGCCCGGGGATACCGTGCGATCTTCACCATGCCCGACAAGATGTCGAGCGAAAAGGTGAACACCCTCAAGGCGTTCGGCGCCAAGGTGGTGGTGACCCCCACCAACGTTCCCGCGGACTCTCCGGAGTCCTACTACGAGACGGCGAAGAGGATCGCCCGTGAGACGCCCAACTCTTTCTATCTGAACCAGTACCACAACGAGGACAACATCCAGGCCCATTATCGTTCCACCGGGCCCGAGATCTGGGAGCAGACCGGAGGCAAGATCGATTGTCTCATCGCCGGCATCGGCACCGGGGGCACGCTCTCGGGCAGCGGCCGCTTCCTCAAGGAGAAGAACCCCGACATCAAGATCGTGGCCGTGGACCCCGAGGGGTCGGTGTTCTTCAGCCACTTCAAGACGGGGAAGCTTTCCGAGCCCAATCCCTACAAGGTGGAGGGCATCGGCGAGGACATGCTGACCAAGGCCATGGATTTCTCGGTGGTCGATGACATGGTCCAGGTCAACGACAAGGAGTCCTTCCTCATGGCCCGGAGGCTGACCACCGAGGAGGGCATCTTCGCCGGCGGGTCGTCAGGATCGGCGGTGGCCGGAGCGCTCAAGTTTCTGGCCAAGAACCAGGGCTTCAAGTGTCCGGTGACCATTCTCCCCGACTCGGGGACCCGCTACATGTCCAAGGTCTACAACGACGAATGGATGCAAGACAACGGGTTCCTGCAGCCGCGGACACGCCTGGGCACGGTGGCGGATCTGCTCCGAGGGCGCGACCTCGAGGTCGTCACCTGCGTGGGTGAGGATCGGGTCGTCGATGCCGTCGAGAAGATGAAGACCCACAGCATCTCGCAGCTCGTGGTGGTCGACGGCAACGAGCAGGTCGGGGTGGTGACCGAATCGGATCTCCTGCGGCACATGATGGCGGCGGCGGAAAACGTCTTGAAGCCCATCGGCTCAATTCCCATCCGGCCCGCCCACACGGTGGGTCTCGACACGTCGCTCGCCTCCATCTCGGAGGCCTTCTCCATGGACAACAAGCACATCGCGGTGGTGGTGGCCGATGGCCGGGTCAAGGCCGTCATCTCCAAGATCGATCTGATCGAGTACCTGGCCTACAAGTTCAGGGATTGAGAGGGGACGGGACGATGGAAGTCATGAGTCGTTCGGGTGAGAAGGAGGCCGGAGTGAGCTCCAGTGGGAAGACGGTGGGGCACCTGAGGACCCCGGAAGAGCTGGCGCGATGGCGCTTCGAGACGAGGGCCATCCACGTGGGACAGGAACCCGAGCCACGCACGGGTGCGGTGGTGGTGCCCATCTACCAGACCTCCACCTACGCCCAGTACGAGGTGGGGGAGCACACCGGCTACGAGTACTCGCGGACCCAGAACCCCACACGCGAAGCGGTGGAGCAGTGTGTGGCCTCGCTCGAGGGAGGCAAGTACGGCCGGGCCTTCTCCACGGGGATGGCCGCGACGTCGACCACCATGACCCTCCTCAAGAGCGGAGACCACGTGATCTCGTCGGCCGACGTGTACGGCGGGACGTTCCGGGTCTTCGAGAAGGTCTTCCGCGGCTGGGGCCTGGAGTTCTCGTTCGTCGACACCTCGAACCTGGACAACGTGGTGGCGGCCGCCAGGCCCAACACCAAGCTGCTGTGGCTCGAGACGCCCAGCAACCCCCTCCTCCAGATCACCGATCTGGCCGCGGCGAGCGATCTGGCCCGGGACAAGGGCTGGAAGGTGGTCGTCGACAATACCTTTGCCTCCCCCTACCTGCAGCGTCCTCTCGAGCACGGCGTGGACGTGGTGATTCACTCCGCCACCAAGTTCCTGGGGGGCCACTCCGACGTCGTCTACGGCATGCTCGTCACGTCCGACGACGAGATCCACGAGCGCATCGCGTTCGCGCAGAACGCCATGGGAGCGGTGCCGGGTCCCTTTGACAGCTGGCTCGTCCTGCGCGGGGTCAAGACCCTTGGCCTCAGGATGGAGCGTCACACCGAGAACGCCATGAAGGTGGCCTGCTACCTCGACGAGCACCCGAAGGTGAGCCGCGTCCTCTATCCGGGGCTGCCCTCGTTTCCCGGCCACGAGCTGGCCCGGAAGCAGATGTCGGGATTCGGGTCGATGCTCTCCTTCTACACCGAGGGAGGCGCCGAGGCCGCCAAGAAGGTGTGCAACAAGACGCGCATCTTCACCCTGGCCGAGTCCCTGGGCGGCGTCGAGTCCCTCATCGAGCACCCCGGCATCATGACCCACGCCTCCATCCCCGAGAAGATCCGCAAGGAGCGGGGCCTCGGCGACGACCTCGTACGCCTCTCGGTGGGGATCGAGCAGGTCGACGATCTCCTCGAGGATCTCGAGCAGGCGCTGGCTGGCTAGGCGAGCGTCGTGGGCGAGGGGCTCGATTTGACACAGAGGACACAGAGGTAAGAGGGAGAACACGGAGAAGAGGCGCTTGAATGAGAGAGAAGACAGGGCTTCCTTGGTTTCAGAAGCCCATTGTTTTTTCTTCTCTGTGACCTCTCCTTTCTTCTCTCTGCGATCTCTGTGTCAATCCTCTAACCCGTGGCCGGCACGAGCCTCGTCATGCACAGCGAGGCGAAGCTCAGGGCGAGGAAGAATCCGAAGAGGTCGGTGACGGTGGTGAGGAGCGGTCCCGAAGCCACCGCGGGGTCCCGGCGCAGTCCCTTCAGGACGAGGGGGATCGTCCCCCCCAGCGATACCGCGACCACGGTGTTGATGCAGAGCGCTCCTCCGACCACGAGGCCGAGCCAGGCGTTGCCCTTCCACAGGTAGGCCACCAGCCCCATGATCATTCCGAGGGCGGCTCCGTTGATCAGACCGAGAAAGACCTCCTTGAGCCAGATGCGAACGATGTCGGAGGGACGGGCGATGCCCAGCGACAGCTCGCGCATGCTCACTGCCACGGCCTGGTTGCCCGAGCATCCGCTCATGTCGGAGATGATGGGGAGAAAGACCGCCAGAGCGATCACCGCCTGGAGAGTCTCCTGGTAGATGGCGATGATGCTGGCCGCCATGAGGTTGAGCGGGATGTTGAGGGTGAGCCAGGAGAGCCGACGTCGCGAGCGGAGAAGGAGCGGCATGGAGCGGAGCTCCTCCACCACGATACCCTGGGCCTTCTGGTAGTCGCTCCCGGCTCGCGTCTGGAGCTCCTCGTCCACCGCCTCGCGCAGGACGGTCCCGACGAGCTGGCCCCCGGCGTCGATCACGGGGAAGCCGAAGAACTCGTGGCGGGTGAAGAGCTCGCGCAGCGTATCGAGCTCGATCCGATTCTCCACGGAGATGGGGTTCCGGATCATGATGCTGCCGATCTTCTGGCTCCTGGGTGCGAGGAGGAGGCTGCGCAGGGGAATGACCCCCACGAGCCGCTCGTGCGAGGTCACGTACGCGTACTGGATCGGATAGTCCCGGTATCGATCGGCGTGGCTGCGAAGATCGTCGATGACGTCGGTGACGGTGGCGCTCTCGTCGTAGACGATGAGCTCGGTGATCATGAGGCCACCGGCGACGTCGCGCGGATAGTCCTTGAGGGCGCGGAGGGCCTGAGCTGCCTCCGGCTCCATCACCGAGAGAATGGCCTCCGCCTCCTCGTCTTCGAGTCCGCCCAGGAGGTCGGCCTTCTCGTCGCTGGGAAGGTACTCGAGGATGGCGGCGGCGCTGTCGGGCGGCAGGCCCTCGAGGAGATCCGAGGCCTGCACCTCGGGGATCTCGCCCAGGAGATCGGCAGCGTCGTCGGGGTCGATGGAGAGGAGGAGCCGGTTTCGCTCCTCCTCGCTCAGGTCGGCGATGGCCCGGGAGGCGTCGCCCGGAGAGAGGCTGTCGAGGAAGGCCTCGATCACCTCGTGGTCGGCCGAGCTCTGGACGAGCCTTTCGAGCTCGTGCCCGGGATCGTCTTGCCTGGCTTCGTCCATGGAATGTCCTCTGAGGCGAGTCTCACGCCTTGGGGGGGGTGGAAGGCGGGGGTGAAGGAGCGGCCTTGCCCTTCCGCTTCTTCGTCCGGGCTGCCTCGCGCATGTCGACCACGGAATCGGTCTCGTCCACGATCTCGGATCCGAGGAGGGACTCGAGCACGTCCTCGAGGCTGACGATGCCCACCACCGAGCCGTACTCGTCGACGACTCCCGCGAGGTGCTGGCGGCGCACCAGGAAGTGGGTGAGGAGCTGATCCCCCCGGATGGAGTCCGGGACGAAGGTCAGGGGCTTGGCCAGCTTTCCGAGCTTGGTCTGGAACCGGTCGCGGGCCAGCTCGCACAGGATGGTGGTCCGCAGGACGACGCCCGTCCAGTCCTCAGGGTCCTCCTCCGAGTGGAGGGGGATGCGGGCGTGAGGCAAGTCGAGGATGGCCCGGCTCACGTCCTCCACGCTGAGGTCGGCAGACAGCCGGTAGACGACCGAGCGCGGGGTCATGATGTCCTTGGCCCGGAGGCTGTCGAGGTGGAGGACGTTCTTCACCAGCTCGGCCTCGACGGGGAGGATGCTCCCCTCCTCGGCGCTCATGCGAGCCATCTGGTGGACCTCCTCCTCGGGGGCCATGGGAGACGCCGGGCCGTGGGTCAGGAGCCAGGAGATCTTCTGGCTCACCCACACCAGCGGAAAGAGAACACGGATCGTCAACGCGAGGGGTCCGCTCACGAAGCGGGACACCGGGCGGTTGTAGGCCACGCCGGCGATCTTGGGGATGATCTCGGAGAGAAAGAGAACCCCGAGGGTGAAGACCGCGGAGAACCAGAGCAGCGAGGATTCTCCGAAGAGCGCGCGGGCCTGGGCTCCGGCCACCGCCGCCCCCGCGGTGTTGGCCGCGGTGTTGAGGATGAGAATGGCCGAGATCGGACGCTCCATGTTCTCCTTGAAGCGAACGAGGCGGTGTCCGGAACGAAGCCCCCGCGTCAGGAGCTGGCGGACGTAGGTCGGGCTGACCGCATAGATGGCGGCCTCGGTCAGGGAGCAGAGGGCCGATACCACGATCACGACCGCAACGGAGACGAGGAACAGCGTCATGTGGGGGAGGTCCTTTCCCGCCGGATGTGGTTGGCGGCCAGGAGCAGCCTCCTAGTTTGGCCCTCAGTGTAGTTTCGCGCGGGAGCTCAGCTCGTGGTGGGGTCGGTCGGGATACCGATGCCGAAGTAGAGAAAGCCCATGGCACGCATCTTGTTCGGATTGTAGATGTTCCGGCCGTCGAAGACGACGGGCTGGGCGAGGGCCTTCCTCATGACGTCGAAGTCCGGGCGGGCGTAAAGGCCCCATTCGGTCACCACGGCCAGGGCGTCGGCGCCCTTGAGGGCGTCGTAGTTCTTGGTGCAGTACTCGATCCGGCCGCCGAAGATCGTCTTCGCGTTGGGAATGGCCTCGGGATCGTTGGCCCGGACCTTGGCGCCGGCGGCGAGGAGCTTCTCGATGAGGACGATGGACGGGGCCTCGCGCATGTCGTCGGTCTTGGGCTTGAACGAGAGTCCCCACAGGGCGATGGTTTTTCCGGAGAGGTCGGGACCGTAGTGGGCGACGATCTTGTCGAAGAGGATGTGCTTCTGCTCCTCGTTGACGACCTCGACGGAGTCGAGGATGCGGAAATCGTAGCCGTGATCCCGGGAGGTCTTCATGAGGGCCTTGACGTCCTTGGGGAAGCAGGAGCCGCCGTAACCCGTGCCCGGGAACAGGAACGAGAAGCCGATGCGCTCGTCGGAGCCCATGCCCTCCCGGACCCGGTTGACGTTGGCGCCGACCCGCTCGCAGATGCGCGCCACCTCGTTCATGAAGCTGATGCGCGTGGCGAGCATGGCATTGGCGGCGTACTTGGTGAGCTCGGCGCTCTCGGGATCCATGACGATGACGGGCTTGCCGGTGCGAAGGAAGGGGGAGTAGAGCTCCTTCATGATCTCGGCCACCCGGGGGTCGTTGGTGCCGATGACCACGCGGTCGGGCTTCATGAAGTCCTCGAGCGCCGCCCCCTCCTTGAGGAACTCCGGGTTGGAGACCACGTCGAAGGGGTGCTCGGTCTGTCCGGAAATGACTTCCGCCACCTTGCGGGCCGTGCCCACGGGGACCGTCGACTTGTTGACGATGATCTTGTAGCCGTTCATGGCCTTGCCGATGGCCGTGGCCACGGCCACGACGTGCTTCAGGTCGGCCGAGCCGTCCTCGCCGGGGGGGGTGCCCACGGCGATGAAGTTGATGAGGGAGGCGCGGACGGCGTCGTCGAGGTCGGTGGTGAACCGGAGCCTCTCCTCGCTGGTATTCCGCGAGACGAGCGTCTCGAGGCCCGGCTCGTAGATGGGGATCTCGCCCCGGTTCAGACCATCGACCTTGTTCTTGTCGTTGTCCACGCAGATGACGTCGTTGCCTCCTTCGGCGAGGCAGGCGCCCACGACGAGGCCGACGTATCCGGTACCGATGACGGCAATCTTCATGATCTCTCCGGGGGACCGCAATCGGCAGGCCCGCGAGGGGCCCGCCGGATCCTGGCCAATTCGTCAGTCATGGGCAGGGCCTTGGCTTCCGGCCGTTTCCCGATCAGAATACGAGCCCCCTCTCGGGAGGGCGGGTAGCATAGCTGGTCCAATGCGCCTGGTTTACACCCAGGAGACCGGGGGTTCGAATCCCTCCCCGCCCACCAATCCACTCTCCCCTCGTCCCCACCGTCGTCCACGGTCGGTCGGCCCGGAGGGCAGACGGTCGTCTCGTCGGCGAAGGGACTGCTTTTGACCCCGTTCCGGTCGGCCGGTTCGCCATTCGTCCTGAGGGCTCTCCGGGCCACAGGATCAGGCGTAGAGGCCCCGGAGCTCGGCTGCCCGGGTCACTCTCTGGATGGCCACGATGAAGGCGCCGGTCCGCATGGAGGTCTTGTACTTGAGGGAAGTCTCCAGCACGGTGTCGAAGGCGGAGTCCATGAAGCGCTTGAGGTCCTGGAAGACCCGCTCTTCGTCCCAGTAGTAGCCCATGCGGTTCTGGACCCATTCGAGGTACGAGACGGTCACTCCGCCGGCGTTGCAGAGGATGTCGGGGATGATGAAGACGTTCTTGCGCTCGAGGATCTCGTCGGCCTCCTTGGTCACGGGGCCGTTGGCACACTCGACGATGACCCTGGCCTTGACCCTGGCGGCGTTGGCCTTGGTGATCTGGTTCTCGAGGGCAGCGGGGATGAGGATGTCGACGTCGAGCTCCATGATGTCGAGCGGCTTCTTGAGCTTCTCGATGCGGCCCTTCTTGTCGAAGCCGGCCAGGCTCCCGTGCTTCTTGATGTGGGTGGCCGCCGCATGGGGGTTGAGTCCCGACGAGTCGTAGTAGGAGCCCGAGACATCGGCGATGGCCACGATCTGGGCCCCGGCGCGGTGCAGAAGCTGGCCGGCATAGCTTCCCACGTTGCCGAAACCCTGGATGGCGATCTTGCAGTCCTCGAGGTTTACCCCCAGGTGCTTCGCTGCCTTGTGCACGCAGTAGAGCATCCCCATGGCGGTGGCCGTCTCGCGGCCCTGCGAGCCGCCCAGCTCGCGGGGCTTGCCCGTGATCACGGCGGGAAGGAACTGCTTGTGCTGCATCGAGAACGTGTCCATCATCCACGACATGATCCGGGGGTTGGTGTTCACGTCGGGTGCGGGTACGTCCTTGTCGGGTCCGAAGATGTCGCTCAGCTCGCCGAAGTAGCGGCGGGTGAGGCGCTCGAGCTCGTTGTCCGAAAGAGTCCGGGGATCGACCACGATGCCGCCCTTGCCCCCGCCGAAGGGAAGGCCGAGCACCGCGCACTTGTAGGTCATCCAGAAGGCGAGGGCCTTGATCTCGTCGAGGTTGACGTCCTGGTGGTAGCGGATGCCGCCCTTGGCGGGGCCCCGGACGTAGTTGTGCTGGACCCGGTAGCCCCGAAAGATCTTGATCGAGCCGTTGTCCATGCGGACGGGCAGGTTCACCTCGGTGACCCGCCGGGGTTCCTTGATGATGGCGATCTGGTCCTCGGTGAGCTTGAGGATCCGGGCCGCGTCATTGAACTGTCGCAGGGCGTTCTCGAAGGCGCTGATCGACTGCTTCATGGATTCGGGCCAGGTGGCCCGGACCCGCGAGCTTCCGGATTTTCTCCGGGTGCGGGGCTTGGGCGCGGGCGCCTTGGGCCTGGGGGCCACCTTGGTCCGGGCTCCGGCCTTGCGCACACGGGCCGCGGAGGTCGGATTCTTGCCCCTGGATCGGTCCTTGCCGCCGCTCTCTGCCGTGTGCGTCCTGCGCGCCATGGTTTTCTCGCTCCACTCTCGAGGGTGCGGGCCGTGCCGAGCTGCCGTGGATCAGGGGCCAGGAGCCGGGGGGGCATGAGGATCGACCGGGCCCCCCGGGGCCCCGCCCGCCGATCCCTCCGAGGAAGGGACAGATTTACTCCCTCGGCCGCTCAGGTCAATGACGCGGCAGGTCCGAAGGAACCGCATTGACAGCTCCGGGGGGCAGTTTTATGATCCCCGGTCCTTCGGGCGCAGTGGGGGCCTCCCTGCACCTGCCCGCCCGTCGGCGGCGTCCACGCGGGGGCGTAGCTCAATTGGTTAGAGTACCGGACTGTCGATCCGGTGGTTGCGGGTTCGAGTCCCGTCGCCCTCGCCATTCTCTCCCTGTCGAAACTCGGACAGGGAGGGTCCATTCCCGGACAGAACGTGGCCACCCACGGACAGTTGGGGGGATGCACGAAACGGGGCAATGTCGAAAGTCGGACAGCCAGCGTCGTTCCCCGGACGGGAGAGTGACACCCAGCGGGCCGAATAGTGGCATAACAAGGTTGGCCGGGCGCCGCGGAAGGGGTCGCGAGGGTCACGGCGAGGGGTGGTTGCGGGGCGCGAGCGTGGGGATCGGATCGCTGTGAGGAGAAGCGCGTAGGGGCGCTGTAGGGCGGGTAGACGGCGCGTCGGATGGGCGAGGGGAGGATTCGGGCTGCTCCAGGGCGGGGCAGCCTGGGGCGATCCTGAGCAGCGGAGGACGGGGCGTCGGTGCGGGATGGCGGCGGGGTTGACAAATCCCGCAACCACCCATGTTGGTGGTAGTGCACCCGAGCGCGGGGCGGGTAGGGCGTCTGGCTGCACCACCCCAGTCGCCCATGGCCCTCAAGAGCGTCACTGCGTCGCGCCGATGCAGCCTTGTTGGGAGTCGAGTGGATCCAAGGGAGGAGGCAACTAAATGGTGGATTTCGAGACCCGTGTTTCCCGCCTTGAGCGCGCCAACCGCATCCTTGTGGTCGCTCTCCTGGGTGTCGTCGTAGCCGTGAGTGGAGCGGCCGTCGTGGCGCAACAACAGGGTTCCTCTCCTCCAGTTGCCGACCTGATCAAGGCGAGGAAGATTCAGGTCGTCAACGCCTGGGGCCAACCCGTGGTTGAGCTTTCCTCGTCTCTTCACGGCGACCCAGGGCTTCATGGCTATGTCACTGTCGCTGACGGTACGCGGCAGACAGAGCCCAAGGGGCCGACGATGGTAATCATCTCGGCGACGGGCGACGCTGGCGAGGTCGCAACATATACCCGCGAAGGCCAGGTGCTGGTCCATGTTTCTCGACTCCGCACCGTCGCGAATGACTATCAGCCGGTATCGGGATCCGGAGTCGTCTACACTTTCGACGGCACAGGCGGATCCATGGCCGATTGCGTAACGGATACCCTCGGCGAACCGTAGGCAACGCCCATCGGAAACCTTTCCCGCCGTTCGCTCGAACAGCGACCCGCGGGTGCTGGCCGGGCATCGGCCAGGACTTCCTCGACAAGACCATGCCCGCCCTCGTCAAGGAGATCGCGCGGATGAACGATCTGCTGGAGAGGGTGGTGAGGGCGAAGGAGAAGAGGGAAAGGGCGGCCCGCGGTAGCCCCAGAACAGGAGGTTGAATCTCCTAGTATTATCGGAACGTTTCCCGGGATGACCTGGAAGGGCCTGCGTTCAGGGCGTGTTGCATTGACGCAACACGATGGACCGCAGTCCCGGACGCCAGCCCGTGCCCATGAAGGAGATCAACTACCAAGTTCCACCACGATCTTCTGTATTTCCTCAGAATCGGGCACCTGGGGGGCGCGAGAGATCTCGGTGGCTTCAACCAATGCTAAAACACCGGAAACGAAACCGCGAGCTTTGGACACGGCATTCGCGAACTCGGAGCCGCGTGCCAATATCTCGACCTTCGTCAGGTCCAGCTCAATCGACCCGGCGAGCTCACCCACTTCTTGCTCGACGTCGGCGAGCCGCTCTCGCTCGTGTCGCGATAGCTTCACGAGAAACGGATGATCTCGCCCCTCGGTGATCGACGCGATTGCGTGCCGACGCCGGGCGTACAGTTCCGCGATGTAGCGGAGTTTGAGCAGCCGTTCTCTGAGCCCCACTTCTGGTAGGGGTGACACGTCGAGTGGCGGTAAGCAGGTTAGCACTTGCGAAGGCACGGGAGTCGGAACAAGGAATTGCCAAAAAGCGGTTCTTTCGACCAACGCCGATGCGCCCTCTCTGAGGATTCCGGTTCCAATGCCGTAGCCGTTCTCCCCCAGCCGAGCGCCGTCTCGCAGGGGAATCAGCCAAAGCCGATCGACTAGCTCAGAAATCGACGCCAGACCAAAGGCGACGGCGATCAGCTCCGATTGGGGCTCGGCGGGATTTGCGATTTCGATGCCAAGCGGGACCGACGTAAGTGTTCCCTCGCGCGCGACCCCAGTCGGTGCGAGGATCGAGAAACCACTCTCATCTACGATTGTTGCGACGGCGTTCTGGATGCGATCCAACCTGTCTGTCGCACGTTTCTTCGCGCGACGTCGCAGCTCATGCACGGGGTCGGCTGGTTTCCATCCAAGCGGGTCAACGATCCCCTCAAAGAGAAGCGCCATCCTTTCGGTTGCGAAGGCCTCCTTTGGTTCGAGTGCGCATGCCTCGAAGTAGTCGGGCGTTTCTTGGAAAAACACTTTGAAGAAAGCATGCATTGCATCTACACTATCAGCAGCTTGATGGCAATTGTGAAGCGCTAGACGACCCATGTGCGCATCATTCTTCAGCAGGTATTGCCAGAGTTGGCTACTGAAATTACCGAGGCTCGTGATCCATTGGTTGGGCGCTGGCGTCTTGAGAAGAAGAGCAAGCGCAGACGCAACGGAGGTGTCGATCCACCGGAGTGACTCGTCCGAGAAGCGGGCGAGGCGCGTGCTCGCCATCTCGAACGTCCGTTGAACCTCCAATCCACTGCCGAGTTCTCTCTCGATACATGATGGTTGGCCCCGTAGCACGCGACGGAACACCGCGACATAGGCCTGTACCAAGCGAAGCGCCACCAAGCGGGTCTCAAACCAGGCCTCCTGCATTCGGTAGATGGTGTCGGGCACGTACGGCTTGGCAACGACGGTGCGCCATACCACGTTCTTGTTGACGTCTGAGGGAAACGGCAGATGCCAACGAGGAATCGCCTTGACGGTGTCGTCTACCGGCAACTCCACATCGTCAGGGAGAAAGTACTCCCCTCGCGAACAGTAGTGGCCAGCGAATGGCAGTGTCCTCCGAAGGAGCTGCAGCCGCTCCATCGTTTGCTCGTTGGGCTTCGGGTCATCGTTTCCGGAATCGACTGCAAAGACGATCTTCACGTCGGCGGAGGGTGAGCCGAAGCGCGCAGCATCCTCCTGGGCGAGCCGAAGCTCGTCCCGATGCATGGCTGTGGCGCTCACCCCTTTCGCATCTGCGACGTCACGCTTCTGCTCGTCTACGGGCTCCGGTCCATCGTCCAGGGCACATGAGGGTCGGATGAGACGGAGGGACAGCGAGCGCGTGCCGAACTGAAGCATGGCCAGAAGGTCTCTCTCATGCTTCAAAAACCAGCGGTCAAACGCCTCCCGGTCGAAGCGAAACAGGCCCTGGGCGACAGTTGCGATATCCTCGACCGTCCACTCTTGGGGCAATGGCATTTCGACGAGGCGCTCTCGCACGTCTGTCGATTCCCGAGTTATTTTGCCCTAACGGTTGCTGCGATCGTTGTGTGAGAATTCACCGGGCCTCGCGTCGTCTCCCGATCGGCCCCAGCTCGCTTCGCTCGCCTCCGGGTGGGGGCCGATCG
>Ga0326597_10001040_pt1 | contig 46154 bp, 40 predicted proteins | sample RVTome_12_FD_203789 | JGI IMG/M metagenome (GOLD analysis project Ga0326597, IMG submission 203789) | Soil microbial communities from uranium-contaminated site in the Upper Colorado River Basin, Wyoming, United States - RVT100D185 | ecosystem: Environmental > Terrestrial > Soil > Contaminated >...
AGCGAAGGGTCTATTCTTGTGATTGAGATGCTTCGCTTCGCTCAGCATGACAGTCGCTTCGTTCAACGACATGCCCTTGCTCCTTTCCATCAAACCTGCGTCAAGGCGGATCGGTACGCAACAGCGCCCGGAACCCCGCTTGTTCAAAATGGTGGTCGCTGGTCAGGGCGTCGGTGATACCCTCACGGCGCATCACGACAAACGAACTGCAATCGGTGAGACTCCACGTCTTGTCATCATAAGTTCTGAATAATCGGAGGGCTTCGGCGAAGAGGGCGGCGTCGGCACCGACGATGCGCACGTTGCGGTCCGATTGCAGCGATTCCACGGTGCGAACCGCCCTTGGCCGAAAGCGGATTTGAACGAGTGCGTCGAGGAATTCAATCAAAACGTAATCCGTGGTAAGGAAAGGCGGCTGAACCCGCTTTCGCCATGTTAAGGCCCGCTCATGATGGGCGTCGGGCTCGAGCACCATGGCCAACAGGAACGAGGTGTCGATGAAGGTCACGGTCATTTTCGCGGCGTGCCTTTGACGTAGTGGTCGTGTTGCTGGGAATAATCCGGCGGGAGGTCACTAGGCCCGGCCAACTTGGCGATGCGATCCAGAACTGTCTCCCGTCGCCCATCCTCGAACGTGACCTTGACCGGCGTCTGTGGCGGGATGTCCGCTGGCACCGGTTCATCGAGTACCACTCGTTTACCGTCATAATGTCCGTTGATGATCGTCATGGGTTTTGGTTCTCCGATTGTTTCCGTCATTGTACGGTTTTGGGCTTCCCGTTGCAAGTCGGTGCTTGCGCGACTACGGGGGTCGGGCGCGGGGGAAGTTTCCGCCGCCCCTGCCGGGGCTTGGAGGATTCGGAGACGCCGCTGACCAGGGGTTGCGCTGGGCTGCACCCCTGGCTACACTCCGTGACCCCGCCGGGGTCAACGGAACCCGCGCTCGCGCATCGCGACTCGCAGAACTCCGTCGTCGCTCGGAAACTCAACATGCCCCTGCTCCTTTGGGTTGCGTCAAGGCGGACCGGTCTTGGCTCGAGCCACGCCCTTCAGGGTGTGGACTTCTTCATTAAGCCGACACGATCCGCGGCGCGGACGATAGTCCACACCGTAAACGGTGTGGCTCTGGAATTGGACGATGTGGACCTCCACAATCGGGCGACACGGCCGGATCGCACTCCATGATAGCCGATGCCGAGGGTTGATTGAGAACGGAGAGGATCGCCGCCTCGACGGCGCGATCCTTGGGCAACAGGCGCCGCGAGCCGCGTCGCGTCCATCAGGAGCCGCTCTCTTGTAGGCCGAAACGCTCGCTCAAACGCCGTGAAGAAACACCCTTGAAGAGATTCAATAGCTTCGCGCCCTCGGCATGGGGGGAATCGACGACCAGGCGAACGTGCGTGGCCATGACGGCACCGGCGAGAATGGTGAATCCGTATCGGGTGATGACCTCACGAAACGCGGCGAGACAGACCGCGGCCGCGGCGTAGTCAAGCCGGACCGTGCGTCCGGCTTGGTGACGAAGAGCTGAGGCACGCAGCGACGGGTCATCGAAGTCGTACGGTTCGCCGGGTCGATTGCGAATGCTGTATCCGCCTTCCCCGTCGAGAATATCACTGACGAACCCGTGTTCAGCCCCGCCGCGGCGCGTGCCGGAACCCGCGCGAGTTGGCGCGCGGGCTCCGGGTGACGCCGGTAGTCAAGTTACCACTGGCAGGTGGGGGTCTCGAAGCAGAACGCGATATCCCAGATTTGCGAGAGATCACACGTTGTCTTGCACGTCGTCCCGCCGAAGCACTCGGCGTCGCTCTCGCACTCGTCGCCGACGTTCGGTTCGTTGCCGACTTCCGTGCAGGTGGGCGTACAGCCGGTGAACGGCGCCACTCTGCACTCGGGTGCTTCTGCGAAGGCGTACTGCGTACGCGCAAAGCAGAACAGACTCAGATCGTGGTAGCATGACCCGGGGAAACCCCCGCACACGGCATCGGTGAGGCAGGGCGTGCCGGGGTTCAGCGCGGGAAAGACACAGTAGTCGCAGTCGGGGACGGGAACTCGCACCTGCGGGATCTCGCAGGATGCGGCGACCCATCCATTGTCTTCCGCGGTGTCCCCGCAATACTCTGTCATGACGCAGCCGCTTCCGATGTTGATTGCGTCGCACGCTGCGACACTGGGGCTGCATGCGCTGATCAAGTCGGTGCAATCGACTCCGCTGGTGTCGTAGTTACACGAAACACAGTTGTGTATGTCCGACACGACGTCAGTACACTTGCCGTCGCAGCACTGAAAGGATGTCGATCCGTCGGGAGCGTCTTGATCCGTACAGTTTTGATCAGGAGCCCCTCCGCTTCCGCAGCACTCCTGGCAGCGGCCGGTCACCCCGAGGGCCGGTCTTCCACCGAGTCCGTCTCCCGCCATGCCTGCGCAGCAGACGTAGTCGAACGTCCTTCCGGGTATGAAACCGCAATCGCCTTGGGTGTCGGTTATGCACTTTCCATCGAGGTGGTTGTTCGCTTTGCAGATCGTGTCGGACGCACATCCATCGCCTGGAAAAGCACTGAGCGCATCGCAGTAACTCTGGTGGCATATCCCTTGATGATTGACATCCGAGCAATCTGCGTCACTCGTACACCTTCTTCCGGGGTCCCAACTCAGTGGGCTACGGCTGCAATACCCCTGCACGGTGCAGGTATCGCCGTACCCGCTTTCGGCCGGGGCCGGGACGCAATAGGGCGTCGGGCAGACCTGGCCCGGAGGACATCCGCAAACCCAGCCGTCGGGACATTCGATGCTGTTCTTGCAATAGTAAGGGACGCACTCGCCACCGCTGCACTTTCCGGGGGCATCCTCACCGAGCGGGTGATATGTGCAGGCGGTCCCCCAGGGCTTCTTTTCGTCCGGTCCGCAGTCGGGGTAATCGTCGAAGTCGTAGCGGCCGTTGCTCGGGACATCCGAAGGATTTCCGCAGAAATCGCGCTGGTCGCATTCGTTCGCCGCCGAGCGGCATAAGGCGGATGGGTCTCGGGTTACGTTTTGATCCACGCAGTTGCCGGCCGCGTCGCAGCGATACAGCTCGCACCCATAATCCCCGATGCAATCGGTTCCGGCGGGCAAGAATCCGTTGGAGAGGCAGTGGCCGGAATAGTCGCAGGTCCAGGGTTTTTCACAGGGGAGGGTGGCTCCGGGGCACACGGTGCGAACGCATGCGAAACCGATACCACAGGGATTTGCTTCAAAGTCATCACAAAATTCGCCGTCGCGGAGCCCTCCGTCACAAGTCCCACCGGGCAGAACCACGGGGGCCGAGCATGTTCCGTACGACGAACAATAGTCCGGCGGGTCGCAGAAACCCGTGGACTTGCGACAAGGTATTGAGAGATCGAAAGCCAGGGTGACGGGAGTAGGGCATGTTGAGCTTGTTCCGGTGCAGTATACGGCATCCTTGCAAGTGTACTCGTTGTTCGCGTTAGTTGACGAGACACAGGCGTGCGACGACGGCTTGAATGCGTCGACGCACGTGTTGCTGGTTCCCGAGCAGTGATCGATCCCGTCGCACGCGCCGCCGTTCGCGGTCCCCGTGCATGGCGTCGTCTCAGGCTTGAAGCCGGCGTTCGTGCAGCCGCCTGCCCCGTCGCACTCATCGGCGTTGATGCAGGCGCCCTCCGCGTCTCCACACGCAGTTCCGGCCGGCTCGTAATCCGGCACGCAACTCCCGTCGGACCCGCTACAGTGATCGGGATTGTTGCACTGGTCGTTGGTCGCGTCGCCGCAGGCCGTGGTCGCCGCCTTGAAGCCGTTGTTCGTGCAGCCGCCCGATCCGTTGCAATAGTCCTGATTTGTACACGGTCCTCCGGCGTCACCGCACGTCGTGGTGGTCGGCTCGACCTCGTTCACGCAGGAACCATCGACTCCGCTGCAATGATCGGGATTATCGCACACATTGTCCGTTTGATCGCCGCAGGCCGTGGTCGCCGCCTTGAAGCCGTTGTCCGTGCAGCCGCCAGCCTCGTCACACTCATCGGCGTAGGTGCAGGCGCCCTCGTCGTCCCCGCACGTCGCCCCGGCCGTCTCGTAATTCGGTACGCAATTCCCATCGGTTCCGCTGCAGTGATCGGGGTTGTCGCACTCCGTGTCGGCGTCGCTGCCGCAGGCCGTCGACGCAGACTTGAACTCGTTGTCCGTGCAGCCACCGGCCCCGTCGCAATAGTCCTGGTTCGTACATGCTCCTTCGGCGTCACCGCACGTGGTGGTCGTCGGCTCGTGGTTGTCGAGGCAGGTTCCCGAACCATCGCAGGTATCGGGACTGGTGCACTCGTCGTCGGTCTCGTCGCCACAGCCAGTGCCCGAAGCGAGGTTGGTCCAGCCGAAGCGGTTCGTCGCCGCATCACACCACTGGCAGTCGTTGTCCTCATTGATCCACCCGCTGGGGTAAAACGTCTTATTGATTCGACACCCGCTCCGGCACACCCCTGCGCAAACGGCGCCCGAGCAGCATTGGCTGTCGCGTGTACATCGGGCTCTGTCGCCTGGCGGGATGCAGGCAGGTGGCCCGGCCAGCCCCGCCCGCGGCGTCACCCCGAAGGTCAGAACGCCGAGCGCGAACGCCCATCGGCTAGTGGTCAACATGCTTCTGCTCCGCACGGCCGCCCCCCGGGCTTTCACGATTCGTAAACTCTTCATCTCAATGCCCTTCTTTCTGTCGCCGCAACGGCGACGTTCCAATTTTGCGGCCCAAGGTCGAGCGAATGCCCGCACGCCAGGCAAAGGGAAATCGCGACCAACAAACCTAGCCAAATCGTTGTTGCCCTATCAGCCTTGGCCCTTCAAGCCCACGTCCGAGAAATTCACCCCTTCAGCGTGCCGGGCCCGCCGGGTTGCATGTACCCCCGGAGTTAGGTTGCGCGCACCCTCGGTGGTAGAATGTCCGGTGGGGTGCACGACCGCCTTTTCGCTTCGGCCCGACGCCATCAATCCGACGGAACGCCGCGAATCCGGTCATGCAAGGGAATTTTTTTCTGGCGGGAACGGTGTGAACGAAGTCACCCAAATCTTAAACGCCGCAGCAGGGGGCGACAGCGATGCGGCTCGCCAGCTCCTCCCTCTCGTTTACGCCGAGTTACGGAAGCTGGCCGAATCGCGGCTGGCCAAGACCCCGCCGGGCAATACGCTTCAACCGACAGCCTTGGTTCACGAGGCGTACCTTCGGTTGGTCGGCTCCGGCGACCCCGGATGGCAAGGGAGGAACCACTTCTTCGGTGCCGCCGCTCAAGCCATGCGGGACATTCTGGTCGAGCAGGCTCGCCGGAAATCACGGGTCAAACATGGCGGAGGGTTGGCGCGACTCGAGCTGGACGAAGTGCAAACTGCGGAGGAGCCCGATCCGCAAGAGGTACTGGGCGTGGATGAGGCTCTCGCCAAGCTGGAGAAGGAGGATCCGCGCGCGGCACAGGTCGTCGTTCTGCGGTACTTCGGCGGACTGACCGAACCCGAAACCGCGGCCGTCCTGGAAGTGTCGGAGAGTACCGTGGTGCGTGACTGGAAGTTTGCACGAACCTGGCTGTTCCGAGAGTTACAGGCAACACATCCCCCACAAACCGCGGGAGAATCGGACCATTGACGTCACCGCACCGGGACCAGGTCAAGGCGGTATTCAGCGATGCCCTGGAACTTCCCCCGGAGGCGCGGCGCGACTTTCTTGATCGATCGTGCGGTACGGACGAGGATCTTCGCGCCGAGATCGAATCGCTCCTGGCCGGTGAACAGGCTGCACCCGACGCATTCATGCAATCGCCCGCGTTTCGACCCGTTGATTCGATGGAAGGCGGTCCCGCGCCATCCCCCGGAGTTATCCCACTGCGAATTGGTCGTTACGTCGTCCTGCGCAAGCTCGGCGAGGGCGGAATGGGGGTTGTCTTCGAAGCTCGCCAGGAGAACCCGGCCCGCACAGTGGCCGTCAAACTCATCCGCAGCATTCTGGCGACTTCCAACGTCCGCCGCCGTTTCGAGAAGGAAGCGCAGCTCCTGGGACAGTTGCAACATCCCGGCATCGCCACGGTCTACGAAGCGGGGACGGCGGAGGTCGTGTTCGACAACGGGACTGCGGTCGCACAATCCTTCTTCGCCATGGAACTCGTTCAGGGAGTTCCTCTCCACGACTACGCCGCACGCGCGAAGCTAGACCTACGTGGAATCCTTGAGTTGTTCCTTCAGGTTTGTGACGCGGTCCGGCACGCTCACGAGCGCGGCGTGATCCATCGCGATCTCAAACCCCCCAACATCCTCGTCGACGGCGGCGGATTGGCGAAAATTCTGGACTTCGGCGTCGCGCGTTTGATGGATGCGGACGCCCGGGCCACGACTTTGCAGACCGACGCCGGACAACTCGTCGGAACGCTGCAATACATGAGTCCCGAACAAGTGCAAGGAACCGGTCAGGACGTCGACGCCCGCGTCGATGTGTATGCCCTCGGTGTGATCCTCTATCAACTGCTCTCCCGGCGAACGCCGCTGGACCTTCAGGGCCGATCAATTCCCGATGCAGCGCGGATGATCCAGGAGTCGGAACCGACACGGTTGGGTTCGATCCATCGCGCCCTGCGCGGCGACCTGGAGACCATCGTCGAGAAGGCGATCGAAAAGAGCCGAGATCGGCGTTACGACTCCGCGACGGCGTTGGCGGCGGACATTCGGCGGTACCTCAACGACGAACCGATCATCGCTCGTCCGGCCACGTCCTGGTACCAGTTTCAGAAGTTCGCGCGGCGCAACAAGGGTCTCGTCGCCGGCACGGCGCTCGCGGGACTGGCGCTAACCGCGGGGTTGATCGTGGCCACGCAGCAGGCAGTGGTCGCGCGAAACGCCCTCGCCCTTGCCGAACAACGCGAGCAATTCAGCCTCCATGCTGCCTTGCGGGCCAACATCATCGCCGCCGCTGCCGCCGTCGATAACCAGGACATTGCCCTCGCCCGACGCAGCCTGGATGCGATTCCCGAAAGGCTGCGGAAATGGGAGTGGCACTATCTCCGCAACGCCCTGGACCACAGCTTGTTGACTATCCCCGTGGAGAGCGCCATGCAGGTCCGGGAACTGCTGTTTCTGTACCAAGTCGACACCCCCATCATCACAACAAGAACGGGGACAACGGTGCGAAGCTGGAATGCAACCAGCGGAGCCGAAATCGCGCCCTTCGCTCCCGCAATCGTCCCTGCGGACGACGGGACCTCCGCATTAATCTCCAAACAGATCGGCCCGGGCCCCGATCAGCTCCTGACGAGCCCTGATCAACGCTTCGTGGTTTGGGCGAAGCGCGATGAGGTCTATCGATGGGATCGACAAAACCCAACTGTGGAGTCGATCCGTCCGGAGCGCCCAGGGACGGGAATCGACCGGATGGCCTTGGCCCCTGACGGCACCGTGGCCTTTGCCGCGGCCATCCGCGACAAGCCCGCCCTGTGGCCGCTCGGCTCTGCGAAGCTCGTCCCCATTCCGCTCCCCGCCGGGTTCGTCCGATCGGTCGCCTTCACGCCCGATGGAACCCGAGTCGTAGGCGGTTTGCAGGACACCCTCGTTCAAGTTTGGGACGCTCGGACGTTGGAGGTTGTCGGCGTCGCCCGCGGACACGAACACGCCGTCAGCGACGTGGCCTACCGCCCGGATGGAAGGGTGCTTGCATCGGTCAGTCTTGATCGAACGGTTCGACTCTGGGATGCCGCGACGATGGCGCCCATCGCCGTCCTTCATGGCCATGAACGTGTGATCCTTCGAGTGGCGTTTTCACCGGACGGTTGCCGATTGGCCACGCTCGGCGACGACGGGATGATCCGCATCTGGGACGCCCAAGCCGCCGCCGAGCCTGGCGTTCTTGTCGGACACAAGGGCATCGTCTATCCCGTGGCGTTCAGTCCGGATGGGACCATCATGGCATCGGCCGGTTGGGACCGAACCGTACGCGTTTGGAATGCCGATGACTTTTCACCGATCCGAACGCTTTCGGTCGATGCCCCGGTGGTGACGGCCCTGGCGATAAACTCAACGAGCGATCGCATCGCCGCCTCGACGACCCGCGGCTACTTTGCCTGGAACCTGACCACGGGCGAGGCGCTGACTTCCCCCAACTCCGCAGGTCTGGTTCCATTGCCGACACTGCCGATTCGGGCGCTTGATTTCGGTTCGGATGGAACCACGGTCATCCTTCCCTGGGAAATCGAAACCGGCACCGCGCTGGCATGGAACACAACGACTGGCGCAGTCGAGCGCCTGAATTCGGCGCGACCAATCGCGAAGGGCACTCGTTTCATCAGCCCGTCGAAGTCGCATGCGGCTCTTTATCAGCCTCCCGCCGATCCGACGAATCAATCCCGCGAGGCGCGATCCGATTCCGGGCCGCTGTTGCGGGTGATGGAACTGGCGTCGGGTCGATCGACGGAACTACCGCCCATCTCCGGACTATTCGCCTTCGATCCGTCATCGCAAGCGACGACCAAGCTCGCTGCGCGTCTAGACGAGAATCAGTCCGTGGTGGGTTTGTGGGATTTGAGCACGGGCGAGAAGTTCGGCGAACTCAAAGGCCACGCCGGCGAAGTCTACGGCCTCGCCTATTCTCCCGACGGTACGCGGATCGCCACCGCGGGGCGCGACTCACTTCGCCTGTGGGACGCCGCGACCGGCGAGGAGATCATCGAGCTTCGTGGTCATCGTTCGTTCGTCTGGTCCGTCGTGTTCAGCCCGGACGGGTCGCGCCTGGCCTCCGGGTCCGGCGACGGCACCGTGCGTGTCTGGGACGCGCGCCCGAGAGACACGAGTCGGCATTCACCGATAACACGAATCGACCACTAGCTTCACGGCTGTGACATCTAACACCGCAACGATCTACGAGGCTGGAGGACCGGCCGCCCCCGCGACTTTGGAACACCCGCGTGATATTGGCCGATGAGCTGTGTGACTCCGCCAAATGCAGATGTGATTGCATACCCCTTCTCTTTTTTCAAAGCTCTGTTGCCTGGCAGGGGGCCTTCGATTCTCTTATGAGTGACTCCTAATACGCCGCTCCCCCTGTGCGCGTTTAGCGTATAGGTAACGGAAGAAACTGAGCCGCGGAGGCGGCGACACATCTGTAGCCCACGGCGTAAGCCGTGGGTCCTCGGAGGATTTAAGAGGACTAGCCCCGCAAGGGGCGACACGCTCCCCGGCGTGTGAATGTGCCGCCCCGTTCGGGACTGGACGTACGATGGATCCGTTACCCACGACTTACGCCGTGGGCTATGGCTGTTCCGCCCTTACAGGGCTTCATACGTAATGCACGCTAAACACATACCTCCCCCTTGGGGGAGAGGGGAAGGTGAGGGGGTTTTCGGATGCACTCTAGATTGAGCTGGCGACTTCCTTGAACTCGTCCTGACTTTCAGCGAAGCAAACGGCCCCCGGCTGAGCGTGAATCTCCGGGAACTTGTCGTACGCGCTACGAATGGACGATGCGGATTTCTCTCGCGTGCGTGGCATCCTCGGGTTCTCGCCGAATGCTTGTTCGTACGCTCGAATGGCCTCGCGCGGCTTGCCCGACTTCTGGAAGCAATACCCCAAAGAAACGATTGCCGGACAGAATTCGGGCCGCGCGTTCAAGCAAAACTGCAACTCCTTGATTGCCGTTGGGGTCAACCCAATCGCGTCGAGCGCACACGCCAGCCCCAACCGGGAAAGCGGATCGCCAGGGTCGAGTCTCAATGCTCTCGTAAAGGCCTCCCGAGCATGGGCCGGTTTCGCATCCTGCAACAATCGGCGTCCCAAATCCCGATGGCGCGCCGCCACCCCCGGCTCCAACCGTACGCCGGCTTCAAGCTCATCAATAGAGACCCGCCCGGCATCGTAAATGGCATCCGGGAATCCCTCTGCCAATTCACGAAGCAATCCCTCGCCCAGAAAATCAAGATTCATCATCGTACATTCCCTCTTGAAGCTGAAGTGACCCAACATTTCCCGTTTGGCCCTTGCATAAATGACGTCTCAAGGACGGAATCAGTGCGAGCGCACATTTTTCCTTTATCTTCAACGCCGCAATTTGCGTGCCAGTTTGTCCACGTCGTAGATGAATGTTTGTAAAATCATCGCCATAATCGTGCTTCACTGTCGCTTTACGTGCAGGGTACGGCTACTTACTTCGGCGTCTTTGATCCTTCGGAAACCCGCTCCAAGGCGACGGCAAGGGCTTCTTTGTAGATGACCTCGACTTCGTCGCCTGCTCGTAGGTTCTTTACGTAATTCCGTAGCGAAGGGTCGAGAATCTGAACACTACGACGGCCACGCGGGCCCGTGAACGTAACAACCGACCCGTCGCGATTGACAGACTCGATTATGACCGTGGCCTTTACCTCCGTTGCGGCTTTCCCGGCGGGCTGACCGGGCTGGGGCCGCGAGGTTTCTTCCGTGACCTGAAGCCCTGGACCGCGTCGGCCCTTTTTCATGAGCTGGAAGGCGAAGGATTCGGTGTAGCGAACGCGGACCCGATCGCACACCCAAAATCCTGCTGGTCGAGCCCGACCCGGACATGGTTGACATGCTGGTCGGATTGCTGCGCCGACGGTTCGACGCCCAGGTGACTTGCGTGAGCAACGCAGAGTCCTGCCTGAATACCGACCTCTACGAACCGCACGACTTGGTGATCGCGGAGTGGGAGTTGGACGACTCGGACGGCCTGCAACTGACCGAGCACCTGACGATCCTCAGCCCGCGGCCGATCATCTTGCTTGCCGACGAACCCACCAGTCGCGACGCCATCGAGGCCATGAGGCTTGGAGTGCGCGACTTGTTCATAAAGCCATTCCCGTTTCAGGATTTGCTCGACGCGACGGAGCGGGCCGTGACCGGCAATGAGCTGAAGCGTCAACACGCGGCCAAGTATCGTCGCATGCGCGATCTCGTCCGCCATGTGATTCGGGAACGGCGCGACTTGAACCGCTGGACGGAGCTGGTCTGCCGCGATCTCGTGGAAGCCCACCGACGCCTCGTCCACCGCGTGCTGGCCCTCGAAGGCACGCGAAGCGAACAAGCCACTTGAGGGGATTTTCGATTGTCGAATGGAGGCCGGGTGGCCCACCTCTTCAGAGGTGGGGGTCCGGGTGGCCCACCTCTTCAGTCCGGGTGGCCCACCTCTTCAGAGGTGGGGGACTGCGATCAGAACCGCGAGTGTCAACGAGCGGTCATCCCCGCTTGCTCACGCCCGTTTGACCGCTCCATGCCTGTCGCGGTACTGCGCCGCCGCTCGCTTCAACGCCCTTTCGATCTTCTCCACCGTGCGAACCGTCGGCGAATGCAGTCCCGTTTCCAACCGGCAGATCGTCTCCTGCCGCACCCCGGACAGCTTGGCCAGTTGCTCTTGGGTGAGTCCCAACGCCTTGCGCTCGCGGATGATGTCCCGCGCGATGCTCGCCCGAACGTACTCCAACGCCGGGACGTTCCCCTCTTCGTCCGGCTTCGGAAACGATGGCAATCCATTACCTTTTCGTTTTGCGCACGGCGCGCCCCTTCTTGAAAGCCCCCAATGTGGTCGCATCGACCCACGCGTGCCGATCGGTGGCATAGTCGCCCACTCCGGTCTCGAATTGTTGAAGAAAGCGGATCATTCCGGCGCGGCCCAGCCGTTTTCGCAACGCCTCCAACCCCTCCCGCCTGATGTCATTCAATGTTCGATGCATTCGAAACCTCCCGAAGCCACCATACAGGGTCGAGAATGGCAACCCGAAGCACTTTTCGATTGCGACTTCCCAGACGGATTAGCCGGTCATCGCATGTCAATAACACGTCTGCATTCAGGCACTCGGCTGACGCAACGTGCAAAGCGTCCGCCGCCTTGAATCCCAGTTTCACCAATTTCGCCGCGCGGCGAAAGACCTCTTCGGTCAGCTTGATTGTATCATCGGAATCGGCAAAAAGCGCCTGAACACGCCCTCTACGTTCCCGGTCCGTCATGGCCGCAACCTCGATTCGAACGATTTCCGACGACAGCAGCCGCCACTCGCCCGCGTCGATTCGATCGAGGATCAACGTTACGGCCTCGGACTCCAGCCGAATCCGCGTTTGTCGTTGGTCGTCGAATGGACGGTTTAGGCACGATACGTCCAGATAAACTCTCAATGGGGTAACTCCTAGCCGCACGAACGTGGAATCCTTTTTCTTACCCACGCGGTCAAGTTTTGCTTCTGCATAGTCGAAATATCCACGTCGTAAACTAACATCTGTTACCGGCCTTCGGAACCCCGCCCCGATCTTTCTCGCGGACGGGCAAGTCAGATTGTGTCTGGACGCCGGGCGGATTGCTCACGGAGACTCGACAATGGACCGGGTACGCTTTCTGAATCGTAATCGTCTGAATTGGCTGTGGGCATACTCGTTCGTCGGGTTGACGGTGGCGAGCTTGGCTGGTGTCACCGTGTTGCCCGGTTGCGGGACCGGGACGGTACTCACTACACGGGCCGACGCTCGCGCCGCATGTCCGATGCTTAGCGATATCCTATTCAATGTGGCGGTGGAGGAGTACGAGCACTTCGAGCGCCAGGGCGATACTTACGAAGATTGCGTTAATACCTCCTTGGCCACGGCGCAGACCGCGGAGTTCCTCGATTGCTTCTTGGCATTGTGCAATCACGTGTTCCGATGACGGCTGAGGCACACGCTTTTCGGTCGTTGTTTCCACGATTTCGAGCCTGCCGAATTCACTGAAAAAGATAGAAGGGGCGTGTGTTCGACGCTCGCGCGATCCGCTTGCGGCAGATCCGAATGTGAAAGATCACTAGCACTCTCGGAGGAACCAAGACATGACCACTTACGAACTTCATCGTGACAAGACAACTCCGAACACGTTCCGTTGGAACCGCGACGTGGACGGTGTTCCGTTCGCCTTCTACATCCCGCAAAACTGCGTCCCGAATCCGCCACCGGAGCGCATTAAGGTCGGGTTCAGCGCGGGCCCTGCGGACGTGGAAGCCGTCAAAGCCGACATCAAAGCTGTTGTACAGTCGCATCCAGAACCTTCAAAAAGGGAACACTCAGGGACAGTCCGTTACGTGCCAATCGGCGATCGGGAAACTTGGCAGATTGGGGAACCGTACATCCCCAAGACCGCCTTACCGCAGCCGTGGCCAAGAAAGCTCTATATGTTCGTCGCATGGAACTAGCCGGGCAGGTGCTCGCACCTGCCTACACTATTGGCCCGAAACCCGTAGGTCGCTTCATCGACCCGACACCCCAGACCCGGCATCCGATTTCGACGTTTCTGCCCTCATCGCTCCGACACCCTTCCCCGACTGAGTTCCGTAGGGTCCGCTGTGCGGACCATTTCCTTTTAATCGTGCCACTTCGTGGCACAATCGATCGGTGGCCGCGTAGCTCGGGTCATCGACCCGATGACCCCGACCATGCCGCCCCGGCATCCGATTTCGCCTTTTTGACTTTTCGACGTTTTGACTTTTCTGTTCTGATCGCCCTGCGCCTCGTAACTCGTAACTCGTAATTCCCCCACGCCCCATGCGTTTTCTGCGTTGCGACGTTCCGGCTATTCCGCAATTGTAACTGGTAACTCGTAACTCGTAATTCCCTCCCGCTTCGTGGCTCCGTGCCTCGGTTACTCATTCGACAATCGACAATCGCAAATCGTCAATCCCCTTCGTGCCTCATTCCTAAAGCCTACAGCCTATTGCCTATGGCCTTTCTGGGTGATCGCTCCGCGATCATCCGCGACCGCGCGCCCGTGAAGTTATTAGGGGTAGAGACTTTGCGGTTATGCTCGCGTCGGTCGGTGGACGGCGGACCGGTTGGGGTACGCGCCGGGAGTGTGAAATCATGTTCCACGTGGAACATCGAATGGGTCAACAAATGAACCCACGCCGTTGTTGGAACAACAGGACCGCCGCCCGTTCCGGATTGCACCAAGTTCCCCTTGGTGACCAGTGCCCGCCCGACCTGACCGTCAATGGGCGCTGTAATCTTGGAGAAATCAAGGTCCAGCTCGGCTCGGTCGATCGCCGCATCCGCTGAGTTGATCGCGGCGATCGCCTCCCCGAACTCGGCACGGGCCTTATCAAGATCCTGCGCGCTCGCGGCCCCGGTGGGGACAAGCCCCTCGTATCGAGAAACGTCCGCCTTGGCCTTTTCGCGTTTGGCCAGCCACTGCGCCTTTTGCCCCTCGGCGTTCTTCAGCTCGGCTTCAAATGTTCTGCGGTCGGTCTCGAAAAGGGGTACGCCGGCCTTTGCCTCCTGCCCGTCGGCAAAATGCACGGCATTGAGATATCCGCGCACCCGTGCCCGGATTTCCACATTCGCAGGCGTGGCCATTCGCCCGGTGAACTCCTCGTAGTCCGATACCGACCGTTCGATCACTTGGCTGACGGTTACTTCGGGCGGTTTGGGGCCTTCAACTGGCGCTTTAGGGGCTTGCCAGCAAGCAAGCCCTATCACCCCCGAGGCCAAGTTGAATACGGCGAATCTACGCGGTATAATTACACTCATAAGGCGAGCCCCGGTCTGTTTCCTGCTACTCTTGATCGCGCCATGCGGTTTGTACTACGCCAAACGAATAGATGCACTGTCCGTGCCACGCTCGTAGTTCACAAATGGTACATGAAGGTGCGCAGGTGCCCCATCAATGCGAAGCAGGGGCGGGGGATCACCCGCGCAATTACGAGCCGCGAGCGCGAGCGAAGCCGAACAGGGGGAAAGGCGCCGATGTCGCGGCCCCCTTTCCCGCATTTTCTTTTAGGCGGCAAGTCTTTTCAACTTCCATTTGCCCTTCTGGCCGTTGCGAGCTTTTGTTCGCCTGCTTTGGGCGACCCGTCCGTAGCCCGTCAATGGAACGAGCAGTTGCTCTCCGCAATCCGACGCGATTTCGCCCGTCCGACGGTCCACGCCCGGAACTTGTTCCACGTTTCGACGGCCATGTGGGACGCCTGGGCCGCATACGACGCCACAGCCGACACATTCTTGATCCACGAACATGCCGCTGCCGCCGACGTCGAGACCGCGCGTGCGGAAACGATTAGTTTTGCGGCCTATCGAGTGCTCAGGGTTCGATTTGCCGCTTCGCCCGGCGCTGCCGCCTCGCTTTTATCATTCGACGACAAGATGACCGCACTCGGGTACGACAAGAACTTTATTTCAACTGTGGGTGACTCGCCCGCTGCCCTAGGGAACCGAATCGCACAGGCCGTTCTTCAATTCGGGTTGAACGACAACTCAAACGAACAAGGCGGCTACGCGAACCGACATTATGTGCCCGTCAATCCCGCGCTCGTGCCGCCGCTTCCCGGCAACCCGAACATCATCGACCCGAATCGCTGGCAGCCGTTGGCCCTCGACTTCTTCATTGACCAGGGTGGCAACGTGATCGTCGGCGGCTTCCCACCCGCGTTGAGCCCGGAATGGGGCGTGGTTACGCCGTTTGCGCTCCGTCCCGATGACCTAACGGTATACCATCGCGGCGACTTCGATTATTGGGTCTATCACGATCCGGGGCCGCCGCCGCTGATCGGCGGGGTCGGCGAGGAAGCCTACAAATGGGGCTACGAACAGGTCGCTATCTGGAGCGGCCATCTGGACCCCGCGGACGACACGATGTGGGATATCTCGCCCGCCTCGCGCGGCAATTCGCCGCTTCCCGATCCGGCAGACTACGAATCCTATTATGATTTGATCAACGGGGGCGACACCAGCGCCGGCTACACGGTGAACCCGATCACCGGTCAACCTTACGAACCGCAGATGGTTCCGCGCGGCGATTTCGCACGCGTACTGGCGGAGTTCTGGGCCGACGGACCCAGTTCAGAAACGCCTCCGGGACACTGGTTCACAGTCTTGAACTATGTTTCCGACCATCCGCAGTTGGAGAAGCGATTGGGCGGCAGCGGACCGATCCTCGAGGACCTGGAATGGGACGTGAAGTGTTATCTCGCCTTGGGCGGGGCGATGCACGATGTGGCCGTTGCGGTATGGGGCGCTAAGGGTTGGTACGATTCCGTCCGGCCGATTTCGGCGATTCGCTACATGGCCGATCGAGGCCAGTCGTCGAATCCCGCCGGACCGTCCTATCACCCCAGCGGCATTCGCCTGTATCCGGGCCTCATCGAAGTGGTTACGGCAGAAACGACGGCGCCGGGAGCGCGGCATGCGCATCTTGCGGGACAGGAGGGCAAAATCGCCCTTCGGAGTTGGCGCGGTCCGGGCTACATCAGCAACCCTCAAACAACGGTTGCGGGCGTGGGCTGGATCCTTGCGGCGAATTGGTGGCCCTATCAGCGGCCAACGTTCGTCACGCCGCCGTTTCCCGGCTACACCTCCGGTCACAGCGCCTACAGCCGTGCGGCCGCCGAGGTGCTTACATTCATCACCGGAAGTCCGTACTTCCCCGGCGGACTGGGCGAGTTTTCATGTCCTGAAAACGAGTTTCTCGTGTTTGAAGACGGCCCCAGCGTGGACGTGACGCTCCAATGGGCGAGCTATTATGACGCAGCCGACCAATCGGCCTTATCGCGTATCTGGGGCGGAATCCATCCTGGTTTTGATGACCTCCCCTCGCGGCGCATGGGTTCGGTCATCGCCGTGGATGCGTTTCACAATGCGACGAAACACTTCGGCGGCGGGGCAGGGGCCTGCTCCGCGGGCAGCGACAACCTGGACGCCGACGAAGACGGCATCGCCGATGCCTGCGACCGTTGTCCGAACACAACCCCGCTTGACGCCTGCTTGTGCCCACCTGTGGATCGCTGTTGCCGCGATGGTTGTCTGATCGGTGACGCGAACGGCGATGGTGTCCGCGATTTGTCAGACTTCGCTGCGCTGCAGATCTGCTTCAGCGGGACGTTGGGCGAGCCGGGCTACATTGCGCCCGATTCAGATTGCCGCTTTTCTTTCGACAGAGATGATGATGCGGACGTGGATCTCGATGACTTCGTTTTCTTCCGCGGCTCAATGAACGGACCTTAACAAACGATTTTGCGGCGCTGATTTTCCGCCTCGGGCCAATTCCAGGTGGGCATACGGCCCCGCCATCACCGCGTTCAAGCATGGATGCGGGTCGGCATGTGGGCCTTGGCCTCGATGGTGAACGCCGGGAAGTGAAACGTCCCTGGACGGTTCGCCGGCCCGCCGTGGTCATGGGCATGGGTGTCGAGAGAACCTGCTGCTGGAACTGTTTCACCACGATCAGGTAATACTCAGTCGGCCGCGGCCCCGGAGCATGCCCGTCCGAGGCATCACCAGGGGAATGACGAGGGGCTCGGTGTACTTGGAGACGCCCGCCGGATCGAGTGATGCGGCTCCGCGAGCGTCGATCGCCGGCCACACCGGTATCGCCGCCATTACAAAGGAAATCTAGAGGATTTTCGAATTGCTTCTCGCAGAAATCACCCTGCTTGTTTCTCCCGTTCCGCACCATGCCCTTCTACTTCACCTTGTACTCGATTTGCTTCCCAAACATGGCAGGGCACATTTGAGCTGCTCGAATGCAGATTCTTATTGTGCCGTGGCGCACGCCTGATTGCCGACCGCGCTTTCGGTATCAACGCCGGAATCGAATGCTCCGTTGGCGTTGCAGTCGTTCCATGCGGCGACGACGTAGCAATACTGAACGCCTCGGCTGAGACCTCCATCTTTGTAGCTCAACGTGGGGGTGGGGACGCCGGCCCGATACAGGAACTTTCCGGATTGCACATAGTAGATCCTGTAGCCGCCTGATGCGGGCGGCGGCGCGGCAGCCTGCCAATTCAGGATTACGCTCCGTTTGCCGGCAGTCGAAATTAAATTGGTCGGCGCGCCTGGCGTTTCGCAGGGCGGCGAGGGCGGCGTTCCCCACGTCGCCGTCGCCATTGCATGGGGTTCCGCCATTCCGGTGGCGAGCCAGGCCTGCATCAGGTTGACGCCTTCGTTGGCTAGAAACGCGTTTTGTCCGTTGTTGGCCAGATTCAGGAACTGGACATACTCCCAGCTAGTGGGTTGATAGAGCAATCGGATGTCCGCGTAGGCTGCTCCCACCGGAGGGCTGAGCGCGAAATCGTCCCAGTGCTGATAGGTCCCGCCCGGCCCCGGACTTCCGTACTGATCGGCCGGCACGGGGAGCGCATTGCGCGAGCGGGCGTCGTCATAGCTGAATCCGTAGGGAGGAATCCGGTTGTCCTTGGCGACGTGGTTGTTGAGTACGAAGTGGAATGTCTCCTCGTAGTCTCCGTCAGCGGAGGCGGCCAATTCGCCGAGCGTATCGGCTACGGCACCGGTCAAGCGGTCAAACGTCAAGGGAAGGTCCGTCAGGTAACCAAGTGAAACGAGCTGCGCTGCCCATTCCTGGGTCATCGCGTAATGCGCCTCGTAGACCTTTGTGTAGGGATCGTCGAGATTCAGAATCGACTTCACCTGGGTCGGCGTGCCGTTGAGGGCGACGGTCATCGTTCCGTAAGCGCCGTCCTCGCGTAAAAGGATGCTATTCCCGTCGTACCACTTCACGTTGAGCCACATGCGCCGACCTTCCGGATAACCCGAGATCAGCTTATGTCCGGTGAGGTTCACGATTCGAAGGTTGTCGCCGGCGACCGAAAGCGACGCCGCGAGGTTGAGCTGCTGTTTCGCCCGGCTTTGGCCGGCCTTGATGGCGTCAATCTGCAGAGTGGTCAACCCGCCGCCCAATCGCAGCAGGTTGTTCGTGTTTTGATAGAGGATCGCATCCGGCATCCAATAGTTTCCGCCGGTCATGTCGTGCAAAGGAAGATCCGGGCGGATCAAGACCCCCGCCTTGTTGCATCCCTGCCCGTTGGTGGGTCGCACGTGGCAGCTTTGGCAACTGAAGTAACGGGTCGTGCCGTCGGCGTAATTACCGCCGGTGCCGGCGCCGATCGCAGCCTCGTAGGCGACTTTGATTGCGCCTGATTTCAACTCTGCCGGCAGGCTGCCATAATCGGGAACGGGAGTCTTGGACAGCAGCCCTGATTTGAATTCGCTGAAGGTGCGCTCCACGATGCCGTATTGGAACGGTAAATTGTTGAACGCGGCCTTGGCGGTGACCGGCGAACCCGGTGTGCCGCTGGCGACAACCGGGTCGGCGGAGTCCTGCGTGCCGTTATTGTGGGCGAGATCCCCGACGGCGGGATTGGAGACGTCGTGGCATGAGCCGCAGAAGTCGACGGAGCGGTGGAATCGCGATTGCATGAACTGGTGGCGTGCATTGGCATTGCTGTAGGGGCCCAACTTCTGCGCCCCACCCCAAATGGACAGCATGCCCGATCCGTAGTATCCAGTGGCAGGAACGAGTTCGTCGTTTGCGATGAAGGGTGGGACCATTTCCCCCAGATGTTCCGAATCATTGGGATTCGTCATCTTGTGGCAAGTGTCGCAATCTACCCCATCCGCATCGCCCGCCGTAAGGGCCGAACCGTCAGTCGGGGTCGATCGCCCCGCCATCCACCCTGCGGTGCTGTGGCACCGAATGCACAAGTCTCCCGCACCGTCGAAGTCTTGTTCGGCCACCGCTAGCGTAGCCCAGAAGATGGGGTCGCGCCCGGCGTTGGCCATCATGCTGCCGCGCCAGTTGAACGCCGGCTCCACGGCGCGGTTGTACCCTCCGTGACAGTTGTCGCACTTGTCGGGGCTTTCGAGATTCCCGACCTGGCCCGGCTGGGTGCCGGGCTGCTGAATTTCGGTGGGCACGACATCAGCAGCGTAGATCGCAGTCCCCAGGAATAAAACAATCAGAAGGTGGCATTTCATGACGTTTCTCCTTTTCCGGTCAACGGCCACGGGTGCCCCGGCCCATAGACCTTGCCGTGGGAATCAGCTTGCAAGCGGTGTTCCACTCCACTCTGCATGTATACTCCTTGCCGTTCGCGTACCCTCGCCATCGGCGCGGCGGAAATTCCACAGCATCATTCTTGGCTAAAAGGTGTAGGACAGATGGAATCGGGTATAGGACGAAAACGGACGGCCCAGACGAACCTACTCGACCAGCCCGCTCCGCAGGGCGTAGCGCGTGATTTCGGCGTTGTGACGAAGTTCGAGCTTTTCGAGGATGCGCGTGCGATAGGTGCTAACAGTCTTTACGCTCAATGCCAGGGACTCGGCTATGTCACTTACGCTCTTGCCCTGTGCGATCAGGCACATCACCTCATATTCACGATTGGAAAGTTTCTCGTGGGGCTGGCGTTGCGAGTGGACGTCGACATGCGAGGCGAGACTGTCGGCCACTTCCGGGTCAATAAAGCGGCGTCCCTCGGCGACTGCGCGAAGGGCGGCGACAAGCTCCGACGGCGGACTTGCTTTGTTGATATAGCCGGAGGCCCCGGCCCGGATGGCGCGTACCGCGTACTGTTGGGCCGGATACATACTGAGCACCAATACGGGTAGACTCGGCTTCCTGCGACGCAGGTCTTCGAGGAGTTCGAGTCCTGGGACGCCCGGCATGGCCAGATCGAGAACGACAGCGTCTACGGCATCGCCACCGATCAACTCCATCAGCGCGGGCCCGTCACCGGCTTCGCCGACGACCTGAATGTCCGTCGTATCCGCGAGCGTCCGTTTGATCCCCTCGCGAACGATCGCATGATCGTCGGCAATCAGGACGCGAATCATGGGCCGGACTCCAGTCCGCCGGGCGATACCGGCATTCGAAGCGTCACCATTGTGCCCTTCGCGCGCGCACCGCTGACATAGAGCCGCCCACCCCAGGCCAGCGCGCGCTCGCGCATCCCCATCAGACCCAGGGAATTCGCGTCGGATATCGCTCTCGATGAGATTCCTTTGCCATTGTCGGAAACGGACAGGGTCAGAAGACCATTTCGAATGGTTAGCGTCACGTTTGCCTCGGACGCGTGTGCATGCCGACCGACGTTTGTTAGGCTGGCCTGGAAGATGCGAAACACCGCCGTGGCTTGTTCTTTGGGGAGAGGACACCGGCTCTTTCGAGGCAGGCGGACGCTGCAGCGAATGCCCGTGCGGGACTGGAACTCGCGAGCTTCCCATTCGAGCGCCGCGATCAACCCAAAGTCGTCAAGGACCGTCGGCCGCAGGTCGGCGCAGATTCGGTGAAGGGACTCAGCGGTTTCGCCCACCAGGAGCGTCATGGCCGTGATGCGTGAACAGAATTCGGCCTTATCCTCCTGCGTACGTGCCGCGAGCCAATGCAAGTCCATGTTCAAGGCGGTCAATGCCTGCCCGAACTCGTCATGAAGTTCGCGGGCGATGCGGGCCCGTTCACCCTCGCGCACGGCCTCTTGACGATCGGCGAGCCGTCGGAGTTCATTGGTCAACGTGCGATATACTTGCTCGCTCTCGCGCAGGGCTTCCTCGGCCCGCTTGCGGTCGGTGATGTCCACCATATTGCCGTGAATCGTTCGGGGTTTGCCGTTCTCATCAGACAAGAGGCTCACGTTCTCAAGCACAAAGATCGGCGTGCCGTCCTTCCGCTTCAAGCGGCACTCCGCGTTGACGAGTTTCCCGATTCTGCGCAGACGGCGAAGGAAATCGCGCCGCTCAACCGTTGCGAAGTACAGATCGGACGCCGGCCGCGACATCAGGTTGGCGCGGGATCCGTACCCGAGCATCCGCGCCATAGCGTCATTGCAATCGAGTATTCGGCCCTCCACCGTCGTAGTGTAAATGCCCGACAGGCTCTGTTGAAAAAGTAGGGAATACCGTTGTTCCGGGCCGGACAGGGGCGTTTTGAGGCAAGGCCGCGCCCGGTCGGGCGTACAGGGCGGCTGTAACGTCGCGTCGACCGCGCGCGTGGCTGGAGCCCGGACCGGCTTACGGGTGGCGACGCGTTTTACCCTTCGATGCATGGCCTTGCATCCATCCCGCCTCGCGAAATCCCACGCTCCATCGCGAGATACCGCACTTATTCATCTTACTTATCAAGCCGCATGAAACCAAGGAACGATTGGAAAGGGCGTCGCGGACAGGTGCATCTCGTATGGTGGGGCGAGAACGCCCCGGGATGCCATTCTGAGCGAAGCGAAAAATCTTTTTACGCTTTGAGATGCTTCGCTTCGCTGGGCATGACACGAAACGATTGCCACCGCCACTCTTGTTGGGATGCACCCGTGGCGGACGCACCCGTAATCTTGGCCGTTTCACGCGTATCGGTGTTTGTCCTACACGATACGCAGCACTTCTTACGTACCATTTCCGAAAATCGGTCATCGGTTTGTGGTTTGCGCCGCAAACGGGTTTTTCCGACGGAGCGTTGCCCGCCGACGTTGGAGCGCCGCAATGGAGGCACGCAACTTGCATGGAAGATTGCCTGAGCGCTGTCCCGCGCGGTGGCCGACTTCGCGGTGGCGAAGGGCGGGCCGGGAACAGGCGCCCGGTCAGAGGAGAAGCCCACGATGAGCACCAACCTGCTTACCGTCGTTTCAGGTTCTGCCACGGCGATTCGAGGAATCCGACGCGACACGCGTACCGCCCGTATGCTTTTCGTATCCGCTATGGCGCTGGCGATTGGCTCCGGCCAAGTGCTTGGGCGTCCGACGATTCGGTCGTCGTTCTTTTCGGTCTACCCTAACGCCGTGGGCACGACGATTGAAACGGTGCCCAGCCACCTGAACCATTGCGGCCAGTGCCACTTCGACTTCGGCGGCGGCGGACAGCGAAACCCCTACGGTGTCCGGCTGGGTAGCGTGCTCGGAGATTATGGAAACAACGATGCCGGTCGGCAGCAGGCGATCCGGTTCATCGAGAACGAGGATTCTGATAGCGACGGATTCTCAACTCGAATCGAAATCACCAACACCTCCACATTTTCCAATACGCCGACATTTTCCGGTTTGACGCCCGCGAACGTGGTGAACGCCACGAACCTGGACGTGACGGACGTTCAAGGATTCCTGGTACCCAGCACGGGGGGCGACACCACGCCGCCGGCGGTGACGGTCAATGCACCCAACGGCGGCCAAATACTCGAAGGCAACTCACCCACGGTGGTCACGTGGTCCGCGACCGACGCGAGCGGCGTAGGGGCGATCGACCTTTTTTTATCAGACGACAATGGATCGACGTTCAAGCCGATTGCGCTTGGACTGGCCAACACGGGCAGTCATACCTGGTTCCCGGCAAACCGGCCGACGGCGCTGGCCATTCTGCGAGTAATCGCTACCGACAATGCCTTCAACGCAGGCTTCGACGATAGCGATACGGTTTTTGCCATCGAGTCTCCGCCCGGCGGTCTGGTTCCCACCACGCTACGCGATTTCGACCAGCCAGGAAGTCAGCCGTTCGAGGCCGGCATTCTGAATCCGCCCGAATCGTGCGCCGTCTGTCACGGAAACTACGACAGCAGTGTGGAGCCATACTTCAACTGGCAAGGAAGCATGATGGCCCAGGCGTCACGGGACGTGCTCTTTCAGGCCAATATGGTAATTGCCAATCAAGACGCGCCGGATTCCGGCGATATGTGCCTGCGCTGTCACCTCCCTCGGGGCTGGCTGCAGGGGCGATCAGTGCCGACTGATGGCAGCCAAATGATGATCAGCGATCGAAGCGGTGTTTCGTGCGACTTTTGCCACCGACTCGTAGACCCCATTTACGACCCCCAACAGAATCCGCCGGAGGACCCGGACATCCTGGCCGCCCTTAGTTTTCCCGCGAGCAATTTCGGAAACGGTACGGCGACGATCGATCCGACCGGTGCGCGGAGGGGCCCGTTTCTTAACGCCGCGACCGGACATCCGGTCTTGGTTTCTCCCTTCCACCGCGAGGCAGCGCTGTGTGGGACGTGCCACGACGTGAGCAATCCGGCGTTTGAGAAGGACGCAAACGGCAACTATCTGCCCAACGCGTTCGACGCGCCGGCCACCGACTTTTCCGCCCACGTACTGGCGCCGGTGGAGCGGACGTACAGCGAGTGGTTTTACAGCGCGTACAACACCGCGGAGGGCGTTTTTGCGCCGCAGTTCGGCGGCAACATCGACTGGGTATCCACCTGCCAGGACTGCCACATGCGCGACGTCACCGGCGAAGGCTGCAATCTCGGAACGGCTCCGACACGAGAAGATTTGCCCTTGCACGACATTACGGGGGGCAGCACGTGGCTGCCGGGGCTGCTGGGCTTGCTCTACCCTGGCGAGGTCAATTTGGCGGCGTTGCAGGCCGGCATCGTGCGGGCGCGATACATGCTCCAGAACGCCGCGGATTTGGAGGCCCTCCAACTGGGCAGTCGGCTCAAAGTCACGATCACCAACAACACCGGCCACAAACTGCCCACCGGTTATCCGGAAGGCCGGCGGATTTGGATCAATGTCAAGTTCCGCGACCAGGCCATGAATCTCATCGCCGAATCGGGTGCCTATGATCCGAACACGGGCAACTTGGCGCATGACGCCGAAGCGAAAATCTACGAGGTGGAGCCGGGGCTGGATGAAGTCACCGCCCCGTTGGTCGGCGTGGCGCCGGGTCCGTCGTTCCACTTTGTGCTCAATAACAAGATCTTCAAAGACAATCGCATTCCCCCGCGGGGATTCAGCAATGCCGAATTCAGCGGCTTTGGAGGGGCCCCCGTCGGACACACCTATTTGGACGGTCAGTTTTGGGACGATACGCTCTACACGATTCCGCCGGGGGCCACGTCGGTCGAGTTGACGCTGTACTATCAGAGCACGACTAAGGAATTTGCCGAATTTCTGCGCGACGAGAACACGACCAATTCCGAGGGGCAGGCTCTGTACGATCTTTGGAACAACAACGGCAAATGTCCCCCGGAGACCATGCGCACTTCGACCATCGCGCTCACTCCGTTTCAGGCCTGTCTGGTCCATGCGGACTGTGACGACGGCTTGTTCTGCAACGGGGCGGAAGTGTGTAACCCGACTTTGGGAACGTGCCAGCCGGGAACGCCGCCCGACTGCGGCGCCGACTGCGAGCATTGCGATGAAAGCGCCGAGGCGTGTGAATGGTGCCTACTCGACCTTGACTTCAACTCCGTCATGGGGACCGGCGATTTCGCCTTGTTCGCCGATTGCTTCGCAGGGTGCTATCTGCCGGAGGATACGTGCTTTCATTCCAATTTCGATGCCAGTGCGGACGGTTGCGTAAGCACGTCAGACTTCGCCCTGTTTGCGGATTGCTTCGGCGTCGCCTGTGCGGATTGCGCACCATGCTCCGGACCTCCGGGGGACGCATCCGCGCGTTCCGTGGGGGCGTTCCAGCTCGGCGGCAAGATGGACGGCGTGAAAACGACAGCCCCGCGAACAGGGTACGACGCAAACGGAGGGGTTTCCGATCGGTCGGACCGTAGGATCAACACGGGCGCTTTTTTGGGAGAACTCAGAAATGTATCAGGTGCGCCGACTTCGAACCAAAATTAGGCGTGGTCAAAAGACCTTGGCGTTCGCAGCCGCCATGATCGTTCACGTATCGGGCGTGCCGGCGCAGACGGCGGAGATCCGACTCGTGGCGCTGCCGTCGGAGAGCCCGTCCGATACAGTGGCTATACTGCCGAATTCCTCTGCCCGGTTCTTGACTGACGGCAATTTCGTCGTCGAAGTCTGGGCACAGACGGCGGACGCACGGGGGCTCTCCTCCGTATCCTCCGATATCGCCTTCACCAACACGCTGGCGAGTATCACCAGTATTACTCACACCGCGACATTCAGCGTGCTTACAGCGGGAACCGTAAACAATGCCAACGGAACGATCGACAATCTAAGCGGCTCCCATCTGGGGCCGTGCTCGGACGCAATCGCCGTCAGTCCGACGTGGGCCCGCGTCGCGTCTTTTGGCGTAAGCGCATCGGCAAGCGGAAGCCTCACCGTCCAGTCGGGGCCGGCTAACTCGGCTATTTATGGTGTGGCGATTTGCGGCTTGGGAAACATCGCCGATGCTCAGGTTCTATTTGGGTCCGTTGCCGTGGACCTGGTCGAATGCTTGACCGACGGCGAGTGCGTCGACGGACAGTTCTGCAATGGTGCGGAGACGTGCAACCTCACGACCTTTACCTGTGAACCGGGAACACCGTCGGCATGCGACGACAATGTTGTCTGTACCGTCGATGCCTGCGATCCCCTCGCCAACGGCGGCGCGGGAGGGTGCCAGTACGCGCCCGATGACGGGATTTGCGACAATCTTCTTTTCTGCGATGGCGTGGAAACGTGCGACGCGATTCAAGGATGTCTTCCAGGCCTCGCGCCATGTGCGGCGGAGTGTGAGCACTGTGTGGAGGCAAGCGATGCGTGCGAGCTGTGCATTTTCGATCAGGACTCCAGCGGCGTCATGGGGACCGGTGACTTTAGCCTATTTGCGCCGTGTTTTGGCGCCTGCTACACGGCGGGGCATCCATGCCTTGCATCCAACTTTGACAAAGACGCCGGCGGCTGTGTCGGCACGTCCGATTTTGCCGCTTTCGCGGGGTGCTTTGGATTCGCCTGCGGGCAGTGTGCGGGTTGCGCGGGTCCAGGCGGGGGTGGTGGGGCGGCGGGCGCGGCCGGTTCACTCCACGACCTCGACTCGTCCGGCGTGATCGTGCGTCTCACCGCCAGAACTACGCCAAGCACGTCGGATATTCTCGAGGCTCTGCCACAGTCCGAGGCGAACTTCGCGGTCGGCGATCGCATCTACGTCGAAGCCTGGGCGTCGATCCGGAGTAGCGGTCCGGCGCCATGTGTGGGATTGGCATCCGCCTATGTCGATCTTCAGTTCAGCGAGCGACGACTTGTCCCTCAGGAAGTTATATCGTCAGACGCGCTGGGGCTGTTTGCAAGCCGTTCCCTCAGCGCGATCAACGGCGTGCTGCAAGCGGTCGGCGGCTGTGCAAAACTCGACCGCAACGGCGTCGGCGCCGATGGCAACTGGATTCGCGTTACGACGATCGTGGTTCGCGCCGCAAGTCCGGGTCGGACGCAGGTCACCGTCGGGCCGAGCGACGAGCTGCACGGGTTTTCGGGGGCCGGCAAGTTTGAGAACATTGATGCGTCATTGATCGACTTCAATGGAACGACCGTCGACGTCCACAAAAAGCACCGGCACGTCCGCGATGAGTGGTGAGTGCCGGACTTTCGTCGAGCAAGCGATGATTGGAGGAAAACCAATGATTCGGCAAGTCAAACGCGCCGCGGAGCATTGGCTCAAGGCATGCGGAATGCACTCACGCGTTACTCTGCTCTATCTCATGACGGCGTCGGCGGCGAGTGGAGCCGTAGTCGATTTTCGACTGACAAACTTATCCACTCCCAGCGGGAGCGACACGGCGGCGACCGTCCCGACCTCACTTTCGTCGTTCGCCATCGGATCGAGCATCTTCCTGGAGGTATGGGTGCAGACAACGAACACCAACGGCCTATCCTCCGCATCACTCGACCTCCTATTCGATTCATCCTTGGCGACGGCCGTCAGTGTTACTCACTCGTCGATCTTCCCGACGTTAACGCACAGCTCCGTCGATAACCCATCGGGCGTCATCGATGAACTCAGCGGCTCGCACTTGGGGCCGTGCACCGATGCCATCGCCGTTGCCCCTCAGTGGGCGCGCGTCGCGGTCGTCGAATTCACTGCCGACGCGGACGGTCCGCTCTCGATCCAGGCAGCTGCTACGGGATCGCTCGTCTACGGAACGGCCCTCTGCGGGCTGGGTGATGTCGACCCCGCCGACATCGGATTCGGTTCGGTAGCGGCGACGGTCGGCGGTGCCGCGATTCCGGCCGCCTCGACTTGGGGTTTGGTTGCGATGAGCTTATCCATATTGGTTGCGGGTACCATCGTCCTCCGTCGAGTCGGCCCCACGCAGGAACTGACCGCGGCGACTGGCCGGTAGTTCCACCGGCAAATCGACTTGCAGAGTTGTCTTAAAGGTGCGACTCTCTACTTGACCTCGCAGAGCTTCTCCTCGGCGTTCCAAAGGGCTTCAGCGAATTCTTCTGCATTTCCCGCCTGCCTGAGTTTATCGAGAAGCGTCGGTTCGGACAGCAAACGACTCAGCCGTCCAAGGTACAAAAGGTGTTGTCGATAGCTCGTGCAACAAAGTAGGAAGAACAAATCGGTCAAGCACCCGGTCGGGTCCCCGTAAGGGATACCATGGTCCGCTCGACCAGCCGCGATGACCGGCCACTCCCGGAGGTATTTGCCGACCTGCGAACAGTGGGGGATCGCTATGCCGCCCGCCAAGGCCGTTGACTGTTGTTTTTCGCGGTCGACGACCGCCATGAAAAGCGCACGCTTGTCGGTGATTTGGCCGCTTTGGTCGGCCAGGGTCAAAAGCTCACTCAGGACCGACCAACGCGTAGACGCCGTAAGCGGCACGGCCACGGTATTCGATTGCATGGCGAGGTGAACCAGAAGGTCGGCACCGGGCGCCGGCCTCCTTTTGAGTTCTCCAGCAGGAAAGGCCCCCAGATGCCGACCAGCCCATTCAGCTACTTCGGCGGATCGGAAACTCCAGTTACCCTTGACCTTTCGTCCCGGCAGGTCACCAGCTTCCACGAGCCGCTCCACGGCCCGCAGATCAAGGCCAAGCGCCGAAGCGACTTCGGCCAACTTGAGGACGGTTCGAGGCATGTTCCGAGCATCCCAATCAGTGTAGGACGGCACGATTAGGCTGGACCATCCTGCCGATGAATCGCAGTAATCCGTCCAGAATCGTCAGCGGATGAGGCGGACATCCCGGAATGTAAAGATCGACGGGTAGAATCCCGTCAACCCCGTTGTTGACTTCCGGACTGTCGGCAAACGGTCCGCCGCTGATTGCACATGCGCCGAGCGCGATGACAATCTTCGGCATGGGGACCGCTTCGTAGGTTTCCATCAGGGCGTGGAGCATGTTCCGCGGGATCGCCCCGGTTACGAGCAGGCCGTCGGCATGACGGGGCGATGCGACGAACTGAATTCCGAAACGCGACAAATCCCACCCCACCGTGTTCAAGACATTCGTATCGAGATCGCACGCGTTGCAGCTACCAGCGCATACCTCGCGCAGGCGCAGTGCTCGTCCAAGTATGCGAAACAGGTCATCGCGCATGCGTTCGGCAAGTTTGAGTTCGCCTTCAGAAAGAACCAGGTCCTTTCGGCGGCCGGTTGCCAGACGGTAATCCGTGGTGTATTGGATCGCGCCTTCCGGGCACGCGTCGACGCATGCCGTGCAAAAAAGGCACTTGCCAAGGTCGAGCGACAATCCGCCCGACGCGCTAAGGGCTTCGGTGGGGCACGCATCCTGGCACACCTTGCAACCTTCCGGGCACTTCGAGGCGTCGAGTTTCGGCCGACCGCGATACCGGTCTGGCAGAACGGGAAGTTCGAGCGGAAACTTCGTCGTCCTATGCCCCTGAGCCAATCTGTTTCTTAGGATCTTCAGCATACGTTCTATACGCGTCCCGGTATTACCGTGCGCGCGAAACGAAAGACACGGTTCTTACATATCATGCCCGGCGTAACTTAGATTGAAGCTCTTGTTGCACAGCGGGAAATCCGAAATCGCAGCGCCGCGCAGCGATAAAGCGAGTCCGAACCAGTTGTGGATCGACGGATCCTTCACTTTCACAAACGCGAGCCTACCCGCGTCATCCGTGAACGCTATGTGCATCGCTTCTCCCCGCCAGGTTTCACTCAGGCCGAAGGCCATCGAGTTTGCACGTAACGGACCCATCCCTGGGAACGTCTTTCCAGCGGGTTTGTTACCAAGTAGCTCCAGGAGGAATTCGAGGGACCGCTGCACCTCCAGCCATCGCACCACCGCGCGGGCGTACACGTCGCCGGTCGTCTCAATAGCGACCGGTAGGTGGCTGAACTGAAAAACGCCGTAGGCGTGATCATGACGTACGTCCCGCATGCAGCCCGACGCACGCGCTGCCGGGCCGACCAGTCCGATCTCCTCAGCTTGCTTCTCTGACAGCACGCCGGTGCCCTCGAATCGCGCTAACACCGACGACTGTTCGAACATCATGTCGAGAACTTGAAGTACTTCCGACTGAAGGCCTTCCAATCGTTTGCGAAGTCTGTCCGCCGTGTCTGCGGGAATATCAAAAAGCACGCCGCCCGGGCGCAGGAGGTTGCGCCCAAAGCGGTTTCCACAGATTTCCAGGGTCAAGTTCAAAAACTCACCCCGCAGGCGTCCCAGAAACGACGCACCGGGTAAAAACGCTACGTCATTACAGAGCGCGCCGAGATCGCCGACATGGTTGGCTAGGCGCTCCAGTTCCAGGGCGATGCCGCGGATCGCGTGCGCCCGAAGGCTCACTTTGGCGCCCGCCAGAGCTTCCAGCGCCGTGCAATAAGCCAGCGCATGGCCGATCGACGCGTCGCCTGCAATCGTCTCCGCAACGATCGCAGAACGGGCCGCATTCCGATGCAAGAGAAGGGGTTCGGCACCTCGGTGCTGGTAACCCAACGCGATTTCCAAGTGCAGTACCTCTTCGCCGTGGCATTGGAAACGAAAGTGACCTGGTTCAATCACTCCGGCATGTACGGGTCCGACTGCGACTTCATGAGCTTCTCCACCTTCCACACGATAGAACGGATAATCGCCCGGGATCGGTTTGTTCCGATCGAACGGGCCCCAAGGCGCCGGCGAGCCGTCGTCCGACGCGTGGTAACGAAGCGGTTTCAGCCAGGGATGACCGATAGGGTGAACGCCATATTGCTCGGCAATCTCGCGCTCAAACGCCTGCGCCGCGGGCCAGCGCGCCGTGATCGAAGGATACTGCAACGGTCGGGTATCGGAGCGAACCAGAGGGGAGCAGCAGACGTCCACCATGCCTTCAAGGTCATTGGCCACGAAGGCATACAACGTCACGCCGTCGCCCGGCGTGCGTCGCCCGAATAGCTGCGCCAGCCGACCTTGGCGCCTGCGAGCCAAGATCAAATGATCAGCGAACTCCTCAGGTGGGACAGCGGCGATGTCAGCGACGTCGACGCATTGCCCCTGGCGGGCGCTCGTCCACCCTACAGTCCGGGGCGCCGGGCTCATGGCAAGACCTCCCCCGGTGCACAGACGGCAACGCGCGACGATGACTGAGGCCCCGCGAACGTCGCAGCGGCGCGCTCAAGGGCGTTCCTGACAGAAGTAGGTTGGTACGATGCCAGCACCAGCCCCCCGGCGATGAGGAGGGCCGCCGATGTTGCCATCACGGCGTGCCGCCACTGCTCTACGTGACCCGTTCGGTCGGGGGGATTTGTCAATTCATCCGGCTTACCAAAGGCCATGGGCAGTACCGCGGTCACCATCCCGACGAAGACTACACACAGAAATAGGGTAAAGGCCGCAAGCACCCACCAGTTCCCGGTGCGACCCGCCGCGAACAGGATGCCCAGTTCGCTGTAGAACAACCCGAAAGGCGGCAGTCCGACGATGGCGAACAACGCCGCTAACAGGAGGAACGCGGTGACCGGATACCGGTGCAACGCGCCGTGAATGTCAGCGATCTGGTAGCTGCCGTAGAGCTGCCCAAGCAGACCGGCGATGAAGAACAGCGAGCCCTTGTACAAGACGTTATGAAAGACGTGCAGCATGGTGGAATAGGAGGCGGCACTGCCCAACCCCGCCGCGACGGCGAGAATGCCCATGTGCTCGACGCTGGAGTAGGCCAGCAAGCGTTTGAAGTGCCGCTGTCCCACGATAAAGACGCCGGCAACGGCCATCGAGAACAGACCTATCGCAATCAGCCAGCGGCCGGCAAAGGCGCCCAGGCCCGCGGCGTCACAGACCTGATAGGCACGCAGGATGGCTAGGAACGCCGCGTTCAGCGTCGCACCGGAAAGCAACGCTGAGATCGTCGCCGGGGCTTCGCCGTGCGCATCGGGCAGCCAACTGTGCAGCGGAGCGAGCCCCATTTTGGTTCCGTAACCCACCATCGCCAACAAAAAGCCCGCCCGCACCCATGCCGAGTCAAGATTCGCGCCGTGCACGACGAGTTCCTTGACGCTCAACGAGATGTCCGCTCCGCCCCCCATCGACGCCAGCGCCGTACAAAATATGCCGAGCAACGCCAGGGCGATGCCGACGGAATTCATCAGAAGAAATTTCCACGTCGCTTCCAGCGCCCGAGCGCCCAGATGGAAATAGATGAGCGGGGCGGCGGCCAGCGTCGAGGCTTCGAGCGCTACCCACAACAGTCCGAGATTCTGGCTGACACAGACTACGCTCAGCGCGGACAGCAACCCCAACATGCACGCCAGGAAGACGCGCTGCGAAAGGAGCGCCCTCCGGTGGTAGCCGAGGAAATGAAGTGATGCCGCGGCGAACAGTCCGCTGATCAGCGTAACGAATAGGTGTCCCAGCGGATCGATGCCAAGGAATTCATCACTCACTGGTTCCAGTTGTCCCTGCCAGCTCCAGAGCACAACGCCAAGATGGGCCCACGCTCCGACGACCATGGCCGCCACCCGCCAGCGCGGAGCGGGCAACCCCAGGCAGACGAGAGCAAAAACCGCGGGAACCAGAATCAGGAGGATCGCCACAAATACCTCACACTTCCCTCGGCTCGCCCAGCAGATGCGTGTCCATGTGATCGAATTCGCGGCGAATGTGATAGATGACAATTCCCATGATGAACACGGCCACGAACAGATCCAACAGAATCCCCAATTCGACCAACACGGGCGTCTGTTCAAGCAAGAGCAGACCGAAGATAAAAATGCCGTTTTCGACGACAAGGTAGCCCAACACTTGGGTGATTGCCTTCACGCGGCTGACGAGCATGAGCAGACCGTTGAACAGCGTCGCGATGGAAACTGGCACGACGAGGTCCGTCGGCGCCTCCGTCGGCAGAGGCATTCTTTTCGCAAAGGCGAAACTGGCGATGATGATGACCGCGCCGAGCATTACGGATGACGTGAAGCCGATAAACGGTTCAACTTCGCGATGGATCTCGCCGGTCCGCAGCACGCGGAGGAGAATCCACGGAATCAAGAAAACCTTCAGTCCGACCGCTCCTGCCGCAATAACGTACAAATGCGCCCCGGGCGTCGTCTCGTGACGGATTCCAACGGCGATCGGCAGCAGCGCAAGCAACAAGCTCTGTAGCGCGAAGGTTCGGATGCACGCGGCCATGCGGCTGGTCGCCAGCATAGCCAGATTCAGCAGGACCACAAGAATGAGGATCGAATCGATCGCGGACTGAAGCATCAAGCGGCCCTCCGCATGAGAACGAGCACGACGGCGATCGCAGACAATACCGTCGCTCCCGCGAGAAGCATCGGTACTCGATTCAATCGAAATCTCGCCATGACGGATTCGATGATGCCGACAAGGACGGCCAATCCGCCGATTTCCACCGCTCGAAGTAGAGGACCTAATACGTTGATTCCGCCCGGATGTGGAATCGCGGCATGAACCAGGATGAATCCCAACAACGTAAACTTCAGGGCGGCCCCATAGGTGATGTATGCCAATTCCGGCCCGCTGTGGTCGAGAACCATGACCTCGTGAATCATGGTGAGTTCCAAGTGCGTCGCCGGATCGTCCACGGGAACGCGGCACGCTTCCGTGAGCAGCACAGCCAGCAACGCACCGACCACCAGGATCATCGCCGGGCCCGCGATCTGCCACTCGGGAAGGAGCTTCGGTCCGATCATTTCACTAAGCTGAAGGCTCTTCGTGGCGACGGCCATGACCACGAAGGCTAGGAAGAGCGCGGGTTCAGACAACGCCCCAAACGTCACTTCACGCGATGCCCCCATCCCCTCGAAACTACTGCCGGTGTCCATGGCCGCGAGGACCGTGAACATGCGACTCAGTGCAAGTAGATACGCCAGCAGGATTACGTCGCCGGGAAAACCCAGCAACGATTCGTTGGAAAGTACGGGGATCAGGGTGGCCGCCGTCAGCAACGCCGCCAGGCTGACGATCGGACCAGCGCGGAAAATCCAAGTCGTCGTCTTGCTGTAGATTGCATTCTTTTGAATCAGCTTCTGGAGATCGAAATACGGTTGAAGCCACGGCGGACCCACCCGACCTCCAAACCACGCCTTGGTCTTGGCGATGACGCTCATGAGCAACGGCCCAACGCCCAAAAGAAACAGCACGTCCGGGACAAACAAGATGGCTCGAACAGCGGTCATCGATCAACTCCCAAGCTCAGGGAATGCTGCTTTTCCTGTCTAGGCGTCGTGTTTACTCGACCAACGGACGAGATCGCCTCGAACAGGAATAGGACCACCAAGGTGAGCACGACGAACAAAAGGCGAATCTGAATGCTGCCTCGGCGAAGCGAGCAGACCATCCTCGTAGTCAATATTCTTACGGGGCCGCGACGATGCGCAGCCTCAGCGAGTGTTGCGTCCCACGATTCCTGCTCTCCGCGCCAAGAGACAGTTCGCACCATTGCAAACAAGCGAGCAGCGCCGCGGAAAATCGGCTCGAAGAACTCCTTCTCGGCTATGTCCGGCGCGTGCGTTTCCACGTGGGCACTCGCTGGGAATGACCCTGGCGGTCCAAGCAGCGTCCGCTCAGGCCACAATAGGCCTCGAAAAGTTGACACCAGAAAGTAGGCAAAGGACGAAGCGGTGTATTGCATTCTCGGCGTCGGCTGAGCGTATCCGCATACCCACGTCGCAATCGTCGGCACCACGCCCACATCGCGACGTGCGGCGCGCGACAACGCCCATCGTCGCAGAACAATCAGGCCGACCACGGTGATTGCAAACACAACCGCGATCCCCGATAGTCTTGTCGCTGGTGTTAGGGCTTCCTCAAACTTCGCGCTGATCTCGCCCACGGGTACGTTGGCGAGCTCCCCGGTCGCTGATCGAACAAGCGGAACCCACAGGCTGGGCAGCACCCCGATGAGAATGCAAAGCAAACTCAGGATGGCCATCGCTGACTTCATACCTGCCGGCGTCGCGTGCGTCTGCACGCTCCCGTCTCGCGGTTCGCCAAGGAATACCACTCCGAAGACTTTCGCAAAGCAGGCCAGGGCCAGTCCGCCCATCAGGGCCAGCGCCGACACACCCACGGCAGGCAATCCCCCGGACGCACCAATTCCTCGCATCGAACTTCCAAAGAGCGAGCCATAAACCATCCATTCACTCAAAAAACCATTCAACGGCGGCAGTCCGCAAATCGCGACTGCGCCAATGAGGAACATCAAGGCGTTCACCGGCATCTTCCGCGCTAGCCCGCCCAGGCGCTCGATCTCCCCCGTTCCGCTCTCATGCAGCACGGTGCCGGCGGACAAGAAAAGAAGGCCCTTGAACAAGGCATGGTTCGCCACATGCAAAAGCGCCCCAGCGTATCCGAGCACGGCCAAAGTCGGCTCGTTCGCGGCCTCTCCCATCAGCCCGACGGCGATGCCCAATGCAATGATCCCGATGTTCTCAACTGTGTGATAGGCCAGCAGGCGCTTCAAGTCATGTTGGGCCAGCGCATAGAGAACACCCATCACGCCGCTCACCACTCCGACAAACAGGAGGATCTCGCCGCACAACAGCGGCAACGGCGGCAGCCACGAAAGGAGCCGGAGCAGGCCGTAGATGCCGGTCTTCACCACCACGCCGGACAGCAGCGCCGACACCGGCGTCGGAGCAACCGGATGGGCGGCGGGCAGCCACACGTGCATTGGCATGAAGCCCGCCTTGGTGCCAAAACCCATCAGGCCCAGAACGAAGAGCGCCACCAGCGTCGCGTCATCACCCGAGTCAACCGCGCTCGCAAATGAGGAAAACGCGGTCGTCCCGGATCGCGCGAACAGAATGCCGAAGAGCGGCAACACAAACAGCGCCGTGCCCATGTGCGTCGCAACCAGGTACATCCATGCCCCGCGACGCGCCTCAGGTCGGTCTTGGTGGAAGGCTACCAGGAGGAACGCGGTCAGTGTCATCGTCTCCCAACTGATCAGAAAAAGCACGGCGTCCGCGGCACACACAAGGAGGATCAGGGAACCCAACAGCCCGCAGAAAAGCGCACAAAACACAGGCACAGGCTCTCGACCCACTGAGGTGCTCATGTAAGGCACGGAGTAGATGGCCACACATGCCGCCAGGACTCCGATGGTCATCAAGAACCAAGCCGACAGCCCGTCGAGACTTAAGCGGGCGGTGCCCAAAGACAGCGGCCATGCCGCCTCGTACAAGTCTTGCGGTGATGAATGAAGCAACACATCGCTCGCCGCAACCACTACGAGCACCGCGGCAAAGAACGCCAGCAGCATGGATAAGTTGAGCGCCGGCCGCGGCGCGCGCATGAGCAACAGCGATCCGGCCGCCCCCACGGCGAGAACCACCAGGCTCGCCAACACCAGAGTCATCAGTTTCGATCGCTCCCGCCGGTGACGATCGGCTCGATTTGAAGACCACGCAATGCGGATTCAGCGCACGGGCTCGCCGACGTGTCATCCTTGTGTGCCGGGAATCGCCCGGACAATCCCTCGACGAGAAAAACGATCAACACCGTCGCGACAATGTACCCGAGGTACAATTGAATGCGCCCGTGCTGGAGCGGCCACAGGCGTTCAAACTTCCGGGCCAACCCAATGAACGCCGGTTTGTAGATCCGCTCTTGGACCATATCGTTCGTAACCGTAACGAGACGCTTGGGCGGTGGGAAACAACCCGCGATGGCCGGAGCCTGTCGCTTCGGGCGAATGAACTGCCGGAAGCTGTGGATCGCTTTCCGAGAATAAGAGGAACCCGTGTACTGCATCGTCGGCCCGGGAAACGCATAGCCGCAACCCCAAGTGCCCCCTGGGCCGCCGCCGGCCTTGCCCAGGGGCATCCGTCGCCGAACAGCGAGCAGCCCGATTGCAACAATGACCAAGACTCCAGTCGGCGGCAGCATTCGTTGAACCATGCCGAGCGACGAAACAAACGGCGCTGCCTGCCCGGGAACGTCCGCGACGAAGGGCGTCAGTGCCGCGGAGTTCGCCGGGACCAGCGCCCCCGAACCGACCACTACCGCGACACAGCCCGATGCTAGGAACAGCATGCCGGCATTCATACTTGCCGGAGTCGCGTGCATGCAGACGTCGGGATCGCGCTGCGATCCCAGAAACACCACCGAAAACGTCTTGGAAAACACCGCCAGCGCCAGTCCGCCGATCAAGGCCAACGCCGCCGCGCACGACGCAAGCATTACCGCGTACGAACCTGGCAAAGCCACTACGCCTTGAAGAATCCCCATGTAAACGGCGAATTCGCTGACAAAACCGTTCAATGGCGGCAGGGCACAGATGGCGATCGATCCGATCAGGAACGCCAGCGCGTTCACGGGTGTACTTTGAGCCAAGCCTCCCAATCGTTCCATGTCGCCGGTTCCCGTGTCATGCAACACCGCGCCCGCCGAGAGGAACAGCAGCCCTTTGAACAGCGCATGGTTCAGCACGTGAAGCAAAGCGCCCCCGAGACCGAACGCAACCAGCACGGGTTGCTGTAGCGATCGTCCAAGTAATCCAACCGAGATCGCCAGCCCGATGATCCCCATGTTCTCGATGCTTGAGTAGGCCAACATACGCTTGACCTGATCTTGTCCAAGCGCATAAAGAATTCCCATGACGCCCGTTACCAGCGAAACGGTCATTAAGCCGATCGCGCATCCGACGGGAAGATCGGGCAACCACGATAGCAGGCGCAACAAACCGTAGATGCCTGTCTTAATCACCACGCCGGACATCAACGCGGAGACGGGACTCGGAGCGACCGGGTGTGCCGCGGGCAGCCACACGTGAAAGGGCATGAACCCGGCCTTCGTGCCAAACCCGACTACGCCGAGCGCAAAAATCAACACACACGACGCGACCTCGGCGGCGCCGAACGCGCCCGCGAATCCGTCCATCGAAGTGCCGCCGCTCCGCGCTACGAAGGCCGCAAACACCGGCAACACGCCAAACGCCGTCCCCAAATGCGTGGCGATGAGATACGTCCAAGCCCCGCGCCGCGCCTCCGCATCCTCGTCGTCGAAGCCGACAAGCAAGAACGCCGACAAACTCATCAACTCCCAACCAACCAAAAACAACACCGCGTCGGCCGCGCAGACGACCAACACCATGGCGGCGGTCATCGTGCAAAGCAACGGCGCGTATGCACCGACCGGTCTGTGGGGTTTCGCTTCGTCAAAATAGCCCCACGAGTAGATCGATGTGCCAATGCTCACCATGCCGATGACCAGCAGAAACCACGCCGAAAGTCCATCGACCGCAAGCTGGGCGGACCCCAGGGGCAGTGTCCATTCGACGCTCATGCGGGCTGTTGTGCCGTCGCCCAAAGCGCCCCAACCGCCAATGACACAAAGCACGCCTGCCGTGCCGGCGGCTGCCAGGCCAATCCGCAGCCCTCGCGCATGGCTCCGTGCGGACATCGCCGACGCGACTGCGCCGACCCCAAGCACCGCTAGAGCGAGCAACGCACACGTCACGGTACATCGCCTCGCGGCTTGGCTTTGTCCGCAACCCGCGCCTCGATCATTTCTAGTTTTGCGAGGATTTGATCCTGCGTCACCCGCCGGTCGAGAAGCCGCCTGAATTCTTGATCCTGCAATCCGTACATCAAATGACTCAGCAGGAGCAAGTGAATGTGTACCGTCGTGCTCACAATGACGAAGAGAATGCTGACCGGCTTGTTGTCCAGCGCCCCGTATTCGATGGGTTGCCGGAGGAAGCCAAGAGTAACCTGCGGTTCTGGAATCCCCAGAACAATCGGTCCGCGAGGGTGAGGAATCGCTACCCCGTGGCCGATACCCGTCGAACATAACGCCTCGCGGGCCACAAGCACGCTATGCAACTCCTCTCGATCCACTTTCGGCGGCAAAGGCAGGACGTCGCACACTGCCCTTAGCGCGGACGATTTGTCACGGCAATCCAAATCGTAAATGACTCCGCCGCGGCGAAGCGCGTTGCTCAACAGCAGATCCGGCGGCCTGACCCCGTTGTCGCGGAAGATCTCCGGGGATACCTTGATGTTCCGTGCCGTCGCCCATTCCAGAAGCTCGACACGGTTCAGGCGGTATTTGTCTCGAACTCGATAACTCGGAACCGTTCCATTACGAATCCACGTGTAAATCGTATCCTCCGGCACGTTCAACAATCTGGCCGCGTCCTTGGCCGTTAGGTCCATACAGGTTTCCCCTTTTTGCAGTCAACGGTACGATTCACCACATCGACTCCGGCGATTGCCAAACTCTCCGCTTGCCCTGCGAGATTCTCACATGGCCTCGATCGTCATTGGCGCGGGCACGAGTCCCGCTTCTACACGTTTGGCCTCCTGGAAAATTTCGTCTCTGGAAGCCTCGCGCAAAATCGCGTCCTTGAAACGCGGATCATGAAGCACGAAGCCCAATCGCGACAGCAGCGCCAAATGTCCCCGAATCGTCGGGCTCAGAAGGCAAAACAGAACGCGAACCGGATCGCCGTCGATCGCCCCGAACTCCACCGCCTGCTCTAGAAAGCAAAGCATCAACAAGGGCCTCGGCGTATGCAGGGCAATCGGATAACGCACGTGCGGTATCGCGATCCCCCCACCGATTCCAGTGGACTCCAGCGACTCTCGCGCCAACAGCATCTCAAGCACCCAGCTCCGGTCGACGTCATCCGGCAGCTGACTTAGCTCGACGACCGCCCGCAACGCCGAAGGTTGATCCTGACCGGCGACCCGATAGAAAACTCCGCCGGCGCTCAGCGTTTCCGTGAAACTCGGAGCCGCCGACCCGATCGTTTCCGGCTCTTGAAGCAGCGTGCTTGACACCTTGAGCCGTCGAGCGGTCGCCCACGCAAACAGCTCCGCACGATTGAAACGCCACTGCTCGTTGATCCGGTATGCCGGGATAGCTTCGAGATCGATCCAGCGATAAATGGTTCGTTCGGATACGTTGAGCATCGCAGCGACGTCGCGGATCGTTAGCTTCATGTTCGAATCACTTCCCGCGCCCCAGAAAGCCCGCTAGCGAGTCAAATCTTGACGATTTCGCCGCCCCTGTCAATAATGTCTGGTTATTGAGAAATATTGTTCCTTTGCGGGTACTGCGACCCTAATCTACTGCACTTGATCTAGCAGATAGACAATCTTTGACAATCAAAACAGGCGGGCGAGCCAAGTCAGTCGGATAAGCCCGCCCTGCTTTCCTCAGGGACGTTCACGCGTCGTAACTGTTCAGCCTGGGTTAGGCTGGCTGGGCGTTGCCGGCTTTCGGGTTGTCCCGTGCATCGCTGGAAATACTATAGGGCGAGTGAACCTTAGTCAATCCGCGACACGAGCATGGAAACGTCAATCTTTGTCCAAAGATCCCAAACCATTCGGCGGATTAGTGCGAAAAGTAACGGCCCAGCGTTTTATTTAAGCAGCCGATGAATTATGTCCATGTATTCCGGGTCAACCGGTCTGGAAAGGTCGATCGACTTCAATCGGCGGAAAACACCTGTTCGTGTACTGACTTTCTTTTCTGCACGTCAGAACGACGCGCGATATGTGAGACCTGCCACCTCTTCGCTGAAAATATCTCGCGCATGGCCCTTGCGCGGGCGACGTTGACCGAATGCGGGCGGTGTTCGGGTTTAAGCGGAACAATCACACGCTGCGTTTTCGTCCACGAAACGCCGCGCCGTGCGAAATGGTAATTGTTTCGCCCCAAACCCGCGCCCGATCACCCGTCGAGTTATCATATAAAGTGGGTCTGCGTTTGGTTTTGTTTTGGCGGACTCGTTCCGCAAATGGAGCGCTCTACGCTTGTAGGAGCTGCGTACCCGGCGGCGGCATCCGCAACGTGCGTTCGCGTACCGCCGGTCATCCGCTCTCGACGCGGCGATCGATCATCGGTATAAGATCGCTCGGCCAGGGCCGGATTCGAGATTAAGCCAATGTTTCATTTGCAAATCCTGATAATGGCCTTTCGCGGATTGCGGCAGAACCTCGTGCGTTCGCTGCTTGCCACGCTGGGGGTCATCATCGGCGTCGGGGCCGTCGTCTCCGCTGTGTCCATCCTCGAAGGGGCCCAACGCAACATCCTCGACCGCTTCGAGTCGCTCGGTGCCGACCAAGTGTTGATCTTCAACGGCTCCGACCGCAAGTCCCATCGTCAAGTTCAGACCAGTTCGCTTTTGCCGAAGGATGCGGACTTGATTGCGGAGGAGAATAAAGATCTCGTAGTTGCCACGGCCCCCCAGTTCACCGGAGTGGGGCAAGTCAAGTACTACGAAAAGAACACGTTCGCCACGGTCCTGGGCGCCACCGAGTCGTATGCGCCGATGTACTCATACGAGGTCGCCCAAGGACGCTTTCTGACTCGTGAGGACGTACGCGGCAATGCCATGGTGGCGGTGTTGGGGTACAAGGTGGCCGACGATGTCTTCGGCGCCCTGCCTTCCGTCGGGAAGACGGTCAAGATCAACGGCAAGAGCTTCATCATCATCGGCGTGATGGAGGAAAAGGGCGCTTACGGGTTCATCGAACTCGATAGCCAGGTCATCATTCCATTATCAACGGCCATGGGGCGGATGTTCGGCCAACGCTATCTGAACATGCTCGTCGTGCAGTGCGTCAGCGCCGCCCGTGTTCCTGCGTGCATCGAGCGAGTCAAAAAAACCCTCCGCGGCAGCCATCAAATCGGCACCGGCGATGACGACGACTTCATCGTCTTCACCCAGGACCAGTTTAAGCAGCAGTTGGGGCAGGTCGCGCTTATCTTCGGCGTGGTGCTCTACAGCATTGCAGGCATCTCCATTGTTGTCGGCGCGATCGGGATCATGAACATCATGCTGGTCTCCGTCACCGAACGGACGCGGGAGATCGGCGTACGAATCGCCGTCGGGGCACGACGCTTCGACATCCTCAAGCAATTCCTGGCCGAGGCCAGCATCATCAGCATGTTCGGCGGCGCACTGGGGATCGTGTTCGGGTGGGCGATCTCCAATCTGCTCAGCGAATTGACCCAAATACTTGAAACCTATACGCCGCCGATCATCATCGCCTTGGCGCTGCTCATGGCCGTCATGGTGGGCATCGTCAGCGGCATTTATCCCGCCATCCGCGCCTCCCGTCTCGATCCCGTGCAGGCCCTACGGTACGAATAGTTCTCACCGACGTTCATCGGGCAAGCTTATTCTGAAACCAAGCTGAGGCTCCGGAGAGCCTATTCTGTCGGGACTACCGAATGGCGCTGATTTAGGCGGGGCACTATAGTGTATAGACGCAGGTATTTGAGACTCAGCGTTATGCGGGGATGACGCTGGGGGCTCTGTCCCCAGACCCCCGAAGTTTAGCGCTATAGGCCAAGAGCAGGATGAGAGGAAGATACCCAGAGGTGTGCGCCGGCCAATAGCCGCCCCGTCCTTCTTAGAATTCGTCCTAACACCCCTTTCCCCCCTGGGGGAAAAGCTGGGTGAGGGGGTTTCAGGAATCACTCTCGTGGCATCCGTTTGTTGTTTTTCTCGGAGAATCTGCTTGTGCTTCCTCTGAAATGGTGTATGCTTGGGTTGTCTACCGCGAAGAAGTACTTTCAGGAAGGGAGCACTCCTCTTGTCGCCGAAGAAACCATCCCGCCCGGCCATTGCCGTAGCTTGTGTGTTAGGCGTCCATTGCTTCGGTTCGGCTCTCGCCGCCCAACGGCCTTCGGGCAAGTCAGCGCCCCATCGAAGCCTTCGCTCCACAACAACGGGTGGGCTACCGGCCCCTAACGACATCTCGCCCCTGCGCATGCGGGTGGAGTTGCCCGACGGGGTCTTGGTCGTTTTTGACGCCGCCGCGCCTCCGGAAGTTGACGAGGGGTGTTTGGGCTATATGGGATACTGGTTGTCCGCACGGGACAAGACGCAATACGTCTTCGGAACGACCCTGCACGACGAAGGCGACCTGACGGCGCTCCTCCTGGCCCTGGAACGTGATCTGGGGGTCGATCTTGAGGCCCTGGCCGACTTGGATGACCGTCTCGACCAGGCTTTGAACGCGATAACGGAGGTCCCGAACGATGAAATTGTCTGGGAACCGGCCACCGTCCTCCGCGCCGTGGAGATCATGGGGTTCGACGCCAAGAAGGAACTCATCCGGCTTGACGAGCCTGGCGACGGCGGAATCGCCTATCTAAACCCCTGCGGGCCGGATTCATGCACGGCCGGGGTCGGTCCACCGAGGAACTGCGGATCGCCGGAGGGTCTCGCACGCGAGGCCTGGGCGGTGGCCGTGAACTGTTGCCCATCACAGGACGGCGGAGGGGACCCGCCACCGACTTCTTATCCCTGCTGTCCTGCTGCGGCCGCATCGGATGCGGAGGGAGCGGTTGCATCCCCGGACGGAACAGGAACGGTCGCCACGGACTGTTGCCCGTGCGACGACTGTCCGACGACCTGCAACGACGACAACTCCTGCACCACCAACTACTGCATCAGGGGCTGCTCCGGCGCCTACTGCGCCCACGAGAAGATAAACTGTAATGACGATAACGAATGCACGAACGACTCCTGCAACTCCGACACCGGGTGCGTTTTTGAGCCGAAAAACTGCGACGACGAGGAAGTTTGCACCGCCGACCTGTGTAATCCGTCCACTGGGGTTTGCGAGAATCCGGTGCGGTGTGATGGCGGCACCTGTTGCCCGACTGATTCGAGCTTTAACTGCTGCTGGCCTTCTCCGAGTGATCCTTGTCCAGTAAGGTGCTGCGGAAACGAGTGCTGCTACGGCGGCAGCGAATGTTGCAACGAGCTTTGCTGCGCCCTGGGGGCCACTTGCTGCCAGGGAGGCTGTTGCGGGGGGATGTGTCAAACCTGCGAGGAGCGCTGCCTGGACCCGCCGACCTGCTTACTGATGGAGTGCGTTGTAGAAGACGCCTGCGACGACGGCAACCCCTGCACACAGGACATCTGCGATCAGGGTGACTGCGGCGACTGGGACTGCGAGCACAACCCGCTCCCCGATGGCACGGGCTGCCCCGTTGGTGGAACTTGCTGCAATGGTCAATGCTGCCCCGACGACGGCAATCCATGCACCATTGATTCATGCGTCGGCGGCTTATGCTCCCACGAGCCCAAGTGCCAATCTGATCAAGCCTGCTGTCTTCCCGACGGACACTGCTGCGACGGATCATGCTGCGGGGACGGCTGTTGTTCATCCACCCAATACTGCTGCAACGAAAGCTTGGTGGTGTGCTGCGAACTCGACCCTCCGCTCGGCACCGGTCTCGAAACATGCTGCGTGGACCAGTGCTGCGCGACGGGATTGGTTTGCTGCGGAGAGACGACCTGCTGCGATCCGCAGTTCTGCTGCGATGGGGAATGCTGTGGGGCCGAGGAGGTCTGTTGTCCCGGCGTGGTGGCGGGCGGCGGGCCAATGTGTGTACTCGCCGGGTGCTCATTCTCGATCGGTCCGCTGAGTGCGTGCGCGGGAACAAGTGTGACGATGGAACTGACCGGATCGTGCGGGCCTGAATGTGAGTCGATCACATTCGAGACGATCAAGAGCCATCAGTACTTGACGGTGAACCCGCCAGGGGGATCAAGCTGTGCTGATTCACCCTTCACCCGCAACTTCACCGTGGACATCAGCGCCGACGCCCCGGGCGGCGCACACTTCTTCGAACTCGTGGGCACCCTGGGCACCGGCGCCACCTGCTCGGGCGCAGGGCAGGTGACAGTTTTTGCTATCCCAACCGGTGAGATTAGTACGTGTCTGGGTTGGGAGAGCAACCCCGCGATGGACGTCGCTACTTTCAGTGGCACGCTCACACCACCGACTGCGGATTTTTCGGGAAGGACGGTGACTGAGGATCCTGTCGGTAGTGGGACAGGGACGACCGATTCGTGCTGGTTTCAAGGATCCGCGTTTGTTCAGTATACAGATGCGAACTCGATTGCGGGTGGAACATGGACAGTGGGTGCAAATAATACCTGGCAGACGGATCATATCGGAATCAATGGAAACATTGATGCCTACTATTCGGCGCAAGGGCGGACACCGTGCGCTTGGCACACCGTACAGCACATGAAGATTGTTTGCCCGTCAGGAAACCAAGAGTACACAACCAACTCATTCGATTGGAGTATTACTGCGAACGGAACAACGATCAGCCGAGGCGGCGTACCCTGTACGCCGCCGCACTAGGTCGTATACCGAAACGGAGAAAGTAACATGCGATTGCAGAAGTGGCTCCTGGTCAAGTTGGTGGCGCTCGCAGGGGTCCTTGCCAGCGTCTCAACGAACTACTGCGGGGCTGGCGAAACGGGTCCTCCCGCCAATCTCGAGATTAGCGTCGACGCATCACGACCGATTGCAGTAGCACTGGATTTGCTTGAACAGCGCCATGGGGTCGCGATCACCTATGAAGACCCACGGTACGCTCATGAGAGTGATATCGCTGATGTGACAGACAGAGTTAGAAGGGATAGCGGTGGTAACCCCGAGGGGACGCACCCGAGAGTTCTAATTCCGAGGCACGGGCGACTGCACGTCATTTATGTCATGCGCGGTAAGACGAGTCAGCTCGACGACATCGCCGCAGTCATCCGCTTGCTACTCGAGGCGCACGCGGAACAACGACTTCCCGGCGGTTTTCGAATGGAACGGAGCGGCACGCTCTTTCACGTAGTGCCGATCGCCGTTAAGGGCGAGGATGGAGGCTTGGTCGAGGCGGGCTCGGTTCTGGATGCCAAGATTGACTTGCTTAAGGAGGAGCGGACTGGATTAGAAACATTAGAGGCGATCTGTGCAGCCCTACATCAGGTGACTGGCGAACACGTCGTACTTGGTTTGACGCCCCTTAACTGGCTAATCGATCGTCGTGTGTCGGTTGGTGCTTCGGACGAGGCCGCACGAGCCGTTCTAGGGCGCGTTCTTGCGGGCATCGAACCTAGCATGTCCTGGTCCTGGCGGCTTTTTTATGATCCCGGGTTGAAGTGGCATGTTCTCAACCTATACGTGGTCCCTAAGATGCATGAAAGCATGCCCAGTGCCGGCAAGGACCAACCCTAACGCGTTGGGCGGGGTGGGCAGGATGGCACAATTAACCTTGGTGTGAGAGTGACGAAGGTGTGGGGGAAAAGGGGACATTCTGCTTTTTTTGACTTTGGCGAGGTGGTGAGGTAGGGTTTTCTTATACCTCGGACAGCGCGGGCGTCGGTCGGCGACGTATGTTACCACGTCATCAATCGCGGAAATGCACGGTCCCGCGTTTTTCATCAGTTCCGTAATCCCATGAAAGGCTGTCTCCTGCCGGACGGTTAGGATGTCCGGTTGGTATTGTTTTTCAGGAGACAGCCATGTACAGGGATGACAGAGTAGCAAAGGTCGGTTTGGACAGCCATCGGACGTTC
>Ga0326597_10001041_pt1 | contig 46153 bp, 31 predicted proteins | sample RVTome_12_FD_203789 | JGI IMG/M metagenome (GOLD analysis project Ga0326597, IMG submission 203789) | Soil microbial communities from uranium-contaminated site in the Upper Colorado River Basin, Wyoming, United States - RVT100D185 | ecosystem: Environmental > Terrestrial > Soil > Contaminated >...
CGTACCACCCGAAAGATCAACTGTGACGGAGCACTACATTCCTGCGCCCCTTCGGGGCGAACACGCGCGGCCGAGTTCCCGCAACCCTTCGGTGCGGAGACTTTGCCGCCGAAAGTGTCACGGACCCGAGTTTGCCTTGTCGCTCAGCTTTCAGCCGGTCGATCCCCGATAAGAGGTTTATGAAGGCCAGGAGTCTGAAGATTGCCGTGGTTCTCTCGTTCGCGACGGGGTTGGCTGTGTGTGCGTGCGACGCTCGGCGAGGGCCCTCGGAGCCGGAGAGCGCGTCGGCCCGGCGATCGGCCGGGGCCGGAGAAAAACCCGAGATGCTGTCGCCGGCCGAGGTTGTCTCGCGATTGGGAACCTCCCATCTTGCTCGCGACTACGACGGGATGGAGCCGTTGATTGCGGCGGATCGACGTGAGGAGACCATCGCTTTCCTGCGGGCGGTGGATGAGGTGCTGGACAACAATGCGCGACTTCGGCAGGTCGCCGAACAGCGGTTGGGAGGACTCGCCGCAAGGGCGTGGAATCTGAGCGCGTTGGAGAACAACCTTGGCGTGTTCTCGGCGCGCACGCATCTGATCAATCAGAGTTTTACGGGGCGGACTGCGCTGGTCACGTTGCAGGAGGGAGAGAACGTTCCGCTGGTTCGGGCTTCATTCGTCCTGACCGATGGAGGCTGGAAGTATCAGGCTCCTCGGTCGCCGGGTGCGATGGTTCCGGCATTGCGGCGGCTCGCGGCGATTCTGGCGGAGGTGACGGCGTCTTTGGAGCAGGGGGCCGACGTGGAAGCCTACGTCCGCGCATTTGTGGATCGCGTTTGGCCGCAAATGAATCGTGTCGTGGCGGCGGGGCAGGGGCCGCGGCGCGTGTCCGTCGCCTCGGAGGTGCCCTAGAGGGCCTGGTCCGCGCTGCTCAGGCCCTGGGGGCTGCCTGCGAGTCTCGCACGGTGAACTTCCTCCAGCAGCCGCTCCACCACTTCGTGGATGGTCATCTGGGTGGTGTCGATTCGGATGGCGGTGGCAGGCGCCAGTAGGGGCGCCCACTGGTGCATGTCGTTACCGTCTCTGCGTTGGAGGTTTTCCAGGATCATCTCGTAGGATGCCTCTTCTCCATCGGCGACGAGTTCCCGATAGCGCCGTCTGGCGCGCCGCTCGATCGCCGCATCGAGGAAGAACTTCAAGTCGGCGTCAGGAAAGACGACACTGCCCTGGTCGCGACCCTCGGAGACCAGTGAACCCAGTTTCTTCCCGATTTTGCGCTGTTCGGCGACGAGCATTTTGCGGATGTCAGCGATTCTGGCGATGTAGCTGGTGGCCTGGTTGACGGCCATGGTGCGGATGGCCTCGCTGACGTCATCGCCGTTCAGCGTGACCCGGGTATGGGTTGGACCGCAGTTGAGCTTGACTTTGCTCTGCCGGGCGATGTCGGTCAACGCGGACTCATCATCCATCTGAACGTCCGCCTGAAGTGCGGCCAATGCCACGGCCCGATACATCGCGCCCGTATCGAGGTAGGCGATGCCAAGGTTGGCGGCCAGCTTCCTTGCGGAGGTGCTTTTGCCCGATCCAGCCGGGCCGTCGATGGTGATGATCATGGTGTCGTCGATCCGCCTTTGCGTAGAGATTTGTGGCGATTATATGAGCCCTTTGCATCGCGTCAAAGTCTCGGGTTTTGGTCTTTTTCAGACCGATGCAGGTTCCGTAGCGCCTCGGCAGTCCGCCTTGATGGAGCGGAGCCAAGACGGTCGGCGCTCGCACTGTCGGCGTTCAGGAGCATCCCCTCGTAGTGCGGAAAGACTGATCTTCTGAATGTCTGATGGGCGGATCGAGCCGGCGGATTGGGAGGATGCTGATCGAGAACCCGGACGACAAGAGCGGGGGCTTTCGAGACGACGGCGAATCAGGGCACGAGGGCGGCGATGAAGAGTTGGATGTCATCGCCGTCGTTGTCGGTGTCGCCGTTCATGTCGGCAGTGTCACGATCGGGCTGCGTGGCGGCTCCGGGATCGAGGAGCAGTGCGACAAACAGGGGGATATCCTCGGTGCCGACACTGCCGTTGCCGCTCAGGTCGCCCAGGACGCCGGGCACGACCTCACCCATGACGGTGACATTCAGGGCGGGCAGATCCAGGTCGTTGCTGTCGATCACCAGGGTGCCGGACTTCACACCGGTGGTAGAGGTGTCCATGCTGATGGTGTGGGCATTGCCGGGAGCGCCGACGGTGTGAGCAAAGCCTCCGGCCGGGGCCGTGAAACCGGCGGGCGCGGCAAAGGAATAGCTGAGGTCTTCGGGGTCTGAGAGCGTGGCGGCGTTGGAGACGGTCAGGGTGAGGTCCGCCGCAGCGCCGATAGAAACGGTTCCGAAGTCGAGCACGGCCTGATCGGCGGAGACCTTGGCGGGAACCTGCAAGTCGATCAGGACCGGGAGATGATCCGATGCGATATGGAGGTCATCGGCCAGGGCCTGACCGACGTCGGCGTTGGTGGGGGCGGCGTTGACGGGGCTATTGAAATGCAGGGCGTCCTGTCCATAGGCCCGGTAGCTGCCGGGGATGTAGGACAGGCCGGTTGTTTGCAATAGTTGACTGGACATGAGGATGAAATCGAATTGGTCGTCGAGCCCGCCGGTGGCCCCGCCGTCGCCCAGGTTTGCGGTCCGGGTCGACTGGGTGTGGATGAAGGCAAAAACGCCGTTGTTGTTCCAGTTTTGGACGAACAGGTTCGGATTGTGGATGTCGATGGCCTGGCCATCGTTGTCGGCCTGGCTCTCGGTGAGGTCGGCATAGGCGAGCTCGCTCGAGGACTGCATGTTGAAGTCGCCGCAGTAGAACCACCGATCGGTCGGAGCGAAGAAGGCATTGCTGCTAACGCGGGCATTTGTGGTGGTTGTTGCGCGGCGGGCCTGGTCGGTGGCCGTGCTGCCGGCCTTGAGGTGCATCCCGAGTGGGTAGAAGCCGGCATCGCTTGACGCATACCCGTCGAGTTGGAAATGCCAACGGCGCGTATCACGCGGGTCTCCGGTGATGTTGATGGCCCCGCCCAGGTCATCGAAGACGGCCGTCTTGTAATACGCGACGACGCTGAGATCGCCCAGACTGGAGAAGGTGGAAAAGGCCCATTCGCCGGGAGAAACTGCTTCGAGAACATCCAGCCGAAAGCGAGACGCTTGGGTGGCACCGATGATCTCGACGGCCAGGACCATGTCCGGATCGGCATCGGCAATAATGTTCCGAAAGGCCAAGAGACGCGGGATGTCTATGTCCAGGCCGGGATACCGCAGGGTGTTGTAGACCATGATCCGAACGGCGGAGGCCGGCCGGGCGGTGCAGAGAAATCCGGCGGCGGCAAGCACAAAACCCAATACTCTCAAGCGTCCTGGCGACGGCATTCTGAAATCCTCTTGAATCAACTCGCGACACATCCGCTGTTGTCGCATCAAACGGTCGAAATCGGGGCTTTCTCAATTCTAGGCTTCGTTCCCAGGTTTTTGTGTAAAAGGGAACCGATATATTCCCGGACAGCAGCCTCCGTTCGCAAGTGAGCAACCCCCGGCGCCAGACGCCGGGGGTTGCTGTGGCTCGCAAAAATGCTCAGACACCCCCGATGCAAGGGGCGGAGAACCTAGTCACCGGTCTTTGTGAAACTAAAACCACTGGTCTGCGCAGCGCCTTCATCACCCGGGGTACCATTGAGCAGGTTCGTGACGACACAGTTTCCGGCGCCGCCGACCTCAACAAAGTCGAACGGAGCTATGATGCTGAACCTGCCATCGGTATCCTGCACATAGCAGCAGGGCACCGGCAGGCCGGCGTCGCGGGTGAACACGATCGAGATTGTCGGGCCTGCGACATTCACATCGGCCCCACCGGCTGCACAGAACTCGTCCAGTCCACCGATGGCGTCCTTGGTTCCGTCGGCCCCGAAGGCCAGTGCCAGTGCCAAGTCGGCGGCGGTCGTGGCCGGCGAAACGGTGACCCGCTCAAAACAGATAAACGGCGGGCTGGCCTTCAGCGTGTCACACGGCAAGGCCGGATCGCAGCCGCCGATGAAGAGTTCAACATCGCCGGCCACGGGGGCGCCGGTCAGATTGATGGTGATCTCGGTGGAATGGGTGGTCGTGACCGGGCAATCGGTGTTGCCGAAGACCAGGGCATCGACGAACAGCGGGACGTCCGGCAGGTAGTCGAGGGCGTTGCCGTCGCCGTTCATGTCCGCACACCCGATCAGCGGGAAGCCGGGGGCCACCACCGCGTCGATGAACGATTGGATGTCATTCCCATCCACCTTGCTGTCGCCGCTCAGGTCACCGAGACAGGTGCCGCAAGTGACGGGCACGCACTCATCGGGATCGGTCGGAAGGGCCAGTGGTGAACCATGATCCGCCGTGGTGTCGCCACCAATGATGTCCACGAAGGAATCAAACGAGGCGTCACCGGTGCAGCCCGGGGTGCTTTCCTGCCAGTTGACCGCCGAGTCGTTGCCGAGGGTTGTGAAGGGCGCCCCGTTGGAATCGCCGCGATAGAAGATGCTGTTCGGCTGGGAATTGGCGGGCCACCCGTCTTGACCGATTCGATAGACGACGACGTCCAGAAGGCCCGTCGCCTCGAAATCGTTGGGATTATCCCAGATGGTCACAAATCGGCCGGGGGCCAACGGAGCATTGGTCATGCCGTCCCATTCATTGCCGCCGGTAGCGTTGGGCACGTAGATGACATCCGTTGATCCGACACCTCCGGTGGACCACTCGGCTTCGAATTCGGCACGCGTTCGCACGGAGCCCGGAGGATGATCGAGCGCATCGCGAGCGATGAGCCGGGTCGTGCCGGCGGGGATGGTGACGTTCGGCACCGTGCCGGTCTCCAGATTGAAATCGTGCGCAACGGGACCGTTGGTTCCCTGCATCGAGGAGAGAGTTACCGGTGAGCCGCTTGTGTTTGTGACTTCCAGGTATTCCCAGTAGGTCTCGTTACCTGCGCCGGTGTTCACCGGGTTGGCCATGATCTCGGTAATGACGACACTGCTGCCCTGAACGGCGATGGTCGCGGTAGCGGGCGGAGACTCGTCGCCGCTGCCGGAATCGAAGGCCAGGAATTCAAACTGATAGAAATGACGCTTGCCGTTGGCTTCTTCAAGCGTGACTCGCCCCATTGGGTCGGTCACGGTATAGGGCAACGCCTGGCCATTGATATTGGTGCCCGAGTTGTCCGGCCCGTCAAAGAGGGTTCCGAGTTGGTCGTCAAACCCGTTCAGCAGGACGGAGAGGCTTGTAATCTTGAAGCTTGCGGCACCACCCCCGGGCAGGGTGCCCTGGAGGGTCACGGTCTTGGAGGTCGGTGAGCCCGCCACGGTGAACTCGAGAAGGCTCGTTGCGCACGGCAGAAGGATGCTGGCGGGGGCCCCGGGCACGGCGCTCGGGCTGCCGATGCTGCTGTCGCTCACCTCCCGGAATCCAGCCGCACAGTCGACGACGGCGCTGGCCCAGTTCGCACCGTCGTTGTTGTCCAGGGCGGTGTCCGTGAGATAGATGCTGCTACCGGGGACATCGGCCGGGAATGGGGCATTGCCGTAATTCGGCACAAAGTCGATCAAGTCACCGGTCTCGTCCTTGAGGAAGAGTTCAGTGCCACCCTGCGTGAGGAATGGGAAATCGCCGCCGGTTGAATCGACGAACAGAACCTGGGAAGCGGTCAACCCCCAAAGATCAAGGAATTCCTGATCGGTTCGGGGAACGGTGGTTGTGATGTTTCCCACGATCACCAGGATCTCACCGGGGTCGATGCTGGTTGGGGTGGCGGCTCCACCGGGATCGGTGATCAGGTTCTCGCCGCAAATCGGGCAGTTGGTGGAATTGATCTCGCCGAGGGTGACGGTGCCGGCCGTGGTGTTGATGATCTCGACCCACTCCCATTGGCTCTCGGGTGAAATCACGGGGGAATTGGGGTTGTACATCACCTCGGTAATCAGAACGCCTTCATCTTCGACCAGAATCGAAGCCGTGGCGGTGTTCCCGATTTGTGGAGGAGCGATTTGTTCGCCGTGATAGGTGAAGGAGGCGTCGGTACCCACGCCGGCGTCGGGGACGAAAGTGATTAGCGGATTGAGCGGATCGGACATGGTGTAGGGCACGGGATCGGCAATGGTCCCGATTTCGGTGGCCCCGTCGAAAATGGTTCCTGTTGCAGGGACCGAGTCGACGATGACGTTGAACGGATCACCGTCGATGTCGTTGACACTGAGGGTCAGCGCGACCGGCGTGTCGATTTTTGTGATTGCCCGGACGTTTGTGGCCAGGGGCGCCGTATCGGCGATGTGGGAGCCCAGTGTATGGTTCTGGTTGTTACCGGAAGGATTGAGGCCCTCGAAGATCCACTGGTTGGAGGATGAGATGTCCAGGGCGCTGAGGCACGGCTCGCCGACCGGGGTGCCGGGAGGCGTCGGGACCGTGAGTCCGGCCTTCAACCCATCAAAGTTGCAAGGATCGAACCCGAGGAAATCTCGAACGCCGTTGGTGACGGAGAACTTGCGTTCCCAGGCGGCGTCGATGTAAGGATCGGTGCCTCGCGGTCCGCTGTCACCCTGGCCGGGAACACCAAACACATCAACGACATTATCCAGGGGAGCGCTGATGTCCGGGCCGAAGAGGACGACCTCATCGTCGCCGTTATAGGCTGCGATGGGGCTATTGCCGCCTCCGGTATAGCCACACGGAGCACACGTGAAAGGCAGCAACAGATCGATCGCATAGCCGTCGGCATTGTCAACGGCACAAATCAGAAACGTGGAACCGGCGAGGCCGGAGGGGACGGTGTCGTTTTGGAGTGTCCCGAAGGTGTAAACACCTCGGGAGCCGGCGAGTCGATCGGTCACGGTGCCCTGGACCGTGTAAGCTGCGATCCGATAGCCGTGGGCACCGAGATCGAATGGGAGGCTTCCGGGATTGAAGAGTTCGATGCACTTTCGCGTACCCGGGGTCGACTCGTAGTATTCGGAGATGATGACCGGAGATACGCACAGATCATCGAAGCCGTCTCCGTTGTCGTCGCCCAGGCAGACCGAACCGGCTCCCGAGGGAGTGCCGCCAAGGTCAACCGTACAGGACAGGACCGTGGCATTCTGGCACGTGCCATTGGGCAGGCAGCAGGCCTCGGTTTGTCCGAAGGCCGCACTGGTGGAACACGACAGGAGTGCGATACAAACACATCCAGCCAGCAGTATTCTTGAGCTGAGATTCATGACTAACCTTTCACCCTTTTGCTACTTCTTCTCAATGACTGTCCGATTTCACTTTTTCAGGCGTTCCAGGAGGCGCGTTTGGATTCACATTAGCGTGAGAGAAGGCGAGCCCTCCTGAGCATCGGCCGGCGCGCGTCGCGCCCCGTTTCTAACGACGGTTCTAGAAAGCAGATTCCTCCCCCCGCGGCAAGGCAGCCTTCGGTCCACCTTAGCGCTTTGAGAAAAACGCTCGTGCGATGGCCCCCTTGCTTCAACCCAGTGTTCGGCTCCGCCCGTTGACGAATCAGACGCAGGCGGTGGAGTTTTCCGACGACTTGGCCTCCTATTCCCAAACGCGGGATTGCCGCTCTTTTCTATTTATCATCCGAACACCAGGTGGCCGTCCACCGCGATTCCTGCGGTCAGACCGGCAAGCCACCCCATTATAGCGTCTGTCAACACTACGCAAAAAAGAGGCCCACACAACGGGGCCATACGGAACTCATGGGCCGCAAACGCCGCTGCCGTTGACCAGGGCATCCACGAACAGTGGAACATCGGGCAGGTAGTCGAGCCCATCACCGTCGCCGTTCATGTCGGCGCAGCCGATGGCGGGAATGCTCGGGGCTACCACGATGTCGATGAACGCCTGGATATCCAGCGCATCCACTTTACTGTCAGGCGTCCCTCCCGGTCCGCTCAGGTCACCCAGGCAGGTATTGCAAGGCGTGGGGACGCACTGGTCCGGATCAGTCGGCAGGATCGTGGGTGAACCGTGGTCGGCGACCAAATCGGCGCCGCCATCTGTGAATGATGCGATCGTCCCATCGCCGGCACAGCCCAACGTACTCTGCTGCCAGTTGGCGGGTGCGTCGTTTCCGAGGGTGGTGAACGGCGCCCCATTGGCGTCGCCACGGTAGAAAATGCTATTGGGCTCCGTGTTGGCGGGCCAGCCGTTCTGGCCGTTTTGATACTCGACCACGTCCAATAGCCCGGTGAGTTCGAAGTCGTTGGTGTTGTCCCAGACCGTGACAAAGCGGTTCGGGGCGGGATCGTTGGAAACATCGCTCCAGAGGCTGTTGCCGCTCGCGTTGGGAACGTAGATCACGTTCGCGGAGCTGACCCCCGCGGCAGCCCATTCAGCCTCGAACTCCGCCTGGGTGCGAATGCCCGTTCCATCCAGGGCATCGCGGGCGAAGATTCTGGTCGCGCCGGCGGGGATGGTGGTGTTCGCCAACGCGTCAACGTTCAGGTCGTTGGTCGCCGGGCCGATGGTTCCCTGAAGGGATCCGAGCGTGACCGGGCCGGCCCCGGTGTTGGTGACTTCGATGAACTCCCAGTAGCTCTCGCTGCCGCCGCTGGTGTTCGCGGGGTTGGCCATGATCTCGGTGATGACGACGGTGTTGCCCTGGATGGCGACGGTGTGGCTTGCGACGTTGGATTCAACGCCGGTGGGAACGCCACCCACTTCTTCAACGGCTTTGAAGTTGAAACTGACGAAGGCACGCTTACCGGAGTTCTCCTCGAGCGTGACCTGTCCACCCGGATCGGTGACGGTTGAGCCAACGTTTAGCACGGCACCTGCGGTGGTTGGGCCGTCATGCAGTGTACCGACCGGCTCGGGGAAGCCGTTGACGAAGATGAACGGGGTGGCGGTGATTTCGAAGCTGAGGGTGGCCCCTGCCGGGGCGCCCGGGCCGAGGGCCGCAGTGAGCGTGATGGTCTTGGTTGTCGGTGCGCCGACCTCGATGAGGTTCACGTCCCCGGAATCGGCACAAGGGGTGAAGGTGCTCGATGCCGCGGTGGGGACGACGCCGGGGCTGCCGACGCTGCCATCACTGGCCTGCTTGAACCCGATCGCGCAGGAAATGACCGCGATGGACCAATTGAGCCCATCATCATTGTCCAGGGCGGGATCGTCGAGATTGATGCTCAGGCCGTCGACGTTGGCCGGGAAGCCGACGGTGCCGTAGTTGGTGACGAAGTCGACCAGGTCGCCTTGATCATCACTGAGGAAGAGCTCGTTTCCGCCATTCGAGAGGAATGGGAACGCGGTGGAGGGGAAGAAGACCTGCGAGGCCGTCAGACCCCATTTGTCGAGGAAGTCCTGGTCGGTCCTCAGAGAGCCGCCGAAGAAGTTCGATGGCGTTCCGACAATCACCTTGATCTCGCCGGGACCGATGACCAGGTTGTTGAGTCCGGTGTCGATAAGGTCGTTGCCACAGGTCGACTCAGGGCAGGTGTTGCTCTGGAGTTCGGTCAGGGTGATGGTGCCGGCGGACGCGTTGTAGACTTCGACCCATTCCCATTGGCTCTCGGTGATGATACCCGTGGGGTCGTACATGACCTCGGTGATGAAGACGGTGTCGTTCTGCACCAGCACCGATGCGGTGCCGGGCGGCCCTGAGAGCCCGTTGGTCGTCTGTCGCCCGCGATAGTCGATGACCATGTCCGTACCGTCGGCGGCGGCAGGGAAGAAGGTGACGACGGGATTCAGCGGATTGGACATGAGGTAGGGGAGCGGGTTGGCCAGGGTGCCGATCTGCACGGCGCCATCAAAGATGGTCCCGGTGGCCGGGACTGACTCGATGATCACGTCGAAGGGATCGCCGTCCACGTCCGCAACGGACAGGGTCAGGTTCTGCGATGCCGTGTTGAGGGGCACGATCTCCTTGACGGCCGTGGCCACCGGCGGTGAGCCGGGGGAGATGATGTCGAGTATGCTTCGAGGCTGAAGCTGATAGCCGTTTCCAGCGACGCCGGGGCCCGGGTTCGCTGCGTCAAACTGGGCGAAGACGCCGATGATGTCGACCGGACCGCTGGGGATCGTCAAACCGACGATGCTCAAGTCGGTCGTCGCGATGCGGACGGTTCCGGTTGAGGTCATGAGGACGTTCTCGACGATCTCATTGGAACTGCCGACGAACGTTCCGCCGGCATTCTGGAACTGGACATTGTTGAGCCGAGTGAGGGTGCTCTCGAAACCCTCCGCCGTGGCGCTGCCGTTTTGCATGTCGGTGAGCGTTATGAGAGCCGGCGTGACGAGGCCGACCGGCCCGTTATCTACAAAACCGCTGAAGGGGGCGACCAACTCGAACACCCCACTGAACGAATCGGTGGTGCCGGTAAGGTCGATGCTGTCCCCTTCGGAACACCCTTCGGAACACTGCACAAGCAAGGCATCAATCTCGGCATTTCCGCCGAACACGGCGATGCCCCCGGTGGCGTCCTGGAGATGGAAACTCTTGACGGCGGTGCTGTTGATCAAGTCCGTGGTATTGCCCACGACTGCGCCGTTGATGGTGACCACGACACCGTTGCCCGCGGCACGGGCATCGGCAATCGTCCCTGCTAATGCCGGGCTGGTCACTGCAAGTAGACATGCGACGCTCAAATAAATCCATGCTGTTTTCATTTTTCTTCCTTCCATGACCACAAAGTCACCTCGATCAGGATTCCGTGAACTTCGGTTCGCCTCAGATCCGAGAACAACATCTTTCCCCCATTTCCTTGGGGCAGAGGCTGGATTTGGGCGCCTGCCCGCGCGGTTGAGTATCGACTTGAAAGCTCGGAGGCCAATGTCTCCAGGTTCCGCTGGGACTTTCGGCTGATGATCCACCTGGCATCGCCGGGGGAGACACGCGCTGTCCCTGGAACTCGGCGCGGTCGATGGTGCGGGCGAGGCGCATTACCCCCTGCGGGGTGGCGGAAACACTCGAGAGGAGGCGCCGTTGCGGGCCGCTACGGCTCTCGGGGAACTGCGTTTGGGACGGCATGCGTGTTTTCACCCTCCTCACGCAAGTCACTTCTGTCCAAGTACAGTAGTTTATCAGGGTTTGGCACACAATAGAAGAGGCTTGGGGCGCTTTTTCGAGAACTTCGCGCATCCATCGCGCAGTCCAAACATATCTCCGGTACAGCAGGGGTGTTAGCGATATCAGGCGGTCCGAGATTGCCTTCTACAGGGCAAACGGCATCCCGGAGAACCGCGAATCCGGTGGTGGAATCCTTCAACGGTGGGGATACCAGGGTTCATTGTCGCCCCCACAAATCCCTGATAGGATCAATCCACCTCGCCGGCTCCATTGAACGAGTCGTAGCCGAAGTGGCGGAATTGGCAGACGCGCGGGATTCAAAATCCCGTTCCCGCAAGGGAGTGAGGGTTCGATTCCCTCCTTCGGCATTTCTCTTTTCGTAGTAACTCCTGTCCACATCTTGCGTTGCGCGTTCTTCACCCGCGATTCGGCCGCGTATGGCGTTTGATGTTCTTTCGATCCCTGGCAACGTCACCGAACAAGAATCGAGCGGCCTATAAGTGCCGGTGGGGCCTGGGGGGAATGACGATGTTCAGGTCCAGGTCAAAATCGATGGTGATGATGGGCTGGACGACGGCGACGCGAAGGACGTCTCCCATCACGATAAACGGCGTCAGGACCACCAGAACGATGTTCCTCGTGACCGCCTGAACCAAGCCGACGACCAGGTTGACCATCGCCGAGACGAGCCGGGCCATCACCTGAACCAGGGCGAATCCGATGGCCGCAAAGGCGGATGCCTGAAAGACGGCGAAGACGATCACCTGGGCACTTTGGTCGGCCTTTTCCGCTGCGGTTGGGCCGGCGTCAGCCGAACGAGGTCTGGTCGTAGCCAATGGATCCTCCGGCGGCTCCGCGGTCGAGACGTTCAGGCCGGTCAGGTCCAGAACCGATTGCGCCAGATCGGCGGCGGCCTGTTGCAGATCGACATCGAAGTCAATGGTCTGGTTCTGATCCGCCGGTGGAACCTGGGCGAAGAAGACGTCGGCCCGTCCCTTGAGCCGCTGCGCGTTGACTTCATCGTAAGTGAGATTCAAGGTCGAGCCATCGAAGCTGCCGGCGCTCTTGAGAAGACCGTTCTCGAAAGTCACGTCGGCCACCTGCCCCTGGTCATCGCGGAGGACGGCGCCGGTGATTTCTCGAACGCGGCCGTCGGGTTGAAAGCTGCCGAAGACGAAGACCGATTGCCCATCTGCGAGCCGGACCGCCCCGATGACGTCGCTGGTGGTGTCGGTGTTGAGAAACACGCCGAACGTGGTCGCGACTGCCCCGGGAGGCAGGTTGGTGATGAGACCATTGCAACCGACGGAACCCAGAATCATCACGGCTCCCAGCGGCGCGGTCAACAATTGCCCCGGGATTGTGTAGGGAAATCTCGATAGGCGCATGGCGGGCACCTCCTTCTTGCGCGAGGCAAGCGGTATAGTGCCCTGGACCTGGCGATGAAGTCAAGGCGTCCGCGGCCCCGGCGCATGCCCGGGGGGCCGTGAGCGGGGGACTCCGTTGGGTGCGGCTACATCGTCGCGGTCGGGAACAGGTCGGTCAGGCCGCCGCTGACGAGTTGGATGATCAAGTTGATGACGAAGAAGATGCCGTAGATGCCAAGGAAGCCAAAGTTGAAGAAAGGTAGCATAGCGATGATCTCCTCAAATGTGCGGCAAACACGTCCGCCTTCGCCGTTTCTTCCAACGGCGCGTGTCGAGTTCCGTTTGGGCGAGAGGCCCTTGCCTCGTTCGCCTCACAATAGGGGGGCATTGTCCTCGAATTCGCCCTGGAGAGCAACGGGTCGGTTGGCAGGCGATTGGGGAGCAGTCCTCATGCCGGAGGGCCTCGGAGGTGTAGAGGGTTCCAGGTCAGCCGGCCGCGGGGACGGTCCAAAGGAGTGTTGCGATCGCGGCCAGGGCGATGAGACTCAGGAGGGCGGCGGCGATGATGCGCCGTCGGCGATGCCGCTTACGCCACCTGCCGAGGCTGCCGTGCACGATGTTCGCGAGGGTGAGCCAGTCGGTTGAGTTGTTGATTTCGGGGCGGACCAATTCGATCCTGACACCCGACGCGCTCCACTCGTCGATCTTGAGTTCATGGTCCCACATCATGGTGAGGAGATTCTGGAGGTCGAAGAAGACCACGCGATCGAAGTCGCGAGCCGTGACCTGGGCGTCCAGGTCATCGCGGTCTTTGGACAAGAAGCGGACGGCGTCGGCGAGGTGGTTTTCTTTGAGGTACCGTTCGAGGTCGCGCCGATCCGCTTCGGAGCTGGGCAGGCATGCTGCGCATCTCGACTTGCCGGTGGTCGGCTTTATCTCTGGTGCGATGGTCATCGGCCGTAAATGCTCACCACGAATGCCGTCAGGACACCCAGGCCCGCAAGTCCCGCCACGCCGGCGAACGGGAAAATGCTCGCGCCGGTGATCCAGGCCGGCCCGCGGTAGCGAAAGAATGGGCGCGTGCCCATGATCACCGCGATGCCGCCTGCGTGCAAACCCACGGGCAACCAGAGATTTCCGGTTTCGAGGTAGGCCAGACACAACAGCAGCCCGAGCATGAGATGGCCGAACATGGTCCAACGGCGTTTGACGTTTCGGACGTAGTGGGCCCCTGCGAACACGAGCACCGAGAGGCCCACGGCGAGGGTTCGCGGTATCCACGGCGTGCTAAGCAGATCACCCATCACGACGCCTCGAAACAGCAATTCTTCCACCAAGGCGCCGAAGCACGCCGTCGGCACCAACAGCAAGAGCCGTCGCATCCAGCGGCGACGGGATTGATGGATGGAAACGCGAAGGCAATCCGTGGCAATCCACACGCCGTACAGTGTGCAGAGAAACAAGATCGACATCGCGGCGCCCTGCACGCCTTGAAGGGCCGTGCGTGACCACGGGAGCAAGTCGGCGTAGTAGCCGAGAGTCGGTTCACGGCGTAGTGCCGGATAGCAGAGGATGATGGCCAGGAGCGATGCCTGTGTGACCACTCGACCGACGGTGCGCAGGCTTCGCGGCGCCTGGCTGGTGTCGATCCGCCAGCGGATGGGCAGGCCGTAATGCCTGAGTTGGACCGTCTGGACGATCCACATGAGCAGGGGGGCCAGCAGCAGGAGTGGGAGTGCCGTCACGCTGGTGTCTCGCGGCCGCGAGGAACCTGGCGTAGCTGAATTGCCCCTGGGTTCGTTCCTTGTCCCGCTCGCCCGGCATACCTGGGGTCACCCCGAAAGACGCGGGTCCACCGGCTGTCTCCCCAGAGCAGCCACGCCGGTGGGCACTCACGGATGAATCGGTCGAACCCCTCGGCCCAGGTTTGCATGGCCCGGCGGATGGCCTCTTTCCGGCCGCCCTCTTCGCGAGACAGGCGATTGACGATGATGGGCTTGCCAAAGGTGGGAACGTGGATCGGTCTGCCGGTTGCCGCTCGCGCCGGTCGGGAGCGTGTGTCACGGGGGGCGGTGTCGGAAGAAGCTGCACTGAGTTTGGCGAACAGCGGGATCATCGGCACCTCGGCGAGCATGGCCAAGGCCGCGGGGCCGGCCGGCAGGTAGACTTCTCGTCCCAGCCATTGTACCGGGACGCCCTCGGTGTCGCGTTGGGCGATGTCCGGAGTGATGACCAGGAGCTTGCCCGCGCGGACGGCGTCAATGCAGGCGGCAGCCCGGCTTGTCGGGTCCGTGGCGTTTTCCGGCTCGACGATGACGTCGAGCCCGGCCGTTTGACACCATTGCCGTTTCATTTCGAGCCGGTGCCGGTCTTTGGACCAGCGCAGGAAGATGCAGATCGGCAGGTCCTGTCCCAGCCGCGCGAGAGAGATCAGAAAATTGCAGGCATGGGCCGGGACGATGATCGCGCCGCGTCCCTGGTTCGCCGCTTGGCGAGCATATTCGATGGTGTCGTCCGGGATGATTTCGCTCTGCGCGATCTGGTTGACGGCAGCCCTTTGACGGCGATTGTGAAAAATCCTTGTCGCGTTGGCCAGGTGCAGGGCGACCTGACGGAAGTATTCATTGAAGACTGTGCGATCGTAGACGCCGGCCGTCTGCATATTGGTCTTGACGATCCGAGCAATGACGGGAAGCGTCGGCCCGATCCGCCCGAGAATCCGTTCAAGAGCATCAATCGCCACCCTGGGGGCGATGGGCGCCATTTTCCAGGTTGCGTGCGCGGCGCCTGCGGTGAGCCACCTGCGCAAGTTTCTAAATGGTCTGTCGGACACTGACATCATACCCGCATGTTACATGGTTTTCGTGTTATCATGAGCGAGCCGGGCCGTCCTCGGCCCCGGTCTGCCTCCCCGTCTCCGCATTGCCGGGGCCGAGGACGGCCCGGCTCGAAACCGCGCTTCGATGATCGAAACGACCCACTCAATTCAGTTGGTACATTATGGAATTCGTGGGAGACTGCCAATGTCGTGGGGCCGCCAAACGGCAAGCGATGTCCCGACGCTGTTTTCCCGCCCCCTTGCAGTATGGAGCGACTCGGGTGAGCATCTTGTCCTGCTCAGCATGGGTGGGGAAGCCCTGCTCGTGGCAGGTTGGTTTCAAGAGGAGAGTATTGAATGCTGCGTCGACCGTTTCCATTTCTCTGTTCACTGGTGCTTGGTATGGCTGCCCACGCTTCGACTCCGGTTCCGGCCCGCGCCGGAGAGTCTCATCCCTTCTCCGTTCATGACATGCTGGCGATGGATCGCATTTCCGATGCTCAGGTTTCGCCGGACGGCACGCTTGTCGTGTTCACGCTTCGCGAGACGGACCTGGAGGCCAATCGAGGCCGCTCGGACCTGTGGTTGATCAGGACCGACGGCTCGGGGCTTCGGCGATTGACGTCTCATCCCGCGTCGGACGGCAGTGCGCGGTGGATGCCGGACGGGCGGTCGATTCTCTTCCTGTCGTCGCGGACGGAGACGTCACAGGTCTGGCGCATCGCGGTCGATGGCGGAGAGGCCGAGCAGGTGACGGATGAGCCGCTGGACGTCGGCAACCTCGTCGTCTCGCCGACCGGCAAGCACATCGCCTTCACGATGGAGGTCTTTGTCGACGCCAGGACGCCGGCGGACACGAAGAAGCGGCTGGAAGAGATCGCGGCACGCAAGTCGAGCGGTCGGGTCTACGAACGGCTCTTCATCCGCCATTGGGATGCCTGGAAAGACGGTCGGCGATCCCATTTGTTTGTGCGGTCGATAACCGGCGGCAAGACGATCGACGTGATGAAGGGGATGGACGCCGACACGCCGTCGAAACCGTTTGGCGGCCCAGGCGAAATCACCTTCACACCGCAGGGCAAGGGGCTGGTCTTCAGTGCCCGAGACGCGGGCAACGCCGAGGCATGGTCCACCAATTTCGATCTCTTCGCCGCGCCGATCGATGGATCCACCCGGCCGAAGTGCCTGACGGGGGACAATAAGGCCTGGGATACCAACCCGGTCTTTTCGCCCGACGGTCGGGTGCTGGCGTATACGGCGATGTCCCGGCCCGGGTATGAAGCGGATCGGATGCGCATCGTTCTGCGAGACTGGCGGACGGGTAAGACTCGGGTATTGACCGAGGCGTGGGACCGATCGGCCGGTTCGCTGGTTTTCTCCCCCGACGGAAAGACGATCTACACGACGGCGGGGAATCTGGGGCAGCAGTCCTTGTTTGCGATCGAGGTCGACTCCGGGGAAGCGCGCATTGTCGTTGAGCAGGGCACGGTCGGGGACGTGCAGATCGCCGATGACCGGATACTTTTTGGCCTGGATCATCTGAATTCGCCGGTGGAACTGTACACGGTCAAACCTGACGGCAGCGATGCTCAACGGCTGACGCACGTGAATGACCAAAAGGTCGCGGCAGCGCGGATGGGTGAGTTCGAGCAGATTTCGTTCAAGGGCTGGAACGGCGAGACGGTTTACGCCTACGTCGGCAAGCCGGCCGACTTCAAACCCAGGAAGAAATACCCTGTGGCATTTCTGATCCACGGCGGGCCGCAGGGTTCGTTCGGAAACCACTTTCACTATCGCTGGAATCCCCAAGCCTACGCCGGCGCCGGCTATGCGTGCGTGATGGTCGACTTTCACGGCTCGACCGGCTATGGGCAGGCGTTTTGCGACGCCATTCGCGGGGATTGGGGCGGCAAGCCGCTGGAGGACTTGAAGCTGGGACTGGCGGCGGCCCTGAAGACGTGCCCGTGGATGGACGGCGACCGCGTCTCGGCTTTGGGGGCGTCATTCGGCGGCTACATGATCAATTGGATCGAGGGGAACTGGCCGGATCGTTTTCGCTGCCTCGTGAGCCACGACGGAAATATCGACGAGCGTCTGGCATACTTCGATACCGAGGAACTGTGGTTTCCGGAGTGGGACCATGAAGGGACGCCGTGGGACAATCCGGACGGCTACGAGAAGCACAATCCGCTGAACTACGTGAAGAACTGGAAGACGCCGATGCTGGTCATCCACGGCGGGCAGGACTTCCGTGTGGTGGAGACGCAGGGCTTTTCCACGTTCACGGCCCTGCAGCGCCGAGGCATCCCCAGTAAATTGCTCTATTTCCCGGATGAGAATCACTGGATTCTGAAGCCGCAGAACAGCATACAGTGGCACGAGAACGTGATCGCCTGGCTCGATCAGTGGACGAAGTAAGATCAGCGCTGCGAAGGGGACATGATGGGGCCCTTGGGTGATGAAGATCCTCTCTGTCGTCGGCGCCCGCCCCCAATTCATTAAGGCCGCGGCCGTTTCGCGCGTGCTCAGGCGAGAGCACCGGGAAATCCTCGTCCACACCGGCCAGCACTACGACCATGAGATGTCGAGCGTCTTTTTCGAGGGCCTGGACATCCCCGCGCCGGACCATGAACTTGGGGTGGGCTCCGGCTCGCATGGCCGACAAACGGCGGAGATGCTCACGCGCCTGGAGCGCGTTTTGATCGATGAATCCCCCGAGATGGTTCTCGTCTACGGCGATACCAATTCCACACTCGCCGGGGCACTGGCCGCCTCGAAGCTGGGCATTCGCCTGGCGCACGTGGAGGCCGGCCTGCGCAGCTTCAACCGCGCCATGCCTGAGGAGATTAACCGCATTCTCACCGACCGCGCCGCCGACCTGTTGTTTTGCCCGACGCCGGCCTCCGCCGAGAATCTCCATCGCGAAGGGGCCGCCGCCGGCGTCCATCTGGTCGGCGACGTGATGTTTGACGTCGCGGCGGATGCCGTTGCACGGGCCGAGGCGATGCCGCGCATCCTTGATCGGCTTGGTCTCAGGAAGCAATCCTATCTGCTGGCGACGGTGCATCGGGCCGGGAACACGGACGACGTGGCCAATCTCCGCGGCATCGTCAAGGCATTTTGTGCCCTGGACGAACCGTTGGTCCTGCCGCTGCATCCGCGCACTGACAAATGTTTGAAGCAAGCCGGTTTGTATGACGCGCTGACGAAAGCGGAGCACGTGATCCTGACCGAGCCGTTGGGATATCTGGACTTCGTCGCGCTGCAAACCAACGCCCGCAAGATACTCACCGATTCCGGTGGTGTACAGAAGGAGGCTTGTTTCCACCGAGTCCCGTGCATAACCTTGCGGGAAGAGACCGAGTGGGTTGAGACGGTCGAGTGCGGGTGGAACGTCCTTGCGGGAGCGGATCCCCAGCGGATCGTCAGGGCCGTCGGCGAGGCGTTTGTTGAGCCGTCGAGCCGGTGCGCGGGGGCCGAACTGTGGGACGGCCAGGCGTCACGGCGCATCGTGGCCACGCTGGGCCATTGAACCTTCGGATGGGGCTTGCATGCCGCGGTCGGCGTGGCGCGCGGGGAGGATGGTGGACCGAGGCGCAAGATGGCGGCCGACACAGCTTCTTCAGAACCACGGCGTCGCGGCGTCGATGTCGTGATCCCGATCTACAACGCCGGGCCGGACGTGCGACGGTGCCTGGAAAGCGTCCTTCGCCATGCGACGGGCGACTGGCGGCTCATCCTGGTGGATGACGCCAGCACCGACGAGGCCCTGGTCGGTTTTCTTCAAGACACACAGCGGTCAACGCCTCGCGCGGAGTTGTTGCGAAATGAGCGGAACCGCGGCTTCGTCGTGTCGGCCAATCGCGGCATGCGCCTCGCCGACCGCCGCGACGTCGTTCTCCTCAACAGCGACACGGTTGTCGTGGAGGGGTTCGTCGAGAAGCTGGCGGCGTGCGCCGATTGCGATGACCACACCGGCATCGTCTCTCCGCTGACCAACAACGGCACGATATGCAGCGTTCCCCGATTCTGCGAGGACAATGCGCTGCCGGCCGACATGAGCGTGGATGAATACGGGCGGCTTATTTCAGAGACGAGTCTGCGGCGACGGCCTGAATTGGTCACGGCGGTGGGCTTCTGCATGTACGTCCGAGCCGAGGTCTTTGGACGGATTGGTTATTTCGATGAGGATCGCTTTGGCCGCGGCTTCGGCGAGGAGAACGACTTCTGCGAGCGGGCCAAGGCCGCCGGTTACGTGATTCGCCTCTGCGACGACCTGTTCATCGCTCACACCGGCAAGGCGTCGTTCGGAGCGGAGGGCTTCGAGTTGGAGCAGGCTCACGGCCGGGTGCTTCACCGCAGGCACCCGAAGTATTTCAAGTCCGTGGCCGCGTTTTGTCGGCGCAATCCGCTGCGAGAGATTCAGGAAAACGTCCGATTTCACTCGGCGCGGCATCGTGGCCGCCGCAACCCGGCGATGATGTTCCTGCTGCATTCAACGGTGTTTTCCAAGGCCATGGGGGGCACGGAGTTCCTGGTTCGTGATCTGGTGGAAGGCCTGGCTCTGCCCCGGGCGTTGATCGTGTTCCCCGAGGGCAAGGGAATCGTCGTGGCTGAGGTGTTCGATGGAGATGTGGGCCAGGCGCTGATCTATCGGTTCGATCTGGGCAACGAGCCGATGGTCTTCCAGCAGCGCGACGATGAAATGGAATCCGCTCTCGGCCGTATTCTCGATCTGTTTAGCGTCGGTGGGGCTCACGTTCACCATGTGATGAACTGGCCCATCGGGCTCTGGCGAGTGTTGCAGGGCCGGGACATTCCATACATCTATACCATTCACGATGCTTATTGCCGCTGCCCGAACTGGAAGATGTTTGATCACAAAACCGGCCGCCCGTGCCCATGCCCGGTTGAAACGGGGTCAGATTGTGGCGACTGCATTTCTTTGCAATGTGCTGAAATCGGAGTGCCGCCGCCGGCCGATCCGTTGCTGTTTCTCCGTGAGCACCGGTCGGAGTTCGGCGAATTGCTGAGCCGTGCCGAGACCATTATCGCTCCGTCGCGATCGGCCTTCGAGGTGGTGCGTCCATGTTTCCAGTCTCTTGGAGATGCGCAGATCATTCCTCACGGATACGACGCGCCGCGGAGCGCCGCGGTGGGTACGGCGGATGACGGGGTCTTGCGCGTTGCGCTGATCGGGCAAGTTGCCCACCCATCAAAGGGGGCGGAGGCATATCTGGCGTTGATGCGCGACCTGCGGGATGCGCCGATTGCGTGGCACGTCTTTGGTCCCGTGGACGTTTTCGGCTTTCGCAGGCGTCTCGAGCGACTGGGGCTTGGCGATCACCTGCACCTCCACGGGGCTTACTCGCGTGACGAGATTTGCGACCTGTTAGCAGCCAACCACATCGACATCAGCGTAATCCTGTCGGCCTGGGCGGAGACGTTTTGCTTCACGTTGAGCGAATCCTGGCTCGGGGGAGTTCCGGCGGTCGTGTCCGACCTGGGCGCTTTGCCCGAGCGCGTCGCGGAAAGTGGCGCAGGTCTGGTCGTGAAGGACGTGCAAGAGGCTGCCGCAGCACTGCGACGATTGGCCGCCGACTGCCATGAACTGCAAACACTGAAGGATATGGCGGCGCGGTTTCGCCACACGACGCGACGAGAGAACACGGACCGGCATCGTGAGGCCTATGGGAAAGTCCATGCCATTGTGATGACCGCCGCGGACATGGGTGAGACGACCGAAGCGGAGCGGGAATTGTTCGGCATCTACTGGCGATCATTGCTTGCCGGGCCGCCGCGTGTCGAGACAGCGCGGGAGGTCTATCAGCGGCGTTGGTGGTATCGTTACTATGAGCACATCCAACCGTACCTGTCGCCGAAGTGGCGAACGCTGGCAAGGCGGGCATACTTAAAGACGCGGCGTGCGGATGGTGGATGACGTCCCTCGCTAGCGCTTCGGGCTGGTAAGTTAGAGCGACGCCGGACTCACGCACGATTCAGATAAGGCAAGACCTTGCCAGCCCGAAGCGCTAGCGAGGGACGGCCGGAAGCGGCGCCTGCTCTTCGTGGGTGCTCCGCGCAGCCGAGCCGCCGGCGGCCGCGGAACGATAGGCCTCCACAATCTGGTCCGGGGTTCCATCCATGACGATCTTGCCGGCCTCGAGCCAGATCGCACGGTCGCAATACGACTGGATCAGTTCCATGGAGTGCGAGACGAGGACGAGGATGCTGGTTCGGTCGATCAGGGCGCGCATCCGCCGCTGTGCCTTTTCCATCCAGTGGATGTCGCCGGCGCTGAAGATTTCGTCGAGGAGCAGGATTTCCGGGTCGATCTCGGTGGCGATGCTGAAGGCCAGGCGTTGGGCCATGCCGGAGGAATAGTACTTGACCGGCGTGTCGGCGAACTCGCCCAGCTCTGAAAAGTCGAAGATTTGGTCGACGCGCTGGGCCATTCGCTTGCGCGAGAAGCCCATGATGGCGCCGGTCAGAAAGATGTTCTCCAGGCCGCTGAGTTCGGTGTTGAAACCGATGCCGACTTCGAGCAAGGGAACGAGAAAGCCCTGGGACTGGACGCGGCCGGAGGTGGGCGGATAGATGCGCGTAATGACCTTGAGCATCGAGGACTTTCCGCTGCCGTTATCACCGACGATGCCGAGCCTTTGGCCGTGGGGGATGTGGAGATTGATGCCGGACAGGGCGGCCACGCTGCGGGTGGGCTTGGTATATTCGCGGCGGAGGAGATAGTTGAGGACGGACTCCTTGATGGATCGCGTCCTCGTCGAAAAGATGCGAAACTCCAGGCCGATGTCTTGGAGGGTGATGAAGTTCTCTGCCATGCCGTAGGTCAGCGGGGACTCATAGATTGAAGATTAGCGAGTTTTCGTAGCGGCGGAAGACCAGCAAGCCGACACCCAGCGTCACCGAGGCGACGGCGACGGCCACGATCAGTTCGTAGTTCGTCGGCAGTCTGCCCTCATAGATCGGGCGGTGGAACATCTCGATGATCGAATACATCGGATTGAGCTTGAAGAAGTATCGATAGCGGTGGGGGATCGGCCCCTCGCCGCCGGCCGTCTCAAGGGGATAGATGATAGGCGTAAGGTAGAACAGGGCATTGAGGGCGACGGAGATCAGGTGTTGGAGGTCACGGAAGTAGACAGTGGCGACGGCGGCCACCATCCCCACACCCAACGAGACGCCGACAAGGCAGAGAAATGATAGAGGCAGGACCAGCAGGGCCGCTGAGGGAACGTACCCGGTGACGGGCGCCAGGACGAGAAGCAGGACGGCCAACGACAAGACGAAGGTCACCAGATTCTGCATGATGACACTGATGGGAAAGACCAGCTTGGGGAAGTACTGGCGCTTGAGCATGGATTCGGCGGAGACAATGCTCATGCAGCAGCCGTCGACTGAGGTGGCCCAGAAACTCCACGGGACCAGGCCGCTGAGCACATAGAGGGCATAGAGCTTCATCGGAAATTTGAAGATGAGCGAAAAGACGACGGTGATCACCGCCATCTGGAGCAGCGGGTTCAACAGCGACCAGAAGAAGCCGAGAAAGGATCGGCGGTATTTGACCTTCAGGTCCTGGGAGACGAAGTTCTTGATGACTTCGCGAAACCGCCACACTTCCCGAAGACCGGGGCTCGTTGCCATGTAGCCCATCCTTCAATCAAGCTCGCCGCGAGCCCTGAATGCACACGGGGAAACAGCGAAACTGCCGCTGATGCAAACGCCGCAGTATTCCCAAGAGCATCTCGCCTGTCAAGACAGCGAAACTTGACACTGCGGTATGTCCATTCTAGTTTTGGGCCCTGCGCGGGCGATCGAGTCCCTCGTCGAGGAGGAATCATTGTTCATGGGACCGGATAAGCAATCATTGCCGCCATTGAGGGTGGTTTGGTCTGATGAATCACTGCTGATCCGTGGTCGGGATGCCGTGATCGACGGTGTGCGCGCCCGCAGGGCCCGAGTTCTGCCGGATGAGCGCGGCCGACTCGGTGAGATCATGCGGGCCGACGATCCGTGGTTTGAGAAGTTCGGCCAGGTCTATTTCACGACGACCTATCCCGGCGTCGTCAAGGCGTGGCACTTTCATCGGCTCCAGACGGATCATTTCTACTGCGTGCGCGGGGCGATCAAGCTCGGTCTATACGACGCCCGCGAAGACTCCGCCACACGTGGCGAGGTCAACGAGGTTTACCTCAGCGAGCACCTGCCGGGCCTGGTGCGGATACCGCCCGGCGTCTATCACGGCTGGATGTGCGTTTCGGATACGGAGAGCTGCGTCGTCAACCTGACAACGGAGTGCTACAATTATGCCAAACCGGACGAGCATCGGGCCGACCCCCACGACAACGACATCCCCTACAATTGGGCACGGCGGGATGGTTAATGAATCGTCCGAAGTCAGTGGGCCTGCCGGCGCGAACAGCCGTGGCCTTACATGTTGCGGCGTGGGAATTGACGATGTTAGAATCTGGCGTCATACTGCTTGGGGAGTATCGGCTGTTCGACAGATTGGGAAGGGCCTCACATGTCTACTGATCCGAGTACGAGTTCCAAGCGGGTATCCGCCCAGCAGGCTGCCGAGAGCGCTAAGAGGCATCTTGCAAGCCTAGTATCAAGTGTTGCCGGCATCAGGGTTGAGGAAGCTGAAGTACACCCAGAAGGGGACCAATGGCGCATAACGTTGAGTTATGAGCTATCCGACGATCCGTACGCGGCACGAACATATAAACTTTTTCTTGTTGATATACAGACTGCGGAAGTCGTGTCCATGCGGATGGTCAAGGGCTAAGACTGTGAGAATTCCGCGGAAAGTTGCTTGTGATGCCTCCCGTGGGGTTCTCATCGATACAAACCTCTTGTTACTGTACGGAGTAGGGCTCTGTGGCCCAGACCGGATTGGAAAGTTCAAGAGGACTGACAAGTACACGAGAGAAGACTTTGACATCGTCTTCAGGATTGCTCGCCTATCCCGTCGCCTGATCACGACCCCACACATACTGTCGGAAGTCTCGAATCTCATAATTGGTCGCAATCAAGACAAACCAGTTCCATTTCTTGACAGGCTGATCGGCCTGCTGCGAGCCGCCCACGAATTGCATGTCGAGAAAGAGGTCATCTTTGATCAGAGCGCCTTCAGGAGATATGGCGTTACGGACACGGGCGTCATCGAATTGGCTCAGCGCCACAAGTATCTCGTCCTCACCGATGACATCTCTCTGGCGAACTATCTGCGCAGTTGCAAATGCGCAGTGTTGAACCTGATCGACCTCCGCAAGATGCACTGGTTTGGATGAGGCTGCCCGCCAGGAAATGTCAGGTAGGCGGCAATCGGCTGAGACGAACATTGCCTCGCGAACATGAGGAGACACCATGAAAGGCGTCGTTCTGGCAGGGGGCACGGGTTCTCGCCTGATGCCGCTGACCAAAGTCACCAACAAGCACCTCCTCCCGGTAGGCCGGTGTCCCATGATTCATCATCCGGTGAAGAAGCTGGCAGAGGCCGGGATTGAGGAGATCCTCATCGTCACCGGCGTCGAGCACATGGGCGACGTTGTGAACCTGCTCGGCTCCGGTCGCGAGTTCGGCGTGCGATTCACCTACAAGGTACAGGACGAGGCCGGCGGCATTGCCCAAGCGCTGAGTCTGGCGGAAAACTTTGCCGGTGGCGATCGGCTGGCCGTCATACTGGGTGACAACATCTTTGAAGACAGCCTTCGCGACGAGGCCAACCAGTATCGCGAACAGCGTAGCGGGGCCCGGGTGTTGCTGAAACAAGTGCCCGATCCGCATCGGTTCGGCGTGGCCCAGATCGCCGGCGGCAAGGTCATCGGGATCGAGGAGAAGCCCGCAGAGCCCAAGAGCGACCATGCGGTGACCGGCGTCTATTTTTATGACGAAACGGTCTTCGAGACGATCCGCACAATCAAGCCGTCGGCCCGCGGCGAGCTGGAGATTACGGATGTCAACAACGCCTATCTCGCCCGAGAGGAGTTGACCTACGGCGTGCTGTCGGGGTGGTGGAGTGATGCGGGGACGTTCGAGTCCCTGGCCCGCGTGCAGAGGCTTGTCGAAGGAGCCGGTTCCGATGCGTGAAACAGCGTTTGCGCCCAGGGTCGTCCTTGTGACCGGTGGCGCGGGGTTTATTGGGTCGAACTTTGTTCGCTTTGTCCTGGAGGGGCGGGACGACGTTCGCGTGGTGAACATGGACCGGCTCACCTACGCCGGCAACCCGGACAATCTGGCCGACTTCGCCGACGATGCGCGATACACCTTCGCGAAACTGGATATTTGCGAGACCGATGCGGTGATCGCCCTGTGCCGGGCGCATGGCGTGGACTGCATCGTCCACTTCGCGGCTGAGAGCCACGTCGATCGATCGATCACCGGGCCGGGTGAGTTTATCCGCACCAATGTCACGGGGACGCTGAGCCTTCTCCAGGCGGCACGGGCCTGTGGGGACTTGCGGTTTTGTCAGATCGGCACGGACGAGGTCTATGGCACCCTCGGCCCGACGGGTCGATTCACGGAAGAGACGCCGCTCGATCCGCACTCGCCCTACAGCGCGTCCAAGGCCGCCGCCGACCATCTGGTCTCTGCCTTCGGAACGACCTACGGCCTGCCGGTGCTGATCACGCGCTGCTCGAACAACTACGGACCGTATCAGTTTCCTGAAAAGATGATTCCGCTGATGCTTAACAACGCTCGGCACGATCGGCCGCTGCCGGTCTATGGCGACGGGTCCAACGTCCGCGACTGGATTTACGTCGAAGATCATTGCCGCGCGGTGTGGCGCGTATTGACCGCGGGACGGCCGGGCCGGGTTTACAACATCGGCGGGAACAGCGAGCGCACCAATTTGGACGTGGTCAAGGCGATTCTTGGCCACCTGGACAAGCCCGAATCACTGATCCAGTTCGTCAAAGATCGGCCCGGACACGATTTCCGTTATGCGATCGACTCATCGCGCATCCGCGAGGAACTCGGCTGGGAGCCGTCGGTGGATTTCCAAGCGGGCCTGGACCGGACGATCCGATGGTATCTCGACCATCAGGCCTGGCTCGATCGGGTGGTTTCGGGCGAGTATCAGACATATTACGAGAAGATGTATGCCGGCCGGTGAGGCTGCGGCGCACCGATCTGATCGAGTGTGTTTGTCGGGGAGGATCTGATCATGTCGCAACGCCTCAAGGACTTTCGAGCGTTCCGCGAGAAGATGAATGAGCGCATCCGCGCGGCGAAGGATCAAAACATCAATCGCTTCTTCACGCTGGATCACAAGGCCTATGAAGCCGGGCAGGTCGATGGGCTTACCAAGGAATTCGCCGGCCTCTCTGCGTCCATGGTGCTGCGCTGCGACGACTGTATCGCCTATCACGTCATCCGCTGCAAGGAGTTGGGCGCCACCAACGCCCAACTCATGGAAATCTTCAATGTCGGCCTGATCGTCGGTGGCTCAATCGTCATCCCGCACCTGCGTCGGGCCGTGGCGTTGTTGGACGAACTCGACGAACAGGCGGGCGACGCGCAGCCGTGAACCGCGGTTTCTTTCGGCCCTATTTTCGCATCAACACGTTCAGATTCCCCCGGGTGAGTTCATCCCGGCGGAGGTAGTTGGCGTTGAGCCATCGACCGGCCTCGTCGTCGGCGCTCGGTTTCTTGACGCACAGCGCTTCGTACCGGTCGGAGCGGATGACGATGACCTTGGGCGGGCGGGCTCGGAGTGTTTCGAGATACTCCCGGTCGATGTGCGTGCTTCCCGGCGGCACCATGGCGCACAACATCTCAGCGATGAACCGGCTGGCATTGGGGCGACGGGCTTGCAGATAAACCTGGGGTGTATAGTTCCAACACTGGATCGCGTCATCAGACGTGGTCATCGCCGCGACCTCATCGCCGACCTGCTGCCAAACGGTCGGATCGACCGCCCAGTGACCGTTCTCGATCCTCGGCTTTCGATCCCAATACACCTGGGCTGCCCGTTGATAGTTGAGGTATATCGCGTCGGAGGCCAGGTACGCCATGAGCAGGCATACCGCGACGACCCAGGCGCGTCGGGACAGGCGGTCCAACAATCGGGCTTCGGTCTTCAATGCGTCGATGAGATAGGCGCCGAGCAGCAGGAGGGGCGGCAACGCCGGCAAGAAGCGATGGGCGGAACTGCCGGGACTCACCACGGCACCGATCGCGGCGATGGCGAACCACAGGCCGAAGAGAAGCATGGCATTGGCGCAGATCGGCGTCGGCCATCGACTGTTTCCTCTTTCGTTGGCGGAGCGGTCAAGGCGTCGCACCCGGCGCAGGGTCGCATGTACCATTGCGGCCAACGCCATGAGCATCGGCAGGCGCAGGATTGAGAGAGAAAAACGATCGCTCCATCGCGTCCACCATGCCAAATCGAACCACTCGTGAGGCTGGTAGGCAACCTTGAGTCGATTGAACGTGACGATGGCGAACCATGTTTCACCGAGTGAGCCGCGCGCCGCCAAGTAGAGCGTCGCAAGGAGCAGGATCGTGGCGGCACCGGCCAGAAGCAGGCCGCACCGCTGCCACGTCCTCCGCAACGAGAGGTCGGCGAACACGGCGAGGATGACTGTGTGCAGGCACGCCGCAACCAGCGCCGCGAGGCCGGATTGCTTGAACAGGACCGCGACTCCGCCGCACAATCCTGCCGCAAACCAGTACCCGTTGCGGTCTCGTTTCAATCCGAGAAGGTAGAACGTCATCAGGGCCAATTCGCAGGGGATCAGGAACGTCTCCGCACGGTTGCCGCCCGCGAAGAAGAGTCCGTGCGTCAGGTAGAGTGCCGCGAGAATCGTGGCCAGCGCCGCCGATCCGCGGTGATAGACCAAAGACCCGGCGATGAAGAACAGGACGTGGGTTGCGACGAGTGCCAGCGTGCAGAGGAGGATGATGCCACCGTAGCTTTCGCCTCCGATGAGAAACCCGATCGCGTCGAGCCAGAATATGCCGGGCGGTTTGTGGTCCCAGACGTCCACGTACAAGGCGGCCCCGTTGCGGATTCGCCAACCGAAGTAGGCAAAGAGGTGATCGTCGAGAATGGCGGCCTGGAGATGCGCGGCAAACTGCGAGACGGCGATGCACGGCAGGACGAACAGCGCCATGACTGCGACGTGGACACGAAGCGAGGTCGGCGCTGGTTCGCCGAGGCGCGGCGCCACGTCGTTTCGTGTTTCCTCGGCCATGCTATGTCTGCCCGGTCCGGCGCGTGGCGTTCGTGGTTTCCACAAGGCCGGCAAGCTTCGACGCCAAGACGGTGGCGAGGGCCTGGCGGCTGTAGTCTCGAAAGATCGCATCCAGTTCCATCGCCGGCGTTGATCGTTCGGCCAAATACCGCTTGACGCGCGACAACTGTTCGGCGATGGCGGCGGCGTCTCCCACCGGCGCGAAGAAGGATCGATCGCGACAGAACTGCTCCAGGAGTCTGCGATCGTTGCTGCCCGGCGTCTCTTCCAGGCAGAGGATCGGCCGGCCGGTCTGGATGTATTCAAAGATTTTGGCGCTGTAGCCCCATTGTCCGACGTAATTGCCGGTCAACAGGAGCAGTCCGTCGGCTCCCTGCCTTTCGGCGCTGGCCTGGTCACGCGGCACGAGGCCGGTGGTCTGGATGATCGCCGACAATCCCGCCTCCGCCAGATAATCACGGCTGAGGTTGCCGACGAATCTGAAACACACGCCGTCCAAGACCGCGTGTTCTTCCTTCTTGAGTTTCGCGACGGCCGCAAAGAAAAGGTCGGGGCGATTGCGACGAATGACGGTGCCGACATGCGAGATCGTGACGGGCTTCGCAGCTCTACCACTCGGTGCTGCGCCAACGTCGTTATTCGGTTGTGGCCGGAGTTCGGGCAGATCGGGCCCGGCCGGCTCATAACCGTTGGGGATCACGAGGATTTGCGCACGATCTATGTTGTGCTCGTTGGCCAGATGATCGGCCATGGCATCCGAGACGGTGATGACGGCCGTGGCGCCGGCGAGCGCCTGCCGCTGAAGGTCAAGGTGGGCGTCGAGAGCCTTCTTTCGCTGCGGATTGTACCCGCCGGGCCCGATCCAGTTGTCCCGGAAGTCCAACACCAGCGGCGTCCTGGCGTCGAGGTGCAGACGTAGGGCCAGTTGTGCGGCGCTGGCCGGTGGGAAGGAGGCGAGGATGACGTCAACGCTCTGATTCTTGAGGAGAGTTTGACCGCAGGAAAACGCATCCTTTTGCCAGGATCGAAACCGGTCAGGAAAAACGTAGTCCCGAAGCCGTCCCTTCCATCGAGAGGGTTGCTCGCGCGGATCATAATCGGCGAACGTCGGGCCGGGCCGCGCCCGAGGGTCGGTCACCGAATGGACCGCAACACCGTCGTACTCGGGCGCCGCGGACTCGCGTCCAGCGGTGAGGACATGCACGGTCCAATTGTGTTCGGGAAGATAGCGGGCGAAGCTTTCCAGCCGTTCCGCAGCGGCGCCGATGGCAGGTGGATACCAGTACGTCACAAGGAGGACCCCATGCGCCGGTTTCTTTTCTGGTGCGTCGTTCACACCGAGCATTGAAGCGTTTGTTGAAGCGGTCGTCCATGCTTAAGCTTGTGCGCTGAAGCGAGAACGGCGAATGAGAACAGACCGGGGTGCGTCGGCCCGGTGTCGTGGTGGTGTGATGGCATGACGGATCTATCGGGACTGCACATCTTGATCGTCCCGGCTTGGTGGCCGTCGGCGGAGGCGCCCATCAGCGGCATCTTTCACACCGACTATGCACGGGCCTTTGCCTCAGCCGGTGCGCGGGTGGGTGTCGTTGTGCCCGACCTCGTGAGCGTGCGCCACCTGGGCCGCGGCACGAAGATTCCCTTGTGGCCCAAGCTGATCCAAGAGGACATGGACGGGATACCCGTCATCCGAATCCGCGGACTGCACACCGCGATGCGCATGCCCTGGGTGCAGATGGTTCGGTTCCGGCGTTGGCTACGCCGCGGGTTTTCCGCCTACGTTGAGCGGTTTGGCCGACCGGACGTGTTGCACGCCATGTGTTCGATCCCTGCCGGTTGGGCATGCACGCACCTGGCCGATCCACTCTCGGCCCGCGTCGTGGTGACGGACAACACCGGTCCATTCTCGCTGGCCATGACGCCATCCGGGGCGGCGGCCTACGTGCGAGCGGCGTTGGCGAGGGCGGCGGCGGTGGTGGCCGTCAGCGAGCTGAGCCGACGGCAGATGGAGGCCGAGGGGATCGCGCGGGACATTGCCGTTCACGGCAACTGTGTGCCGGATGCCTTCCTGTCCGCCGGCGTCCGGCCCGGAAAGTCAGAGGGCAGTTGGCGCGGCCTGTTTGTGGGTCGATTGACGGAAGCCAAGGGAGTCGGCGAACTGATTGATGCCGCCGTTGCGTTGGTGTCGGAGTTCGACGTCGAGTGGCACTTCGTCGGCGATGGACCGATGGCCACAACCGTCCAAGAGCAGTCCAGCGCCCGTGGATTGGAAGGTCGGTTCACGCTGCACGGCGTCTGTGATCGTCGCACTGTCCTTGAGATGATGGCGAACAGTGACTTTATGGTCCTGCCGAGCCATGGCGAGTCGTTCGGCATGGTGGTCGCCGAGGCGCTGTGCATGGGCCTTCCGGTTGTGACCACACGCCAGGCCGCCTGCGCGGCGTTCGTGGGTGAAGACGACGGCATCGTTGTGGAGATGCGCAACGTCGAGTCGCTGACCTGTGGCCTTCGTCGTATGATCGAACGACTTGCGACGTACGATCGCCCCGCCATCGCGGAGCGGGCTCGGCTGCGGTTCTCTTCCGAAGCGCTGGCGAGATGGTATGGCGAACTGTTTCGTCGCATCCTCGATCGCTGACAACGTTTTGGAGCCTCGGCACGAGCCGCAGCGGCTGACCGGGAGCCACGACACGCCACGCTGCGTTGCTTCCCAGGGTTGGGTTTTGTATGTGCGGGATAGCCGGATTCGTGTTGGATGAGATCAACCCATCGGTGGTGGATCGGCTCACCACGATGACCCAACGCCTGTATCATCGCGGACCGGACGATGGCGGCGCGGTGGCCTTCGGAATGAATGGCGATCCGGTCGTCAACCGGACATTGGGCAAGCCCGACGAGAAGGTTGAATGGGGCCATGTTCCGGTCAAGCTGGGGCTCGGGGCTCGAAGGCTGGCGGTCGTGGACCGATCGCCTGCCGGGCATCAACCCATGTCCAGTCCCGATGGTCGGGTATGGATCGTCTACAACGGTGAGATTTACAACCACGCCGAACTGCGGGACGAGTTGCGCGCCGGCGGAATGGAGTTTGAAGGCCACGGCGACACCGAGGTCCTGCTGGCGGCCTATCGCGTCTGGGGCTGCGATTGCTTTGATCGTCTGGATGGCATGTGGGCAGTGGCCATCGTCGATTGGTTGGCGGGGCGAATGATCCTCTCTCGCGATCGACTCGGCATCAAACCCCTGTATCTCTCTCGATTCGACGGTGGGTTGGCCTTCGCGTCGGAGATCAAGTCGTTATTGGTGCTGCCCGGCGCTGACGGCGGTGTGAATGAGGCGCGTCTGCGCGATTTCCTGTGCGACGGCAGCGTAGATCACACGGAGGACACCCTTTTCGAGGGCATCTGGTCTCTGCCGGCGGGCTGTTGGATTGAACTCGACGTTCGTGCGCGGGGCGTGATGCACGCCGGCGGCGCGGTACGGCGCTATTGGCGCCCGCGGCTTGAGTGGTCTGACGTGCCCAACGCCCCACGAAGCGTGGCGGAATCGCTGTCGGAATCCGTCGCTGCCCACCTCAATGCCGACGTGCCCATCGGATCGTGCCTGTCAGGCGGGGTGGATAGTTCCGCAATCGTTTCGCTGGCCCATCACCTGCGAGTGGACGAGGCCGGAAGCCATCCCAATCTGACGCAGCACACGTTCACTGCATCGCTACCCGGCTGCGAACTGGACGAGACGGCTTATGCGAAGGCGGTTGTGGCGGCGTGTTCCGGCCTCGAATGGCATGTGGTCCAGCCCACGCCCCAGCGATTGCTCGAACAAATGTCTGTACTGATGTGGCACCAGGAGCAACCGTTTGGTTCACCGTCGATCTACATGCAGTGGGAGGTCATGCGGTTGGCCAAAGCGACCGGCGTCACCGTGCTCCTGGATGGACAGGGCGGGGACGAGTTGTTTTGCGGCTATGAAGGCACTGTGCCGCCTTATCTCGCGCACCTGTTGCGGCACGGCCGTGTCCAGACGTTTTGGCGGGAGTATCGCGCCGCGAAGGCGGGCCATTTCAGCGCCGGCGGACTGCTGAGGCACGTCGTGGCTGCGCTCCTGCCCGACCACTTGCGCGACCGTTTGAGGATGCGAGACCACGGGCGTTTTCGGCCCTGGCTGGCTGCCGATCTGTTCAGTCCTGAGCCACCGCCCGGCATGTGTGAGACGTTGGGGCTGTCTCCGGCCGAACCGATCGAAGGCATGTTAGGTGCACCGGCCTTGATGCGGCGGCTCTGGTCCGTGTTGCTGCGCGAGAGTCTGCCGTCACTCCTGCGGTTCGAGGACCGTAACTCGATGGCGTTCTCGATCGAAGCGCGCGTTCCGTACTTGTCGAGGCAGATGGTTGAGTTGGGCATGCGGCTGCCGGTGCGAGACAAAATCCATGACGGCAGGCTGAAGGCGGTTTTGCGCGACGCGCTGCGGGGCGTCGTGCCGGACGTCGTGCTAAACCGTCGAGACAAGATCGGTTTCAGCGCTCCGACCGCTGATTGGATGCGTGGCGGACTGCGCGATTGGTGGCAGGAGGCCGTGACCTCTCGCAGCTTCCTGGACCGTGGATGCTTCAGGGCGAAGGGCGTCTTGCAACTGATCCGCCGCTTTGACGACGGCGATGCATCGGCAGCGGACCATCTTTGGCGCTTGGCGATCGTCGAACAGTGGGCCCGGCAATTTTTGGATGGCTGATGCCCCGCGCTACTCCTTTGGCATCGGCAAGCCCTCGCTGCGAATGTGTCGGCGAAGTTTGAAGAGTTCGCGAAATGCCTTGAGTATGACGCTCGGGCTCGCTCCGGTCTGTTGGCCTGCCGTTCGCGGATAATGATGGACGCCGATTTCGGCGATCCTGAGTCCTCTGTATCTCGCTTTGGCCAGGAGTTCCGTGCTGACCAGGGCGCCGTCGCTGCGGATCTCGATGGCGTCGATCAGTGACTTGGGCAGCAGCTTGAAGGCGCAGTCTATGTCGCGCACCTTCAGGCCGAACATGGTTCGGACCAGCGCGCCCCAACAGTAGGCGTTCGTCAGCCGAATGAGCGGGTCGGCACGCTTGATGCGATAGCCGACCGCCACGTCGCACCGATCGAGCAAATCGATGAGCCTGGGCAGTTCGTTGACGTCGAATTGGCCGTCGCCGTCGGTGAAAAATATCCACTCCATTCGCGACTCTTGCAGGCCGCGGCGCACGGCGCCGCCGTAGCCCAGGTTCGGTTCATTGTGAACCGCGCGAACCTGGGGAATCTCCGCAGCCAATTGGTTTGCCACTTCGCCGGTTCGGTCCGTGCTGCCGTCGTTCACGAGGATCACTTCAAAGTCGTCCGCGAACTTCGGGGCGCAGGCCACGGCCGCCCGGGTTACCCGCTCAACATTGCCCTCTTCGTTGTAGCAAGGAAAGAATATCGAAATGGATGAGAGCTTCTGCATGACCTACGCCGGGTCGCGAATTCGGTTGATCAATTCCGTCGTGCTAAGCCCTTCGACCATCGGCACGAACAGAACCTTCCCACCGTTGGATTCCACCACCGCGCGCCCGACGACGGCTTTATCCTCCCAGTCGCGGCCTTTCACCAGCACGTCCGGCTTGATCGCCTCGATCAGGCTCAGCGGCGTGTCGTCATCGAAAATCACGACATAGTCGATGTCCGACAGCGCGGAGAGCAAGGTTGCTCGATCGTCCTGGCCGACGATGGGGCGGTTGGAATCTTTCTGTTGCCTTCGCACCGAGTCGTCGGAATTGAGACCGACCACCAGGACGTCGGCATGGGCCTTACAGAAGGCAAAGGTGGCCGCGTGCCCCGCGTGCAGGATGTCAAAACAGCCGTTGGTGAACGCGATCGTCGCGCCGGTGGCCCGGCGGCGGACCAGCTCGGGGAGCAATGGGTCCACAAGGCGGACCTTGCCGAGGCTTCTGCCGTGTTCGAGGAGAATCTCGCCGAGAACTTCAGCCCGGGTGATGGGCACGCAACCGAACTTCTCGACCTCCAACCCGCCGGCCACATTTGCCAGGTGTGCGGCTTCGGTCATCGTCCCTCCGGCCGCCAGCGCCACGGCCATCGCCGCGAGGACTTCGTCGCCGGCCCCGGTAACATCGTAAACGTCCCGCTTCTTGGTGGGGATGTGTTCAAACCGTTGGCCGGGACCGATCAGGGCGGAGCCGTCGGCGTCGAGCGTCACACACGCCTGCTCCGTGTGACAGGCACTGAGAATCGTCGCCGAGGCCTCGCGAACTGCCTCAAGGCTCCGCAGTTCGCGGCCGATCAGCCGTTCAGTCTCCGTGCGATTCGGCGTGATCACGTTCGCCCCGCTATAGCGCGCATAAGTGGGGATGTTCGCCGGGTCCACCAGCACGGGGACGCCGAATTGTCGGGCCATCTCGATCACCTGCCGAGCCAGGTCGGGCCCCACGACACCCTTGTTGTAATCCTCGATACATAACGCCCGGCAGCCGTTCAGGCGGCTCCGAATCTGTTGCAAGAGGTGGTCGGCCGTGGTTTGGTCGATCGGGCTCGTGGTTTCGTCGTCCACGCGAATCAGTTGTTGGCGGTGACGGTGCTGGGCCAGTCCGACCAGCCGGGTCTTCAGCGTAGTCCGCCGGTCTGGGACGCGAATCAGCCCGCCTGTCGAGGCGCCGGCCCGTTCCAGCAGACCGGTGAGGCGGTCGGCGTCAGCGTCAACACCAAGCACTCCCACGCAGTGCGGCGTGGCGCCGAGGGCGGCAACGTCCGCGGCGACGGAGCCGGCCCCTCCGACCGCATCCTCCTCGCGGACCACGCGGAGAACGGGCACGGGGGCTTCAGGGCTGATTCGCTCCGCATCACCGTAGAGGTAGCGATCGAGCATGAAGTCGCCGAGAACCAGGATGGGAAGGTCTTGAGGTTGCTCGATCAACTCGCGGAGGCGCTGCCACATGGAGAGTCCTCATAGGGTCATGGTAGGGGGCGATTGGTCGTGACGTCGCTCCCAGGGGGAATCAGGCCGCGCCACACCCCAGGCGCGGGCATCGTAGCCCTCGCGCCCCACGGCATCAAGACACGACGAAGCGGCGCCATCGACCGTCAATGTTCGCGGTGTCAGCGGAGCGCACCAGCACCAAGCTCATGTAACCACAGCGGTTGCAGGCTCGCTCCGCAATCCTTCAGCGCGACTTCCACGCTCGTGGGGCCGAACCTCACCGGCTCTGACGGTCGGACCTGCCCGCGGACAACGCTGGCAGTGCTGGGATCGTGGATTCGTCCCATAATAACTCAAGCCGGGCCGGTAGAGATGTCGATCGATAGATTATCGGAATACTGGTCCGAAGCAGCCAGCGGTCTGGAGACGCAACGGATCACGCAATTTCTGCGGGTTTGACCGCGATTCTGAGGGACGGTTGACATGAGGGTAATCGCTGTCGCGAACCAGAAGGGCGGGTGCGGCAAGACGACGGTTTGCATCAATCTCTCCGCCTGCCTTGCGCAGGAAGGGCAGCGCACTCTGATCGTGGACCTCGATCCTCAGGGGCACTGCGCCCTGGGTCTCGCGGTGCCGGAAGAGCAGATCGAGGCAAGCGTTGCGACGGTGCTGGACGCGGACCTCGCCGATGATTCGCCCGATCTTGGACGGGTGATCTGGCAGATTTCCAGCAATTTCGATCTGATTCCGTCCAAAATGGACCTATCGAAGCTGGAACGTCGCCTGGCAAATGTCGAGGGCCGAGAGCAGCGGCTGCGCGAGGCACTGGATCGGATCCGGGATCGGTATGACTTCATCATCATCGATACGCCTCCGACGATCGGCTTTCTGACCGAAAGCGCGCTGTATGCCGCCGATGAGGTCATCGTTCCGGTCGACACCGGCTACTTTTCGCTGCACGGCCTGACGAAGCAGTTGGAGACCATCCGACACCTGCGCGACACCTGGAACAAGGCACTCACGACGCGGATCGTCGCAAACCACTACGATGTTCGCACGAAGCTTGGCCGGGAAATCCTGGTTGAGCTTCGCAAACGCCACGGCGACGCGATGTTCACGTCTTTTATCAACTTCAATACCAAGCTCAAGGAGAGCAGTAGCCTCGGGCAACCCATCACGGAATATGAGCCTGCAAGCACCGGGTGCCGTGACTTCGTCAGATTGGCCCGTGAGCTCGTCGCGATTGGAGCGGGCACGGTCGCGGCCGAGCCCTCGATCAACGCTCCCGTTGTTGTGCGTGAGACCGGGTTCACGTCCGGCGGCGGCACATCGCAGGAGAAGCAGTTGCTACAGCGTGCCGATGCGCTGGCGGCGGATGCGGACAAACTCCTCGCGACTACGGAAACCCTGATCGGTGGTTCGCGCAATGGCGGGCGCGCCGGCACGTCGTTTCGCTCCTCATCGCTCCCACCCTCTACACCCGAGGATACGGCCCGAAAGATCGAGAAAATCTACGGTCCACAACCGTCGGACGACGGAGTCGTCTTTGTGGTGAGGGCATCCGGGGCCCGTCAGGTCCAGGTCGCGGGTAGTTTCAATGACTGGAATCCTGGTCGCACGCCCATGCAGCATGTCGATCGGGACACTTTCCAGATCAGGGTGCCATTGCGGCCCGGCCGCCACTTGTATCGCTACGTCGTCGACGGCCAGTGGCGCAATGATCCGGCCAATCACGCCGTTGAACTCAATCCTTACGGGGAATTGAACAACGTCGTCGAAGTCGCCGCTCCGGCCACGGTGAGCCTGGGAGGCAGGTAGTCCTCCCCACCATCCGGTCTGAATAGACAGCCTCGCGGCCAGCGCGACACAAATCCCAACGCCGAAGTTGGACCAGTTCGCTCCGGCCGCATCCATTCCCCTCTAGTGCTCCGTCACAGTTGATCTTTCGGGTGGTACGGGCGTCTCGCCCGTCCGAAACGGGCAAGATGCCCGTACCACCCAACCCGAAGCCCCGTACCACCCAACCCGAAGCCCCGTACCACGCAACCCGAAGCCCCGTACCACGCAACCCGAAGAATTGATTGTGACGAAGTACCAGTTCCCAAATCACGCCATCGGCAGGAATTGCCGCCATGGCGGCCGGGGATTTCCACAGAGGGCGGCCTCTCGCAATTAGTACGCGGAAAGTTTGAAGCTGCAACACATTGCGCGCTGATGCCAGCACCGGGGCTGGGGGTCATAACTCACGGGGGTCGTGCGACTGGCCGATAAAGCCACAGAGTTCGGAGGGGGCCGGTGTCCGCGCCTGGCGTGGTTCTTGTCTGGCGAATCGTGAACGACACCGGCGCGGGGCCGGTTGTCGTCGCATCAGGATGAAGTGAGATGAGAATGACCGACGTCTTCCTCGTGTCTCCGCCGTATGGCAGTTCGTATGGCAAGGGCAGCCGGCGTCAGAAGCATGGTCTTCCACCCTTGGGGCTCGCTTCCATCAACGCCTACGTCAAGTCGAAGGGCTACTCCACGCGATTCATCGACCTCGCCTTCTGTGACCTGAGTGACGAAGACGTTGCTCAGATCGTCAAACGGGAGCAACCTCGTGCAGTCGGAATCACGGCTGTCACGACGCAGATCATTCCGGCTGTGCGGTTGGCACAGTGCATCAAGCGAGCCGCGCCGCGGGTTCTGACCGTGCTGGGCGGCCCGCACCCGGCCGCCTTGCCCGAGCTTAGCATCCAGTACCCCGGAGTGGATTTGGTCGTCGCCGGCGAAGGCGAGTTGGCCATGGTGGAAATCCTTGAAGGCCGGGACTACCAGGACATTCTTGGCTTGTGCTGGATTGAAGATGGCGTAATCCGGCGAAACCCGCAGCGCGAACCTCTGGCGCCGCTCGATGAGGCGCCGGCCCCGGACTACGAGGGCCTGGAGATCGAGAGCTATCGACACATTTTTGAGCTGACCGGGCCAGCGATGCCGGTGATGAGCGGCCGCGGATGTCCGTTCAGATGTAATTTCTGCGCATCGGACGTCGTGACCAACGAGCGCACCAGCCGGTATCTATCGCCCGCTCGGTTTGTGGATCACATCGAGGACTTGTACCACCGGTACGGCGTTCGGGACTTTGTCTTCACCGATGAGACGTTCGTGCTGAAGTCGTCGCGGATTTTTGAGATATGCGATGAGATTCTTTCGCGAGGACTCAAGTTCTCCTGGGTCTGCCAGACGCGAGTCAATGGAATCGATCCACAAGTCGTTACGGCGATGAAGCGGGCCGGTTGCAAAGTCATGGCGGTCGGGATCGAGTCCGGCGATCCGCACATCCTGGAAACCATCGGCAAAGGGATCAAGAAAGATCGCGTGACGAAGTCGTGCGACATCATCAGCCGATCGGGCATCCTGCTGGAGGGGTTCTTCATTCTCGGCCTGCCCCATGACACGCCGGAGACGGTGCAGAGGACGATCGACTTCGCGCTGGAGCTTCCGCTGGACTATGCTCAGTTTTCCATGTTCATCCCATTGCCCGGAACACCGGGTTTCAAGATGGCGGTTGAGGGAGAGGTGCTTCGATTCTACGCGAACGACTGGGATGATTTCAGCCGCTATACGTATCCGCTTGTCGAAAGCGACGCACTCAGTCGCCTACAACTCAAGAGGCTGCACTCCGCGGCCCTGCGATCGTTTTACTTCCGCCCGCGCATGATCTATCGATCGATCCGCGGCGTGACCTCCATCGCGAAGTTCAGGTTGCTGCTTACGATGGCGCGAGACTTCACTCAGATTCTCCTGGCCAAACGGACGCCGAAGCGAAAGATTCCGATGGAACGGGTGGTGCCGACGGATCTTCTTCGCCTGAACGGCGCGCTGAATGACACCGAACTCAATCAACTGGGTTCGATCGCATCCACCCGGCGGAACACCGACGGTCAATCTCAAACCGCGCGGCTGCCCATCGTGGCTTCTGCTTGTCAAGGGACACCGCCGCGCCAACCGGCGGGCGATGCGCTTCTGTCCCTTCCGGTTCTTGGTACGGGGGTGTGAACCGGCTTCGTCTACCCACGGCGTAAGCCCTCGATTCCGGCATTCGCGCTGAGGCTTCGACCGCAACCCGGAAGGCTTGATCGGCACCCAATCGGTCCGGCTATTTGATCTTCATTGCCGGCATGTCTCGGCCGTGTTGGTGAAGTATCAGACGGGTGACGTCGCCATCTGCATTCTTCACAAACGTGATCCGGGCCTCAACGACTTTGTAGAAGAATTCGGTCTCGGATTCTCCGAACAGTTGGAATTCCGGCTGACCGGTGAGTTGGGCCATGAGCTTGTTGTCCTCCACCGTGATGGTGAAAATCATATCCGGCGTGAGTTGATAAGTTCCAACGTATAGTTTCAGGATTTCGGGCTTGACTGAGATTTCAACTCTCTTTGGCGGTTCGAAGTCGGGCCACAGGCTCTTGAAGGTCTGATCCATACCGTTCTGATGAAGGACCAGACTCTCGACCTTGCCGTCCCGCCCCACGACGAAACTGATCTGAGCATCGACGGCGCGATAGAAAAACTCGGTTTCGGTTTTGGGGTAGATCGGCAGGGCGCCTTGGCCGGTGAGTTTTGCGAAAAGAGTGTTTCCATCCCGCGTGACATGGTAATGGACGTACTTCGAAAGGCCGTACCAGCCGACATATTTGTCCAGAACATCGGACGAGACTTCGATTTGATCCTTGACTTTCTTCAGCTTGTATTGTGGTTCCAGGATGTGGAGACCGATGTCATCGATGTCGAGCGACGAGTTTGCGAGGACGACCACGCCGAGATTCTTGCCGGGGACAAAGCCGCAGAAGCTGTGATAGCCTCCGGTGCCGCCGTTGTGCCAGATGATCTCCGGGCCGTGGCGCGACCAGACATGCCAGCCGAAGGCCACGGCGAGTTTTGGCGTAAGCGTTTGGAAGCGGCCTTGGTGCGATCGGTTCATCGCCGCCTGGAGCGGCGTCTTTCTCAGATTCATGTTGGCCGCCATGAATTGAAGCATGTCCCTGGCCGTCGAGCGCACGGCTCCGCAGCCCTCCAGGCAACCGAAGTCCCAACCGGCGAACTGGTTCTTGCCTCCACCCGCCTTTGCAAGCCGTTCTTGCTGATCGGGGGAGAGGGTGATGCGTGTGTCCTTCAGACTGAGTGGGTTGCAAATCCGTTCAATGATGAGTTGTTCGTATGTCTTTCCGGCCTGCAGAGCCAGGATGTGGCCGAGCAGCCCCATTCCCAGGTTTGAGTATTCGTACGTCGCACCGATGTCACGGCTGAGGGTGTAGCCTGACAGGAAATCGTAGAGCCGCTCCGTGGTGTAGTCCGCAAAGGGGTTGGTCAGGTCCTTCGGTTCGAAATTGGTCGGCATCCGCGGCAGGCCGGATCGGTGTGTTGCGAGGTCCTCCAGCGTGATGGTCTTGCCGCCGCGCTTCGGAACTTTCACTTCCTTGGGAAGAAACTTCTCAATCGGATCATCTAAGTTGACTACACCGCGCTCCACTAGGTCGGCCAGCAGGATTGTCGTGAAGGCCTTTGTAATCGATCCGATTTCAAAGATGCTGTTCTTGTCCAATCCCTCCTTTTCTCCAAAGGAGAGCGTGCCAGGGCTGAAGTAAGAGGTTCCGGTTTCGTCGATCACGCCTACCACAATGCCGGAACTCAGCTTATTCCTGACGCGCGCGCGAACATTCTCTTTGACGTCGGAGGGGATCCTTGAAACGGCTTCCGATGGATGCGGCGCGAGCGAAAGAACGGCGTAGGCAGTGCCGAGGATGATCGTGGTTGTACGTCGCGTCATGTCGGTGTCCCTAGTTTGAATGTTTGCAATGCAACTGCCCTTGGATCACTGACCTGGGCGGTCGTTCCCTCGCCTCAACGCTACGATAATGGTCAGTCTACTCTGGTAACGAGTAGAAGTGGAGATTCTCACGCTTTGGCCGAGGCGCCGTCAGGAGATGAGGGCACGTCGCATTGACGCCATGGATAATGCGGGCCATTTTAAGCGGCTTCAGTCTTTGGCGGCGTCATCATCGCCGTCGGTGCTGCCGGTGGTGGGTTCGCCGCCGTTTGATGCCGCGATGGGAGTGGCGGCCCGGTATGCGGCTGCCTTGGCCGGATCGCCCCAGGCATCGTACAGCTTCGCCAGGTAGCCGGCGGCTTTCTTCGTGAACGGGTGATCGACGCCCAGGGCCTTGCGTTCGACCTCATAGGCTTGCAGGAGTTGTGCTTCGGCTTCCTCGAAGCGTTGCATCGAGACGAGGCAATTGCCCCAACCGCCACGAGCGACCGCTTCCTTGCGTCTTCAATCTGACGGTATAGCTCGGCTCGCTCATTTAGCCCCATTCGCTCACCTTTCGCTTGTACCGCGCCGGACTGTCCACTGGCCGGAATCGTACGATCCGCCGGCCCGGCGCACAAAGGCCGAAAGCACAGGCGACGCCGCTAACCCCCGTCACGGAACAGCCCGCCCGTCATTTCCTGCCCCGGCCGCCCCCCCCCGCTTTACACGCACTCACCGCCCCGGATAATCGTTGCCGCAGACAACGCTTGTCCAGGATCGGCGGCGGGTGACATGAGCGGCGCGGTTGAACAATCCATCCACGAAGTCGATTTCTGCGGCCAAGTCGCGACGGCCGTTGCCGCGATGTACGCGCAGGACCCGACCTTCCCCTTCGCCGAAGCGCGGCTCGAAGGCTTCGGCACTGGCGCGGGCAAGCGAAAGCGGAAGGACCTGCGCTTCTTCGAACCCGACGGCAGGCTGGCGCTGTGCGGCGAAGTGAAGCTGCCCGGAACGCTCGAAGGCCGCTCGCCCTACGACGATGCCGTCTATCAGGACGCGGCGCAGAAGGCCGACAACGCGTTCGTCCGCTTCTTCTTCACCTGGAACGTCAACGTCTTCGTCCTTTGGGACCGCTCGCAATGGGATAAGCCAATCCTGGAACGCCGCGTCCGGGAATGGCCACTCGGGCTGACGCTCGCAAGCCCGGTAGACGTGGCCCGCCCCGAAAACCTGGATTTCATCCGCACGCGCTTCCTGCCCGACTTGCTCCGCGACCTGGCCGACATCTACACCGGCAGGCGGCGTGACTGGACGATGCCGCCGGATGACATCTTCATCCGGTCGCTGGAAAGTCACCTGGATTGGCCAGTCCAGCTCGCGACCGCGTTTCTCATCGACCGCACCGAGCGCAGCAAGCCGTATGACGCGAAGGTGCAACAGTGGCTTACGGACCAAAATTGGATCTTCGTTCGCAATGATGCCAACCAGTGGCGCGACGCCCTGACGAACATGGCGAAGACGCTCGCCTACGTGTGGGCGAACCGGCTCATTTTCTACAAGGCTCTGCGCGCCCGTTTCACCGACCTTGCCCGGCTGGAACTGAAGCGCAGCGTCAAGACGCCGGATGACGCGGCGAAAGCGTTCGACCGCTACTTCCAGAAGGCGGTACAGCGCAGCGGGGATTATGAGCCGCTGCTGTTCCCGAACGCGAAAGATTGGGCGTCTGGCATCGTCTTCGAAGACCCGAGCGCCCTGGACGCGTGGCGCGGGCTGCTGCGCGGCATCGAATCCGTCGACTTCAAGGACGTGCCGTCCGACATTGTGGGCCGCATCTTCCAGAAGCTCATCGGTCCCGAAGAGCGCCACCGCTACGGTCAGCATTTCACCGGCGACGACGTGGTGGACCTGATCAACGCGTTCTGCGTCCGCGACGGCGCCGACACCGTGCTCGATCCCGCCTGCGGGTCCGGGAGCTTTCTGGTCCGCGCGTACTACCGCAAGCGCTACCTGGACCCGACGCGCCAACACCTTGACCAACTCGCCGACCTGTTCGGCTGCGACATTGCGCTGTACCCGGCGCACCTGGCAACGCTGAATCTCGCCGCCCGCGAAATCAGCGACGAAGCGAACTACCCGCGAATCGTCCGCCGCGATTTCTTTGACACCGAAATCCCCGCCAATTCCGCCACCGGGAACATGGGGCATCCGTTCTGCACGATCCCCGACAGCGCCGGTGGGACGCAGGATGTGCATTTGCCCGCTTTGGACGCCGTGGTGGGCAACCCGCCGTACGTGCGACAGGAGAAGATCGACAAGCATGACAAACCTGGCTACCGCGAGAAGGCCCACCTGAGTTGGTCGAATGGATTGCAGTTGTCCGGTCGCGCGGACTTGCACTGCTACTTCTGGCCGGTCGCAACGAGGCTCTTGAAGCCGAACGGCTACTTCGGCTTCCTGACCAGCTCGTCCTGGCTCGACGTGGAATACGGCTTCGCCCTGCAAGGCTGGATTCTGCGGCACTTCAAGCTACTGGCAATCATGGAAAGCAACGCGGAACCGTGGTTCACCGACGCCCGCGTAAAGACCGTCGCGACGATTCTGCAACGCTGCGACGATGAAGCCGAGCGCATGGCGAATCTGGTCCGCTTCGTCCGGTTTGACAAGCCGCTACGCGACATCATCGGCATACCCGCCGGCGGCGACGAAGCCGAGCGGCAACAGGCCGTCGAACGACTGCGCGACCGCATCTTGGCCGCCGCGGTCGATGAGGAAGACGACGCGCTGCGGATCATCGTCAAGCCGCAACGCGACTTGTGGGCCGACGGCGTGCGGGCCGGCTCGATTCTGCGCGACGCTTCGCCCGACGAAGCCGACGCGGAAGACGCCGAAGGCCCGGCCGCCGACGGCAACGGCGAGCCGAAGACACACTTCGATTTCGCGTCGGGCGAGTACGTGGCCGGCAAGTGGGGCCGCTACGTCCGCGCCCCGGATTTCTACTTCGCGGTTATGCGCCGTTTCGGCCGGCGCCTCGTGGCGCTCGGGGAAATCACCACGGTGCGTCGCGGGATCACGAGCGGCTGCGACGGATTCTTCATGCCGCGCGATGTGTCCGACGAACTGCTGCGGGAGTGCGGCACCGATGTGGCGTTCCGCCGGCGGGCGGGCGGCGCGCCACGGAAGGACGTGGAATCCGGTCGGCTCCGCATCGTTAAGGCGGGCGACGGCAGTATTCACGCGATTGAAGCCGAATACCTGGCTCCCGAGCTTCATTCACCGATGCTGGTCGAACGTCCGACGGTTCGGGCGAAGGACTTGGACCGTGTAATCCTGCTGGTCGATCAACCGATGAAGGACCTGCGCGGAACTTGGGTTCACAAGTACCTGAAATATGGCGAACAGGCCACGTTTGCGTCGAAGAAATCAAAGGCGGTGCCGGTTCCGCAGCGTTCGACGTGTGCGGCGCGCGACCCGTGGTACAACCTGACGAAGCTCGTGAAGCCGGGCTTCGCGTTCTGGCCCATGGCGCAGCAATACCGGCACATCATTCCCGGCAATCCCGAGCGGTTGATCTGCAACAAGCGGTTCTTCGACGTGGCAAGCGATTCACTGTCTCGCCGGGAATGCGACGCGCTCGTGGCAATTCTCAATTCGACATTGATCGGCTTGTGGAAGAACTTTTACGGGCGCTACACGGGTACTGAGGGGTCGCTTGATACAGAAGTCATTGACGCGCGCATGATCGAACTGCCGGACCCGCGCGGCGTCGACGCCGCCTTGGCGAAGCGGCTCACGGCCGCCGTCAAGGCGATGAGCCGGCGGACCGTCGGCCGCCTCATCGAAGAACAGCTTATGGACTGCCACGCGCCCGAGCGCGCCCGGCGCATCGCCTCGGGGCCGCTCGTGCTGTCCGATGAGTTGCGGCAGGACGACCGGCGCGACCTGGACGATGCCGTCTTCGAACTGCTCGGCGTTGCCGACGCAAGCGAGCGGGCGCAGCTTGTGCAACGCTTGCACGAAGCGACGGCGCTGCACTTCCGTCATATCCGCGTAGTCGAAATCGAGAAACAGGAACAGCGCGCCCGCACCGCGAACCGGCGGTTCAGCGCGGTGGAACTGGCCGCCGATGCGTGGGACGCGGCGGAGCTTCCGGACCTGACGCCGCTGGCGGAGTGGCTTGGCAAGCAGCCGGAATGCACGTCGGGCGCCAACATCCCCGAAGAACGCCCGGCCGAAATGTCGCCTTCGCCCATGTTCGATCCGAACACGGTCTATTTCGGCCGGCGGGCCGGCGGCAAGGGGCGCGACGGGACGGCGGGCGCGCAAATGGACTGCCCGTCGAACGGACATGCGAAGCTCATCTTCTGCTTGGCGAACGTCGGCGTATCCGGTTGGGTGAACGTGCCGGCGGACGAAGCGCCGTGCCTGGCGACGCTGCGGGCGGTCGATGCCCGCTTGCAGGCGGCGCGGAAGCGCTTCGACGAACTCGCCGAGAGCCGCACGGGCGATCCACGGCTACAGGCGCAGATTGTGGACCAGCTTACGCGCTGGTTTGTGTATGGCCGCAACGCCGGCGGTGCGGTGGTGAGCGACGCGGAAGATACCGACGAAGCGGCGCCCCGGAAGACGAAACGACCGTCGCGGTGAAAATCGTCGATATGCTCGGCGAAGAAGTGCTTGTGACGCTGACCGTGTAGCGTATGTCAAAGACGGGTCGGACGCGGTACAATACTTGCGGTATGGCGCGCGATCCGAACACGAACGGAAACCACGACGCCCGCGGCCGGTTCACGGCCGGGAACAAGGCCGGGCCGGCGCGGTCAAGGCTCGAACCGTGTGATCCCGGCGGTGGGTGTGCCCAAAGATTCGGGTACTGGTAAAGGGCAGTAGGGTCCGCTGTGCGGACCTTTTCCGAAATAAGCGCTGTTACTACTCCGACACCGAATATCTGAACAGTCGAACAAGTTACCGATCAATGCGCCGCATAGTTGACATGCGGTTCCTCGAAAT
>Ga0326597_10001042_pt1 | contig 46137 bp, 42 predicted proteins | sample RVTome_12_FD_203789 | JGI IMG/M metagenome (GOLD analysis project Ga0326597, IMG submission 203789) | Soil microbial communities from uranium-contaminated site in the Upper Colorado River Basin, Wyoming, United States - RVT100D185 | ecosystem: Environmental > Terrestrial > Soil > Contaminated >...
TCATAATGCAGGCGAGGTCGCCGCTGTGCCGCGTGGTCTCGGCGAAGATGCGGGGGAGATCCTCGTTGAGGTGGCGCCGGTTCGAGAGGCCGGTGAGTGCATCGGTTAGAGCCATCTCTTCGAGGCGCGCGACCATCGAGGAGAGTTGCGAATGCGAGCGCCGCACCTGCTCGAGGGAGAGTTCCAGTTCGCGCTGAAGTCGGATGTTCTCCTGCTTGGTGCTCCAGCGCGAGAGGTTTTTCTCGACCATGAGGGGGAGGACGGAGAGGAACTCGCCGGCCTTGACGATGTAGTCGTAGGCCCCGGCGTGGAGCGCCTCGAGCGCGGTGCGATGGTCCGACTCGCCCGTGACCATGACGATGGGCAGGCCCGGCTGCCGGGCGAGGAACTGCTCGAGTGCGTGCAGGCCCGTGCCGTCGGGCAGGTTGAAGTCGCACAGCACCAGGTCGATGCGGGCGAGGTCGGCCCCCAGCGCCTGCGCAATGGTGCCGCAGACCCGGACGCACTCGCCGCCGAAGTGCTCTTCGAGCACTTCCTGGATGAGCGAAGCGGTGTCGGGATCATCTTCGAGAACGATCAGTCGGGGTGGCTGGGTCCGCTCGGTCATGTGTGCGTCATTCTCCAATGACATGGTTGTCCTGGCGAGTCCCCGTCAGGTCCGGCGTGGTGCTCAGGCTGCGTTCGATCACGCCGAGAGTTGTCGATGCACGGTGGTCCAGTAAACAGCCGCAGCCTCGATGCGGCGAAGCATGTCGTCGGTGTCCTGCACCTTGCAGGTGTAACTGCTGGCGCCGATGTCCAGGGCGCGGCGCTCGGTGTCGTCGTCATCCACCCCCGTCATCACCACCACCGGCAGGTCGCGGTAGCGCTCATCGGCGCGCAGACTGGCCAGCACCTCCAGCCCATCAGCGCCGGGCATCTCCAGGTCGAGCAGCACCAGGCTCGGCCGGGGCGTCTCCTCCCCGCTCCCCGCTCGCTTGAGGAAGCGAATCCCATCGCACCCGTCCACGCACTCGAACACCTTCACCGGTAGATTCAGCGACTCCAGCGCGTCGCGCACGAGCATCCGATAATCCGGATCGTCGTCGACCAGAAGAATCACGGCTTCCTTGCCGGAGTGGGCATTGTGCTTGGCGTGCGTCTGGGCGGACATTCGAGTGGCTCCTGAGAGTGGCTCTTCGACCGGGTTGATGGGGTTGTCGAGTGATTCACGCCGCGGCGAGCGATGAGGCGGGTCCAAGATCAGCAGAGACGATACGACTCGCCGGGATTGACACGGTGAAGGTGCTGCCCACGCCGACCTCGCTCTCAAGGGTGATCTCCCCGCCCCAGTGCTCGACGACGGCTCGCACGCTGGCCAGTCCGATACCCCGGCCGGGCACGCCCGATCCGCCCGCATCCGAGCCGCGACGGAAAACCTGAAACACCCGCTTCTGATCGGATTGAGCGATTCCCGGACCCGTGTCGGCGACGGCGATGTTCAGCCACCCGCGCTCCAGCGCGTGGGAGATGCTGATGCGCCGAGTCGGGCGCGGTCCCATGTACTTGGCGGCGTTGTCGATCAGGTTGAGGAACACCTGACGCGCCAGGTTCCGCTCGACCTCCACAGCGGGCAGCGCGGTTTCGATGGTGCATTCGATCGACCGCTCCGCGAGTTCGTGCTCCAGCGCCTCGATCACCGCGCGAATGAGATCGTTGAGATCGACCTCCTCGCACTCGCCCGGCCTGGTGCGGATGCGGCTGAGTTCGAGCAGGTCGTCGAGCATGGAGGTTTCGAGTTGGACGTTGGCGGAGATGCGTTCGAGGCGGTGCTTTACTTCATCCGGGAGCGACTCGCCGAAGCGCCGCTGAAGCATCGTCGTCATCCCCGCGATGTTGCGCAGGGGAGCGTTGAGGTCGTGGCTGACGGTTCGCAGAAACTCGTTCTTGGTCTCGATCTCGAGTTCGAGGCGGCGGTTCGCGGCGTGCAATTCGGCGGTGCGGTTCTCGACATCGCGCTCCAGCGACGCATTGGCCCGGATGAGTTCGGCGCGGGCCTGGGCGAGTTTCGCGGCCGTCTCCGCCACGGAGCGCGCCAGCAGGCCGAGTTCATCGCCTCGCTTCACGGGCAGGGGCGGCAGGTCGCCCCCCGAGGCCAGGAGCGTGATCGCCCGCAGAATCCGCCGCAGCGGACGCGCCAGGCGGCGCACCAGCAGCGTCGTCAGCGGCACCGAGATCAGGCACGCCACCAGCACCACGCCGATCGCCAGCGCCCGCAACTTTTCGATGGTGGCGCGGTGGACCGGATCGGCGTGGATGAACACGATGTGGCCCACCAGGTCCGGCGCCCCCCCGAGGCGCGAGGCCGAGAGGATCGGCGTGCGCAGCACCCGCGCCTCGGGCGCCCGCATCGAGCCCAGCGGCGTCGGCCGGCTCTGCGCCAGCGCCGACAGGTCGCTCTGCTCCGTGAATCGCGAAGCGAAGTGGGCGTGCAGGACGGTGTTGTTGATGTGCCGACCCAGGACGCCGCCAAAGCGATCTTCGATCTGAATGAAGGCGATGCCCGGCTCTCGCGCGGCGCGGTTGAGATGCTCCTCGATCGCCAGGGCCTGCCCAAGACGCACCGGGTCGCGAAACTCGTCTGCGAGATGCTCGCCGATGCGGACTGTCTCGCGCTCAAGTGTCCCATCGAGTTGTTTCTCGATGAGCACCTTGAGCATCCAGTTGCTCGTGCCCACGGTGGCGACGACCATCGCCAGCACGAGCAGGAGCACCCGGAACTGGAGCCGATGCCGCAATGGCACCTCGGCGGTCGAAATGTCCTGTTCCGAGTTTGACACGCACACGACCTCTGCACGGCGCCGTGGAATGGGCGCATGTGGTTATCGTCGGCCATCCGCGAGCGGCGTTGCGGCGCCAACCGCCCAACAGCCGTCCGGAACCGCCCGATCGACGCGGCTGGCCGCCCCAGACGGCATAATCGCTAAAGTCGAAGGCGGCGGTCCATGACGGCGCCCAGGTCGGGGACATCGGGCTTGCCACCGTCATTCCCGCCCACCGTCATTCCCGCCACACCGTCATTCCCGCTACACCGTCATTCCCCGCGCAGGCGGGAATCCAGCGAAAGGGCGGAAGTCCAACAATCCGGATGCCCGCCTTCGCAGGCATGACGCCGCAAAACTCGCCTGCGACCGGTGAAAGGGTGAAAGGGTGTGGTCCACTCTTCTGGCATGTGGCAGTCACATGGTGCGGTGGATGGCAGGCCAAGGGCCTGGTCGTCAGCAGCCGGGGGTTGCGATCATTTCGATCGCCGCCCCCGGTTGCGATGCGTTCATGATCGGGATGGACCCCGAAGGTGGTCCTTGTGGCGTGCGTTGATCACTCGGCGCGTACGGCGCCTGCCGCGGCCGAGCGCCACGTCCACTCCTTCGGAGTGGTGGTGTTGGGGTGGCGCTTTCCGGTGGTGGCGCTGACGCTTCATCCCCGGCTCCTTTCGATGAGGCCCTCGGCCTCGCGGTTGCGCGCGCTGCGCCGATGAGGAACCGGCCCCGTCGATGAAGACGCCCGTCATCGCGAGCACCAGAATGTTGGACTGCACCCGGCGACTCTCGCTTATGGATCGACGGCCTGCATCACCGATCCGATGATCGTGTCGGCGATGAGGATCGACTCCTCGGCGATGCGCCAGCGGCCCTCAGACTCGACGATCGCGCCGCTCGCCCTAATGCGGTCGATGCATCCGGTGAGCGCTTCAGCGCGGCCGAGTTGCGCGGCCGCCGTCGTGATCACCTCGATCTCGACGCCCTCGGCAAGACGCAGGCCCATGAGCAGGCGCTCGGCCAGTTGCGTAGCGGGGGCGGGCTGATCGCACTCGCTCAGCGGGGCCGGGCCGGTTGATTCGAGGTAGCGACCGAGGTGCGGCGCGTTCTTCCACCGCCGGCCGGCGACATGGCCCGACGCGCTCGGCCCGGCCGTGATCCAGTCTTCGTTCCGCCAGTAGGCGAGGTTGTGGCGGCACTCGAATCCGGTGTGCGCAAAGTTGCTGATCTCGTATGGTTCCAGGCCCGCGACTCGCAGTCGCCGGCGGGTCTCGAGGAACATCTCCGCTTCGAGGTCTTCATCCACCCGCTCGACGCTCCCCTCGGCAAGTCGAGCGGCGAGGGGCGTGTTGGGCTCATACGTCAGGCCGTAGCAACTCAGGTGCGTCGGTTCGAGGGCGAGCGCGGCGTCGAGATCGCTGAGCCAATCGTCGAGACTTTGGCCCGGAATGGCGAAGATCAGATCGAGACTGAGATTGCTCAACCCGGCAGAGCGGGCCAGTTCGACCGCCCGGGCGACATTCGCCGGGTCGTGCCAGCGTTCAAGAGTCTTGAGATGGGCCGGGTTGAAGGACTGGGCGCCAATGCTCAGGCGATTGACCCCGCCGGCCACGAGGCAGTCGAGCAACTCCGGTGTGACCGTCTCGGGATTGGCCTCGACGGTGAACTCGGTGCTGGAATCGGGCTTGGCGAGGGCGGTGATCGCGGGAAGCAGGGCCTTCCAGAGGCTCGGCTCGAGGAGGGTCGGCGTACCTCCGCCGACAAAAATCGTGTGGGCGGGAGGGGTCAGGAAGGGTTGGAGGCACAATAATTCACTGACGAGGCGCCGGGTGAACTGCTCCTGGCGCTGGCGGTTGTCCACGATGCTGTAAAAGTCACAATAGTGGCATTTGTGGAAGCAGAAGGGGATGTGGACATAAAGTGATTGGGGTCGGGCCGGAGGGATGAGCCCGGCCAGGAGTGCAACCGGGTCGGTACTTTGCTCGAAAAGACCTTGCCGTTCGGTGCTGAAGATGGTGGGGTGAAGTGTCTGGCTCAATCGTTGGGTTCCCACGTTCGCTGGGAAGCGGCTGTCCGCCGGTTTGCGACAATGTCTGTCAGAGGCTAGCCATGCGTGCTTCACTCGTCATGTTCTCTCCCGACGGCCACCGGCGGGACTTCGAAGTCAAGGCCGGACGGCGGTACATCATCGGCCGCAAGGATTCCTGCGACTTGCGCATCCCGCTCACGAGCGTCTCGCGCGAGCACGCCGCGGTCTACTACGACGAGGAGGACAAGGAGTTTGTCGTCGAGGATCTCGGCTCGAGCAACGGCACTTTTGTCAACACCGAGCAGGTGACGACGATGGGGCTGTGTCCCGGCGATGTGATTCTCATCGGCCCCGTGCCGCTCCAGGTGGTCATCAACGGTCAGCCCGAGAAACTCAAGCCCCTGGCGATCCTCAAGCCTGAAGAAGACGACCCGGCCGCGACCCCCAAGACCGGTCCGGTCAACGTGCCCGTTCAGAGGCCACAGCCCGCCCCCAGACCCGCCGCGAAGGCAGCCGAGGCGGACAACGTCCGTCTCAACGACGAACCTCCCGGCGCGGAGGCCGACGTCGACATGCCCGACGCGAGCGACAGTTTCTTCGCGCTCGATCTGGATGAGGAAGAGAAGTAGGCGGTTACGGTGACGCGGGAGCGTCTTCCGACTTCTTCGGCTCAACGGGCGCCGCAGTCGTCTGAGGCACGCGCACGTTCTTGCTGCACCCGCTGCACTTGACCACCTTGCCGCGCGCCGTGATGGGCACCGCGAGGATTCGTCGGCAGGCGAGGTTCGGACACATGATTCGAATGAGGTGGTCGGCCACGTCCATGCTCCATTCCGGCGCTCGAACAGGAGTCCGCGCCGGACAACATCGACCGGATCAGGCCGGCGGTTCACTTTGCGGGGGTGATCCGGGTCATTCCCCTTGACCTGCCGCCCGCACTCCCTTTACTTGGTCCGGAATCCAATTCGCACATCGCACAATGGCAGTCTCCGCGCTGCCCAACGGGGTCCGTCCTTTGGCAGAATCACGGCACACCGCGGTTGTCGGCCTCCAGTGGGGCGACGAGGGCAAGGGCAAGATCGTCGATATCCTCGCCCGCGACCACGATTACACCGTCCGATATAACGGCGGCGCCAACGCCGGCCATACCGTCGTCATCGGGGCCGATCGCTACGCCCTGCACCTCATCCCCTCGGGCATCATGCACTCCGGCAAGGTGTGCGTGGTGGGCAACGGCGTGGTCGTCGATCCTCAGCAAGTCATCAAGGAGCGCGACGCCCTTGTCGAGCGCGGCATCGACGTCTCGCCGGATCGACTTCGCATCTCCGACCGCGCGCACGTTGTCATGCCCTGGCACAAGACCCTCGACGCGGCGCTGGAGAACCTTCTTTCGACCGGCCAGTCCAACGCCGCCGGGATGGACCACTCGATCGGCACGACGCGGCGCGGCATCGGACCCGCCTACGCCGACAAGATCACCCGCGCGACCGCCCTGCGCATGGGCGATCTGTGCGATCGCGACCACCTCGCCAACCGCCTCGAAGTCATCACCCACGTGAAGAACGCGCAACTGCTCGCCTTCGATCCCGACCATCAGCCCTTCGATCTCGAAGCGCTCGTCGAGGAGTACGCGCGCCTCGGGCGCGACCTGCGGCCGTACATCTGCGACACGACCTACCTGCTTCACGATGCGATGGCGGCGGGCAAGCGGCTGCTCTTCGAGGGCGCCAACGCCTGCCTGCTCGATGTCGATCATGGCACCTTCCCCTATGTCACCAGCAGCAACTGCTCGGCCCTGGGCATCCCCGCCGGCACCGGCGTGCCGGGGCGCTACATCCGCGAGGTCATCGGCATCATGAAGGCGTACAGCACCCGCGTCGGCGCCGGACCTTTCCCCACGGAATTGAAGAATGAAACCGGCGAGCGCATCCGCGAGCGCGGCCGCGAGTACGGCACGACCACCGGCCGACCGCGGCGCTGCGGCTGGCTCGACCTCGTCGCGGTGCGCTACTCGGCGATGCTCTGCGGCGCGACGAAACTGGCCGTCATGCTCTTTGACGTCCTCGCCGGAATCGATGAACTGAAGATCTGCACGGCCTATCGCCTGCCCGACGGCTCGACGACGGATCGCTTTCTGCCCGATGCGCATCGCCTCGAAACGGTTCAGCCCGTCTACGAGACGCTGCCGGGTTTCGGCGAAGAGCTCACTGCCGCGCGCTCGCTCGACGACCTGCCGCGCGAAGCGCGCGCTTATCTACAGCGCCTCGAAGCATTTGTCGGCGTGAAAGTGGGTATCGTCAGCGTCGGCCCCGAGCGCGGGCAGACGGTGGTGTGCGGAACTCGATAACGGAGCAGGTGTGACCGCTCGCGCCACGCGCCACATTGGAGGTTTCTCCCCTTGACGAGCGCGCCAGCAATACATAGGATCGAGTAATCCGAAGAGAGGAACCTAGCCGTGGGCGAGCGTAATGCTCCCGAATCTCGCTCGCACGACGTCGTTGAGATTACGCGAATCATCGTCCGGGGCCAGGTTGCACGATGGGGAATGGTTTGCGCCGTGATCGTCGCCGCCGTTTACTTCATCGTGCAAGGAGTCGTTGAGATCGTACGGGATCCACCTTGGCTCAAGCTGACGGTGTTGATTGTGATTTGCCTTCTTGGGCCATCCGGTTTGCTGACTGTTCTGGTGCGATCAAGACAGAAATACGTGGAGAAGACCCACAAGCGAGTAGTGGATTTGGAGCGACTTGTCGATCCGGGTCGAACCTCAAGTCGCCGTGAACCGAACAAAGAGCGTCAACAAGAGGAAGAGAGGCGCGCCTGATGCTCTCGCTCAGCGTGGGAATGGTGCTCGCATCTTTGGTCGTCACCTACGCCTGGTGGGTCAAGATCCGAATCATCAACCTGCGGCAAGACATCTTCGATATCCGTGACGGTCTGTTTGACCGTGCCCTTCACCTTCAGGCATTGTCTGATCCCGCGTATCGCGAGACTCGGGATCACCTGAATACTGTGGCATCAACCGTCCATTGCCTCAGCCTGATGGTGATCTTCTACTCCCTCGGTCGAGGTGTGCTCGCCTCGGCAGAAGGCCGATTCAAGACGGAGAACGCGCAACTGCAGGCTGCGATCGACGATGCGCTCGAATCGAGCAGTCTGCGCGTGGCGAGGTATCTGCTTCGGGAAACCCTCATGGGCGTGGTGTGCGAGATCATGGCCTTTCCGAACCGACTCCGGGATGTCGCCGAATCGCAATTGCTTAGGTGGAGCAGGCGATGGGTCTACTCCCAGTCGCCGGACGAGATTGCGGCTGTTGGAGGATCGCGAGACTGTTAGGCTGATCCAAGTGCGTTGACGCGCATCGAACGCTAGATCGGCAGAAGAGGTTGTCCCTACGGATACACCCTTCGATGCACCCACCCTGCCTCGCTGCGCTCATACACCACGCGTTCATGTATCCGGCTCGTGCGCCCGACCCAGAACTCGATTGTGCGCGGGATTAGCACGTAGCCGCCCCAGTGCGGCGGACGCGGCACCGGGCCGCCCGCAAACCGCGCCGCCGCCTCGAACACGCGCGCCAGCAGCGTCTCCCAGTCCGGCAACTCCGCGCTCTGATCACTCGCCCAGGCCCCCAACTGGCTCTCGCGGCTGCGCGTCGCGAAATACTGGTCCGAGACCTCGGCACTCGCCTTCTCGACCACGCCCTCAAGGCGCACGACGCGGTCGAGTCGGTCCCAGTGCATTGTGGCCGCCACGTTGGGGTTGCCTTCCATCTCGCGGGCCTTGCGGCTGCGGTAGTTCGTGAAGAAGGTCAGCCGCCCCGTCGCGGCGTCGTAGTACTTGTGCAGAACCGGCCGCACACTCGGCCGCCCCGCCTCATCCACGGTCGCGAGGTAGAGCACGTTCCAGTTGGGCTGGTCCGACTCGCGCTGCGCCAGATCGAACCACTGCGCGAGCAGGGCACAGGGATCATCCGGGATCGACTCGAATACGACTTCAGTCTCCGGCGTCATGGCAAACGCTAGGCGGGCCTGCCCCGGATCGCCCACGGCGGCTCATGTCGCTTCTCGCAGGCGCTGCGGCCGGGCTATCCTTGGCTGACTGTGGGGGGCGACGAGAACGCAGGCATGAGTGACCACTCCCAGCCCCACCGACCACATTCCGTGCGCCTCGAGCCTATCGAGACCACGCTGCGGCGCGATTCCATTCAAGCGCGCCTGCACGAGGGCAATCGCCGCGGCCGACTCCCGGAGGTGCATTGGACGGATGACTCGACCTTTCGCGTCGCGCTGCCGTCGCATCCCGTGGTGACGGACCTCGTGGGGAGCGTCGAGGAAGGGGCAAACGGGTCAACGAGTCGGGTGACCTTCGACCTTGAGGTGCATCGCCGCCCGATCTGGTGGATCGCGACGGCCAACGTCGCGTGCATGGCGATCGGGCCGTGGAGCACGGAGTTATTCATCAACATCTACTCGTGGTACTGGCAGCCGCCGCTGTGCCTGCTCGCGGCCTTGTGGGTCGTCTGGCGCTGGCCGCGGCAGTCGCTCGCCGACGCCGGCTCGCTGGCGCCGAAGTGGCTCGCGGAGATTCGCAGCCGCCTCGAAGTTGAGCCCGCCTCAACCGTCCGCTCCACCTGACCGATAACGGGATCATGGTGCGCTATGACCTGATCTGCATCGGATGCGGCCCGGCGGGCGAGAAAGCGGCGACTCAGGCGGCCTATTTCAAGCGCCGCGTCGCCGTCATCGAAAACGAACCGCGCCCCGGCGGCGCCATGGTCAACACCGGCACCATCCCCTCCAAGACCCTCCGCGAAACCGCGCTGCTCCTCTCCGCCTTCCGCCGGCGCTCCGTGCCCGGCATCAGCCTCAAGGTCGATCGCAACGTCTCGATCCTCTCGCTCATGGCGCGAATGCTCGCGGTCCAGCAGGTCGAGCACGATCGCATCGAATCATCCATAGATCGCCACGCCATCGACGTCATAAGCGGCCACGGCGGCATCATCGATCCCCACACGGTGCGCATTACCCGATCCGACGGAAGCACCCGCGATCTTCAGACCGAGCACATCCTCATCGCCACCGGCAGCCGGCCCACTGATCTCAAGTCGCTTGGATACGACCATCCGCGCATTGTCGATTCCGATGGATTGCTGCAACTTGATTCGCTGCCGAACTCGCTCACGGTTGTCGGCGGCGGGGTGATCGGCTGCGAGTACGCCTGCGTCTTCGGCGAACTGGGCGTGCAGGTCACGCTCATCGAGCCGCGCGACGTGGTGCTCGGCTTCCTTGATGACGAGATTCGCGCCGCGCTGCTCAGGTCGATGGAGGCGGCCGGGATTGCCATCGAGACCGGCCGCGCCGTGCAGCGAATCGTTGCGCCTCTGGGGGATGAAGACGTGCGCGTCGTACTCGCCGACGGCACGGAGATCAATTCAAGCCACGTCCTCTACACCGCCGGTCGATGCGGCAACACCGAAGGCATCGGCCTCGAGCACATCGGCGTCGCGCCCAACGAGCGCGGCTACCTCACTGTCGATGACACCTATCAGACATCGTGCCCCGGCGTCTACGCCGCGGGCGACGTGATCGGCTTCCCGGCGCTGGCCTCGACCTCGATGGAGCAGGGGCGCGTCGCGGCGTGCCGCATGTTCGGCCTGGACTTCAAGAAAGTCGTCTCCACGCTCTACCCGATCGGCCTGTACACCATCCCTCCTGTCGCCAGCGTGGGGCTGACCGAGAAGGAAGCGCGCGGGGCGGATCATGAGGTCATGGTCGGCCGGGCGGCGATGGCCCTCACGGCGCGCGGCCGCATCCTCGAATCCGACAACCTCCCCAACGTCGGATTCATCAAGATCGTCTTCGAGTATCCCAGCCGCCGCCTGCTGGGCGTGCAGATCATCGGCGACGAGGCGACCGAACTCATCCACATCGGCCAGATGGTGCTCGGCTCAGCCGAGAGCGACCGCACCATCGACCGCTTCGTCCACGCGGTCTTCAACTACCCGACGCTCAGCGAGACTTACCGCCTCGCGGCGATCAACGGCCTCCAGCACATCGCCATGCGCGAAGGCCGCAGCGACCAGATCGCGGCGCGGGCGAAGGTGGCGTAGGGCGGTCCTCTTCCCCGAGGGGCGGCGGGCACTTGGTCCGTCCACGTCATCAACCATCCAGTCCAATTGATTCAAAGACGGATAGATCATCCTATTGTTGTCCGAAGTAGTATCGATTCAGACACTCAACCATGATCTTGGCCGCGACGTCCGTCGAAACCTCAATTGCGCCAGTCGAGGTCTTGCGAATCACTGTGGCAATCCAGTTAGCGACGCATTTCCCAAACCTCCCCCGCCTGGCCGGCTTTGCCGGGTCTTTCTCGATTGCGCTCGTCAAACTCTCAAGGTCGGTCTGCGTCAAGCCCAACGTTTCTGCGAGGTGCTTGCGAAGAGCGTTAAAGTCGCCTTGGTGCAGCTCAACGTCACCCATACTCAATGCGCTTCGATTCATTGACCCGACAAATGACGCCTGCCCGATTGAGCCGATGTGCAAGTGCTGCGTGACCTTCGCCGCCTTCTCCAGTTCCTCCGCGCTGAAGTCGCCATCTAGTGTGCCAGCAACGCCATGTTCTTTCAACGAGAGCGCTACGTCCAAGACTCGATTGCGGACTGCTTCCATCGTTCCCCTTGCCATACTCAGGGGTATCACTCGAACCGGTTCAAACGGCGTATGCAGTCCGCCAGGCCCTTCCCTTTGGATCTCCATCAACTTCGTCAGAATTTCGTGTGGCAGACTCGCTTGGAGGTAGCCGCTCTCTTTCGACATCTCGATCGCAGATTCGATGTTGCCAATTGGATCGCGGCAAGGAATGCTGCAAAGTGCGCTCATGGACTCCGGATCGAGAACGAACGGGATCAATCCACGGACCGGATTCCGCGCACGAAGATCCCCACGCCACTGCCGGTAAATGGGTAACTCGGCGTCTCTTGGATATCCATTCAATTCGTGCTCGATCCACTGCTTCCACTGGTCGAGACCGAGATCGGAAACGACAATCTTCGCAAAGCGAAGTAGCGATGTGATGCTTACGTTGTCGTCCGTGGCCTTCTGTCGAAGTTGATTGACTAGTGAGGGTGGAATGGTAGGTGTCCTCCAGTATCTGGCACCGATCGCGCAAGCCTAGCACAATTCAGGACGACGACTGGCAGGTGTCGAATTTCATCTCGTTGCCCTTCGCAGTTCGGTGATGCGCGTTCTTCGCATCACTCCCATGGCTGACCGCGGCGCGGGTTCGGCAACCGCTCGGCCAGTTCGGCGATAAAGGCGCGATCCTCGGCTGACAGATCTCGAGGCGTCTGCACCTGCACCACGGCGTAGAAGTCGCCGCTCTTGCCGTCAGCCGTCTTCACGCCGCGGCCGGTGAGGCGCATCTTCTGGCCCGAGTTCGCCCCCGGCGGCACCTTGAGCGACACCGCGCCGTGCGGCGTGGGCACCTGCACCGTCGCCCCCGCGACTGCCTCGGCGATGGTGATGGGCAGATCGAGGTAAACATCCAGCCCCTCGCGGCGGTACCACGGATGCTTGCCGACGTGGATGGTGAGGATGAGGTCGCCGCTCTCGCCGCCGGTGGGCGAGGGTTGGCCCTTGCCGCGCAGGCGGAGTTTGGCCCCGTCGCCGATGCCCGGCGGGATGGTGATTTCGATGGTTTCGGATTGCTCGCCGCGCATGAGGCGGAGTGATTCCTTGCCGCCGCGCAGCGCGGTGTCGAAGGTGATGTCGATGGAGTGGGGGATGTCCTCGCCGCGCATCGCCGGTGCGGCGCCGCGCGTGCGCCCGCGTCCCGCTCCGCCGGCCCCGCCGCGCCGCTGGCGGCCAAAGAGTTCCTCGAAGATGCTGCCGACATCGCCGCCGCCGCTGAAGTCGAAGCCTTCGGCGTTCATTCCACCGCCGGGCTGGCCGGAGGAGGACCAGGTATAGGTGCGCCCGCCGGGCCCACCACCGGCCCCGGCGCCGAAGCCCGCCGGGCCGCGGGTGTGGCCGAAGCGGTCATAGTTCTTGCGCTTCTCGGGGTCGGAGAGGTTGTCGTAGGCTTCCTGAATCTCGGCGAAGCGCGTCGCGGCCTCGGGCGCCTTGTTGCGGTCCGGATGCCACTGCCGCACCAGACGGCGATGGGCCTTCTTGATCTCATCGGCGCTCGCGCTGCGCGAGACGCCCAGGACTTCGTAGTAATCGCGCTGACTCATGGGCAAGGTGACAATGATATGGCGGCCACTCGTGTGGCATGGCCTCGCGCTTTGCATGGCGGTGCTCAGCGGGCACGGGGACGCTGGGCGCCGTGGTCTGAGCCATGACGGGTGCCGTGGTCTGAGCGACACTCGGGGAGCGAAGGCCACGCGAGCGCGGCACTGACGATCGAATCAGTTTGTGCATCGAGCGCGCCATAGCGTGGCCTTCCGGTCGCAGAGCCTCCCTCCAGACCACGGCACCCGCGCTCAGTCCAGGAAAGCGCGACGCCATGCCACCGGGCACCCTATCCCTCTTCGCGGGGCGCGGTCAGCAGACCCGTTTCCACCCAGGCGCGCAGCGCGACTTCGAGTGCGGTGTGAGGATCGCTGACCCGCCGCAGATCGAGCGCGACGGGTGATTCGAAGGAGCGCGAGACGAGCGCGACCTGATACGCCAGCACATCGAGGCGGCCGGTTCCCGGCGTCGTGCGCGACTCATCGCGGAAGTCGCTGAATCGTGCGGCGACAAGATCGGTCGCGGCCGAAGCGCAGACGGCGGGGTCTTTGCCGACGGCAATGAGCGCTGCGGGATCGATCCCCACGCCGAGCAGCGCATGCGGCGTCGGCGAGTGGTCGGCGATCGCTATGCCACACGTCTCCGCACGGGACCGCCAGGTCTGTACGATCGTCGCATCGAGGGCTTCGGCAAGGCGAAGGGAAAGCGGAATGCGGCCGAGGTCGGCGGCGAGTTCGATGGCGTCGATGACCGTCGCGGCAGCGCGATCGGCGTGCTCGGCATCGGTGAAGTGTTCGAGGGGGATCCACAGATCGAGGCCGGCGGGCTGGAGTTCAAGGCGGCGCAGGCGCGCCAGCAGATCGCGCCGGGCGGAGCGGTCGAGGTCGCGCGGCCTCATGCCAGGCAGCGCCGCGGAGAGTTGCACATGGCGAAAGCCGGATGCGGCGATGAGGCTCAGCGCGCGACGCGGGTCGCCCTCGCCGACGAGGGGCGCGAGCGTCGGAGCGGGCGGGAGGCGCGTGAAGTGCGGCATGAGAAGCGATCGTAGGCGGTGAAGCGTGTGGCAAGGCGTCGCGCTTTCCTGGACTGAGCAACGTCGAAGTCGCATCGCCATGCCGTCGTGGCAAGCGTGATCGAAGGCCCGTCCTCGCTCGGCATAGCCAGGCGACGCGCCAGGCCATGCCACCCAACGCCTCAATGCGCCGGCTTGGCGTCGGGGATCGCCTCGGCGACCTCGACTTCGAGTTGCGTGTCGAAGGTGCGGCGGAAGGCCTTGCGCCGATCATGCACGCCCCAGAGTTCCAGGCGGCAGTCGCCGGCGGCCTCGACGCGCAGGACCACTTCACTCTTGCCGCGCGCCTCGAGACGTGCCGCGGTGACCACCCCCATGTGCCCGCGATCGAGACACTCGGCCAATCGCAGCAGCGTACAGAGCACCTCCACCGCGCGGCGATCCTCGTCGGGCAGCGCCGCGAACTCGGCGAGCGACTTGCTCGGGTAGGACTTCTGGTGGTAGCGGGCGACGAGCGCGATGAGGCCGATCTCGCGATCATCGAAGCCGAGCAGTTCGGCGTGCCGGATGAGGTAGTGCGAGTGCACCTGGTGGTTGGCATAGGAAACGAAGGCGCCGACGTCGTGAAGCAGCGCCGCGTACTCGAGCAGTTCGCGCTCCGCCGGGCCGAAGGGGTGAAGCCCGAGGTCGCGCGCCGAGTCAAAGAGCATGAGCGCCAGGCGAGCGACATGGAAGGCGTGGCGCTGGTCAAAGTTGCAGGCGCGGCCGAGGCGAAGGACGCTGCGCTCGCGAAATGAGGTGGAGGTGAGCGGCGTCGCGGCCTGGCTCCGCGCCAGATAGTCGATGAGCAGCCCCTCGCGCAGGCCGCGCTCGCTGGCGCGGAGGCCGGGCACTTTGAGTTGCCGCAGAATCGTTTCGAGGATGGCGGCGCCGGCGATGATGATGTCGGCGCGGTTGGCGCTGAGGCCCGGCACGTTCCTGCGATCCGCCAGCGGCAGGGCGCACAACTCGGCGGCCGACGCGCTGAGGTCGGCCGTGGCGATGACATCATCGCGCTGCGCCGGCCGGCCGTGTACGCGACGGGCCGTGATGTCCACCATGTTCTGCACCGTCCCGCTGGAGCCGATCGCCAGATCGATCTTGTGGCCGCTCAGCGCCGCCGCGGCCCGCACGGTGCTCGAGCGCACATGTTGCACGATGCGGCGATAGGCCGCGGGGCTGACGGGGCCGTCGAAGCCCGGCTCGAAGAACATCGACGTGATGCGGATCGCGCCGAGTTTGAGCGAGTCGATGAAGAAGTGCTCGCTCTGGTTGCCGAGGACGATCTCGGTGCTCCCGCCGCCGATGTCGATGAAGAGGGCCTTCTGATCGTCGAGGCGCGTGCCCGAGGAGACGCCGAGGTAGATGAGCCGCGCCTCTTCCTTGCCGGAGATGATGCGCAGGTTGATCTTTGTCTGGCGGTGCAGGCGCTGGAGGAAGGCGGTCTTGTTGCGCGCCTCGCGCGTGGCGGAGGTGGCGACGGCGATGATCTCGGCCGCGCCCTTGGCGCGGGCCATTTCGGCAAAGCGGCCGCACACCGCCGCGGCGCGGTCCATCGCGTCATCCCGCAGTTTCTTGCCGGCGAACTCGCCCTCGCCGAGGCGGATGACTTCCTTCTGCTGCGAAATCGTCGTCGTCGAGCCGTCGGCCGCGACGCTCACGAGCAGGAGCCGCGCCGAGTTGGTGCCGAGGTCGATAAACGCGACGATTCGTTCGCTGGACATCGTGGTAGGGAGAATCCTGTGGCGGGAAAGCCCGCAAGAGCAGCGGCAACCGGGTCGCCGCGGCGGCCGGGGATGGAGGCGGACGAGGGATTCGCTGGATTCTAGAGCAATTGCAGTTCATGTATAGCGTGGGCGCCGTGGTCTGGAGGTCGGCTTTGCGACCGGAAGGCCACGCGAGCGCGCGGCCGGCGCCCAACCTGATTCGGTCGTCCGTCGCACGGTCGCGTGGCCTGCGCTCCCAAAGCCTCGCTTGGACCACGGCACCCGCTCCGCATGAGGTGGGAACGCTCTAACATACCCACTGGTGGCACGCCCGCTTTGAGAATGATACCTTCTCCGGTTGCGCCGCAGCGATGGAGGGTCGGTGAGCATCAACGCGTCCAGTTCGATCAACGCCGACGCCGGAGCGGACAATGGCGAGACAGCGTCGTCGTCGGCACCGCAGCCGCAGCCGGCGCCGTCGCGCCCGCTCGAACCGGGCGACCTGATCAACCGCGAACTCTCCTGGCTCGAGTTCAACCGGCGCGTGCTGCGTGAAGCGATGGACGAGCGGACTCCGTTGCTCGAGCGTGTGCGGTTCCTCGCCATCTTCACGGGCAATCTCGATGAGTTCTTCCAGAAGCGCGTGGGCGGTCTCAAGCGCCAGGTGGCCGAGGGCGTCGTCCAGCGCACCCCCGACGGCATGACGCCGGCCCAGCAACTCGCCGCCATCCGCCAGACCGTCATCCCCATGCTCGGGCAGCAGGCGGAGTGCGATCGCACGGTCATCCGCCCCGCGCTGGCGGATCACGGCATTCACGTCGTGCGCTGGGATGAACTCACCGAGCCGGAGAAGCGCTTTGCGACGCGCTACTTCCGCGAGAACGTCTTTCCGGTGCTCACCCCGCTGGCCGTCGATCCCGGCCACCCGTTTCCGTTCATCTCCAATCTCTCGACGTCGCTGGGCGTCACGCTCCGCCATCCCGAGAGCGCCGAGCACCTCTTCGCGCGCGTGAAGATTCCCGAGGTGCTGCCCTCGCTCATTCGTCTCAACCGCGGGGAGCAGGGCAACGGGGTGTATCGCTTCATCTCGCTGCTTGAACTCATTTCGCGCAACCTCGATGACCTCTTCCCGGCGATGGTTCTTCTCAACATCATGCCCTTCCGCGTCACGCGCAACGCCGACATCGAGCGCGATGAGGAGGACGTGGAGGATCTGCTCGAATCGATCGCGCAGGAACTTCGCCAACGCCGCTTTGAGAAGGTCGTGCGGCTCGAGCACGGCCCGAATCCTGACTCGGAGATGCTCGACTTCCTCGTTTCCGAACTCGAACTGTCGCGCTCGGACGTGTACGAGATGCCGGGCGAACTCGACTACGGCGATCTGGCGCCGATTGCCGATCTCCCGATTCCGGATGGGCGCTACCGGCCGTGGATTCCCGTCAAGCCGCGGGCGTTTGCGGATGAGTCGGCGGACGTGTTCAGCGTGATCCGCGGCGGGGACGTGCTGGTGCATCACCCCTACGAGAGTTTCAGCGCCAGCGTGGAGCGCTTCGTCGAGGCGGCGGCGACGGACCCCGGCGTCCTCGCCATCAAGATGACCCTTTATCGCACCGGCGACGACAGCCCCTTCGTGCGCCGGCTCATCGAGGCGGCGGAATCCGGCAAGCAGGTCGTCTGCCTCGTCGAACTCAAAGCCCGCTTCGACGAGGAGCGCAACATCCACTGGGCCCGAGCGCTCGAAAAGGTCGGCGTTCACGTCGTCTACGGCGTGCTCGGCCTCAAAACCCACACCAAGACGGTCCTCGTCGTGCGCCGCGAGGGCGAGGCCCTGCGCTGCTACGCCCACATCGGGACGGGCAACTACCACGTCGGCACATCGCGCCTCTACACCGACGTCGGCCTCTTCACCGCCGACGCCGCCGTCACCGAAGAACTCGTCGAACTCTTCCACTTCCTGACCGGCCGCTCGCTCAAGCGGGACTACGTGAAACTGCTCGTGGCGCCGCTGAACATGCGCGAGCGGTTCGTGGGGATGATCGAGCGCGAGATCGAGCATCGCCGCGCCGGCCGGCCCTGCGGCATCGTCGCCAAGATGAACAGCCTCGAAGACCTGGGCATCTGCGCCGCGCTCTATCGCGCTTCGGGCGAGGGGGTGCCCATTGACCTGATCGTGCGCGGCTTCTGCTGCCTGCGCCCGGGGGCGCCCGGGCTGAGCGAGAACATCCGCGTCATCTCGATCGTCGGCCGGTTCCTGGAGCACGCGCGGCTCTTTCACTTCCGCAACGGCTGCGGGAATCCGGCCGAAGGCGAGTTCTACTTCGGCAGCGCCGACTGGATGTACCGCAACCTCTCGAATCGCGTCGAGGCGATCGTGCCCGTCGAGGAGAAGGCATTGCGCGAGAAGTGCTGGGAGATTCTGCGGGTGCAACTCGCCGATGAGCGGCAGGCGTGGGACATGCGTTCCGACGGAACCTACGTGCAGCGCACGCCACGCGACCCGACCATCGATCTCGGCTGCCACGAGCAGTTCATGCGCCTGGCGCGGCACAGGGCCGGCGAAAGCGGGGCCTCCTGAGAACCATGGGGTGCCGTGGTCAAGCGACGCTTTGTGAGCGCGGGCCACGCGAGCGAGCGGCCGATGATCGAATCACTTTGATCGACGGGTGCGCCATCGGCGTGGCCCTCCGGTCGCAGAGCCTCCCTCCAGACCACGGCACCCGCCTTTTCAGACACGTTCTGAGAGGCGGTGCGTGAGGCGCTCACGCGGCGCGGCTGACCGCGTCGGTCGTGATGACGTGATACTCCGGCGGGATCAGGCACAGGTCGCTCTTGCTCCACGTGCGGCCGCACTCCGGGCAGCGCACCCGCTGGGCCGCATCGCTCGGGTCGAGATGCGCGATCAATTGGTATCCGCAGTGGCGGCAGCGCGTCGTCGGTTCGAGCACTGTGACCTCGTAGTTGAGAATGACGGTGACGACCGCCCAGCAGAACTCGATTCCGGCGAGGGTCTGGAGGTGGTGCAGTCCGCCGTACCACGCCGCCCCTCCGATCACCGCCAGCCCGAAGGTCAGCGACCACCAGAAGCCGAAGTCGGCGAAAAGTCGCCGCACCCGCATCGAAGAACGGTTGATCTCCATCATCTTGAGTTGGCGGTAGTGGTCGGCGAAGCGCCGCGCCGTCGCGGTCAGGTGAAGCCACAGGCTGGCGGTGTAGCCGGCGATGACGAAGGTCGCCACGGTCAGTTCGATGTTCTTCTGCCAGAAGTACATGCCCCCCCCGGCGAGTGAGCCTGAGACCAGGCCGATAAAACCCGCGGAGGACGTGGTGCCCGAGTCGTGGATGGAAGGCGTACGTCCCACGTCTGGGCTATCGGCCAAACGCCGTTGCGTCTGTGGCGCCGGGACGCGAATCAGTTGGGGCGAGGATCGGCTGCGGCGTCGGCGGCGGGCAGGCGGAGGATGAAGTCCGTCCCCCGGCCGGGTTCGGAGTGGACGTGCAGCAAGCCGCCGTGCTCTTCGACGATGCGCCGCGCCGTGGCCAGGCCCAGGCCCGTGCCTCCCTTCTTCGTCGAAAAGTAGGGCTGGAAGATGCGGCTGAGGTGCTCGGGGGTGATGCCCGGACCCGTGTCGGTGACATGGATCGTGTGCAGCCGCGCCCCTCGATTCGCCGTGCTCCGCGTGCGTTCGGCGGGAGCAGGTTCGATGCGGATCATCAGTTCGCGGCTCGGGCCGGCGCCGGGGGGCATCGACTCGAGCGCCTGCACGGCGTTGATCAGCAGGTTGAGCAGCGCCTGCTTGAAAAGCGCCGAATCCACCCGCGCCACCGTCGGCGGTCGCGGCAGCGTGGCGCGCAACTGCACACCCGCCGCCAGCGCCTGAGGCAGGAAAAAATCCACCAGTTCATCGATGAGCACGTTGAGATCGTGCGGCTCAGGATCGATGCGGATCCGCCCGGCGAACTGGAGGAAGTCGGTGAGAATGCCCTTGAGCCGGTCCGCCTCGCGCCGCAGCGACTCGGTGCGCCGGATGATGCGCTGACGTTGATCGTCGGGCACCTGGAGGTCGGTGACATCTTCGGCGAGGAGTTGCGCATTGAGACTCAGCGTCGAGAGCGGGTTCTTGATCTCGTGCGCCAGGCCTCCGGTCATCGTGCCCAGTTCCGCCAGGCGCTCCGCGTCTTCCACGCGCCGCCTGGAAGTGCGGGCGCGGCGCTGCTGCTCGCGGCGCATGAACAGGGCGAGGCGGACCATCAGGATCCCGCACACCAGCATGCCGCCGAAAAAAGGAAGGATGAACTGGAGCATGGGACAGGCTCGCGCACGCGCCTCATCAACAAAGTGGGTGAGGCGCGTCGATCGTAGCCCGCCGCGCCAGTTCCGGATGGAGGATTCGACAGCCCCAGCGGGAATCAGGATGGAGACTCCGGCCACGTCAGCCGCATGATGAGCAGCGTCAGCCTCCCCCGGCGGCGCGAGAGATCGGTGACGAGCGCCACGTCGCGCTCCAACTCCGCCGGCGACGGGGGGCGGTGCAGCAGCAGGTCGTAGAGGATGCCGACCCGCTGCGGCGCGGTGTGATCGGCGAGCCGGCGGCGCGACTCATCGCTGTCAAGAATGTCGCGCCCGATCGCGATGAGCGGCAGCCCCGCAGTGCGCTGTGAGACGTACGCCGACAGACCCGGAACGTCGGGCTCGCGGCCGAGGTAGATTTCATAGAGCGTGGTAATCTCGCCGCGCGCTGCCTCGTCACTCGCGGTCGGCGCCCGGCGGCCGATGGTCATGGCCGCGATCATCGGGGCGACCACCGCTGCCAGCCACAACGCGGTCAATCTCCACGGCCCGCGCTGCCGGCGCGGCGGTTGGCCCAACTCGCCCGCCTTGATCCAGCGATGAAACAGTTGATCGGTGGTGAGCGCCGCGATCCATCCGACCATCGCGCCGGCGACAAGGTCGGAGGGGAAGTGTGAATGAGTGTGCAGCCGCGCCCAGCAGATGTACAGCGCCAGCGCGATCCAGAGAACAGTCGTGCGCGACCCCCGCAGCGCAAACGCGAAAACGATCGTCCACGCCAGCGACGAATGACCCGAGGGCCAGCCGTCGTGAATCCAGGAGAAGGGCGCGAACAGCAGCGACTCGCTCGCATCGGCGGGGCGCACGCGGCCGACCGCAAACTTGAGCAGATGGGTGAGGAGCGCCTGCGCCGGCAGGGCGAGGATGAGGTGCCGCAGCGCCGGCCGATGAATGAGCAGCGCGATCAGCAGCGCCACCGGAGAAAGGATGCGATTGGCCCACGCGCTGCCGACGTGTTCGAGATCATTGAGCCACCACGGCCAGTTGACATGGACGTGCATGCGGATAATTGCCTCGTCCGCGATGAGCGAGAGGCCCAGCGCCGCCGTGGCGATGAGCGGGGCGATGAAGGCGCCGCGGTAGCGAGATTGTGAGGCGGAGTCCATCATCACAGCCGCGCCACGGTAGGACGCAACGGCGCGCGAGTCGCAGGACGCTTGCGCGTCGCGCTCCCCTGCGCAGAGCCTCCGGGTCGCGGCTAAACGATCCGCCGCGGTGGCTTGCTGCCTTGATGCCTCGATGCCTTCTTGATGCCTCGATGCCTTCCCCTACACTCTCCCCACCATGTCCCACGACCTCACCATCCGGCGTTTTCAGTCGATCATCCGCGAGCGTTACTACGCGACCGACAGCGCCCGGGGCAGCGCGGCCACGTTCCTCTGGTTCGCGGAAGAAGTCGGCGAACTTGCCAGCGCACTCGGGGAGAAGCACCGGGGCAAAGAGGATCGAGCCAATCTTGAAGAAGAATTCGCCGACGTCTTCGCCTGGCTCTGCACACTCGCCAACATCAATGACGTCGATCTGGCCGATGCGCTGAAGAAATACACAATCAGTGGCGGGCCTGCGGGGACCAAGTCGTGAGCGCCAATCGCATCGACACTCTCTTTGCCCAGCATCGGGCCGCAGGCCGGGCGATGCTCATGCCCTTCATCACCGCCGGCTTTCCCGATCTCGAAACGACGGTGCGGCTGATTCCCGCGCTGGAGCGCGCCGGCGCGGGCGTGTGCGAGATCGGGCTGCCCTTCTCCGACCCGATCGCCGACGGCCCCGTCATCGCGTCGAGCATGCATGAAGCGCTGGCGCGCGGCCTGCGCCTGGCGGAGATCTTCGACGCCGTGCGCGCTGTGCGATCGCAGTCGAACATGGGCCTGGTGGCGATGGTGAGTTGGTCGATCGTGCATCGGCGTCAGCCGCAGGCGTTCATCGACGAGTGCGCCGGGAGCGGGTTTGACGGGTTGATCTTCCCCGACCTGCCCCTCGAAGAATCCGCCGAGGCGCGTGCGCTGGCGGCGCAGTCCGGGTTGACGTGCTCGCTGCTCATCGCGCCGACCACGCCGGCCGATCGTGCCGCCGCGATCGCGCGGGCCTCGACCGGTTTCGTCTACCTGCTGGCCCGCACCGGCATCACCGGCGTGCGCGAGGAAACGCCGGAGATCGAGTCGCGAGTGAAGATGCTGCGCGAAGTGACGGACCTGCCCATCGCGTGCGGCTTCGGGATCGGCTCGGCGGCGGCGGTCGCGGCCGTCACCCAACACGCCGACGCGGCGATCGTCGGCAGCGCGATCGTCCAGCGCCTTGCCGACGCGCGCGAAGCACCGATCGATCAGCGCGTTGCCACAGTCGAATCATTCGTGCGCGAACTGGCGGCCGGCCTGGCGGCGCGCCAACGCGGCGTCCCGCCGTTTCCCGAGAAAAACTCACCAAAGTAAATGGTGTCTGACACCTTTTCGGTGACACCGCTTCGGTTCCTGGCCACGGCGCCCGTGCCGCACCTCAAGCCCCGCCTATCGCCCGCCCGCGCGGCGCTTCATGCCATACTCGATGAGGTTGCCCAGCAGGTTGGCCGCGTCGTCGGTCGTGTACCCGCTCACGCCCCAGCACGGCTGTCCGAGCAGCGCGTGGCTGACATCCTCGCGGCTCACGATGAACCGCAAATCATCTTCGCGCCCGTCCTCGTGCAGGGCGCGCAGGCGCGGGCGCGGCTCGCGGCCGCCGAAGCGTTCGAGCGAGTACAGCCGGTAGGCGACGTTGGAGCAGTCCACGCCGCCGTCGAGGCCCGCGCCTGTGATGATGGAATGGCGCGTCGGCCGGCGGAAGCGTCCGCCGGGCATGAAGGACTCGACGAACTCCTCGGCGCCGCGGCCGAAGGCGCTCACGCCGCCGACGTTCTCGAAGAGCACCGTCCCGCCGCGCTCGACGTAGTCCTTGAGCGCCGCAGCCTGCGGCTCGGTGAACGTGTGCTCCGCCGTGCCGCGCACGAGGAGCAGCGCGGCCGAAACCGCGGGCGAGTCATTGAGATTCTCCAGCGGCGCCTCGACGATCGTCAGATCAAGGCCGCGCGACGAGCGGAGGCGCAGCGTGAGCAGTTCATCCGCGGCGGGTTCTGGATTCCAGTTGCTTTCGTAAACCGCTCGCGCCACGGTGACGGGCAGGAGGTTCGCCCCGCCCGCGGGCTGCACGCCGCCCATCACCTGCTCTTCGCTGAGCAGCAGTTTGCGATTGAGTCGCGGCGTCGTCAGGCCGCGCTCCGAGGCATAGTAGTAGACGTTGCTGAGCATCGAGAAATCGTCGCGCCGGCGATTCACGTCGTTGATCTGAAGCGCACCGCCAACGTCGCGCTGCGGGCAGTGGATGATGAGTTCGCGCACGCCGTTGCTCAGGGCTTCGAGGGCGCCGCCCTGTCCGACGGGCGCGGAGAGCGTGTAGGCGAAGTGGTCCGGAGGCAGGGCCCTCCACTCATACCGCGGATACATCAGCCGCCCCAGCGTCTTGATCGCGTCGGTGAAGCGCGGGTTGGCGGCGTCGGCGTTGGTCACGAGCAGCCCGCCGAGGTCGAGGTAGCGCTTGAGGCGGTCGGCCGTCGTGAACTGAGGCGCCGCGCCGCGCCGGCGCCGGTCGAGTTCGCTCTCATACTGCGCGACGTACTCCAGCGCCTCGTGCCCGGCAAGGTAGACCATCGGCCCGTCGAACCACTCCTCCAGCGGCGCGGAGATGTTGAGCACCTGCCAACTCAGCCGCTGCTCCGTCTCCTGGCCGATCCAACTCGAAAGGTGCGCCACGTCGCGCGGCCGGTTGTTCCACGCCATCGCGTCATCGCGCAACTTGCTCACCACGATCGGCGCCCGGCCGTGCGCGAGGAACATCAGCCCGAAGGACATCTGCACGACCGGGCTTTCGATCATCCCCGTGGCGCGGATGCGGTTCTTGGCGGTGAAGCCGGTCAGAGCGCCCGTCTCGGCGTCGATCACGCCGTCGCAGAGGCGGTTGATGATCTCCGCCGCCCCCGCGCGGAACCAGTCGTGGCGGCCGAAACGCTTGTACCCGCTCGCCAGCCCGACGCGCTCCATGCCGTAGAGGTAGTAGAAGAGGTAGGTCTGGTCGGCGTCGGGCGTGAGGCCGGGATGCCGATCGACGGCAAAGTTCTGGTCCAGCCAGTCCAGCCCCCGCGCGATCGCCTTGTGCTGCTCCGAGTCGCGCAGTCCGGGCTTGAGGAACTCGTCGGCGTGGAGGTAGTCCTGAGTGATGAACAGGCACGTCAGCCCCGCCGCGGTCATCGAACCGCGCGCCTCGTCGAACTGCGGCCGGTAGTTCCATCCGCCGTTCGCCAGTTGGGTTCGCAGGTAGTGGTCTTCGACGCGCTTCCAGAGGCGCTGGGGAATCTCGTGGTGGCGTTTGGCCGCTTCCCAGAGGCCCAGCACGCCGTACTGCGTCAGCGAGTTGTCGTAGCCCGACTCCATCGGGATGCTCGTGTACGCCCACGAGCCCGAGTCGAAGCCGTAGGAGCGCATCAGCCATTCGCGGTCGTCAGTGAGCAGGGGGCCGAAGCGCTCGGGCAGCAGCGCCCAGATGTGGGCCCGCAGGGAGCGGACGTAGGTGTAGTCGGGCTTCTGGGCGCGGAGGAAGTCGATGGCGGGCTGAAGGCGCGGCGCCTGGTAACTCTGCCCCGAGGCGAGCAGGGCGAGGACGGCGATGGTGCTCTGGCCGGTGATGTGGGTGTTGAGGATCGCCATCGCCGGGTCGTTGGACAGGCTTTCCCACGTCCCGGCGTTGTTCTGCCGCGCGTAGAGGCCGTCGCGGATCGCCTCGATGGCCCACTGGATCTCCTGGTCGGTGAGGTTCTCGGGAGCCACGATGGGGGGGTCGGCTCGGCCCTGCGCGAGGCACGGGGCAGGGGCCGTCCCGCACAGCACCGCCGCCGCCGCAAGTCCCGCCGCCGCAATGGTGCGCAAGAGTCGTCGCATGGCACAAAGCAGGATGCCCGCCGCCCCACACCCTTGGCGGGATCATCAGCCAACGATAGACGATCGGCGCGCCCAAGCCCCGCGGCGCTGCGCCAGCGAGCGACAAGGCCCCGTCCACAGTGTGGCATGGCGTCGCGCTTCCATGGGGCTGAGCAGGGTCGAAGTCGCGTCGCTCTGCCGGATGTGCAGGTGCGTGCGACTCGTCAGGAGCCCGCGCCGGAAGACGCAGGGTGCGCCGCGTGTCGCATGGCGTCGCGATTCGCTGGGCTGGGCGCCGTTGAAGCCGCGCCGCTCTGCCGAGCGTGCGGGGGCGTGTGCTTCAGTTCTCCACCTTCAGTTCGGAGTGCGACGCGGCTCAGCGCCCGATGGTTCGGCGTACACGTCCAATCGCCGGGCCGCGCTCAGAGACCGCATGAAAAGCGGGGGTGCCGTGGTCAAGCGACGCTTTGGGAGCGCGGGCCACGCGAGCGCGCGGATCAGGAACGAGTCAGTTTGACCGTCCGTCCGCGACGCGACGTGGCCCTCCGGTCGCAAAGCCTCCCTCCGGACCACGGCACCCCACGGTTTTCGCACAGGCTTTCGGAGCAGCGAGCTCAACCTGCACGACTGACCTGCCGTTACGCCGCCACTCGCCGGTTGCATGAAAGAAACCGCCCTTTGGCTGCGTGTTCGCGGCCGAAGGGCGGTTCATTCGGGTGCTTCCGCCGAGTCCTGCTCGGCCCGCGGTCAGTCGTACCTTCGTATGACTCCGATCACGACGCCCTGAATCTCGCAGGAGGCGACGATGATGGGGTCGAAGTCGGGGTTGGAGGGCTGGAGGCGGATCTTGCCGTGCTCTTTGTAGAACTTCTTGAGGGTGGTTTCGCCGTTGGGGAGCATGGCGACGACGCGTTCGCCGTTGCGGGCGGTTTCGCGGCGCTGGACGAGGATGTAATCGCCGTCCCAGATGCCCTCATCGCGCATGGACTCGCCTTCGACCTGGAGGGCGAAGACGCCGGTGGTGCGGCCGCGCCGGGCGAAGAGGTTCCCGAGGTCGAACTCCCCGACATCCTCGACTTTCTCGATGGGGTAGCCGGCGGCGATGCGGCCCACCAGCGGGAAGCGCAGCGGCCGGCCCTCGTCGGGCACCACCGAATCACTGCAAATGGACAAAGAGCGTGCCTTGTTCGCCTCGCGCTCGACCGCGCCCTTGCGGATGAGGGCCTCGACGTGTTCGAAGACGGTCACCTTGCTGACGCCGAGTTCGTCGGCCATCTCCTGAAGCGTCGGGGAATAGCCATGCCGAAGGCGCCAGTCGCGAATGATCTGGAGGATGCGAAGTTGTTTGGGTGTGAGGTTCATCATGTCGAATCCTTTCCTGCGCTTTTGAGGTTCGCGGGAGCGCGTGGTCCGGCGGGTTGGGCGCCGGCGCGACGGCTGATGCGTCGGGCGGCGGGGTGCGCGTCGAAAGTCGCGCGAGATGCCTGGCCATGCGTTGCCGCGTTGAAACGACCCGCCCGACCACCACGCCGGTGAAGCGCGGCGACGGGCCACGTTTGACAATTCGTCCGCCGAGTGAACAGAACTCGGCCACAAAGTCGCCGCCGGGACCAAGAATGAGCAGCGGTGGTGCCATGATCGATGCGCCTCTCAGCGGCCTGTCCGGGATGCGTTGCCGGAGTGCGAGCCGCATTCGCCGACGCCTTTCGACCTGGTCGGACGAAGTGGGGGCGCTGCGGGGTTCGCCGGCTGTGGGGACCACTCATAAGGCGCTCCTGCCGACCGTTCGAGTCGGCGGGTCGTGGCGACGAGGCGCGCGGGGTCGAGCGGTGCTGCGACTGCGACTCGCTGCCACGACAAAAGCGTGGGGCGCGGGGGTGGGCCAGCCATGGCCGCTCCGGTTCGATTCCTTTCGAGACCATTGTTCCGCATGTTCCGCGTCACGGTAATTATGGCCGCGACGCCTGACGAATCCACGTCCAACTCCCGCGGACTCCGCCGCTCGTGGTAAATATACCCGACCAGACGCCGGACTTCAAGGCGGGAAACCGAACTTCTACCAAAATTTTCAGTTTTCCACCGCAGGTTCCACCGTATCTCCCCCATCTGGGGGACACATGCCGACTGGCGCAAATCCCCCACTTTCACCTTAACCCGGCCGGTCCGGGAACCGATTCAGAGGTGGAGTCTCTCTCTCGAGACCATTGCTTCGGGGCTTCTCGCATGGATTGGTGGAAACGGCTCAGATCGAAATGGTCCAGGCGCGGCGTCGCCGCTCGATCGGTCGGCGACTCGCCGGCTCCGCCCGCGCCGCCGCCGCGCCTCTGCGAACGCTGCGAGCGACAGGCCCGGTCGCTGCTCGAAGCGGGGGACGTTGACGGCGCCATCGAGTTTGCCCAGCGCCAGTCGCCGCAGACCTCCTCGACTCGAATGTTGCTCAACGTCTGCCGGACGCTCGCGGGGCGACGGGTCGAAGCCCAACTCGACCTCACCGACTGGTCGAAGCGCTCCTGCTGCCCGATGGACGCTCGCCTGCTGCTCTGCCTGTTGCAACTCGAAGGGGGCGAGCGCCTCAGCGCCGTCAACTCGCTCAACCGCAATCTCGTGCAGATCGACGATCCGCGCACCATCCAGGCCTTCATTCTCATTCACCTCGAGCGCGGCGACGAGGCGGCCGCCCAGCGCTGGGCTCAGCGCCTGCGCCGACTCGCGGTCAACTGGACGGATCGGCCGATGGTGGCGGCGTGGCTGGCGTCGGTCGGTCTCGACGCGGGTGACCGCGCTGCCGAGCCGCCCGACGCGCTCGTCGAACAACTCGCGCTCGAACTGCTCGCCTGCGAGTCGGCGGTCGTCTCCCTCGAAGCGGCCGCCCGCTACGACCGATCCCGGCCGCGGGCGCTGCTCCTGCTTCGGGCGCTCGAGTCGGCGTTCGATCGGCTCGAAGCGCCGGTGCCCGCGTGCGAAGCGATGGCGCGGCTGGCGCTGACGCTCGACGATCCGACCGCAGCGCGCCGCTGGATCGACGCCGGGCTGCGAATCAACCCGCTCGGCGCGCCGCTGGCGATTCTCCTGGCGCAGTTGCCGGCCGCCGATGAGATTGCCGACGAATCCAACCGCGGCGAGACGATCATTCACTTCCGGCCCCGGCGCCGCGAGCAGATCGAAGCGCTGGACGTGGTCATTGCGGCTCATCCGGACTGGACGGATCTGCGGCAAGCGCGCCGTCGATTGGAGGCGGCATGAACACGCTTGCGTGCCCGGCCCGTCATGCCGTTGCCGGCCTCCTGCGCGAAGCGCGCCTCGCCTGGCGACTCGCGCGCCTCGCGGAGACTCTCGAGGCGCTCCAACCCCTCATTCAACTCGTTGAATCGGGCGATGACCTGACGGCCAATCCTGATTCGGACTTCGCCGCCCGCCGGCCGACTCCGCGCCTGCACTGGGCGCGCGGAGCGGTGCGCCTCGCCGCGTCGGCGGCGTACCTCCTGGGCAACGCGAGGCGATTGGACCAACTCATTCGACTCGCCGGCAAGTGCTACGGCGACGATGCGACGCTGCTGCAACTGGCCGCGCGCGAAGCGATCGACGGCGGTCGTCTGGACGACGCCGCGAACCTCGTTCGCCGCGCGGTCGCGATCGCGCCCCATCGGCCGAGCCTGCTCCAACTGCGGGCACGCCTCGAGGCCCGTGCCGGCCGCCTCGATGAAGCGCTCGAGGCGAGCCGCCTGGCGACGCGTCTGCGACCGCGCCGCGCCGCGCTGCGGCTCGAACTCGCCCACCTGGCGCTGGCCGCGGGCCGCCACGATCTCGGCCTGGCGGCGCTGGGCGCCCTGATCGACCCGCCCTGTCTTCTGCACGCGCGCCTCCTTGCCGGCTGCGGCCGATGGCGCGAGGCCGTCGAGATGTACGACCGCGTCATCGAGTCGCACACCCCGAACCCGATGAGTGTCTCCCTCTCGCCCGACGATTCAACGTCGTTGACGCTTCGCGCCGGCAATCGCGGCGTACTCGACGATGGCGAACTGCTCGATGCGGCGATCGAACGCATCGACCTGCTCGAACGCCTCGGCGATCGCGCGGCGATCATCGGGCTTGCCGACGTTGAGTCGGCCGATCCTTTCCGCAGTCGGCAGGTGGTGATCCGCCTGGCGGAGTCGATGCTGAATCTCGGCGAAGCGCGGCGGTGCATCGCTCTGGCGCGTCGGTGCCGGCGCGGCGTGGAGTCCGCCACCGCGCTGGCGCTCATGTCCGTGGCGGCGAGCCTGCTGGGCCGCACGATGCTCGCCGAGCGTTGCCGGAGGCGACTGTGCCTGGGCGATCGGACGCTCCTGGCGCGGGCCTGGAGGCGCGGGCTGATGGCGGAGATCATCACGGCCCAGATGTCCTGCCGCCGCGCCGGATCCGACCCCACGCAAAGCGTTCTCGAGCCGCTCCTGAGCAGCGCGGTCGAAGTGCTCGGGCAGGTGAGCGAGCAGTCGCCGCGCTACGCGGATGTTCACTTCCACCGCGCCAACTGTCTCGCGGCGCTGGGGCGAAGTGAGGAGGCCGGCGCGGCGCTGGATACGGCCTTGCTGATCAACCCGGCCTACGCCGACGCTCGCCGCCTCGACGCCACCCTCCGCCGCGCGGCGTGATGGGGCGCCTCTGTTCTCGCCCTGCGGATGGCGACTCGCCGAGGCGAATGGAACCGCGCTCCGCCGCGCGCTCCAGCCGCTCGGCTGTTCCATTCAGGGAGGGATCACTCCCCGCTCCCAGAAAATGATGAAAAGACCTCGATGATTCGTCGGCGCAGAACTGGAGTGCGGAGAGACGTTGTATGCGGCGGCGGTGAACACCCCATCGCCGGGATCCTCGTTTCCCTGCCACTGTTCGTAGCCGCGCACTTTGAGATGCCCGTACTGGCCGGAGGTGTGAACGTGCCAGGCAATCTCACCTCCATCCGGTTCGCATCGGTGCGCGGTGTAGTAGTTGTTTGAGTTGTCCGGATTCCGCTGGACGAGGAGCGTGTCCTGAGTGCCCACCCGCTTGTAGAGCCGAATCACCGTGGCGTGATCGAGCGTGTGAGGCACGGCGACGACGATCGGGCCGTGGATGTCCATGTCGAAGGGCGTCCCGACCTTGGTGGCGGTGGAACCCGTCAGGCAGAAGTTGTAGTCGCATCCGCCGGCGGCGCTGATCCACGACACGCCGCAGTTTATATAGGCGTAGGCTTCATTCGTCTTGTGGTAATCGAACTTTAGAGTGAACTCGATGTAGACGTCTTCGTCCGCAGCGACATCGGCGGGGTTCTTCCACCGCCACGCGGCGCTGGCGACGATCTCCTCGCTATTGAGCTTCATTCCATAGTACTTTTGCTGCGCATTGTCTGGATGCTCGTGCAGGACATACGGGGTCATCTCGCTGCCGGTGGCGATGGGCCAGATGCGGGAGCCGCAAGGATCATGAGCCACCATTCCGCTCGCCTCGCCGTGGAAACTGAAGACCATCATGTCGATCATCTCGCTGTACGCTTCATTGAGGCTCAGATTCTGAAAACTGCCGGGCTGGCCTCCGACGACTTGGATATCCTTCACTCCCAGGAACCAGACCGTGTCGAACTGTGTAATCTTCGCATCCTCAAGCAGATCCTTGATGGTGAACTTCGCCCGCTCCCGCGCATCAGGCGGGTTGGGATCATTGGGCAGTTGGGTCCACTGGTTGCCGTTGTCCGGGTCGAAGTGCCAGGCCTCGGCGCTCTGGTCTCCTGCGGACTCCCAGTAGTCCATTTTCACGTAGACTTCATGCTCTACGAAGTCCTGCGCCGGCGCCGAGGAGGCGCAGAGAAGACAGAACACCATGGCGCACCCCAAGTCCCGGATGAGCCGCGTACTGACGTTGTCGACGTGCATGATTCGCTCCTTATTTACGTCGCCTCCGCCGCATCCGCCGGCCTGCCCGGCCGCGCTTCGGGTGCGGCGCCTGCCGGAGTGTAGCAAAAAGAAAGCGTGTCAAGGGATTGCGCGGCAATTCGGCAGAAATCGCTGAGATCACAATTTTCGTGCAGCATGAACCGTGATTCCGGCGTACACTCGAGAGGACACGTCGCCCGAGAAGTCACGATTCGAGGAGATCAGCCATGACGGACGTAGGAATGCGCCGAAGTGCCCATCGGTCGGGATCGAGAATCATGCTCGCCGCTACAGTCGCAGCGGCGTCGTTGGCGCCGGCGAACACGGCTGTCGCTCAGCGCTACAACGTCGTGGAATACGAATACCCGCACGGGTACTGGATCATCAACGTGAACGCGCTCAACAACCGCGGCCAGATGGTCGGAACCGGCCATTTTAGTTCGGGGAGTTCGAACAGACAGACTGCTCTCCTGTGGCATGCGGACGGTCGAGTCGTTGAACTGCCCTACCTGCTGCCGTTCTTCGCCCACAGGTACTTCCGTGATTCCCGGGGGGCGGAAGCGTTTGACATCAACGACCACGGGGTGGTGGTGGGCCGGTCCGCGGGGCTGATCTATGGCAACCGCGCGGTCGTGTGGCCGGATGAACACACCATCGTCGATCTCCTCGAAGCCAACACCAGTGTGGCGCGCGACATCAACGACGCGTCATCGGTCGTCGGATCGGCGAACGGCACCTTCCTGTGGCGCAACGGCGAGGTGCTTTCACTCAGCCCGATGAGAAGCGTCCACGACATCAACAACCTCGACCAGGTCGTCGGCAACGACTTTCCGACGGCTCTGTTCTACGACAAACGCGAGTTCATCCCCCTGCCTCCCCTGCGCCCCGGTGCGGCCGCTGAGGCCCATCTCATCAACGACCTCGGCCTCATCGGCGGATGGTCGCAAAGGGACACCGATCTCTTCCACCCCGTCGTGTGGGAGAGCGGAAGGGTGCGCGAACTGCCCCGCCTCCGTCCCGACACGACCGGGTCCGTCTCCTCGATGAACATCCGGGGCGAAAGGACGGGCTCCACGTACTATCCGAACCTTCGGCCAGTGTACTACCGCAACAACCTCGTCATGGAGCTCAACGACCTCGTTCTCGAGTCCATCCGATCTCACTGGCGCATCGACATCGGGACGAAACTCAATGATGCCGGGCAGATCGGGGGCAGGGCGTGGCACTTTCTGACGGGGCACCTCCTGCCGGTGCGCCTTGACCCCGTGGACACGGGACTGACGCTCTGGGGGATCGAGCCGTCGCGACCCGGCGTCCGCAATGTGATACAGATTAATCACGCCACGCCCGGCGGGCGCGTCTCGCTCCTGTGGGGCACCACGCGCGGCGAGCCGCAGCCATTGCAGCAGTGCCCGGGCGCGATGATCGACATCATCGACCCGCGCCTCGCCGCCACCGCCCTCGCCGGACCCGACGGCCGCGCGATCATCCGCATCCAAATCCCCGCGCACATCGATGGAACCTACATGCTCCAGGCCGTCGATCACAGCACCTGCGAAGTCAGCCCGCCTGCGTGGGCGATCATTCAGGAAGAGAACTGATCGGGTCAGCCTCGCAATGCGGCTCTCGTAGCGCCGGCGGTCCACAGGTCCGATACTCCGGCCAGCGCGTCGCGCTCGGTTCAGTGAAAATGGAGTGCAGGGCCGCTCCGCCCGGCTCGCCGATGCATCACACTCCATGGGTGCGGCGTTGTCGGAGAGCGCTACAGGCCGACCTCGTGCAGAATCGGCGCGAGATCGACCGGCTGACCCGTGGCCGCGCTTTGGCGCACCGCTTCCATCAGGCAGAAGGTCTCGATGCCTTCTTCGAGGTCGGGTGAATGCGTCTGGTTCTCGATCAGCGCGCGGCCGAAATGGTCGGCGTAGTTGGCGAACTCGCCGTAGTGCATCCCGTGGACTTGCGAGTTGAAGTAGTAATGCCGGCCGGCGTAAAGATGATCCTCGACGACCTCGCCCAGTGGGCCGGGCGTGAAGCCGCCGGCAGCGCGATGTGTCGCATCGCCCTCCGTCGTCGTGTGGATGTAGCGCATGTCGTGGTACTGCGCGAGGCTTGAGCCCGCCGTGCCGTAGAGCATGAGTTCGATGCAGTTGCGCGCGCGGGGCAGTTCGTGGCAGCCATAGTGGCCCATGGCCCGGCCGAGGGCGCCGCTCGCGGCCTGCACGTTGACGAGGTACACGTCAAAGCCCTTGACGCCGAACTGACCGCCCATCTTCGATCGCGAGCCGATCGCCTGCACGCGCTCGATCGGGCCGAGGTACCAGCGGAGCAGGTCGAGGGGATGGGAGAGGCCGAGGAAGACCCAGTCGGTGTCCGTGGCGGCCCACGGGCTTTTCCTGTAATACCAGTCCATGCGATGGAGGTAGTGGGCATCGGCGAGTTCGATGTCGCCGACCTCCCCGCGCTCGAACGCGAACCGCTGGCGGATGAACGGCTCGAAGAAGCGCGTGCTCTGGCCCACAAGAAGTTTGCGGCCGGTCGATCGACCCGCCGCGAGCACGGCGCGGGCGCCTTCGAGCGAGTTGACGAGCGGCTTGGTGCAGATGACGTCCTTGCCGGCCTGAAAGGCCCGGATGATGTGCGGCGCGTGATGGGAGTCGGGGGTGTAGATGGCGATGACGCCGACGTCGGGGCGCGCGAGCATCTCGTCGTAGTCGCTCGTGTAGAAGAGGTCGGGCCACTCGCTCCTGGAGGCGGCAATTTTTTCGGCGTCGAGATCGCAGCCCGCGACGGCGTAGAGATACCCGCACCGCGTCGCCAGCGCCGTGAGCATGGTGCGCCCCTCGTGCAGCCCGAGCACACCCACGCCGATCGCCCGCGGATGGCGCGGCGGCGTGATGACCGGTTGCGTGCCGGGGATGTGCTCAAGGAAGGGCATGGTCGAAGAAGTGTAAGCGGGGAAGGCGCCGAGGCATCGAGCGATCAAGGCTTTGTTTAGCCGCGACCCGGAGGCTTTGCGCAGGGGAGCGCGAAGCGCGACACCATGCCGCGCAGGAGCAACGCTCAGTACTTCACCCGCGTCCCATAGGGCTTGGTCGTCGGCGTCGTGACGTCCTCGCCGGCCTTGATCTCGTCGTACGCCTGTTTGACGTAGTTGACGAACTCGCCGCGAGCCTTGCCCTTGCCCGGCGGATAGGTCGTCGAGTTGACCTTGCCCAGCGGGGCGTTGTCGATCGCGCCGGCGTAGCGGAGCACCCCCTTGGCGTCGATGATGAACGCCTGCGGCGTGAAGCGGGCGTCGAGCATGTGCCCCACTTTGCCGTCCTCATCGAGCAGGATCGGAAAGCGGATGCCGAAACGCTCGCGGGCGTCGATGTTCGCCTCCTTGCCCGAGCCGTCCTTGCCCGGCGCCGCGGAGTTGATGGCGAGGTAGACCGCCCCCGCCTGCTTCATGTCGTTGCCGAAGGTCTTGAGGGTGCGCTTGGTGTACTGATCGATGACGTAGGGGCACTGGGGGTTGAACCATTCGAGGATGACGATCTTGCCTTTGGAGCCGCTGAGTTGGTGCTCCTTGCCGTCGATGTCGGTGAGGGTGAAGTCGGGCACCGGCTCGCCGATCGCGACGGGCTTGCTCATCGACCCGCCGACCGCGCCTAGGCACAGCCCCGCCAGCAGCAGCGCGAGCAGCGGCCTGAGCGGCGCGAGTTGAACCAGGTTGTCGAACCGATGCTTCATGCCCATCGACTCACTTGCCGACCTGCGGCACCAGATCGAAGAACCGCTCCTCATCGTCGCGCTTGACGCGCACCACGCCGACGCTCGGCGGCGGCGCCGGGCCGAGCCGGTTGACATCTACATCGAACACCCAGGCGAGGCGCCTTGAACCATCGGGCAACCCCTCGACAAGGCCGGGGCACGATTCGACCCCTTCGACGAGGAGCGGAAAAATCTCGATGTCGAAACCCTTCGGCACGGTCGCATCGAATCGCGCCGACGCGGCGCTGCCCGACCACCCGGCCCGGCCGACCTTGAACTCCTTAAGCGGTTGAGGCAGGCGCTCCTTTGCCTTCGCGAGGCGGGCCGTGTCGGGCGATCGAGTCGATTGACCCGCCTCGGCCGTCTTGAGCGCCAGCGTCGTCTCCGCGCTGCCCAGCACGCAGGTCTGCTTGCACACCAGCCAGTCGGAGCGGATGTCGAATCGCAGCGCCTCGCCGGGCGTGAGCGCTTCCGGGGCTTTGACTTCGGCGATGAGGGTGGCCGCGGTCTCGTAGCCATAACTCACCATGCCGGCGTCTTCAATGCGCTGCGGGCCGGGAAAGAGGATGGGTCCGACGGTGAAGCCCTCGGGGGCCTTGATCTCGATGCTCGTCGCGATGCCGCTGTCGCCGGGGTTGAGCCAGTAGATGTGCCAGTCCTTCTCGATGGTGAACTCGAAGGCGAGGTGGAAGGTCGAGCCGGGCGCGATGGTTGCGACATCGCTGTAGACGGTGAACCTGACATCGCCCTCCGTCTGCGGCGTCGGCGTCGAGGTCGTGGCGGCCGTCGCCGCCAGGGCGGAGATCAGAAGTGCCGAGCCGGTGCGCCTGCCCATCATGGGAGTCCTTTGCCAAGGGAGAGGGCGAATCGTGGAATGGTAAGCCGCCCGGTGGCGTCCGCAATGTGTGCCCAATGCGGCCGCTGCGCTTGACCGGCGGTCGCGGGCGGTTTGACTACATGGTCCCGTCGCGGCCGCTCGGCCCTGCCTCTCTCCAGATCAGACGCTTGTGAAAGGATGGACATTCCCGATGATTCCCCGCCTGTCCCGTTTCCCCGGCGCCTTGCCGCGCTGCCTCCTGCTACTCGGACTGTGCCTGCTCGCCACCGCCTGCAACAGCGAACCGAAGGTGAGCGACCGCAACCTCTCCTATATCGAGGATCCCGCCTTCGTCGAGGCGATCGCCAAGCGGACCAAGAAGCCGATGGTGATCGTCGATGCCCGCCAGTCGTACCGCTACGAGATGGCGCACATCCCCAACGCCGTCAGCATTCCCCTTCAGGACGCCAAGCGCGATGATGCGAGGCTCAAGGACGCCAAACTCATCGTCGTCTACGCGCTGGACTGGGAAGACCCTGTGGCGATGGCGATGAGCAAGAAACTGCTCGCGCTGGGGTACAAGGGGGTTCAGACCTACCGAGGCGGCCTGCGCGAATGGGTCACCAAGGGCCGCGAAACCGAGCCGCCCCTCGAAGAGCCGAAGGCCGATCCGAATTGACGCTCGCAAGCGCGCCGCCCGTTAGCCGCGACCCGGAGGCTCTGCGGAGGGGAGCGCGGCGCCTGCGGCGCGATGGATCGCATGTTGTCGCGCGTTTCTGGACTGAGCGCTGTCGAAATCGCATCGCAATGCCGTGTCGCAAAGAGCCATCGATCGTCACTGCACGCTCTGCATAGCCAGGCGAAGCGCCAGGCCATGCCACACTGGTCAGCAGTCACACGCGGCGCAGGACCATGTGAAACACGTGCCAGTAGCGCGGCTTGCCGGTGGCGGTTTCGCCGTCGCGCTCGACTTCCTCGAAGTGCAGGCGCTCCAGACCCGCGGTCAGTTCATCGACCTGCGCGCGGGTCAGGAAGACCTGTGCGTGATGCCCCGGCTCGCGCGCCCACTGGTCGTTGACGCCGAACAACTGGCCCGCGAAGACTCCACCCGCTTTGAGCGCGCCGACGATCCGCCGCCACAGCCCGTCAAACTCAGCGAGACCGCAGAACGGCAGCGAGAACGACGCGTTGATGAGGTCGTACGAATCGAACTCGACCTGCTCGAAGCGTTGCACCAGCGTCGTCAGGCGATCGGCCAACCCTGCGGTCTGCGCCTGGCCGATCGTGCGCGCGATCGCCTCCTCGGAGGCATCGACGGCGGTGACGCTCAAGCCGTGACGCAGCATCGCCATGGTGTCATGCCCGACGCCGCAGCCGAGGTCGATCGCGCTGCCCGGCGCCGTGGTGAACTCCAGCGCCTTGACGAGCGTGTCGCGCGGCGGGCGCACGGCCGTCGCCGCGTAGTACTCCTGCCAGTGCGTCGCTTCGCCCGCCTCCGGGTGGCCCGATTCCTGCGTCATGCGGCAATCCTATCGCTGAAGCGCCGCTCGCGCTTCGGCGCTGCCGGCGAAGGGTGGAGGCCAGGCTGACGGCACTCTCACTGGCGAACGAGTTGGGCAGCAGCGCGACTCGACTTACGCCCGGAAAATAGGGACGGGTCTATTTTACAGACACTGCAAAACACGGGTCGAAATGCAGGGGCTGGACTGACTTCACGGAGTGAGGGGCGTCTGCTGTCGCGTGGGGAACTGCTCTGGTGCGGCTGCCGCGCCGCGGCTACCAGGACTGCCTTCGGGGTCCGGCGGAATCAATGACGCATCGCCTCCGGGAGTGGCGATCCAAGCGGTCGCCGCACCCGGCTACTGACGATCAGGCCTTCTGCCTGCAATTCACCATGCCGCGTCGGCACGACATGCCATGAACTTGAACGACAGCCCCCCGTGCCCGAGGCGATTCGAGCACGTTCCGACCTGGCGAGGGCGGCGAACTCGGTGCTTCGTTCCGTCCACGGCCCCCGGCCGCAGATATGGGCAATACCCTCGCAGACAAGCACTTCGTGACGGGCGGCGGCGTTCCTACCATCCTCCTTTCACGTTCTTGGATCCTCGACGGGCGTGGCGATCCGAATCCCGGCGCGGCCGTGTGCCGATGATGGTTTAATGGATCGAGCGCGGGCCTGACTTTCATGTCGCCATCAACTTCCAGTCCGGCATTGGTCGGTTCGACGCCTCATGGCCAGTTGCGCCGCAACCTCTGCTCGAGCGTGACCGATGCGCTCGCCTACAGCGTGATGGTCGGGCTGGGCGAGACCTATCTCGCGGCGTTCGCGCTGGCGCTGAGCGTGAGCCAGACGGCGGCGGGCCTGATCGCCACGGTGCCGATCCTCGGCGGCGCGGTGCTGCAACTGGCGGTGCCGCGCCTCGTGCAGCGGCTCGGCTCGTATCGCCGCGCGGTGGTGCTCTGCTCGACGGTGCAGGCGCTCTCCTTCGTGCCGCTCGCGGTGGGCGCCCTGGTCGGGCGGCTGCCGGTGTGGGCGCTCTTCGTGACGGCGACGGTGTACTGGGGCGCGGGGATGGGATGCGGCCCGCCGTGGAACACCTGGATGGAGTCGCTGGTGCCCGGCCGCATCCGCGCCCGCTACTTCGCCCGGCGCAGCCGCCTCTCGCAGATGGCGGTGTTCCTCGGACTCGTCGGGGCGGGGCTGGCGCTCCAGTTCGGCCGCGAGACGGAGCAACTGCTCAACACCTTCGCCATACTCTTCTCCCTCGCGGCCGTGATGCGCTTCGTCTCGACGATCTTCCTGGCGCGGCAGAGTGAAGGGGAGATTCATCACACGACGGCCCGCGTTGTTTCGCCGCTCGAACTCGTGCGTCGTATGGGCAAGCGGGCGGATGGGCAACTCATCGCCTACCTGCTCGCGGTGCAGGTGGCGATCCAGGTCTCAGGGCCTTACTTCACCCCCTACATGCTCGGCCGTCTGCACTTCTCCTATCGCGAGTACCTGCTGCTGCTGGCGGCGTCCTTCGTGGCGAAGTTCCTCGCCTTCCCGTTGTGGGGGCGCGTGGCGCACAAACTGGGCGCGCGGCGCCTGCTGTGGATCGGCGGCATCGGCATCATCCCCATGTCGGCGCTGTGGATTCCCTCCAACGCCGTGCCCTACCTGCTCTTCGTCCAGTTGCTCGGCGGGGTGGTGTGGGCGGCGTATGACCTGGGCGTCTTTCTTCTGATTTTCGAGAACATCCCCAAGGAGGAGCGCACCAGCGTGCTCACGTCCTACAACTTCGCCAACGCCGTGGCGATGGTGGGCGGGTCGGTCCTCGGCGGCGTCGTGCTCAAGGCCATGGCGGAGTCGGAGCAGGCGTACATGATCCTCTTCGGCCTTTCGGGCGCGCTGCGCATCGTCACGCTCGTGTTCCTCTGGCGCGTTACGGCGGAGCGCACACGGCCCTTCACGATGACGATGCGCCCGCTGGCGGTGCGGCCCCAGATCGGCGGCATCGAGCGTCCCCTGCTCGCCGCGCTCGATGAGAACGGATCACACGAGAACGTTGATGCGGCGAGTGGCGACGACTCAGCGTCGCCCGAGGCGCTTGAGCGCATCGGTGGTTGAGCGCCCCTGCACGTGGTCGAGGACGACGACCTGTCCGCCGCAGCGGCGCACGAACTTCTGCCCGACGACCTGGGAGATGCGATAGTCGCCTCCCTTGACGAGGACATCAGGGCGCACCTCGCGGATGAGCGGTTCGACGCTGTCGGTGTCGAAGGAGACGATGCAGGTGATGAAAGGGAAGGCGGCGAGAATCTCGGCGCGATCTTCGAGCGTGTGAATGGGCCGGCCCGCGCCCTTGAGGCGGCGCACCGAGGCGTCGGAGTTGAGGCCCACGACGAGCACATCCCCCAGTCGCCGCGCCTGCCGCAGGTAGCGCACGTGTCCGACGTGGAGGATGTCGAAGCAGCCGTTGGTGAAGACGATGCGCCGGCCCTGCCGTCGGTGCCGTTCGAGGCGCTCAAGCAGCGTGTCGAGAGTGAGCAGTTTGGGCACCTCGGCGGTCATCGAGCCTCTTCTCGCGCCGGGGAGAGAGCGAGGATTCGCCTCTTGAGCGCATCGCCGCCGCGCACCGGCTGCATTTCGAGGCGCGGGCGGTGAAGGGCGACGTTGAGCGGATGGTGCTGCATGAGCGGTTCGATCTTGACCCAGTCCTTGGCGGTGGTGAGCAGGCCGTCGGTCCCGGCGGCGCGCTGCGCGGCGTCGGCGAGGATGGCCGCGTCATAAGACGCATGATCGGGCAGGATGATGGTATCGACGATGACCGCCCCGGCGCGGCCGATCATCGCGAGAAACGCCTCGGGATGCCCGATCCCGCACATGGCGACGAACGATCGCCCGCGCAGCCAAGACGCCTCGCGCGGCTCGGCGGCGTCCGTCGAATCAATCCGCGACCACGCCGAGGCGAACTCGACAAGCGGCTCCTCCCCGACAAGGCGCTCAATCAGCGATCGCAGGTCGGCGAGGGCTTCCTCGGCGGCCAGGTCCACGCGCGTGAGCGCGATCACGTCGGCGCGGCGGAGGCTCTCGACCGGCTCGCGCAGGTAGCCGTGCGGAAGCATCGCATCGTCGAAGGGCGAGCGCAGGGCGTCGATGAGGACGATGTCGAGGTCGCGGTGGAGACGACGGTGCTGAAAGCCGTCGTCGAGGAGGATCGCGTCGATATGGGGATGTTCCGGAAGGAAGCGAGAGAGTGCGGCGTAGCGGTCGGGATCGGCGATGACGTGTACGCCGGGGAGGCGCGACTCGTGTTCGCGCTGCTCATCGCTCTTGCCGCCCGCGCGGGCTTTGTAGCCGCGCATGGCGATGGCGGGGAGGCGACCGGCTCGCTGAAGTTGCTCCGCGATCCAGGCGACGATGGGCGTCTTGCCCGTCCCGCCGGCGCTGAGGTTGCCGATGCTGATCACCGGTCGATCAAGGCGCCGCGGCTTTCGTCGATCCCACCAGCCGTTGCGCGCGGCGACGAGACCCCGATATGCGAACGCCAGCGGCGGGCCGAGGAAGCGAAGCGCCCGAGGCAGCGGGCCGCGCCTCGCGGCGAGGTCGGGCCCGTCAGACTGGCGACTGGAATCGTTCACGCATCGCCTCTCATTGATGCGCACCGCCCTGCTGATCGCGCTGCGAGCGAATCGACTCGCCGAGGCCGGTCATGGCCTCGTGGCGAAGTCGTCCCTGAAGGCGCCGGTGCAGCCTGATGGTGTTGAACGAATCAAGAATGGCGAAGGCAATGGTGAGAATGACGAGCAGGAGCACGCCGATCCACGCCACGGTGAAACGGCCGGGATCGCGGTCGCCGTCGGCGATGCTCAGGGCGTAGACGAGCATGAGGGTGAGGGTGACCTGGACGATGGTGTTGGCGCGTCGAATGCGGCGGCGGCTGCGCGGAATGTCGCGCGGCCGCAGCCGCCTCCAGTAGGCCAGCAGCGCGCCGACGAGGAGCACAGCCGCCGGCGCCGTCCACGACAGCGGAACGAGCGGGCCGACCTCGGCTGGAATCTCGGCGAGACAGTGGATCATGCGAGTCAAGGCGCTCCGGCGGAAGGGTAATCGTATCGGATCATCGCCGCCGCCGTTTCATGGGTTGATCCGCCACTTTCGCGCCAGGTGGCGGCTGAGTCGCTGCATGGGCAGTCCCATGATTGTTGCGGGGTCGCCCTCAAACTGAATCGGCCAGCCGGCGGCGAGGCGCTCAGAGAGGTTGTACGCCCCCGCCTTGCCGCGCCACTGCCCGGTGGCGATGTATTGGTCGATGGAGTCGCTTGGGATGACGCCGACGGTGACGCGGGCGGTATCGGTAAAGAGGTCTTCACAGCCGGTCGCGACGTGGATGATCGAAACGCCGGTGATGACATCGTGCTCGCGATCGGAGAGGTGGAGGATGATCTGCCGGGCATGATCGGCGTCGCGCGGCTGGCCGATGATGCGGCCGTCGCACTCGACGATCGTATCGGCGCCGATGATGAGCGCGTCGGCGCCGGGTGTGATGGAGTTCCTCGCTGCAGCCGTTGCCTTCAGGTGGGCGAGAGCCGCGGTCCACTGCGCGACGGTGACTCGGCCCGGGGCCAGTTGACCATCGTCGATGAACGTGGCGATGGTGTCCACGTGATAGCCGGCCTCGCGAAGCAGCAGCAATCGGCGAGGCGAGCGACTGGCGAGGAGAAGGTGAGAGGACGGTGTTCCAACAGACATGACTAGTGCTGCGCCGCCGGGTGGGGATTGGAAGTTGACTGCTCGGCGAGGCGCTGCTCGATCCGCTCGATCACCTGCTCGACGCTGATCCGCTCCATGATGCTCGAACCCAGCGCCGCATCCTTGTGATTGAGTCGGCTCGGATCGACGGGAGGCTGAATGACCCACTCGCGGCCACCGTAAGGACCGACGAGCGACACATCCGTGGGGCCGAAGAGCGCGACGTAGGGCCGTCCGAACCCGACGGCCATGTGCAGCGCCGCCGAGTCATTGGCGATGAGCAGCGACGATGGCGCGATGACCGCCATGAGTCCGCCGACGGTGGTCGCGCCGATGAGATCGATGATGCGGCTCTCGCGGGCCGCGAGATCGAGCAGCGGCTGAATCTGCAAGCGCTCCTCGCGCCCGCCGACGAGGACGATGCGCTCATCACCCGTGGCGAGCAGGTGTTGGGCCAGCGCCACGAATCGCTCGGCCGGCCAGCGCTTGGCGGGCCAACGGCTGGTGGGGGCGATCACCATGTAGCCGCCCGCCGTCAGGCCGTGCCGCTCCCGTTGTGCGTTCCACCACGCCGCCGCGTCGTCGGGCACGTAAAGGCGCATGTCGCGCACGGCCTCGACCCCCTCGGCCTGCACCAGCGCCAACATGCGATCAACGGTGTGCATGGCGGCGGGGATGGCGTGGCGGACGGTGTAACCGAGGCGCCCGCCTTCCCGCGCATCGGCAAATCCGACACGCCGAGGGGCGCGAGTCAGAAAGGCGATCAACCCGCTGCGGGCGAGGCCCTGAAGGTCGAAAACGAGGTCGTAATCGCGCCGGCGGAGCGACTTCGACCACGCCAGCCACTCGCGCGCGACCCGCACGCTGCGCCAGATCCGTGAAAACCTCTGCCTCGCGAACGGAATAACGCTGGTGAGGTCGGGATGCGCCCGGATCGCATCGGCGAACGTGTCCTGAACGATCCAGTCGATCTCCGCATCGGGGAAAGACCGCCGGAGGCTGGTCAGGACGGGAACTGTTCGGCAGACATCTCCCAGCGCGCTCGGGCGGATGAGGGCGATACGATTCGGCGGATTGTGTGGGGCGGCATCCACGTTGTGCAGGTAATGTAGTGGTTTGCGTCGCGGCGGGCGAGCCGCAAGCCGCTGGAAGACGGGAACACAAAAGGAGAGACCCGATGACGAAACAAATGGAGCAGAGCCGACGGACCGCCCTGATTCTGGGAGCGGTGACGCTGGGACTCACGGGGCCGGCGATGGCGCAGAGCGAGGTGCTGCTGGTGGTGCGCGGGCCGGGTATGAAGCAGGTCTTCACCGCGCCGGCGGATGCGGGCATGGCCCGGGCCATGGGCATGCTCACTCAGCGCCTCAAGGAAATCCCCAAAGAAATCCAGGCGTTCGCGAATGACCCGAACGCCGAGGAAGGCATCGCCATCCTCACGACGGTCATGCCGCTCATTGCCGGCATGGTGGACCATCCCTGCGAGATCGCGATCATCGACCACGGGGGGATGGCGGGGATGCTTCCCAACATCGACGCCCGCATCATCGTTCAGACCGGCAGCAAGGATTCCACCAGCCAGATGCAAAGCGCCCTCCAGTTCATCGCCCAGATGGCGGCGAACGAACAGGGGCTGGCCCTCTCCCCCGAGGAGGGAACCAGGCGGATGAAACTGGCCTTGCCGATGGGGCAGGTGCTCTTCGGCCCGGCCAACGATGCAGGAACCTCATTCGTCGTTGGCTTCGATGCCGCGGGAGACGGTCTCGACCTCGGCGGCGTGAACATTCCCTCGCCCGCTGAGTTCGTCGGCCTCAACCTCGACGCCCAACTCTACGTCAACGTCAAGTCAGCCGCGAATCTCGTGATGCGCGTCATGGAAGCGCACGGCGAGGACGGTGTGGCCGAGGTGCAGCAGATGATCGCCCAGTTCATGCCCGAAGGCGATCTGGACATCATCGGCGCTTCCGCGATCAAAGGCGATCGCCGCTGGTCGGTGATCCGGGGCCGCGGGATGGTGACGGTGATGAACAACGTCGCGGCGACGTACGGCGCCGCGCTGGGGATGACTGAGTTCAAGGCCGAGGCGATCGGCGCTGACGCCTTCCGCCTCATTCCTCACGACGTGACCACGGCAAGCGTGCAGGTGCAGGACATGAGCAGCCTGGTCGCGCCGGTGCAGATGGTCGCCTTCCAGGCCGGCGCCCCTGAACTGGCCGGCGTCATCGAAGCCCTGGGCAAGACCTGGGTGTCGTACATGTCCGACGAAACGGGCGGCGGGGGCCTCTGGTCGCTCGTCCTCATTCAGCCCGATGTCAACGCCGCGGCGATGGCGGACTCGCTTTCCAGTCTCGCCGACACCGCCAACATCCACGCCTCCGCGCTGCACGGCTACGTGCGCATGCGGGCCTGGGAAGCCAGGGACGCTCGCGGCGGCGCGATCAACCTTCACAGTCTCGCTTTCCCCGGATTGCCGATCCCCCTTGAAGTTTCGCTCGGCGTGATCGATCAGCGGCTGGTCATGGGGATCACGCCGCAGGCGGTGCTCGCGGCCGTCGATCACTGGCGCAGCAAGCGCCCCTCACTGGCGGACAACCCTCGCTTCAAGGAAGCGAGTGCGGGGCTGCTCGCCAATGCGCAGAAGGTGTCCTTCATGGATATGCCCCGCACCATTCAGCGCGGCTATCCGGTGGCGCAGATGCTCGGCTCCGCCCTCGCCAACCTCGTCCGCTCGCCGACCGACCCGACCCGCGACCCCGGCGTGGTCACGCCTTCCTTCCGCACGCTGACGGAAAACGCCAAGGCGTGGATCGCGGTGACGAGCGTGCAGGGCGGCGACTTCGTCTACATCTCCTCGGGCGATCCATCGATGATGGTAAACGTCGCCGGCGCCGCCGGTTCAATGGGAATCACCCCCGCCCTGATCGGGGCGGGCGTCGCCGCCGCCGTGATCGCTCAGGAGCACGGCGGGGACTTCGACTTCTGATGATTCACGCGGCACGATGTTGATCCGACCGGACGCCGTCGATTCAATCTCGACGGCGTCCGTGCTTTTTCACACGGGTCGGCCGCGGGGAAGCGTCCGGTGAGGCAGATGCTCATGCGATGGGCGGCAGATAGACTCGTCAGCCGGTGTCTGATACGGCTTTCCCTTAACTTTTGCGCGCGGTTCGGCGCTTGTTCGGTGGCGCGAGGGGTTTGGTGGTGCAATGATGTCGTCGGTTCATGGCAAGGAGGCCGACGATGCAGGTGTGCGAACGAGAAGCGGACGATGCTCAGCGCATCGAGAAGTTGATTCATGACGAGTCTCACGCCAAGCGGCGTGATCGGCTGCGCATGGTGTTGCTGGCGCTTCGTGGCTGGGAGGCTGAGCACATTGCCCAGGCGTTGTCCTCCAGTCGGCGGACGGTGCAGGACTGGGTGTATCGCTATCGCGACGGCGGCATCGAGGCGTTGCTCAAGAACCGGCACCGCGGCCGCACGCCTTGGTTGACCCCTGAGCAGCATGCGAAGTTCAAGCAGCGCATGCTCGACGGGCCGACGGAGTCCGAGGGCGTATGCACGCTGCGCGGCCGTGATGCGTCGCTGATCCTGGAGCGGGAGTTCGGCGTGAAGTACTCGCTCAACGGCGCGTACCAGATTCTGCATCGCGTCGGGCTGAGTTGCCTGCGTCCGCGTCCGCGTCACGAGAAGCAGGATCCGCAGGCGCAGGAGAAGTTCCGTGACGAAGTCGCGCCCCTTTTTTGCGCTCCGTGCGTGACGTCATCGAGCCGCGCGGCGGTCGCGTCCGCGCCTTCGTGATGGATGAGGCGCGTTTCGGTCAGCAGGGGACAGTGACGGGGGTGTGGGCCGAATGCGGCTCGCGTCCGACGGCGGTGAAGCAGACGCGTTACGAGTGGGTCTACCTGTATGCCGCGATCGAGCCGACGACGGGCGAGAACGTCGCGTTGCTGGCGCCGAACGTCAACACCGCCACGATGAATGTGTTCCTGCAGATGCTCTCGGATCAACTCGAGCCGATGGATCACGCAGTGCTGATCATGGATCAGGCCGGCTGGCACGTGGCCAAGGCGCTGGTGGTGCCTGCGAACATCACCATTCTGCTTCTGCCGCCGTACTCACCGGAACTCAACCCGGCCGAGCGTGTGTGGGCGTACCTTCGCAGGGGTGTAGTCCAAGTTTATGGCACTTACGCGGCGCGGTTGGACCAGTAGGTATCCCATTGGTTGGTGTGGATCAGGCTGCACAGGGCGGCCATGGGTTCGGTGTGGTTGGATTTCCAGCGGGCGGAGTTGAGTTTCAGGCGGCGGCCGATGATGGTCTTGCAAGCGCCTTCCACCTGGC